>Ga0335071_10009223_pt1 | contig 10097 bp, 4 predicted proteins | sample Lox_Sample_15_FD_206724 | JGI IMG/M metagenome (GOLD analysis project Ga0335071, IMG submission 206724) | Soil microbial communities from Loxahatchee National Wildlife Refuge, Florida, United States - Lox_Sample_1.5 | ecosystem: Environmental > Terrestrial > Soil > Wetlands | place: USA: Florida...
GTCGGCGTGGTGCACCCGCCCACGCTCGTGGCGCTGGCGGACCGGGTCGAGACGGTCCTGTCCGGCGCCGGCCTCCAGGTGCTCGACCTCCCCACCCCCGACGGCGAGGAGGCCAAGACGGCGTCGGTGGCGGCCGCCTGCTGGGCCGAGCTCGGACGCGGCGGGTTCACGCGAAGCGACGCGATCGTCGGCGTCGGCGGTGGCGCGACCACCGACCTGGCGGGGTTCGTCGCCGCCACCTGGCTGCGAGGGGTGCCGGTCGTCCAGGTGCCCACCACGCTGCTCGGGATGGTCGATGCCGCCGTCGGGGGCAAGACGGGGATCAACACGGGGGAGGGCAAGAACCTGGTCGGCGCGTTCCATCCGCCGCGGGCGGTGCTGTGCGACCTCGACCGCCTCGCCACCCTGCCGGTACCCGACTACGTGGCCGGGCTGGCCGAGGTGGTCAAGTGCGGCTTCGTCGCGGACCCGCGCATCCTCGAGCTGGTCGAGGACGACCCCGCCGAGGCTCGGCGACCGGACGGGCGCCTGACCGCCGCCCTGGTCGAGCGGGCCGTCACCGTCAAGGCCGCCGTGGTGAGCCGCGACCTCAAGGAGGTCCTCGGCTCGAGCGGGCGAGGCCTCGGCCGCGAGGTGCTCAACTACGGTCACACCTTCGGCCACGCGGTCGAGAAGGTCGAGCACTTCCGCTGGCGCCACGGGGAGGCGGTCGCGGTCGGGATGGTGTACGTGGCCGAGCTCGCCCACGCCGCCGGACGCCTCGACCAGGCGTTGGTGCGCCGCCACCGCGACGTGCTGGAGCGCCTCGGCCTGCCGACGTCCTATGCCGGCGGGCAGTGGTCGGCGCTGCTCGAGGCCATGCGCGTGGACAAGAAGGCCAGGGGGGCCCGGCTGCGCTTCGTGGTCCTGGACGGGCTGGCCCAGCCCGGCCTGCTCGAGGACCCGAGCCCCGGCCTGCTCGAGGCGAGCTATCGCCGCGTCGGCGGGCGGGTCGAGAAGGTCCTCGAGCCCTAGGCTGGCCGGCGTGAGCACGTACGAGGACCGCCGCGAGCGGCTGCGGAGCCGCCTGGCCGCCATCGACGCCGATGTCGCCGTCGTCACCCGGCTGGTCAACGTGCGCTACCTGACCGGGTTCACCGGCTCCAACGCCGCCCTGCTGGTCGCACGGGAGGGCGAGGCCCTGCTCGCCACGGACGGCCGCTACACCGAGCAGGCGGCCGAGGAGTCCCCGGACCTGGCGCTGCTCGTGAGCCAGCAGATCACCCCGGCGCTGGTCGCCGCGGCCGCCGAACGCGGGGTCGGGCGCATCGCCTTCGAGGCCAGGGACGTCACCGTCGAGCTGTTCGACGTGATGGCCGAGGCCGCGGGGACCGCCGAGCTGGTCCGCCTCGGTCCGGCGGTCGAGGACCTGCGACGGCTCAAGGACGAGGGGGAGCTGGCCCTGCTCCGGGAGGCCTGCGCGGTCGGTGACCGGGCCCTCGCCGAGCTGATCCCCTGGCTGCGCGTCGGTCTCACCGAGCGCGAGATCGCCCGCCGGCTCGACGACCTGATGCTCGACAACGGCGGCGACGGTCGTGGCTTCGACACCATCGTCGCCGCGGGACCCAACTCCTCCATCCCGCACCACCAGCCCACGTCCCGGACCGTCGAGCGAGGCGACTTCCTCAAGCTGGACTTCGGGTCCCTCTACCGCGGCTACCACGCGGACATGACGCGCACCCTCGTCGTGGGCGGGGAACCCGCGGACTGGCAGCGGGAGACCTACGAGCTCGTGGCGCGGGCGCAGGCGGCCGGTCGCGACGCGGTGCGGGTGGGGGCGGCCCTCGCCGACGTCGACCGCGCGGCGCGCACGGTGATCGAGGACGCGGGGCTCGGGGCGGCCTTCGCGCACGGCCTCGGGCACGGGGTGGGTCTCGAGATCCACGAGGACCCGTTCTTGGCCTCCTCCGGCACGGGTACCCTTGACCTCGGCGTCCCCCTGACCGTCGAGCCCGGGGTCTACCTCGCCGGCCGTGGCGGAGTCCGCATCGAGGACACCGTCGTCGTCACCGCAGGGGCGCCCGAGTTGCTCACCACGACGACCAAGGAGCTGCTCGTCGTGGGGTGAGCCTTGCGGCTCGACCCATGAGGCAGCACGGACGCACGCGAGGAGAAGGACGTGGCCACCACCAACGACCTGAAGAACGGTCTGGTGCTCAACATCGACGGTCAGCTGTGGACGGTCGTGGAGTTCCAGCACGTCAAGCCGGGCAAGGGGCCGGCCTTCGTGCGGACCAAGCTCAAGCACGTCCTGACCGGCAAGGTCGTGGACCGGACCTTCAACGCGGGTGTCAAGGTCGAGACCGCGAGCGTGGACAAGCGGACGATGCAGTACCTCTACAAGGAGGGCAACGACTTCGTCTTCATGGACACCGAGACCTACGACCAGCTGCACGTCCCGGGCGAGACGGTGGGGGAGTCGGCCCGCTACCTGCTGGAGAACCAGGAGGCCATCGTCGCCACCCACGAGGGCGAGCCGCTCTACGTCGAGCTGCCGGCCTCGGTCGAGCTGGTCATCTCCTACACCGAGCCCGGGCTGCAGGGCGACCGCTCCACCGGCGGCACCAAGCCCGCGACGCTGGAGACCGGCGCGGAGATCGCTGTCCCGCTGTTCATCACCCAGGGAGAGAAGGTCAAGGTCGACACGCGCGACGGGTCCTACCTCGGACGGGTCACCGGGTGAGCCGTGTCCGCCCGTAGCAAGGCGCGCAAGCGGGCCCTCGACGTGCTCTTCGAGTCCGAGCAGCGCGGCGTCGACCCGCTGGCCACCCTGGCCGCCCGCATGGCCGACGGCCCGGTCAACCCCTACACCGTGACCCTCGTCGAGGGGGTCGCTGCGCACCGCGCACAGCTCGACGAGGTCATCGGGTCGTGCGCGAAGGGATGGACGCTGGACCGGATGCCCGCCGTGGACCGCACGGTCCTGCGGCTGGGCACGTGGGAGCTGCTGTACGGCGACGTACCTCCCGGCGTGGTCATCGACGAGGCCGTGGAGCTCGCCAAGACCTTGTCCACCGATGAGTCGCCAGCCTTCGTCAACGGCGTGCTCGCTCATGTGCTGCAGAGCAACGAGGCCGTGGTCGCGGCCAACCCCAACGACGGGCCCGATTGATCCGAAGACCGCGCGGGGCGCCACGCCGTCCGAGTGCTGATCGACGCCTCGAGTGGCCGCTTCGCGGGGATTCCCCACGTCGTGGATCAACCCGACTCAGTGACGCCATCTCGGATCCTGGTCAAACTGGGCTGGTCCCCGCCGGCCACCTCGACGATCGCCGCTCGTAGAAACGGGCTAACGACTCGCGACTCTGATTGCGGCAAGAGTGGCCCCGCGTTGACGAGATGCCCCAGGCTGGTCGGACGGCCTCGAGGACTGTCTGAGATGAATGGTTGTGCGGCGTGTCTCCTTCGTTTCGCGACGAGAGCGGAACTGTGACGCTACGTTGTGCAGCGCGAGCCGCGAGCCGTGGCGGCTTTACCGGGGAGAGCGCGAATGCAACTGCGCTACTGGGATCGAGTTGATCTGGCTCATGTGGTGCGGTTGCGACGGTCGTCGGGGGCGCGGCAGCCGTGTCATCGACGCACGATCGCCCGCCCCATCGCGGCAGGGGCCGGGCTTGCTGTCGGCGTAGTGCTTGTCGCTGTAGCGGTCGTTGTCCCGTCGGTCCCGGCGTCAGCCGCCCCCTCCGCCAGGGTCGGGACCCCACCCTCTCGTGCGCCGTCCTCGCTGCAGCGATCGGTCGATGTTGCCGCACCCCAAGCATCGGGTGATTCGGATGTCCCAGCGTGGGGTACGCCCCCTGCGTCGTCACCGATGCCGACGCCGGTGTTTCCGCCAGCAGCGGACTCGACCGTGGCGGTGACACCGACGTTGACGCGAGACGCGAGCGCCGTGGTTCAGGTGCGGGCGCCGGATCCCGCAGTCGTAGCGTCGCTGGGCTCCACGGTTGCAGTCCAGGCACAGATCGACGCGGATGGCACAGCGCCGTTGCCGGGCCCGTCGGCTTCGGCGTCTCCGACGCCGTCGCTGTCGCCGTCCGTCTCAGCACTCCCGACCGCGTCCGCTGCGGTCGACGCCTCGCCGTCGGCGACACCAAGGCCGAGCGTCTCGTCAGGCCTGTCGCCGTCCGTCTCGCTCTCGGTAAGCCCATCTCTTTCGTCTTCGGCAACGCCATCGTCAAGCGGGAACCCCTCCGCATCCTCCTCGACGGTGTCGGATGGTGGTCCTGCGGCATTACCGGCAGCACCGTCCAGCGTCAGCGTGAACGTGGTCAGTCACGCCACGGCGCAAACCCTGGGGGTTTCTGGTTTCGTGGTCGCTGTGAGCCGCGCTGATGGCGGGTTGACCGGTGCGCCCGTGCAGTTGGCGTTGGACGCGTCGGGCTTCGAGTACGCCTTCGGCGGTGACTTCTTGGACCGGCTGCGAGTGGTTCAACTACCGCAGTGTGCGCTGACCGACCCGGGGCTGGCGGCATGCCAGACGCAGACTCTGGTCCCCTCGGTGGTCAATGAGCAGACCGCGACGGTGAGCACCGTGGTCGCGGCAGGCCCGCTCGGGTTGTCAAGTGCCGTCCCGGTCGCGGCCAACCCGGCGGCCGACGCGGCGACTTTCTCCGCCCAGGGATTGTCCGACTGGTCGCCGAGCGGGATGTCGCTGCTGGCCGGCGGTTCGAGCGGCGGGTCGGCGGTCTTTGCGTTGACCGCAGGGGACCAAGGGCCAGGTGGCTCGTACGCAGCGACGTCATTGTCGAGCGCGTCGATGTGGCAGGTGGGCGGGAACTCGGGGTCATTCAGCGACGCGTACAGCGTGCCGGTGAAGGCGACCCGTGCGGGCGCGCCGCCGGACGTGACGTTCGCCTACGACTCTGGGCAGATTGATGGCCGATCGAGCTCGCGTAACCAACAGGGCTCCGACGTCGGCCTGGGATGGGCTTTTGAGCCGGGGTTCATCGAGCGGTCGTACAAGCCGTGCACGGAGGTCTCAGGTTCGAACGGGTATGACTTCTGCTTCTCGCAGCAGAACGCGACGATCATGCTGGACGGGCACGCGACTCAGCTGATTCAGAACACTTCGCAGCCGGGGACCTGGTACCTCCAGGACGACCCGGGGTGGCGGGTCCAGCTGTTGTCCGGTGGGTCGGGCTGCACGAACGGTTCGGTGAACAGCGAGTGCTGGGTGGTGACCACCCAGGACGGCACCCAGTACTTCTTCGGGCGCAGCTCGTCCTCGACCTTGACCGAGCCGGTGTTCCAGGCCGCCACGATCAGCGGGTGCCCGGCGAACTCCCCGAAGGCGTCGTCGAACTGCACCTTGGCGTATCGGTGGGAGCTGGACGAGGTGGCGGACACCTCCGGCAACATCACCGTGTATCAGTGGTCGAACCAGACGAACTACTACCGGTCGGTCCTCACGGCGTCGAATCTGGTCTACAGCCGGCATGGGATCATCACGGAGATCGACTACGGGCTTCGCTCGACGAGCGGGACTCCGGCGGCGAAGGTGGTGTTCTCCTACGACTATCGGTGCACGAGCGTGCCGTCGAGTTCGTGCACGCAGCCGTCGAGTACGTCGTCGATGTCGACGTACCCGGACATCCCGACCGATCAGCTGTGCGCGACCTCGACGTCGACGTGTTCGTCGGCGGACACCCCGGCGTTCTTCTCCACGGTGATGATCTCCCAGGTCCGCACCCAGATGGAGAACGCCTCCGCGGCCTACAAGACGGTGGACTCGGTCGCGTTGACGCATGAGTTCCCGAGCGCGGTGGACAGTGGGGATCCGCGGTCGTTGTTCCTGGATCAGATCCAGCGGACCGGCTACGACGACGCCGGGTCAACGTTGACGTCGCCGTCGGTGTTCTTCGACTACACGAACCTGGCGAACCGGTTGGTGTACGGCACGCTGGGGTTGACCCGGCTGGCGTTCCCGCGGATCGCCAAGGTGCAGACCGAGCTCGCGGAGGAGGTCGATGTCACCTACACCGAGCCGGACGCCTGCAGCATGTCGAACCCGCCGACGCAGTGGGACTCGAACACTTTGGACTGCTTCCCGGCTTGGTACGACCCTTCGCCGTACGACACCACGAACGGTGACGGGGCCTGGATCGAGTTCCGGAAGTGGCTAGTCACCGAGGTCGACCAGACGGACCTGGTCGGTGGGACCCCGATGATCCCGACGACTTACACCTATGAGGGCGGCGCTGCGTGGCATCACGATGACAGCCCGCTGATTGCCTCACCGTCGAACCAGACCTACGACCAGTGGCGTGGTTACTGGAAGGTGCTGACCACGGTCGGGAACTCCAGCGGCGTGCAGCACCAGACGCTGACCCGCTACTTCCGCGGCATGGATGGCGACGTCAACAGCGACGGGTCCACCGACTCGGTCAGTGTGACCGACTCCCAGGGCAACGCGACCACCGACGCCTACTGGTTCGCAGGGTACCCGTTGGAGCAGGAGGCGCTTGACGGCAGCAGCGCTTTCGTGGAGTCGACCGCCCACCACTATGCGGTGGTTACCACCGACCCGAATACCCCGTCGGGATGGCACCCGGCGCGGCTGATCCGCGAAGACCGTGCCGACAGCTACCAGACCACCTACAGCGGGTCGATCCGTGACCGCCGCATCGTCACCTCCTACACTGGATACGGGGCGCCGAGCCAGGTCGTCGACCAGGGCGATACCGCGCTCAGCGGCGACGAGTCGTGCGTGGTGACGGACTACAACCCGAATACCACGGCGTGGATCACCAGCCTGCCCGCGGACTCGCAGACCTACTCCAACACCGGCTGCTCGACCGGGCAGCTGGCCAGCGTGCACTACACCTATGACGCGCCCTACGGCTCGAGCCGAACCTACACAAGCTCCCCGGTCGCCGGGCTGCTGTCCGAGGTCGCCGCGCAGCGCTCCAGCGGCGGACCATGGCAGCTGACCTACACCGACTACGACGCCTATGGGAACCCGGTCGAGACCAACACCGCGACCACCGCGTCGGCCGCCGGGGTGAACTCCCCGCCACGGGTCGGCGCGTCGACCAGCCCGACCAGCAGCGACGGCTGGAACACCACCCAGACGATCTACCACGCCGGGTACACCACCACCGGCCCGCCGGACTACATCGGCAGCATCGACGACTTCGCGAACCGCACGAACACCTACTACTCCCTCGAGCACGCCGAGGTGACCAAGGTGGTCGACCCGAACTCACACACCACCCTGCTGACCTATGACCAGCTCGGCCGCCTGACCGGCGTGCAGCGCCCCGCGGACTCGGTCGCGACGCAGACGTTCACCTACTCCGACCCGATCACCGGGGCTAACCCGGTCCCGGCGAAGGTCCGCACTATCTCTATCGTCAACGCATCCGGGACGGCGTCGATTCGCTCGTTCGCGTTCATCGACGGCCTCGGGCGCACCGTGCAGACCCAGACCGACGCTCCGGACAGCTCCAGCGCGGCGTTCACCTGGACCGCGAACGGCTACGACGACACCGGCACCCTGGCCATGTCCAGCGCGCCGGCCGCAGCTGCCTCGGGCACCATCGGCGCCGGGCTGGTCACCTCGACTCCGCCGCAGTCCACCCACTACGTGTCGGACTTCCTGGGCCGGGTCACCGCCACGAAGCTGTACTCCGGGACCACGCTGAAGTATGACCCGACGGACGCCGTGTACTACGGGGTCGACAAGGCGGAGCTGGACCGCCACCAGGACGCCAGCCACGACTTTGGGAAGACCTATACCTACACCGACGCCCGCGGGCTGACCTCGAAGGTTCTGAACTACGAGAATGGCACCTCGACCGAGACCGACTACGGCTACGACGGCCAGGGCAGGCTCACCTCCACGAAGGCGCCGGACCTTACGACGGTCTCGCGGACTTTCGACTGGCAGGGCAACGTCGCCAGCGTCAGCGACCCCGATGCCGGGGCCACCACCAACACCTACGACGCGGACAACCACCTGATCAGCGCGGCCGCGCCGACCGGCACCGAGACCATGACGGTCGATGACATGGGCCGGGTGACCCGCGTCGACGACCCGACCACGGTCAGCGCCGCCGGGTCGTCGACCGGGCACACGGTGACCACCAGCAGCTACGACGGAACGGGGCAGAAGGGGCTACTGTCGTCGCAGTCGGTGACCCCGTCCGCCGCGATGGTCACAACCTCGGCGACCTACACCGAGACCTACGGATACGACGCGGACAACCGGGTCACCGCGAAGACCTACACCATCCCCGCCACCGAGGGCGCTTTGACCGGCACGTACCGGTTCGGCTACACATACCGGCCGAACGGGGAGCTGGACACGATGACCTCTCCGGCGGTGGCTGGGCTGGCCGCGGAGACGTTGACCTATGGGTATGACTCGCGGGGCAACCCGACGTCGCTGTCCTCGCCGCTGAACAGCTACCTGAACTCCCAGACCTACGACGGGAGCGGGCTGGTCACCGCCGCGCAGATCGCCGCGGCCGGCAGCCAGAACCCGGCCTCGGTCACGTTCGCCTACACCTACACCGACCCGGAGCGGCTGCTGGCCACCCTGCAGGCGACCCTGACGAACACCTCCGGTGCCTCGTTCAACGTCGCCAACCAGGTGGTTTCCTACGACCGGGCGCAACTGCCGACCTCGCTCACCGACTACGCCACCCGGGTACCGGGCGCGGCCGGCTACACCACCCAGGTCGAGTGCTACCGCTATGACGACCGGGAACGGTTGACCGCGTACTTCACCTCCGGTGCCTCGTGCCCGTCGCTGGCCACCAACGACGCCGCCGCCTTCGCGGCGGCGGATCCGACAGTCGGCCCGGACGGGTACGCCGGGTTGTGGACCTACTCCGGGCAGACCTACACCCCATTGGGTGGCACCGCGACGTCCACCGGGACGCTGGGGATGGGGATGATCAGCGACATCCAGGAACGCCGCCCGCAGGCCGCCGGGTCAGCCAGCGTGCCAGCAACGGAGTCCGTCATCTCCTACAACGCCACCCACGTGCACGCGGTAGGCACCGTGCGGAGGCTGACCATGCTGGGGTCGACCACCCAGGCCGATGTTACCGAGCTGCACGCCTACAACGCCGCCGGGCAGCTCGGCTCCGAGCAGCTGCCGGCCGGGTCAGGTGCGCCGGTGGACTACACCTCCGGCACGCCGACCGGGACCTCTGCCGGGGTCGGGACGTCGGTCAGTGGGGACTGGGTCACCCAGACCGACCCGCCGGTCACCGGCACCGCCCGATCCGCGTCATTCGTGTACGGGCCGGACGGCACCCTGCTCGCCCAGCACCAGGACACCGCCGCGGACGGCCTGAACCCGACCAGCCCGGGCGGGGTGCGAACCCTGACCCTTGGCACCGACGGGTCCACCGGCGCCGCCGCCGCGGGCCTCGCGTCGGCCGGTGGGATCCAGCTGCAGGTCCTGACCAACCCGGCGTCCGGCGCCATCACCCCGGGAAGCCCGGATGCGGCGAACCCCGCCAAACAGCTCGTCCAGGTCACCCGCCTCTACACCGCGCCGCTCGGCCCGTCCGGCCCGTCGGTCATCGCGGTCCGCACCGCGACGTCCGCGATGAGCTCGCTCACACCCGGCACAACCACCGGCAGCGGGACCGCGCCCAGTGCGCCCACCGTCACCGGACGGCTGTGGTGGACGCTGCCGGACGCGCACTCCGCGCTCGCCGGACAGGGCACGAATCCCATCACCATCGCCGCGACCGCGGCCAGCGCCGACCCCGCCGACCCCCGCGGCGCGAGCTGGCCCGCCGGGGCGACCGGCACCCAGCGGCTCACCCCGTACGGGGTGGACCGGACCCTGCCCGGAGACGCCGCGCCCACCGCCGTGACCGGCGCCGGCGCGATCGCCGCCACCCAGGGCGCCGCCCGGGCCACCAACGGCCCGGCCGGGATCAGCGACCGCGGATTTCTCGACACCACCCACGACACTCTCGGCGGCGTCGACGGACCCACCCTTCCCGGGCAGACCGTCACGGCCAGCCTCACCGGCCTCATCCACCTCGGCGCTCGCGCCTACAACCCCACCCTCGGCGCCTTCACCACCCCCGACC
>Ga0335071_10009224_pt1 | contig 10094 bp, 3 predicted proteins | sample Lox_Sample_15_FD_206724 | JGI IMG/M metagenome (GOLD analysis project Ga0335071, IMG submission 206724) | Soil microbial communities from Loxahatchee National Wildlife Refuge, Florida, United States - Lox_Sample_1.5 | ecosystem: Environmental > Terrestrial > Soil > Wetlands | place: USA: Florida...
GAGCGGCGGCACATACCAGACCATCGGCAGCGTGCGGTATTCCGGATGCAGCGGGAAGGCGACTTTCCATTCCATCGCCATCTTCCAGATCGGCGACGTCCTGGCCGCCTCCAGCCATGCATGCGGGATGCCCTGGCGCTCGGCTTCCGCGATGACAGCGGGATCGTTCGGATTGAGGAAGACGTCGAGCTGGGCCTGATAGAGGTCGCGCTCATCGGGTCTGCTCGCCGCGTCCGCGATGCGGTCGGCGTCATAGAGCACCACGCCGAGATAGCGGATGCGCCCGACACAGGTTTCCGAGCAGACGGTCGGCTGGCCGGCCTCGATGCGCGGATAGCAGAAAATGCATTTTTCCGATTTGCCCGACTGCCAGTTGTAATAGATCTTCTTGTAGGGACAGCCGGAGACGCACATTCGCCAGCCGCGGCACTTGTCCTGGTCGATCAGGACGATGCCATCCTCCTCGCGCTTGTAGATCGCCCCCGACGGACATGCCGCGACACAGGCTGGATTAAGGCAATGCTCGCACAGCCGCGGCAGATACATCATGAAGGTGTTCTCGAACTGGCCGTAGATCTCCTTCTGCACGCCGTCAAAGTTGTAGTCCTGCGAGCGCTTTTCGAATTCGCCGCCGAGGATTTCCTCCCAGTTCGGGCCCCACTCGATCTTCTCCAGCCGCTCGCCGGAGACCAGCGAGCGCGGCCGCGCTGTCGGCATCGCCGGCACCTCCGGCGCGTTCTGCAAATTTGGATAGTCGAAGGTGAAAGGCTCGTAATAGTCGTCGATCTCGGGCAGGTCGGGATTGGCAAAGATGTTCGCCAGCACCCGCCACTTGCCGCCGATGCGCGGCTGGATCGAGCCGTTGCGATTGCGCGTCCAGCCGCCCTTCCAGCGCGACTGGTTTTCCCAATCCTTCGGATACCCAATGCCGGGCTTGGTCTCGACATTGTTGAACCATGCGTATTCCATGCCTTCGCGGCTGGTCCAGACGTTCTTGCAGGTCACGCTGCAGGTGTGACACCCGATGCATTTGTCGAGGTTCAGCACCATCGCGATTTGAGCGCGGATCTTCATTCTGCGGCCTCCAGACGGGCGTTGCCGGACTGATCGGCCGTCGGCTGATCCAGCCAATCGACCTTCGACATTTTTCGAACGATCACGAATTCGTCGCGGTTGGCGCCAACCGTTCCGTAGTAGTTGAAGCCATAGGCCTGCTGCGCATAGCCGCCGATCATGTGCGTCGGCTTCAGCACGGTGCGGGTGACCGAGTTGTGAATCCCGCCGCGCTGGCCGGTCTGTTCCGAGCCCGGCACGTTCACGATCTTCTCCTGCGCGTGATACATCATGCACATGCCCTGCTTGACGCGCTGGGAAACCACGGCGCGCGCCACCAGCGCACCGTTGGTGTTGTAGGCTTCGATCCAGTCGTTATCGACGATGCCGGCGCTCTTTGCGTCGGTCTCGCTGATCCACACGATCGGGCCGCCGCGCGACAGCGTCAGCATCAGCAGGTTGTCGGTATAGGTGGAGTGGATGCCCCATTTCTGATGCGGGGTGATGAAGTTCAGCACCACCTGCGCATTGCCGTTCGGCCTCCGATCGATCACCGGCTTGACCGTCTTGGTGTCGATCGGCGGCCGATAGACGCAGAACCCTTCGCCGAAGGCACGCATCCACAGATGATCCTGGTAGAGTTGCTGACGGCCGGTCAGCGTGCGCCACGGGATCAGTTCGTGCACGTTGGTGTAGCCCGCATTGTAGCAGACCTTTTCCGACTCCAGCCCCGACCAGATCGGCGAGGAAATGATCTTGCGCGGCTGCGCGACGACGTCGCGATACCGGATTTTTTCGTCCTCCTTCGGGATCGCGAGATGGGTGTGATCACGTCCCGTGAATCCCTCGAGCGAAGCCCAGGCCTTGACCGCGACCTCACCATTGGTTTCAGGCGCAAGACTGAGGATCACCTCGCAGGCGTCGATCGCGCTATCGATGCGCGCCAGCCCCTGGGTGGCGCCCTCCTCCGTCACCGTGCCGTTTAGCTTCTTGAGCAGGTCCACCTCGTGGTCGGTGTTCCAGGCCATGCCCTTGCCGCCATTGCCGAGCTTGTTCATCAACGGCCCGAGCGAGGTGAAGCGCTTGTAGAGGTTCGGGTAGTCGCGCTCGACCACGGTGACAGCCGGCATGGTCTTGCCGGGAATCGGCTCGATCTCGCCCTTCTTCCAATCCTTCACGTCGAACGGCTGGGCGATCTCGCCGGGGCTGTCGTGCATGATCGGGGTGAGCACGACGTCCTTCTCGACGCCGAGCACTTCGGGCGCGACCTTCGAAAAGGCTTCAGCGATGCCCTTGTAGATGTCCCAGTCGCTGCGGGTTTCCCAGACCGGGTCGATCGCAGCCGACAGCGGGTGGATGAACGGATGCATGTCGGAGGTGTTGAGGTCGTTCTTCTCGTACCAGGTCGCGGTCGGCAGCACGATGTCGGAATACATGCAGGTCGTCGACATCCGGAAGTCCAGCGTCACCAAAAGATCGAGCTTTCCTTCCGGCGCCTGGTCGTGCCAGGCCACCTCGGACGGCCTCTTGCGGCCGTGCTCGCCGAGATCCTTGCCGAGCACGCCGTGCTTGGTGCCGAGCAGATGTTTCAGGAAATATTCATGGCCCTTGCCCGAGGCGCCCAATAGGTTGGAGCGCCAGACGAACAGGTTGCGCGGCCAGTTTGCTGGATTGTCCGGATCCTCGCACGACGGCTTGAGCTCGCCCGACTTCAGCGCCTTTGCGACATAGTCCTTGGCTTCCAGGCCGGACGCTGCGGCACGTTTGGAAACCTCGAGCGGATTGACGGCAAGCTGCGGCGCCGAGGGCAGCCAGCCCATCCGTTCGGCGCGTGCATTGTAGTCGATCAGCGCACCGTCCCACGGTCCCTTCGGCGCGGTCGGCGACAGGATCTCGCTAACGTCGAGCGTCTCGTAGCGCCATTGATCGGTGTGGGCATAGAACGCCGAGGTCGAGTTCATCTGCCGCGGCGGCCGCCCCCAGTCGAGCGCGAAAGCCAGCGGCGTCCAGCCGGATTGCGGGCGCAGCTTTTCCTGGCCCACATAATGCGACCAGCCACCGCCGGACTGACCGATGCAACCGCACATCACCAGCATGTTGATGATGCCGCGGTAGTTCATGTCCATGTGGTACCAGTGGTTCAGGCCGGCGCCGAGGATGACCATGGAACGGCCGCCGGTCTTCTCGGCGTTTTTGGCAAACTCCCGTGCTACAGTGATGATCTGATTACGCGGCACGCCGGAAATCTTCTCTGCCCATGCCGGCGTATACGGCTCGACGTCGTCGTAGCTCTTGCCCAGATGATCGCCGCCAAAACCGCGATCGACGCCGTAATTGGCGAGGAACAGGTCGAACACCGAGGCGACCAGCACCTCGCCGTCCTTCAACTGCAGACGCTTGGCTGGAATCTTGCGAAGCAGAACGTCCGGATGATCCGTGCCGCGGAAATGGTCGTGCTCACGATTGCCGAAATAGGGAAACGCGACGTCCGCCAACTCGTCCTTGACGTCGGCCAGCGACAGGCGAAGTTTTGTCGCGCGGCTGGTGGAATCCTTCTCTTCCAGATTCCACTTGCCCTTCTCGCCCCAGCGGAAACCGACCGAGCCGTTGGGCACGACGATCTCGCCGGTGGCCTCATCATAGGCCACGGTCTTCCACTCGGGATTGTTGGCCTCATCGAGCGAAGTGGCGAAATCCGAGGCGCGCACGAACCGCTCAGGCACGAGCCGGCCCTCGGATTTCACCAGGCGCACCAGAAATGGCATGTCCGTATACTGGCGCACATAGTCGTTGAAATATTTTGCCTGACGATCGACGTGGAACTCCTTCAGGATGACATGGCCCATGGCCATGGCGAGCGCGGCATCGGTGCCCTGCTTCGGCGACACCCACAGATCGGCGAATTTCGAGGCCTCGGAATAATCCGGGCTGATCACGACGCTCTTTGCGCCCTTGTAGCGAACCTCCGTGTAGAAATGCGCATCGGGGGTTCGGGTCTGCGGGACATTCGAGCCCCACAGGATGAGAAAGCCGGAATTGTACCAGTCCGCACTCTCCGGCACGTCGGTCTGTTCGCCCCAGGTCTGCGGCGAGGCCGGCGGCAGGTCGCAATACCAGTCGTAGAACGACATGCAGACGCCGCCGAGCAGCGACAGATAGCGCGCGCCGGCCGCGTAGCTCACCATCGACATCGCCGGGATCGGCGAGAAGCCGAACACCCGATCCGGGCCGTAGGTCTTTGCGGTATAAGCGTTCGCCGCAGCGATGATCTCGTTGACCTCGGCCCAATTGGCGCGAACGAAGCCGCCGAGACCCCGCTTCTGCACGTAGGATGCGCGCCGTTGCGGATTTTCGACGATCGACTTCCACGCCGCGACCGGCGTCATGGTGGCGCGCGCCGCCCGCCACAGCCTGATCAGCCGCGAGCGCACCAGCGGATATTTCACCCGGTTGCCGGAGTAGAGATACCAGCTGTAGCTCGCGCCGCGCGCGCAGCCGCGCGGCTCGTGATTGGGCAGATCGGGCCGCGTCCGCGGATAGTCGGTCTGCTGGGTTTCCCAGGTGACGATCCCGCCCTTGACATAGACCTTCCACGAACAGGAGCCGGTGCAATTGACGCCGTGGGTCGAGCGCACGATCTTGTCGTGCTGCCAGCGCTTTCGATACCCCTCCTCCCAGGAGCGATCCTCCGTGGTGGTCACGCCGTGCCCACCAGCGAATTCCTCATTCGTCCGCGTAAAGAACGAAAGCCGGTCCAGAAAATGGCTCATCCTTCGTCTCCTTATTCGGCGGGCTGTGCCGTGAGCCGGCCATGGCGTTCGATGTCGTGCAGCATGCCGCCTTTGCGGGTGTAGACGGCCCAGGTGATGACGATGCAGGTCACGTAGAAGATGAAGAAGCCCCACAGCGCCGCCTGCACGCCGCCGGTCAGGTCGATCGACGTTCCGTACGATTTTGGAATGAAGAACGCACCGAACGCGGCAATCGCGGAGGTGAAGCCGGTGATCGCAGCCGATTCCTTCTCAGCCTGACGCAGGCGCGTCGTGGCATCGGCGGTCGGCATCAGCCGATCCATCTCCTGGCGCATGATGTTCGGAATCATCTGGAAGGTCGATGCGTTGCCGACACCGGCTGCGAAGAACAGCAGGAGGAACATCGCAAAGAAGCCCCAGAACGCGCCCGGCTGGTCCTTGATGCCGAGGAAGTACAGCACGCCGAGCACACCCGCCATCATCAGCGCGAACACGCCAAGCGTGACGCGGCCGCCGCCCCATTTGTCGGCCATCCAGCCGGTGGCCGAGCGGGAGAGCGCTCCGACCAGCGGTCCCAGGAAGGCAAGCTGCAGCACGTCGACCGTGGGAAACTGCGTCTTCGCCAGCAGCGGAAAACCCGCGGAATAGCCGATGAAGGAGCCGAAGGTCCCGGTGTAGAGCCAGCACATGATCCAGTTGTGCCGGCGCTGGAAGATCACCGCCTGGTCCGCGAACGAGGCCTTGGCAGATGCGATGTCGTTCATGCCGAACCAGGCCGCGAACGCGCTGGCGACGATGAACGGCACCCAGATGAAGCCGGCATTCTGCAGCCAGAGCGGCACTTCGGTGCTGCCGCTCTTGACCATCGTGGGATCGCCGCCGAACCAGCCGAATACGCCGGCGGTGATGACGATGGGCACGACGAACTGCACGACGCTGACGCCGAGATTGCCGAGGCCCGCATTGAGCGCCAGCGCATTGCCCTTCTCCGCGCGGGGGAAGAAAAAGGAGATGTTGGCCATCGAGGAGGCAAAATTGCCGCCGCCAAAGCCGCACAACAGCGCAAGCCCGAGGAATACGGGATAGGGTGTCGCCGGGTTCTGCACCGCATAGCCGATGCCGATTGCAGGCAGCAGCAGCGACCAGGTCGCAAGTGTGGTCCAAAGCCTTCCGCCAAAGATCGGCACCATGAAAGAGTAGAAGATCCGCAGCACGGCGCCGGAGATGCCGGGCAGCGCCGCGAGCCAGAACAGCTGGTCGGTCGTGAAATGGAAGCCAACCGACGGCAACTTGGCGACGACGACCGACCAGACCTGCCAGATGGCGAAGGACAACAAGAGTGCCGGGATCGAGAGCCAGAGATTGCGCCGCGCGATCGCACGCCCACCGCCTTCCCAGAACGTCCTGTCCTCGGGCCGCCAGTCGGTGAGGACAGCACCGGAGAGGGCGCCGACATGCTCGGGCTTGTGGATCTCTTCCATTTCGGGGAGTTCGGGAAGGCTCTTCAGGGCTTCGCCGACCACGCCGCGCTCCATCTGCCGGATCGAGACGTGCATCCAGACCAGGGCGGTCGTGACCAGAAGGAACAGCAGCATGAAGCAGCTGGTCCAGAGCCCCGTGAGATCGACGAGCGCGCCGAAGGCGATCGGCAGCACGAAACCGCCGAGACCGCCGATCATGCCGACGAGGCCGCCGACCGCGCCGACGTTCTGCGGATAGTAGACGGGGATGTGCTTGTAGACGGCGGCCTTGCCGAGCGCCATGAAGAAGCCCAGCACGAACACCGTCACGACAAACGGCACCAGTCCCATTTCGAGATGGAAACTGACACTGCCATTGACCGTCTTCACGAGATAGTCGGTCGGCGGGTAGGACAACACGAAGGTTGCGGCGACGGCGACCAGGAACGTCCAGTACATGACGCGCCGCGCGCCGAAGCGATCGGAGAGATGGCCGCCATAGGCACGGAACACGCTCGCGGGAAATGAGAACATCGCCGCCATCATGCCGGCGGTCTTGATGTCGACGCCGTAAACCTTGATCAGGTATTGCGGCAGCCACAGCGACAGCGCGACGAAGGCGCCGAACACGAAGAAGTAATACAGCGCAAAACGCCAGACCTGGATGTTCTTCAGCGGCGCAAGCTCGAGCCAGGCGCTCGTCGGCTTTTCATGCCTGGCGCGACGCGCCTGCACCACCGGATCCTCTTCGGAGAAGATCCAGAACAGGATGCCCATCACGCCGATGACAAGCGCCCAGACCTGGGCGACCGCCTGCCATCCATAGGCAACCAGGACGAAAGGAGCTGCGAACTTCGTCACCGCGGCGCCGACATTGCCCGCGCCGAAAATGCCTAAAGCCGTTCCCTGCTTGCCGGTCGGAAAGAAACGGGAGACGTAAGCGACGCCGACGGCAAAAGACCCGCCCGCGATACCGACAAAGAGCGCCGCAACCAAGAACTCCGGATAGGTATGCGCCCAGGTCAGCAGGTAGGTTGCGATCGCAGCCGAGAGCATCACGACGGTGTAAACCCGCCGTCCACCATACTGGTCGGTCCATATGCCGAGCACGAGCCGAATCAGCGAGCCGCTCAGGATCGGGGTACCGACCAGCAACCCGAACTCGGTGTCATTTAGGCCGAGCTCCTGCCTGATTCGGATGCCGATGATCGAGAAGATCGTCCAGACGGCAAAGCAGATTGTGAAGGCGATGGTCGAGAGCCAGAGCGCCCGACCTCGATGCCAGGCGCTTGTATCAGCGGCACCCATGAGATTCTCCGATCCAGTAGACTGCGTCGGAGGACCACATGTGCAAGAATTGCCGTGCCTAAAGTTGCGCCAGATCAACCAGGCAGACGATTCTTGTCCAGGAGTTGCGCTCTGTTCCCCTTTAGCCTTCTCCGATCTGAGATCCCGCCGGCCTGAATCCGGCATTCTCCAATGCGGCTCGCGCCTCCGGCGAGGCGAGTGCGCCGAGAAATGCCTGTACCGCGGGCCGGTCTTTTCGCGCGACAACCAGTGCAAAGTCATAGTGCTCTTCGGCAAGCGGGATGAAACCGAGATCGTAGGCATCCGCGACCGGAGCAATGGTCATGCCCCAATCGGCGCGACGCTGCGCCACCGCGGCCGCGACCGCGTTGTGCGAGCGCGGCTGGTTCCAGTAGCCGTCCGGGCGAGCCTCGCCGAGCAGCCGGTCGATCAGGATGCGCGTGCCGGCGCCCTGGTTGCGGTTGACCATGATGCAGGCGGGATCGGCGAGCGCGGCGCGCACGGCCGCCCGTGCGTTCAGGCCGTCAAAACGCTTGTCTTTTCTTCGAAAGACGATGCCCTGCATTCGTCGCCAGCCCGGCACCAGCTGGAGCCCCGGGCCAAGAAAGGGCGTATTGTAGCTTTCGGTCTTCTCATCAAACAGATGGATCGGCGCCAGGTCGCATTCGCCGCGCCTCGCCGCCGCGAGCCCCCCGAGACTGCCGACCGCAATCGACCGCACCGTCATGCCTGCATGCGCCAGTGGCGTCGTGACCAGATCAAGTCCGGTACAATGGCTGCCGATGATGATGAGATCAGGGACCCGAACATGAGGTGTGAACAGCGTCACCTCGGTCTCGGTGCCGGCCGGCATCTGATCGGCCAGCGCATCGATCCGAAGGAAGCCGTCCGCCTGCGCGAAGGACGTGATCGCGCCCGACCCTTTTCCGGTGGGATAAGCGATCACACCGGCATCGCCTTCGACCAGCGACACCATCACGAATTCCGTCCGTCCGAGTTCGGATGCGATCCGCACCGGCACCTTGGCCGTCACCTTTGCGTCCGAGCGCGGCGGCAGGCCGGCCATGCGCCGAAGCACGGGCACGATCATGTCGTGAAAGGTGAACATCGCCGAGGTCGGAAAGCCCGGCAGGATCGCGACCGGCTTGTGATCGCACACCGCGAGGCAGAGCGGCTTGCCCGGTTTCAGCGCCACGCCATGCGCGACGATGCCCGGTCCGCCGAGCCGCGAGATGATGCGGTGGGACACGTCGCCGGCGCCCTTTGACGTTCCGCCCGAAAGCACCAGCATGTCACTCGTCTCGAGCGCCCCGCGCATCGCGGCATCGAGTTGCTCTTCATCGTCGCGAACGGCGCCAAGGAAAACCGCATCACCACCGTTCTCCCTGATAGCAGCGGCGACGATCGCACCGTTGGTGTCGTAGATTTGTGCCGGCCGCGGCGGCTCGCCGGGTTGCACCAGCTCATCACCGGTCGAGATCACGGCCACGCGCGGCCTGCGCACAACGGTCACTTCGGGGATCCCGCAGGCAGCGAGCATGCCGATCTCACGGGAGCCGATGATCGTGCCGGCGTGCAGCAGCGCCTCGCCGCGCGCGATGTCCGAACCGGCATAGGACACGAATTGGCCCGGCGATGCGGCTCGCCGCACCTCGATCGCACGCGTACCCGAAGGCTGGGTGTGTTCCACCATCACCACGGCATCGGCACCGCGCGGCACAGGCCCGCCGGTTGCGATGGATGTCGCCGTTCCGGACAACACCGGACGCTCGGGCGCAACGCCGCAGGCAATGATCTCGTCGTTGAGTATCAGGTGAACGGGTGTTGTTTCGGTCGCGGAAGCGAGGTCGACCGAACGGACGGCAAAGCCATCGACATTGGAGCGATCGAACGGCGGCACGTCGATTGGCGCCACGACATCGTGAGCCAGCGCGCAGCCGAGCGCATCGGCAAGTCGCCGCGGCTCAGTCGTGAGCTGCCGCGGAAACAAGGCCGCTTCGAAGCGCTTAAGTGCCTCCTCGCGCGACAGGATAGTCAGGAATTGATCCTGATCGCGGCTGTCGCGCGCATCTGGCTGCGATGCGTTGGCCATGTGCAAAACCCCTATCACGCCTTCAACAGATAGGCACCGACCGGCGTTCCCGCCGCAAATCCTTCGCTGCTGTCAGGGACCACCAGCCATGCCTCGGCGCTGACGAGGGTCTTGAACGGGAGCTCACCGACGGCAAGGGGCACCCAGCGGTCGTCCTCGCGGCCAAGCAGCGCGACGTCTGCGATGCCGACGCTGGACGCAAGCTTGCGCGCCAGGGGCAGGATCGTGACCGCACGGGGCTGCCGCCCGGACAAACGATCCAGGACAGGAAGCGCCAGCGTCCACCAGGCTGCGAGCGCCTCGTCTGCCGAACCCGGCACCGCAATGACAGGCGTCTTCGCGATCCGGCCAATGGCGGACGTACGGCCGGGCTGCAATGCAATGCCGTGCGCGAGCACCTCGCCGCGCTCCGCCAATGCCAGGACGGCG
>Ga0335071_10009226_pt1 | contig 10093 bp, 7 predicted proteins | sample Lox_Sample_15_FD_206724 | JGI IMG/M metagenome (GOLD analysis project Ga0335071, IMG submission 206724) | Soil microbial communities from Loxahatchee National Wildlife Refuge, Florida, United States - Lox_Sample_1.5 | ecosystem: Environmental > Terrestrial > Soil > Wetlands | place: USA: Florida...
TACGAGCTGCCGATCGCCTACTACGGCCGCACCTATGAGGAAGGCAAGAAGATCACCTGGCGCGACGGCTTCGGCGCCGTCTCCGTGCTCGTCGCCGAGCGCTTCCGCGCGTAGCGGCGGGTCAGAGGCTCGGCGCGGCCGTCTCGGCGCCGGAGACGTCGAGAGCCGCGAGCGCGCGAGCGAGTGTCGGCTGCGCCTGCAGGCTCTCCAGCGTCTCCGACGCCTCGATCAGCAGCGGCACCGCCTCCGTGCGCCGGTCGACCTCGTTCAGCCACTCGCCATGCTCGAGCTGCGTCAGGGCGAGCTGGAAAACGAGCCCGAACTCACGGAACAGCGCCTCGGCGTTGCGGAACTGGACGTCGATCCGCTCCGGCCTTCCCCGCCCATCGTCGACGCGTGCACGGAAGCGGGCGGCCTGGGCGCGGAGCAGTGGCGTCAGTTCGCCGGGCGAGGACGCGGCGAGCGTCTCCAGCAGCGCCTCGGCCCGGTCGAGATCGGGGATCGCGAGCGCCGCCTCGAGCGCCTCGACCATCGCGGACTTGAGCGCCGGGTCGGAGAGCGGCAGGTGGCCCTGGTCGCGGAGCGCGAACTCGCTGCGCGCGAGCGCCTCGGCGGGACGGCCGCCTGAGCGGAGGTAGCGGGACTCGACCACAGCGAACCACCCACGTGCATCGGCCCGTTCGCTGTCGCGGAAGGGGGCGAAGCCGGCGAGCCGCGCCTCGGCCCGCTGCAGGTCGCCCCGCTCGATGTCGATCGCGGTGGAGTGAAGGAGCCCCAGGCGGGCCGTCTCCGAGACGGCGCGCGGTTCCTCTTCCTCGACGACCGCGAGCGCCTCGTCCCAGCGCCCGAGCAGGAACAGCGGCGCGATCGCCCCGGTGTGGGCGATCGACTCGAGCCGTCGGTCCCCGCGACGCCGTGCGAGCGCGAGCGAACGCCAGTACGAATCGACGGCGTCGGCGTACAGGTCGAGCGCCTCGAGCACGACGCCGAGGTTGTTCTCGGCGCGGAGCGCGCTGGTCGTCAGCTCCTCGGCATGGGCCCGGGCGGCCGCAGCCTCGAGCAGGATCCTGGCCTCGGCAGGACGTCCCTGGTCGAGGATGGCGAGCGCACGGGTGTCGAGGGCCTCGACGAACACCGCCGGAAGCTGCAGCCGCTCGGCGAGCGTCAGGGCCCGTTCGAGCATCGGAATTGCCGAGACGGGGTCGCCCATGATCGCGTGCGTCCGCCCGAGCTCGGCGAGCGCGTCTGCGAGCTCCGCCGTCTCCCCAGCCTCCTCCAGCTCCTGCACCGCCCGCTCGAGCAGCTCCAGCGCCGGCTCCCACTCACCTGCCGAGCTGGCTGCGGACGCAAGCTCGGCGCGTGCGTGCGCCGCACCGATCCGGGCGCCGGCCTCCTCGTACAGGGCCACCGCCCGGGCGAGTTGAGCGCGGGCGTCGTCGATTCGATCCGCCTGCAGCGCGAGCCGCCCCACCCGCTGGATGAGTCGCGCCTGTTCCTCCGGGTCGTCGACGATCGCGGCCGCCTGCTCGAGGTAACGCTGCCCCTCGTCGAGCGCCCCCAGCGCCGCCGCGCGTCCTCCCGCCTGGGCGAGCATCGCCCCGGCTCGCGATCTGATCTCCTCCGCATCGTCGGCGTCGGGAGCGGCCTCGTACGCGGCGATGTAGTGCGATGCCAGCACCTCGGCGATCTCATCCTGGTCGGCGAACGCGCTCGCGAGATGCGCTGCCGCGGCGAGATGCCGCGCCTTGCGGTCGCGCTTCGCAATCGTCTCGTACGTGACGTGGCGGACAAGGTCCTGCAGGAAGCCGTACTGGCCCCGCTCCGGCGAGCGCGGGTCTGACTGGATGCCGAGGATCTCCTTTCGGATCAGCCCTGCGAGCACCGGCTCGAGCTGCTCGGGCGTCGCGCCGGCGAGGGCGGCGATCGCGGTTGGCGTAAACGTCTTGCCCAGCACTGCCCCGTCCTGGAGCAGGCGCCGCTCCTCCGCAGACAGCCCATCGAGCCGCGCGGCGATCAAGGCGTGGAGAGTCTGCGGCACCTCGAGCCTGTCGATCGCCCCGGTCGGCCGGTACGCGGCCCCTTCCTCGGCGAGCAGCCCCCGGTCGAGCAGCATGCGCACGGTCTCGACCGCGTAGAGCGGCACACCCTCGGCGCGTGTCAAGATCTGCGACCGCAGCTCTGACGGGAGCCCTGGAACGAGGCCGTCGAGCAGCTCCTCCATCGCGGCCGGCGAAAGCGCATCGAGGTACAGCGACGTGATGTTGCGGCCGGTGCCCCAACCCGGACGCCGCTCCTGCAGCTCCGGCCGAGCGAGCGTGAGCACGTAGACCGGCTTGTCCCTCGACCACTCGAGGAGGTGCTCGATGAAGTCGAGCAGGCTCGTGTCGGCCCACTGCATGTCCTCGAACGCGAGCACGGTCGGCAGTTCCTCGGACAGCCGTTCGAAGAACAGCCGCCACGCCGAAAAGAGATCCTGACGATCGGCCTGCGCACCGTCCTCCAGCCCGAGCAGGGTCGCGAGGCGCGGCTCGGCGAAGGCGCGCTCACGCGGCTCGACGAAGTGCTCCTCGAGCGTGCTTCGCAGTTTGAGCCGCGCCGTCTCGCGCGGATCGTCCTCCGCGATCCTGCACCGCATGCGCACCATGTCGGCGAGCGCCCAGTACGCGACGCCTTCGCCGTACGCGAGGCAGCGGCCGCGGTGCCACCACACGGTGTCGCTGAGCCCGTCGATGTACTTGTAGAACTCCCACATCAGGCGCGACTTGCCGATGCCGGCGATGCCCGCCACCGCGACGAGATGCGCGCGCTTCTGCTCCGCCGAGGCGTGGAACAGCTCCTTGATCAGCTTCAACTCGCGGTCGCGGGCGACGAACGGCGCCTCGAGCCCGACGGACTTGAGACCTCCGCCGACCCCGGAGACGACACGCACCGCCCGCCACAGCGGCACCGGCTCGGACTTGCCTTTGAGCTCGTGGACGCCCGCCTCGTGGTAGACGATCGCCTGATCGGTCGCACTCCGTGTCGGGGCCCCGACCAGGACCGTGCCGGGGGACGCCACCGACTGGACGCGTGCGGCCGTGTTCACGAGGTCGCCGGCCACCATGCCCTCGCCCTGCGCGCCGAGCGTCACCGCGGCCTCTCCGGTCAGCACCCCCGCGCGTGCACGCAGCCCCGCCGAGAGCTCGGGGACGGCGGCGACGAGGTCGAGCGCCGCCCGGACGGCGCGCTCGGCGTCGCTCTCGGTCGCGACCGGGGCGCCCCAGACGGCCATCACCGCGTCGCCGATGAACTTCTCGACCGTGCCGCCGTACCTCCCGATGAGCGTGCGCGCGAGCTCGAAGTACTGCGAAAGCAGCTCGCGGGTCTCTTCGGCGTCCTGCGACTCGGAGAGCCCCGTGAAGCCGACGAGGTCGGCGAACAGGACCGAGACGAGACGTCGCTCGGCGAGCGGCCGTTCCGCCGGCGCCTGGGGCGCAGCCGCTCCGAGCGCCGCACCGCACTCGCCGCAGAAACGCTCACCCGGCTCGTTGGCGGCTCCGCACGAAGGGCACCCGACCGCCAGCCCAGCGCCGCACTGGGAGCAGAACTTGCGGGCATCGCGATTGCTGGTGCCGCAGGCCAGGCACGTCGCCACAACTACAGAGCGTAATCGTGTCCGCCCGGCAGAGGAGGCTTAACGACGCGATCACAGTGCCATCACCACCGATCCCTAGATTCGGAGAGGGATGCGGCCCGGACGACTCCTCGCCCTCTTCGCCGTGGCTCTGCCCGTGCTCGCGGCGACCGCGAGCGGCGCACCCGCGCCGAACGGGACGATCGCGTACTCGTGCGTCGGCATCTGCACGGTCTCCGCGGACGGAACGCACGGGGCGACTGTCGGGACGGGCCCGGGCAACGATCCTGTGTGGTCGCCCGACGGGAGCGAGCTCGCGTTCCTGAGCACCCGCGACGGCAACAGCGCGATGTACGTGATGGACGCCGGCGGGACCGACGCCCGTCGCGTGACGCCGCCGGGCATGCAGGCGTGGGAGCTCAGCTGGTCGAGCACCGGCCGGATCGCGTTCTACGGCCGAACGGGCGACGACGACGGGCTCTTCGTCATCGACGCGAACGGGGCCGGGTTGCACGAGGTGCTCTCGAACGACCAGCCCGACGTGCTCTACGGGACGGACCCGGCGATCTCCCCCGACGGCACGAAGATCGCGTTCACCGGGTCGCAGAACGCGACGATCACGAATCAGAGCCCGACCGACGGCATCTACGTCATGCAGTCCGACGGTAGCGGCCGGCAGCGGATCGCGACCGGGCAGGGCCCGGCGTGGTCGCCGGACGGGAAACAGCTCGCCTTCACCGTTACCGACTCGACGGGGCAACCGCAGCTCGTCGTCAGCGCGGCCGACGGAACGGGCGTACGAACGGTGGCGGCGCTCGCGGCCTGCGGCACCGACCTCGCGCCCGCCTGGTCGCCGGACGGGCAATGGCTCGCCTACATCTCGTGCCCGGCGCCCGAGGGCGGCCAGCTCTTCGTGGTGGCGGCGGCCGGCGGCACGCCCACCCGTATCGCCTTCGGCGTCGACCCGAGCGGAGTCGACTGGCGCCCGCAGGCTTCGGCGGCTCCCGGTACGCCGGTCCCGACGGCGGCGGCACGGGCGATCAAGACGCACGTGCCCGCGCGCTACGCCTACATCCCGCACCGAATCCCCGCGGGGTGGCGCTACGTCTCGTGGGACGCCGGCAAGGCGACGCCGGCGCTCTTCCCGCGGGGCAAGGGCCTGAACATCTGGTTCGCGGCGGGCCAGAGCAGCTCGGCCGGGCCGGGCCTGCACGTCTTCACCGTGAAGAGGTGCTCGCTTCGCGGCGCAATGCAGACGTACCGCCTGAACGGGACGAAGGTTGCGTGGTCGGCGACCTATGCCGACGGGGAGGCGTGGCGCTGCGTCGCCGGCCCCGGCCGCTCGACGATCGAGATCGTCGCGAGCGGCGAGGGGATCGGTACCAGCTCGGCCGCGGCCGCACGTGCGTATGCGACCGAGCTCGCCCGGCTCGTCGCATCGGCCCGCCGCCTCTCGTAGCGGCGCCCGCCGGCCACCAGCGGATCGCGGACGCCGCGGTAGCCGTGATCGACAAGGCGCTGCATAGCTAGCTTCCGCTAGCCGCTGATCAGCCGGCGAGCCCCGTCGAAGCTGCTCGCATACCAGCCCGACAGACGTGAGACGGAGACGCTCGTTCCGCTGTGCGGCGCGTGGATGAAGCGGTCGGCGCCGATGTAGAGACCGACGTGACCGACGCCGTCGAAGAACACGAGGTCGCCCGGACGCAGCGCGGCGCGCGCAACCGAGCGGCCGCGGTCGAACTGCGCAAACGTGTAGTGCGGAAGCGAGATGCCGAAGTGCGCGAACACGTAGCGCGTGAAACCGCTGCAGTCGAAACCGCTCGACGGCGTCGTGCCGCCCCAGGAGTACGGGACGCCGAGGAACCGCCGCGCGTACCTCACGATGCTCATACGCTCCCGCGCGACGCGCTGGAGCGCACGCGCGAGACGCGATCGACGGCGAGGGGCGAGGCGATGCAGCAGATGGCCAGGCTGGAGTTCCTGTTCCAGGTGCACGCGGGCGCGGTGCCACGAGCCTGGGTCGCGGTGCTCCGCCGCAGCGACGGGCACGAAAGCCAGACCGAGCACGAGCAGGACGAGCAGTGGCAGAAGACGTGTGCGGCGCAGTGGAGGAGGCTCCTTCGAGCACGGCGGCACGCAATGGGGAGGGGACGCGCCGCAACAGCCGTTGGCTCGCCCATCTCAGCAGAGCCCACGCGAACCGGTCTTCCCCCGGATGGGTCATTTCCATAGGCTGTCCGGATGTTCCCGGTCCTGATCTTCGCGGCGATCGCGATCCCACTGCTCGTCGTCGCGTTCGTCGCGATGCAGCGCAAAACCCGTGCAGGCGAGCATCCCGCGACCGAAACCGCCGCCGAGCAGTCCCGGAACGAGGAGGAGTTCGCGGCAGCCGAGCGCTACCAGGAAGAGTGGCGCGAGGAGCAGCACAAGCATCCTCACGACAGCACCCGCTTTCCCTAGAGCCCCTAGGGCACGATCTCGATCCAGCTCACGATCTGGTCGTCGCTCACGACCTCCATCAGCTCCGGATGGTCCGTGCGGATGTGGTCGCGGATGTCGGCGACGACGTCGTCGTCGCGCTCGGCCCGCGCGACGTAGCCGCATTCGCACTTGACCTGTCTGGCCATCGGGCCCCCTTCTGTCCTCGCTCGCTTCGCAGCCCGGATTATCCTCCTTCCCCGATGCCGCTCCACGCTAAGGTCGTGTCGTGATCGCGACGGCACCGTTCGGGTCGACCGGGCACGACAGCACGCGCACGATCTTCGGCGCGGCTGCGCTCGCCTCGGTCTCGCAATCCGAGGCCGACGACGCGCTCGAGACGCTGCTCGCAGCCGGCGTGAACCACATCGACACGGCGGCCTCGTACGGCGAGTCGGAGCTGCGCCTCGCCCCGTGGCTCGCCCAGGACCGCGCACGGTTCTTCCTCGCCACGAAGACCGGCGATCGCAGCCGAGCCGGAGCCCACGACGAGATCCGCCGGTCGCTCGAGCGGCTCGGCGTCGACTCCGTCGACCTGATCCAGCTGCACAACCTCGTCGACGTGATCGAGTGGGAGGCGGCACTCGGCGAGGGCGGCGCGCTCGAGGCCGCGGTCGAGGCGCGCGATGAGGGCCTCGTCCGCTTCATCGGCGTCACGGGGCACGGGCTCGCTGCTGCGCGGATGCACCGGCGCAGCCTCGAGCGCTTCCCGTTCGACTCGGTCCTACTCCCCTACAGCGCGATCCAGATCCGCGACGCCGCCTACGCGGCCGACTTCGACGCGCTGGCCGCCGTGTGCGGGGAGCGCGGAGTCGCGATGCAGACGATCAAGGCGATCAGCCTCGCGCCGTGGAACGGCCGAACGCCGACGTCGTCGACGTGGTACGAGCCGCTCCGCGAGCAGTCCGACATCGATCTGGCCGTGCACTGGGTGCTCGGGCGCCCGGGCGCCTTCCTGAACACCGCCGGAGACTTGACGCTCCTGCCCAAGGTCCTCGACGCTGCGAGCCGCTTCGAGGCGCGCCCGCCGAACACCGCGATCGACGACCTCGTCGACCGGCGAAGACTCGTCGCGCTCTTCTGACCGCTCGATGATCGTCGCGCGCAGGCTCGCCGTCGGCGCAGCGATCCTCCTGGCTCTCGCCGCCGTCGCGTTCGTCGGGCACGACTGGTGGGCGAGCCGCCTCCCGGGAACGTACAACGTGATGCAGTACGGGAAGCCGGACTACGGAGGCGCTCCGCGTTCGCGCGGCGTCGCCGGGGCGCACGTCGTCAGCGTGACGAAGCTCACCGGTGATGACACGTCCGGCGTGCCCGACGACCGCTTCACGCTCACCGCCGAGCATGCACGCGTGCGGCTGGCGTCGGGAAGGACCGTCGACGCGCTGACGTTCAACGGCCGGGTTCCGGGCCCCGAGCTGCGCGTGCTGACGGGAGACCTGGTCGAGGTCGTCCTGCGGAACAAGGACGTCAAGGAAGGCGTGACGATCCACTGGCACGGAGTCGACGTCCCGAACGCCGACGACGGCGTTGCCGGAGTCACGCAGAACGCGGTGCCGATCGGCGGCAAGTACGTCTACCGATTCAGGGTCGAGCAGACCGGCACCTTCTGGTACCACACGCATCAGGACTCGGACACGGATGTCCGCCGCGGGCTCTACGGCGCCTTCGTGATCGAGCCTCGCGGAGCACCGGCGCAGGACTCGCTCGACCTCACGATGATCGCGCACACGCTCGGCGGGGATCCCGTCCTGAACACGCAGGACGGGACCGGGAGACGGATGGTCGCACCGGGCACCCGCGTGCGCCTCCGGCTCGTCAACTCGAACAACACGACGGAGCGCTTCGCGCTCAGCGGCACGCCGTTCGACGTGGTCGCGATCGACGGCACCGATCTCCACGGTCCGACCGCGGTCGAGCACGAGCTCGTGCCGGTCCCGGCCGGCGGACGGTACGACCTCGGATTCACGATGCCGCGGACGCCCGTCCGGCTCGACCTGTTCGAGTCGCATGCGGCGATCGTCCTCACCCCGAACGGCACGACCGCGCCCGAGCCGAAAGACGGCGACTGGCCCGACTTCGATCCGTTCGGCTACGGCTCGCCTGCGCCCACGCCGTTCGGAGCTGCCTCGCACTTCGACCGCTCCTTCGTCCTGGCGATCCAGAAGAAGCTGGCGTTCGAGGACGGCAGCCCGGGGTTCCACTGGGCGATCGACGGCGGCGTCTATCCGCACGTCCCGATGTTCATCGTGAGCCGCGGTGACCTGGTGAAGATCACGATCGTCAACGACACGAGCGCCGTGCACCCGATGCACCTGCACGGCCATCACGTGCTCGTGCTGAGCCGGAACGGCAAGCCGGATACCGGCAGCCCGTGGTGGGTGGACACACTGGAGGTCGACGCGGGCGACCGCTACGCGGTCGCGTTTCGCGCCGACAACCCGGGGCTGTGGATGGACCACTGCCACAACCTCGGCCACGCCGCGGCAGGGCTGACCATGCACCTCATGTACGTCGGCGTCTGGACGCCCTTCGACGTCGGCGGGCCGTTCCACAACACGCCGGAGTGACGCACGGGCTGCGGTCGCGGCATGATTGCGGCGGCAGCAATCGACAGCGAAAGACTGGAGGTCGTGATGACCGACGTGGCGGAGGAAAAGGCTCACGCGATCCTGGACGCGGCCCCGGCCGTGCCCCACTTCACGGTCGCGGAGCGAGCGGCCCGGGGCCGTGCCGCGCGCGCCGAGTGCCCGCGCACGACGCACGCCGAGCTCGACGTCCCGGCCGACCGTGACGCGGTCGCCATTCTCGAGTCGCAGGCGCCGTCTCGTGTGCCCGACCTCGTCCCGATTCGCTACGGACGCATGCTCGTCTCGCCGTTCACCTTCTATCGGGGCGCGGCGGCCGTGATGGCGCACGACCTCTCGAACACGCCGCGCGCCGGCCTGCAGGCGCAGCTCTGCGGCGACGCGCATCTCGCGAACTTCGGCGGGTACGCATCGCCCGAGCGGACGCTCGTGTTCGATCTGAACGACTTCGACGAGACGCTCCCCGGCCCGTTCGAGTGGGACGTCAAACGCCTCGCGGCGAGCTTCGAGATCGCCGGGCGCGACCGCAACTTCACCACCGCCCAGCGAAGAGCGGTCGTGCTCGAGGTCGTCCGTTCGTATCGCGAGTCGATGCGCACGTTCGCGACGATGGGCAATCTCGCGCTCTGGTACGCGCGCCTCGACGCCGCCGCGCTCGAAGAGGAGCTCCGCAGGCGCCGCGCGCCGAAGCAGGCACAGCGGCTCGAGCAGACGGAGGCGAAGGCGCGCACCAAGGACAGCCTGAAGGCGTTCTCGAAGCTCACGCACGAGGTGGACGGCGAGCCGCGGATCATCTCCGATCCGCCGCTGATCGTCCCGATCGCTGCGCTCAGCGAGGGCTCGGGCATCCCGGTCGAGGAGTTCGAGGCCGAGATTCGCAAGCTGTACCGGGGCTACCGGCACACCCTGCAGCCCGACCGCCGCCACCTGCTCGAGGAGTTCCGGATCGTCGACCTCGCGCGCAAGGTGGTCGGTGTGGGCAGTGTCGGCACGCGCTGCTTCATCCTGCTGCTGCTCGGGCTCGACAACGGCGACCCGCTGTTCCTCCAGATCAAGGAGGCCCAGGAGTCGGTGCTCGAGCCGCACCTGGGACGGACCCACTACGCGAACCACGGACAGCGCGTCGTCGAGGGGCAGCGGCTCATGCAGGCCGTGAGCGACATCTTCCTCGGCTGGCTGCACGCCGGGCGGACGCTCGACGGCGCCCCACGCGACTTCTACTTCCGTCAGCTGTGGGACTGGAAGACGTCCGTCGACCTCGACGTGATCCTGCCGAAGGGCCTCGAGGCGTACGCCCAGATCTGCGGCTGGACGCTGGCGCGGGCGCACGCACGCTCCGGCGACCGCGTCGCGATCGCCGAATACCTCGGCAAGGGCGGCGTGTTCGACCAGGCGCTCGCCGATTTCGCCGTCG
>Ga0335071_10009231_pt1 | contig 10089 bp, 7 predicted proteins | sample Lox_Sample_15_FD_206724 | JGI IMG/M metagenome (GOLD analysis project Ga0335071, IMG submission 206724) | Soil microbial communities from Loxahatchee National Wildlife Refuge, Florida, United States - Lox_Sample_1.5 | ecosystem: Environmental > Terrestrial > Soil > Wetlands | place: USA: Florida...
AACCAGGATACCCACTGGAGAAAACCGGCAGAAATTCTCGTGACTGTTACTGTTGGTTTCAACGCCATTTTTTGCATGATTATCGTTGCAGCAATTATTATCGGCGTATTACATGCTGCCGGATCTTTTTAGCGGTCTTTCGGTACCCGGGATCACTTCGTTTATATAGAACCACAAACCAATTATTCTACCGCAAAATACGGTGAGAGAACCATGTCACAACTAGCAGGACAGCCTATTCTCATCCTGAAGGAGGGCAGCTCCCGGACGCGTGGCCGCGATGCCCAGGGATCCAATATCGCCGCCGCAAAGGCGGTCGCGGGGGCGGTACGGACCACCCTCGGCCCGAAGGGCATGGACAAGATGCTCGTCGACACCATCGGCGACGTCGTGATCACGAACGACGGGGTCACCATCCTGAAGGAGATGGACATCGAGCACCCGGCGGCGAAGATGATGGTCGAGGTCGCAAAGACCCAGGACGACGAGGTCGGCGACGGGACCACCACCGCCGTGGTCGTCGCGGGCGAGCTCCTGAAGCGCGCCGAAGAGCTCCTGGACCAGGACGTGCACCCGACGGTCATCGCCCAGGGGTACCGGCTCGCGGCCGAGAAGGCCCGGGAGATCCTCGACGATATCGCGATTGCCGTGAAGCCCACGGACAAGGAGATCCTTTACAAGATCGCCGAGACGGCGATGACCGGGAAGGGCGCCGAGGCCTCGAAGGAAAAGCTCTGCGCCCTCGTTGTCAAGGCCGCCATGATGGTCGTCGACGAGGATGGCACCGTGGACAAGGACAACATCAAGATCGAGAAGAAGGTCGGCGGGTCCTCGGACGACTCGGAGATCGTCGAGGGCGTGCTCATCGACAAGGAGCGGGTTCACCCCGGCATGCCGAAGAAGGTGGAGAACGCGAAGATCCTCCTCCTGAACGCCTCCATCGAGTTCAAGAAGACCGAGGTTGACGCCGAGATCAACATCACGAGCCCTGACCAGCTCCAGGCCTTCCTCGACGAGGAAGAGCGGATGATCAAGTCCATCGTCGACAAGGTCATCGCAAGCGGCGCGAACGTCGTGATCTGCCAGAAGGGCATCGACGACATCGCCCAGCACTACCTCGCAAAGGGCGGCATCCTCGCGCTCCGGCGGGTCAAGAAGAGCGACATGGAGAAGCTCGCCCGGGCGACCGGAGGGTCCGTCGTCTCGTCCATCGACGCCATCGCAAAGAGCGAGCTCGGCCATGCCGGCCTTGTCGAGGAGCGCAAGGTCGGCGGCGAGGAGATGATCTTCGTCGAGAAGTGCAAGAACCCGAAGGCCGTGTCCATCATCGTCCGGGGCGGCACCGAGCACGTCGTTGACGAGCTCGACCGGGCCCTCGTCGACGCCATCAGCGTGGTCTCCGTCGTAATGGAGGACAAGAAGATGGTGGCCGGCGGCGGCGCACCCGAGATCGAGCTCTCCCTCCGGCTCCGCGACTACGCGGCATCCGTCGGCGGGCGGGCACAGCTCGCCATCGAGGCCTTTGCAAACGCCCTCGAGATCATCCCGAGGACCCTTGCCGAGAACGCGGGCCTCGACCCCATCGACATGCTCGTCGCGCTGCGGGCCGAGCATGACAAGAAGAAGAAGAACGTCGGGCTCGACGTCTTCAAGGGAGCCCCGACCGACATGCTCAAGGCCGGCGTCGTGGAGCCGCTCCGGGTGAAGACCCAGGCGGTCGCCTCGGCGGCAGAGGCCGCGGTCATGATCCTCCGGATCGACGACGTCATCGCCTCCTCCAAGTCAGCCGCACCCCCCGGCGGGCCGGGCGGCATGCCCCCCGGCGGAATGCCCCCCGGCATGGGCGGCGACATGGGCGACTTCTAGGCCCGAAGATATCCATTCCTCTTTTTTCGCCATCCATCCCCACGGTTTTATACCGGTTCTGCTCAGGTACCCACCATGGCAGAGCGGTTCATCTTCACGAAGTACCGCACCTCCTGCTATAACTGCGGGAAGGAGGTGGACCAGGTGATCAAGGCGGTGCGGGCCCAGGCCCAGGTGGCCTGCTCCAACTGCGGGGCGACCCGGATCTACATCCCCCGGGCCTCGGAGGTGGGAAAGCCGGGCCTGTACACGAAGATAGGCTGCTACGATGTCTGGGACCTGAAGACCGAGGCCCCCTGCGAGAACTGCTGCACCGAGGGGCCCCACGACCTTGTCATCGGGTGCAGCCAGTTCACCACCCGGTGCCACCACTGCGGCTTCACCCACTTCTTCAAGTTCAACGTCGAGTACATCGGGAAGTGCCCGCTGCCGGGTGAGGGGGAAAAACCCTCCTGACCCCCGGTTCAGGCGTCAGACGAGCCAGTCCCTCATTTTCACGAAGATCCCTGCCAGCTCTGCATAGATAGGAAACGCGATATTCACCGTGTAAAACCGGGCATTCCCGCCCCTCCTGCTCCTGAGGAGCCCGAGCTCTTCCAGGTTCGCGAGCTCCCTCCTTACCGCGTTGATATTCACCTCCGTGATCCGGCAGATCTCCCGGACATGGATCTCCCGCTCGGGATGGAGGAGGAACAGATCCAGGAGCTTCACCCGGGTCCGGGAGGAGAAGAGGCGTTCGAGCATTGAATAATGATAGTATTCAATTGAATAAATATGTTATTCATTATCCCGACCCGTAGAACCACCGCTTCACCACCTCGACGAGGGCGAGGTACCCTGCGATCAGGGCTGCGAGCACGAGGTAGAAGGAGACCGGGAGCTGGACGAAGCCGAATGCCGGGCCGAGGGGGCTGTACGGGAGGAGGAAGGCGGCACCCATCACGAGGAAGCACCCCAGGACGAGGAGGGAGGAGGGCAGGCTCCGGGTGAAGGGCGACCGCCTGGTGCGGATGACGAAGATGATGGCCACCTGGGTGCAGAGGGACTCGATGAACCAGGCGGTCTGGAACAGGTGCTCGGTCGCCGAGAAGACAAGGATGAGGATGGCAAAGGTGAGGATATCAAAGAGGGAGCTGATGGGGCCGAAGACGAGGACGAAGCGCTTGATGAACCCGATGTCGAGGCGCTTCGGCTTCTCGACGTACTCGGGGTCCACGTTGTCGGTGGGGATGGCCGACTGGGAGAGGTCGTAGAGGAGGTTGTTTAAGAGGATCTGGACCGGGAGCATGGGGAGGAAGGGCAGGAAGAGGGAGGCGGCGGCGACGCTCGCCATGTTCCCGAAGTTCGAGGAGGTGCCCATCATGATGTACTTCATCGTGTTCCCGAAGGTCCGCCTTCCCTCGAGCACCCCCTCCTCGATGACCCGGAGGTCCTTTTTCAGGAGGATGATGTCCGAGGACTCCCTCGCGATGTCCACGGCATTGTCGACCGAGATGCCGATGTCGGCGGTGCGGAGGGAGGGGGCGTCGTTGATCCCGTCACCCAGGTAGCCGATGACATGGTTGTTCCGCTTGAGCGCGAGGATGATCCGGTCCTTCTGGTCGGGTGTGACCCTCGTGAAGATGTTTGCCCCCTCCACGACCCGGGCGAGGGCGTCGTCGTCCAGGGTCGCGATCTCCGGCCCCGTGACGATCCGGCCGATCTTGTAACCCAGGAGGTCGCAGGTCTTCCGGGTCACGAGGTCGTTGTCCCCCGTGAGGATCTTCAGCTCCACGCCGGCCCTGTTCAGGATCGCGAGGGATTCCTTCGCGCTCTCCTTCGGGGGGTCGATGAAGGCGACATACCCGAGGAAGACCATCTCTTCCTCGTCGGACGCCCCGTACACCGTCCGCCGGTCCCCGATGGGCCGGTAGGCGACCGCGAGGGTCCGGAAGCCCTCCCCGGAGAGGTCGCAGTACAGTCCCAGGACCTGGTCCCGGTCCTCGTCGGTCATCTCCCCTGCCCGGTCTCCCAGCTCAAGGCTCGTGCAGACCCGGAGCACCTCCTCGGGGGCCCCCTTAGCGATCAGGAGCCGGTTCCCGTTCTCCTCGACGACGATCGAGACCCGCTTCCGGACGAAGTCGAAGGGGATCTCGTCGACCTTCCGGAACCGCCCGATGTCGATGGCCCGGTGGGCGAGGATGGCATCGTCGAGCGGGCTCTTGAGGCCGGTCTGGTGGGAGCTGTTCAGGAAGGAGAAGAGGAGCACCTTCTCGCTGTCCTCGCCCCGCCCGTCGACGTGGCGGATCAGGGTGATCCGGTTCTCGGTGAGCGTCCCCGTCTTGTCGGTGCAGAGGATGTCCATGGACCCCAGGTTCTGGATGGAGGCGAGGTGCTTCACGATCACCCCCTTTCCCGACATGGCGATGGCCCCCCGGGAGAGGTTCAGGGAGAGGATCATGGGGAGGAGCTCGGGGGTGACCCCCACGGCAAGCGCGACCGCAAAGAGGAGGGACTCGAGCACGCTGTGCCGGTAGAGGGCGTTCACGAGGAAGACGAAGATGACCAGGAAAAAGACGAGCTGCATCACGAGGAACCCGAACCTCTTGAGCCCCCGCTCCATCTCCGTCTCGGGCGGTCTCGCGGAAATCTTCCAGGCAATCTTCCCGTACTGGGTGGCCCCGCCGGTCCGTTCGATCACCGCGGTCGCTGTGCCGCTCACCACCGATGTACCGAGGAAGATCCGGTTCACCGCCGCGGCCCCCGTATCGGCCGGAGGTGCGGATACCGGGTACCGCTCGACGGGGAAGGGCTCACCGGTGAGCACGGACTGGTTCACGAAGAAGTCCCGGGCAGAGAGGACGACAGCGTCGGCCGGGACGAGGTCGCCCGCGGAGAGGAAGATGATGTCCCCGGGCACGAGGTCTGCGAGCGGCACCTCGTGCTTCGCCCCGTCGCGCAGGACGGTCGCGGTCGTAACGATCCGCTGCCGGAGGAGGGCGACCGCACCCTGCGCCCGGTACTCCTGGAAGAAGTCGATGACCACGGATACGAGGACGATGGTGAAGATGATGGCGGCATCCGTCGCATCACCGACGATGACCGAGATGCCGCCCGCGATCAGGAGGATGACCACGAGCGGGTTACGGAAGTGGGACAGGAACTCCGTGGCCACGCCCCGCTTCCGCTTTCCCGGTACCTCGTTCGGCCCGTACTCCCGGCGCCGCTCCTCCGCCTCCTCCGTGGAGAGACCGTCGGAGGTGGCGTGGAGCATGGCGAGGGCATCGCCGGATGCCACGTGAGCAGGTAGCCCGGGGGGTTGCTGAGGTTCCAAGCCGAATCAGGAGTGGTTGCCTCCCATCAGATAAGAGGCTTTCATCCGGGTTCGGTTTTGCCCTACCCCACCCGGGGCATCACAAACGGTTAAATAACATGCACGCCCCCCGTACCACGGTGAACCGGATGGCAGCGGAAGAGACCCCGAAAACTTCAGAACCACCTGGAGGGGACGACAACATATGGGAGAAGAAGAAGAGCGGTCTTCGCTGGATCCTCTACGCGGTGGTGGTGATTCTCGTCATCCTCGCCGTCGCCTACCTTACTATCGGCGTGGCCATCACGGAAGCCCCGCCGGCGGTGTCCTATCCCTATACCACGACCTACCTCGTGTCCCTGCCCAACTCGGAGGTGGTCACCATCGGGAACACCGAGATCATCGCCATCCCGTCCGAGGATGGCAGCCAGGTTTCCCTTTCCATCAACAAGGAACCGAAGGATATAGCGAAGGGTGAAACGAAGACGATCCAGGAGCGGCAGGCAACGATCACCGCTCTCTGGCTTCCGATTACAGAGTTCGATTTCCGGATCGACGCAACCTACCTGGGCCAGTCGGGGGCTGCCTCCCAGTTCTACCTTGCCTTCAAGACCTCGAAGCAGGTGCCCTCGTTCCTGATCGAACGCCTCCTCCCGCCGAACGTCCAGGCCCAGCCGGTCTGATCCCCCCCATTTTCAAAGCGGGCGGGAATTCCCTTATTCGATCTCCCCGGGGAGAAGGCCCCTTTTCTTGAGCACCCAGAAGGTGAAGATAGTTGCCACGACGGTGGACACCACGAGGAAACCGAGGAACCAGGGGACCTCCGACGGCCCGAACTGGAACATGGGGTTCCCGGCAACCGTCGCGATGGTATTCGGGACAAGGAGCGCCGTGCCGATGATAGCGAGGTACGCCGCGAGCATCGCGAGCTTGTTGTTCAGGATCTGGAGCTGGTTATTGTAGATGGACTGGAGCACCTCGAGGCCGCTCGCGAGGACCTCGGAGAGGTGCTCGGCAAGGCCGATCTGGGCCTGCACCTCGCCCGTGAGGGCATTGATCCGGTCCAGGATCTTCTCGTCGTCGGTGAGGAGCTCGGCGTCCCCGTACCGGAGCGAGGAGAGGGTGTCCACGGTGCCCCAGAGCCCGCCGAGGTAGACGATAAGGGCGTGTTTCATCTCGTAGATCTTGGGGCCGATGACCGAGCGGGGGGTCCTCGGGTCCGAGAGCTCCCGGGAGAGCTGGTCGCCGTGCTCCTCGATCTCGACGAGGTAGTCGAAGTTCCGGGAGTTGTTCTCGTCGATGATCCGGATGAGGAGGTGGGTGAGCTTGTCGGTCCGGGGGAGGGCCGGCGGGATCTTCCTCATGAGGGTCTCGGCGTACCGCCGCATCCGGAAGAGGCGTTTCACCTCCCTCGTGTGGAGCGTGAGGACGATGTTCCCCCGGATGAGAATGAAGAGAGGCTCGATCTTCACGTCGAAGCCCTGCATGAAGATGGCCGGGATCATGAGCCCGAGCTCGGTGTCGAAGTCCTCGTACCCGCTCCTCGGGTTTTTCATGAGGTTCCGCACGATGAGCTCGGAGAAGCCGAGCCGGGTCGCGGTGTCGATCAGGTCCTGTTCCAGGTCGTCGACCACGTAGTCGATCCAGGCGAGCTGGGACTCGGGGAGGAGGTCGGCGAAGTCCCGACAGGAGCCCGACTCGCGCCGCTGCGTCCCGCCCGGCCCGAGGACCGCGCAGAAGGCCTTGTTCTCCGCCTGGGCAGGAGCTTCGGCCGGCCTCTGGTTTGTTCCGGCGTCGTTGCCCGGATCAGCCATACGAGCTCAGTCTGTATCCGAGGGCGATAAGACTATGCGGAGGCTGTGCCCGGCCGTCGTCTGGAATGCCTGCTACCAACCGAGGAGGGACTGGATCTGGTACTGGATGTAGGTGACCAGGTCGGCCGCCATGTTCGCCGCATCGGCGAGGGTATCCATGAGGGCCGTGATCGCGCTCGCCTGCGGCTGCTCAAGGTTCTGCGGGCCGGACCCCTGCTGTTCCCCGCTTCCCGAGCTACCGGTGCCCTGTCCCACGCCGATCCCGGTTGAGCCGGAGCCCGAAGAACTGCCTGTCCCGGCGTTCCCCGCGGGGGCTGCCGGGGCTTCGCCGTTCACGTTCTGCTCGCCAGCAGGGGCCTCGGCCCCGGGCGATGCCGGGGAACCCTGCGCCGGCGCCGATGAAACCCCCGTGCTCCCTCCGCCGATCCTGATGTAATACCGCGGGGTCTCGGTGGGGGAGTTCTCCGCCGGGACGGTGTAGATATAGTTGGCCCGGGTGAGCCAGCTGCATCCCCCGTCGTTACAGACCGTCAGGTTCACGGTGAACAGGCCTGCCGCTTCGTACCGGTGAACCGGGTTCTGCTCCGACGAGGTGGAGCCGTCCCCGAAGTCCCATGACCAGCTCGTGACCGGGGCCTGGGAGAGGTCCGTGAAGGTCACCTGGAGGGGCAGGTACCCGGCCCGGGGATTGCCCTCGAAATCAACCGGTGGCGGGGGCGGCGGGGTCGGTGTGGCGGTGGGTGTCACCGTGGGGGTGGGCGTGGGTGTCGGCGTTTCGGTCGGGGTCGGGGTCGGTTCCTCGTCGGCTTCGTTCAGCTGGATCCCGAGCGTCATGCCCTTCGTGGAAAACCCGCCCTGCAGGTAGATGACGTAATACGAATACTTCGTCGATCCGAAAACCCTGAACTCCCGGGGGACCCCGCCCGCGAAGGAAATACCGGATTCGTTGTCGATGAGGGTGAAGACCCCGGGGTCGGCCGTCCCGAGTATATCGGGGTTATTCGTCCCGTAGACCTGCCAGGACTGGGCTGCAGGGAGGTCTACCGAGGAGGTGACCAGGTAATGGTGCAGCTTTTTGGGATTCGCGCCGAGGTCGGCGATGACAACGAGGGGCACCCGGTCGATGACAATTTCGATGGTCCCGGTCTGGGGGGCTGCCGGGGTTGGTGCCGGGGCCAGGTCTTCCAGGTGGTACTCCACGTTTGTCCCGGCGGGGAACCCGTCCTGCAGGTACAGGTAGTACCACCGGTATGAACCGGTTGCTGCGACCGGGAACGACTCGGCACCCCCCGACAGGAAGCTGATATCCTTCCTCGTGTCAATCCGCGCGAAGGTGGCCTGGTCGTTCGTGCCAAGGAGCATCCACCCGCCGGAGGAAATGTCCCGGTCCGGGATGAGCGTGTAGCTGTTGATGGGATGTGCATTGCCTGCGCCAAAGTCGGATACGTAAACGGCCGGCGTCCGGGTGACCGGGATGGACATCCCGGATGTAGCCTGGGCTATGAGGAGGGCTGAGATGAACGCGAATACTGCCAGGCGATTCATCTGCCCCTCACTCCGCTAGGCGAACCCCCGGGTCCTGGTCATGCCCGCCCGTGGTTTTTCGTGGTATCCCTTTCTCATCATGTGGCTGGACCTCAGTTTCCGCCCGATCACAGGCTCCTGGCCTCCGCGGTGACCTGCTGGATGGTGATTGCATCCTGGGACCCCGAAGTCACGCAGATTCCCACGTACGTCGGAGTTGTGAGATCGAAGGTCCCGGATACGGTATTGAGCACCACAACCGGAATGGTGGCATGGCCGGCAGTATTCCCGTTATGGACCAGGATAAACTCCCCGGATACAACCCCCGAAGATGAGATGGGTCCCCTTACGACTGCTTCGATAGTGACATATCCCTCGTCTACGGCAGGTTTTGTGAAGCTGACCCGGGCCGTGTCAGAAGTTGTCCCGGTTGTCCCGAACGCAATATCGTAGGTACTCGATGCCGTCCCCTTGTTCGTCTTCGTGATATCCAACGTCCACTTCAGGACCGTGCCTACCTTCAGTTTCGTCGCGGGGATGGCGATCGCCGAACCGGTGATGTAAGTCCTCGTCTGGGCTGATATGGACTGGGCAGCCGTGCCGGCATTGTAGACGGACTTGTTCGAAGCAATATGGGAGTCCGCGGTCGCGAGGGTTGCCGTATTGTTGGTGGCGATGTGGGAATCCGCCGTTGCGAGGGTTGCCGTATAGTTGGTAGCGATGTGGCTGTCCGCTTTTGCGAGCGCGCCAGACAGGATGTCCCCGATAGTAACTCCGGAGTTGGTGATCCACCTCCCTATCGTCCCGTTCCAGACAACCACGGCGAGGTTCGTCGAGGTCTCACCGCTCAGTACTGCATTGGGTGAGGCAGGCCCGGGCGGCCCCTGGGGTCCCTGATCGCCTATAGCGCCCTTATCGCCGGTCGGACCCTTGTCGCCCGTCAACCCTTTGTCTCCTGTTGCGCCCTTGTCACCTGTCGCGCCTTTGTCGCCGACAGCGCCCTGAGGCCCTACTGCACCCTGGTCGCCGGTTGCACCCTTGTCTCCAACCGTGCCTTGAGCACCCTGATCTCCGGTTGCGCCCTTATCGCCGGTGGCTCCCTTGTCGCCCGTCAGACCCTTGTCTCCGACCGGACCCTGAGCTCCAACTGCGCCCTGATCGCCGGTAGCTCCTTTATCGCCGACGGCCCCCTGGGCGCCCTGGTCACCGGTGGCGCCCTTGTCACCGGTTGCACCCTTGTCGCCTACCGGTCCCTGAGCACCCTGATCGCCAGTAGCTCCCTTGTCACCTGTCGGACCTTTTTCACCGACAACACCCTGGGCTCCCTGATCGCCGGTCGCACCCTTGTCGCCCGTCGGACCTTTCTCGCCGATAGCACCCTGAGCGCCCTGATCGCCAGTAGCTCCTTTGTCGCCAGTCAGACCCTTGTCTCCGACGGCACCCTGAGCACCCTGGTCACCGGTCGCGCCCTTATCGCCGACTGGTCCTTTCTCGCCGACAGGACCCTGAGCTCCCTGGTCACCGGTAGCTCCCTTGTCGCCTACAGCGCCCTTGTCGCCTACAGGTCCCTGAGCTCCAACTGCGCCCTGATCC
>Ga0335071_10009233_pt1 | contig 10088 bp, 3 predicted proteins | sample Lox_Sample_15_FD_206724 | JGI IMG/M metagenome (GOLD analysis project Ga0335071, IMG submission 206724) | Soil microbial communities from Loxahatchee National Wildlife Refuge, Florida, United States - Lox_Sample_1.5 | ecosystem: Environmental > Terrestrial > Soil > Wetlands | place: USA: Florida...
GGCCGGCCTGGTCGTTTCCACCTGCCTGTTCTGGCGCGAGAAGGCGGCGAAGCGCGAGGCCGCCCAGGAGGCGAAACGCAGCCAGCAAGTGGCGATGTTCCTTGAAGATATGCTCAAAGGCGTCGGGCCGGCGGTCGCGCTCGGACGGGACACGACGCTGTTGCGAGAGATTCTCGACAGAACCGTGTCCCGGGTCACGAAAGACCTGAAGGACCAGCCGGAAGTGCAGGCGGAACTCTGCAACACGCTCGGGGAAGTCTATCGCGCGCTGGGCCAATCCGGCAAGGCCGAGGAGCTGCATCGCAACGCGAGGTCGCTGCTGCAATTTTCGCGCGGCGCGAACGGCCGGCGTGACCTGGCGGTTTCGCTCAACGGCCTGGCGCTGGTTTTGCGCGACGTGGGCAACCTGGGGGAGGCCGAGGCTTTGCAGCGGCAGGCGCTCGAGCTGCGCCGCAAGCTGTATGGCAATGAACACGCGCTCGTCGCCGAATCTCTTAACGACCTGGCGTTGATGTTGCGCAGCGAAGGCAAGCTGGGCGAAGCGGAACGGACGCACCGTGAGGCGCTCGCCATGGAACGGAAATTGTTCGGCAACAATCACCTGGCGGTGGCAACTTCGCTGAACAACCTGGGCCTGGCGCTCGAGGCCGAAGGCCAGCCCACCGAGGCCGAGCGATGCTTTCGCGAATCGCTGGACATCGAAAAGAGACTGCGGGGCGGGAATCAGCCGGGTGTGGCCATCACTCTCGACAACCTGGCCTTCGTGTTGTGTCAGGAAGGCAAACTGGGCGAAGCGGAAATGCTGGAGCGCCAGTCACTGGAAGTGCAGCGGAGAATCCTCGGCGCGGAATATCCCTCTGTGGCTACGGCGCTGAACAATCTCGGCCTGATCCTGGCGGCTCAAGGCAACCTGGCGGACGCCGAAAAGCTGCTTCGCGACGCGCTGGCGCAGCGGCGCAAATTGCTGGGGCCCAAACACCCCGAACTGGCCGCTTCCCTGTACCATCTGGCGGGGCTGTTGCGCGAGGAAAAGAAAACAGACGAGGCCGAATCGTTCGCGCGGGAGGCATTGGCCATGCGGCGAGCGATGTTCGGCGACGACCACATCGCCGTGGCTGCGTCTTTAGATCGCTTGGCTCAGGTTTTGGAAGATGAAAATCGACTGGCCGAGGCCGAGAGCCTGTTTAATCAGGCAATCGAAATTGATCGGAGGTTTCTGGGCGAAAGCCATCCCGCGTTGGTGGACACCGTGCGGCACCTGGCCGGGGTTCTCAAAATGGAGCACAAAGAGGCCGAACTGAATAAACTGACGCGGCAGGATTGGGTTGTGGCCGCCGGTTTGCTGACCCAGACCCGGGCGGAACGAGTGCCTTAAATACTATGAGTGATGTGACGGTCGTGCTTGAAGCCATCGCCGACGGTGACGCCCAGGCGGCGGACCGGTTATTGCCGCTGGTCTATGACGAATTGCGCAAGGTGGCGGCGTACAAGATGGCCCATGAACGGCCGGGCCAGACACTCCAACCGACGTCGCTCGTTCATGAGGCCTACCTGCGGCTGACGGGGAGGACCGAGCAGAAATGGAGCGGGCGCGCTCATTTTTTCGCGGCGGCTGCCGAGGCCATGCGGCGCATCCTGATCGAAAATGCCCGGCGCAAGCGCGCGCTTCGACACGGCGGCGGCCGGCAGCGAGTGGACCTCGATGAGGTCGAGATTGCGGTCTGGCAGGACGACGAGGCCGTTCTGGCCGTCAACGAGGCGCTGGAAAAATTCGCGGCGGTGGACCAGCCAAAGGCGGAACTGGTCAAGCTGCGCTATTTTGCGGGATTCACCATCGAGGAAGCGGCGGAAATACTCGGCGTGTCGGCGCCGACCGCCAAGCGATGGTGGGCTTACGCTCGCGCATGGCTGCACGACGCTATCCTCGGGCAGCAAATGGGAAGCGACAGTCGTGCGGAAGGCCAGCGTGGAGATGAGGGAAGGGCGATTTGAGTGTCCCAGAGTGCGGAAGCGAGGGCCGTTATCGGAGGTAGTCATCAATAAAGATTGCAAGTTATTATCGCTGAAGAGGTTGCGATTTGGCGAAGCGCTATCGGGATAAGCCCGACTAGCCTCGACGAGCTACCAGTCTTCTCCGGGCTACGCGCGTAATTTTCACGCAGGTTGAGCGAAAACCACGCGTTTTGCACGGGGCTCGAAGAGGAGGTGGGGCCAAAAAGAGTCAAAACAGGCCAAAATCGCAAGATATTGGGCTTCGCCGGTGGTTGGTATCGTCTATGCTAAAAAGGCAGGGTAGAGCGTGTGCCGATTTGCGCGATGCTGAAACGCGAACTGTAGATATCCGGGCTGAATGAGAACGCTTTTAAGAAAGATACCTACTGGGCTGTATTTTCAGGGCCCAGACCGGTGGACCACAAATCCCAGTGAGGGCTTTAACTTCAAGTCGATTGATCGTGCCCTCGAATTCATCAAGACATGGGAGTTGAAGGATGTGGAACTGGCTTTCGCTTTCACAGGTCCCTCGTCGGTGACCCGAGTGCCGCTGGACCGAATCGCCTGCGGCTACACGGAGAAGTAATCGCCAACCGCTTTCAAGACGAGCTGGATACCCCCCTCTTCCCGACTCTCTCCCCATCTGAAGCCCGCTTCGACTTCATCCGGTTTGGGCCGCCGCGATTTCCTCCGGCTGGTTGGCGCCACCGGCATTTGCGCGTTGACCTTTCGGCCATGGGAATATGCGATGGCCGGACCTTTTACCCGCGCGGATTTCGAGAATCTCGTTCCCCGCGACAAAAAACTAAATCCGGATTGGGTGAAGTCGCTCACGGCGCGCGGTCAAAGGACGACCTATCGCGGAGCGGACCTGGCGAAGATCGGCATGCCGATCGGGGGTGTTTGCGCCGGACAACTTTACCTCGGTGGTGATGGCCGACTTTGGCATTGGGATATTTTCAACCAGGAATTCAAGACCAACCAGGACCACTACGTCCATCCCCTGCGCGCCTCCGCGCCATTGGAGCAGGGTTTTGCGATACGGTTAAAGGCAGGCGGCAAAGCGCAAGAGCGCTCGATGGACTCTGAACATTGGCAGGACGTTTCCTTCATCGGTGAGTACCCCATCGGGTATGTCGCTTACGCGGATGCCCGGTGTCCGGTCAGTGTCGGTCTTGAGGCATTTTCTCCGTTCATGCCCTTGAACGTGGACGATTCGTCACTGCCCGCCACGGTGTTCGAGTTCACCCTGAAGAACAACGGGGTCGGGGAGGCGGAAGGTGAGTTGGCTGGCTGGTTGGAAAATGCCGTTTGCCTTTACAGCAGTCAGCGGCGTAACGGCCAGCGCCGCAATCGGGTTATACGCGGGTCGGAGATGATTTTTCTTGAGTGCAGTGCTGCCGAGCTGCCGCCTGCAAAACCGAGTGAACGGCCAGACATCGTGTTCGACGATTTCGAGAGCGAAACCTATGGCGGTTGGTCCGTGACCGGCAAGGCATTCGGCAGCGGTCCGGTCGAAGCGGCCAGGATGCCCTCATATCAGGGGGACGTCGGCGCCCGAGGCAAGCGGCTGGTTAACAGCCACGGCTCTGCTCCCGGCAATAGCGTTGAGGAACGAGATGCCGCGATCGGGCGCCTAACAAGCCCTCTGTTCACGATCGAGCGCAATTACATTACTTTTTTGATTGGGGGCGGCGCCCACGAAGGCAAGACATGCATGAACCTGCTGGTGGACGGGACTATTGTGTTATCGGCGACCGGGCCGAACGCTAACCGGCTGCAACCGATGAGTTGGGATGTTCGCCGGTGGATGGGTAAAACCGGTCGAATTGAGATTGTGGATGAAGAAACGGGCGCGTGGGGGAACATCGGGGTGGACGATATCGTATTCAGCGACCGCCCGCGCGTGCCGCTGGGCCCGCTGGCGGAGGAGCCCGATTTCGGGACGCTGGGGCTCGCATTGCTCGATGCCAAAGCGGATGACCTTGCGAACACCTCAGCGAATGGTCTTGCGCGGGATGCCTTTTTCACCCCGGAGGTGGTCGCCGAACCAACCGCCAAAAGCTTTGGCCAGAAACTCGTTGGCTCGCTGGTCCGCAAATTCAAGCTGGCACCGGGTGAATCGGTCCAGGTGAGATTCCTGCTGACCTGGTTCATGCCGAACTTGAAAATGGATCGTTTGCCCTCAGGCCGCTTCTACGCCGCCCATTTTGATTCCGCCCGGGCGGTGGCAGACTACGTGGCGAAGAATTTCAGTCGGCTGGTCTCCGGGACCCGGCTCTGGCACGACACCTGGTATGATTGCACCCTGCCGTATTGGTTTCTGGATCGCACGTTTTTGAATATTTCAACCCTTGCAACGGCCACCTGTTACCGCTTCGGTAACGGCCGATTCTACAGTTGGGAGGGAGTTGGGTGTTGCGAGGGCACTTGCGGCCATGTGTGGCACTACGCCCAGGCGGTGGCGCGGGTGTTTCCGGAATTGGAGCGGATGCTGCGCGAGCAAGTGGATTTTGGCCTGGCGCTACAGCCGGATGGTGCGATTCATTTTCGGGCGGAGTTTAACAATATTCCCGCTATTGACGGTCAGGCAGGGGTCATTCTTCGCTCGCTCCGCGAACACCAGATGTCCCCGGACGCGGAGTTTCTAAAACGCAACTGGCCAGCCATCCGGAAGGCAACGGAATGGCTGATTGCCAAGGACGGCGATGGGGACGGTCTTATCGAAAGCAACCAACACAACACACTCGACACCGATTGGTATGGAAAGGTGGCGTGGTTGAGCGGGCTCTATTTGGCCGCGCTCTCCGCTGCCGAGACCATGGCCCTGGATGTCGGAGACCGGGGGTTTGCCGTTCAGTGTCGGACCATCCTCGAGACGGGGCAGAAAAACCTGGTGGCTCAGCTTTTCGATAATGACTGCTTCATGAACAAAGTCGATCCTCACCATCTGGATGCCATCAATTCGGGTACGGGTTGCGAGATTGACCAGGTCATGGGGCAGAGTTGGGCGTTCCAGGTGGGGTTGCCGCGGGTCTTGCCCGAGAGAGAAACGCACGCCGCCCTGCGCTCGCTTTGGCGTTACAATTTCACGCCCGATGTTGGTCCGTACCGGAAGGCTTATCCGGCTGGTCGGTGGTACGCCATGCCCGGGGAAGCCGGCTTGCTGATGTGCAGCTTTCCGAGCACCGATTGGGACTACGCCCAGGCCAAGGGCAAGGGGCCAGAGTGGGCCGCCGGGTACTTCAACGAGTGCATGAACGGCTTTGAGTATCAGGTGGCCGGGCACATGCTCTGGGAGGGAATGCTCACCGAAGGACTGGCGGTTACTCGGGCCGTCCATGACCGCTACCACGCCTCGCGCCGAAATCCGTGGAATGAAGTCGAGTGCGGCGACCACTATGTGCGCAGCATGGCCAGCTACGGTGTTTTCATCGGCGCTTGTGGTTATGAATACCATGGTCCGAAGGCTCGGTTGGCCTTTTCGCCGCGGCTGACGCCCGAAAACTTCAAGGCCGCATTCACCACGGCCGCCGGATGGGGCAGCTTTGCCCAGCAGCGCAGAGCGGTTACGCAGGCTCATCAACTCCATCTGAAATACGGTTCTTTGCGGCTACAACACCTTGCCTTTGAGGTGGAACCCGGAAAAAGAATTCGCTCAGTCAGCGTTCACCAGGGAAATCGCCGGTTGGCTGCGCGATTCCAACAGACGAGTTCAAAAGTGGAAATCTCCTTGGATGAGACGTTAGTTCTGCAGGCTAATCAATCCGTGGAATTAGAATTTGAAATCGGCTGAATTCCTTGAAGAGTGGAAATTTCCGAGCGGATTCACGAGCGATACAAGAAACACCCCGTGCTGGCGAGTTGCGGGTTTTGGAGATGCAGGCACCAATCCAGAACCGCAGGAAAGGGCGGTGCCGGAAGACGCCGAGGGTACTCGCTCGACAGAGCCCTCAGTCCGGGCGGTGAGACCTCGCGACTGAATTGTTTTTCAGTGTGGGTGGTTTTCGGTGAACCATGCGGAGGATGAGTCGCGCTTTCAGCGCTCGAAGGGATTTGTGACCGGATGAACCCAGGGCGGTTGCCCTGGGCTGGTATGAGTGACGCCGTTGGCGCCTCACCTCGCTGGCGTCTTACGGTTTTAAGATCCCGGGCGGCATCTTTTCTGCTTCTGACATTCCAAGGATTCAACCGAATCCTGGTGGGAAAATTTTGCCCTGATGCGGCAAGGCTCGCAAAGTCCAACAAGGGCGGGCCATTTCAGTTGCAGCACCTTATGAAAAAGAACATTGCTCTGAACCTTCTTCTCGGACTATTTACGTGCGCGCTTGCAGGGACGACGGAGGCGCAGCCGTTCGTTGGCACAAATCAACCAGGTGGAGGCTCGCTGTTCGGCTTTACCGTGCCCGCCGGGGTCACCAACCTGTCGTTATCGGTCAGCAACACGATGACTGTTTTCTCGCATCTCTACCTTAAGCGAGGCACAGGCGCGGCGGTGACCAACTACGATTTCGTCTCGCGCCTTGACAAGGCCAACAACAACGTAAACATCGAGGTCCCCGAACTGGTAAGCGGGACCAATTATAGTCTCTGGGTCCAGACGCCGACCAATTCCACGGCACACGCGTTTTCGGTGGCGCTGTCCACAAACAGGACAGATGCGCGCCTCGTGTCCATGCCGATTCAGAAGCGGGTGGAGTTTTCGCTAAGCGGGACTCTGTCCGCCGGAACGACCAATTACTTCCAGGTCGATGTCCCGACGAATCTTCTCGGCTGGCGCATCGTGCTGACTTGTTCCGGGACGGCGGACGCCGATGTCTATGTCCAGCGCGGGGCGTTGCCTTCGACGGGAAGCTATTTGGCGCGCAGCGTGAGCCGCCCGCTGGACACGGTCTTCCTGGACAGCACGGCGGCAACGAACGCGACGTATTTCATTGCGGTCCTTATTCCGACGGGGGCTGGGACCGTTCAATACACGCTCGCAGCTGAGATTGCTCCGCTCGTAACGCTCACCTGGGAACCAGGAACCACGCCCGTCGTTAGCACCGCGTTTACAAACCATAGCCTCCTCGGAGGCGATTATTTCTTCCAGATTACGACGTTAAACGCTGCTTCAGGCATTTGGCGGACACGCCTGGATGTCCAATCCGGGGAAGGCGATCTTTTTTTGAGAAAAGGCAGCCTGGCTTCGCCGAGCAGCTACGATTTCTGTTCGACCCAACTGGGGTCGGATGGACTGGCGCTGGTGCAAGGAGGCCAGTACCAGACGAACCAGGTGTGGTATGCAACTGTCAGCGCCGTGCCCGGGGCGCAGTGGTCGATCTACTCGGGCAATGTTTTCGTCGAGCCGCTGGCTTCTCCCGCGGCGGACGGCAGCGGCGGGACCAACGCCGTCATACTGCCGGAGGGGATGAATTTCTACCGCACCACGATCAACTCAAATACGATCGCGTGGCGGCTAGGGTTGAATGGCTTGACGAACAACCTCTATGTGCGGCAAGGCGCGGCGCCTCACGGGTACTCGAGCGCGTATTACGATTGGAAGCACGCCGGACAGATTCTCCTGGTGCCGCCGTATCTAAAGTCGAGTGTCGAATATTTCGTGACCATAACTGGCACGCCGGGGCAGAGCATCACGCTGGATTCACGCCAGCAACCGATCGTGGAACTGCCGTTTGACAGCACCGTGAATGTGGCGGCCACGAACTATGGCTATGTAACTTACCACGTGACGGTGCCGCCGGAACAGATCGGCTGGCAGTTTGATCTGCGCGCAACCAGCGGAGATGCGTCGCTGGCCGCGCGGTTTTCCGCGGTCGGGAGTGAGGATTTCAACAGCGCATTCGCGGAGATGCCTGGTTCAGCCGTAAAGACGGCGGCTTTGGTCCCGCCGGCTTTGAGCGACGGGTCGTATTACCTCACGGTCTATGGCGCGCCGCCGTTTACCGCTATTCTGACCAATTCGAGGCCGGTCGTAACGGACGTGCCTTACGCATTCGTCGTGACCAATGACATGCCGGGGCGCCAGGGCTGGCGCTTCTATCGCGTCAGCGACATCGACCAGCAATTGACTTCGCTCGGCTGGGACCTGCTGCTGAGTAACCAGGTTCCCGCAACCGAAATCGCGTTGCGGCGCAACGCCGTGCCGGGCCGCTGGGCCTGGCGCACCAACTACAACAAGATCACGACCACCACGGTCAGCAGTAACATCGACGTCTCGTCAGTAAGAGGGTTCCTGCAATTCCCGAGGCATCCCGCGGACATTTGGTATATCGGCGTTGACACGACTAACCAACCTCTGGGTCAGTTCGTGCTGACCAGCCGGGAAAGCCTGCGGCCACTCCTGACGTTGGGGACTAACTACGGAGCGGCGCATGTGGCGAACCAACCGGCGGCGATGTTCCAATATTTCGAGCTCGACGTTCCCACCAATCTGCTGGCGTTCGAACTTAAGGTCGCGAATATCAACAGCGGCGATCCCCGGGTGGCGGTTTGCCGCGACATCCTGCCGATCGATCTGCGCACGATCCTGGTCAACAGCAACGCGTGGACGCCGACCACCGCCACGAACTGGCCCAGCGGCGCGCAAATCTCGTATGCGAGCGACTGGACGGGCTTCACGGCCGACTCCCGGGGCACCAATGAATCCGGCCATTTCTTTTTCGCGAGTCGCGGAAATCCGTTGGAGACCGGGACATACTATGTCGCGGTCGTTGGCGGCACGACCAACGTGATGGATTTCGATTTGCTCGTGCGCGGACTGTATCCGGATGGGTCCTTTGTCGATGTTCCCTTCGGCGGGAACATCTATCGCGGCGGCGCGGGTCCACACGACACGACCTGGGTCCGGTTGACGGTGCCGAGCAATACTCCGAGCCTGAAGCTGCGGCTCAGCGCCGACGCGGGTGATGTTTCGATGGTGCTCCGCCAGGGGGGACTACCGAACTATGGCGCCAGCCAGACTTCGCCCACGAACATCACGGGCTGCAAATTGCAGAAGACAGGCAATGAGCATTTCCTCCTGCTTCCCAATCCGACGAATGCCGCCATCCTCAGCGGGACGTATTACCTGGCTGTGGTCGGCGAGGGACAGAACCCGGCTTCACCACGGGCGGGTTCGAACACGTGCGATTTCACCTTCTTCAACCAGGGTTCTCTCGTGCTGAGCAATCTCGGGTCAGTCGATGCTCTCGGCGTGAGCAGCCTGATCTCCACTCAGTCCCAAGAGGGCGGCGAGATTCACGGCTTCAGCTTCGCGGTGGTGTCAAACACGCCCGCGATCGAAGTTCACCTTCAAAATCGGACCGCGTATCCGCGCATGGTGCTGCGCAATGACGCGCAACTAGCCGATCCTCCCGACGCGTATGGCGTTAGCGGAGGCTGGACCGCGACCTGGGCCGACGACAAGGTCATTCGGATTCCAACTCCGGTCGCAGGCACGTATTCGCTTCTCGTCCAGGCCGCGGGTGTCAGCGGCAAGTACACCAACGCCGCTTACACCTTGAATATTTCGGCACAGCAGCCCCAGCCGCTGGGATTCAACGCGGGACTTGCAACGGTAACCAACCAGTTAGTCGATGGGTGGCAATATTTTCAGGTCACCCTCCCGCCTGACGCTCTCGGATGGGACCTGCGCCTGACGAACGTTACCTCGGGGGATCCCAAGATGGTGATTTGCCGGGATGTGGTCCCGTTCGATGCGTCCACGAAGACGTCGAGCAACACGGTGTGGAGCCCGTTCACCTCGACAAACTGGCCGTCCGGTTTCCGGCTGGCACCAGACAGGGACTGGACTGGCTATACGCTCTCCTCAGCCGGGACCAATGAAACGGGCCGCTATTTCACGGCCGGGATGGGTAATCCACTCGAGCCGGGCAACTACATCGTTGGTGTCGCGAGCGGCGGCAGTCCCGGCAGCGCGACTATCCTCAGCTATCAATTGGCGAGCCGAGGGATCGGCACGAATTACACCATTCCCGTGGTACCTTTGGCGTTTGCCGGGGGACAGAGCAACGTGGCCGGGCTGCCGCCTCATGATTTCGCATTCTATCGGGTCGATGTAGCGACCAATACGCCGAGTTGGGAGGTTCGGCTGG
>Ga0335071_10009236_pt1 | contig 10087 bp, 9 predicted proteins | sample Lox_Sample_15_FD_206724 | JGI IMG/M metagenome (GOLD analysis project Ga0335071, IMG submission 206724) | Soil microbial communities from Loxahatchee National Wildlife Refuge, Florida, United States - Lox_Sample_1.5 | ecosystem: Environmental > Terrestrial > Soil > Wetlands | place: USA: Florida...
ACCTCCATCTCGGGCGAGATGGAACCGCCGACATAGCGCAGCACCTCGTCCTGCGTCTCGTTGACCAGCCGCGCCTCAGGGATCGCGCGATGATCCATCCAGACGATGATATTGCGGCTGTTGTCGCCGGAGGTCGAGACCGTCAGCGGTGCGCCGGTCGGGTCGAGCACCACCAGCGAGCACGTTGCGTCAAACCCGATTCCCTTGACCGCATCCGGCGATAGCGCCGCCTCCGCCATCGCTGTACGGACGGATGACGCGCAGGCATTCCAGATGTCGTCGGATGATTGCTCGACGATATCGCCGGCTTCCTGCCAGGTCTGGATCGGGTGCCGCGCGGTGGCGAGCAGGTGGCCCTGCTCGTCAAAGATCCCCGCGCGTGTACTGGATGTGCCGACGTCAATCCCGATAAAGGCCTGCCGCATGGTCGCTCCCGTCAGTTTTGACGCAAGCTTACCAGCAAGTGTAGCCGCCATCGACAAGGACGATGCTGCCGGTCATCAGGCTCGCCGCATCCGAGGCCAGGAACAAGACCACGGAGGCGATCTCCTCGACCTGGCCGAGCCGCGCCATCGGCGTGCCGCCGATCCAGGCGTCATACATGCGCGGGTTGCTTTTCACGAAGGCATTCAACGGGGTTTCGATATAGGTCGGCGCCACCGCATTGACGCGAACGCCGCGCGCGCCCCATTCCGCCGCCAGCGACTTGGTCAGATGGTGCACCGCGGCCTTGGAGGCATTGTAGTAACATTGCTCCTGCGGCTTGTTGACGATGAAGCCCGACATCGAGCCGACATTGACAATGGTTCCCGTCTTCGCCGCCAGCATGTGCTTGCCGAAGGCGCGGCAGCACCAGAAGGTGCCGTTGAGATTGACGTCGATCACGTTGAGCCAGTGCTCGTCGGTGACGGTCTCGGCAGGCGTCTCGCTGCGGGCAATGCCGGCATTGTTGACGAGGATGTCGACCTTGCCGTGGCGCGCCACGAGCTCGTCGGCGACCTCGGCCACCCGGCGGGAATCCGTGACGTCCATCGGCGTCGTCTCGACGCTGTAGCCTTTGTTGCCCAGCTCGGCGCTCGCCGTCTTCGCCAGTGCGGCATCGCGATCGGCGATGATGACCTTGGCCCCGGCTTCTGCCAGCGCCTCGGCGCAGGCGAGCCCAATCCCCTGGGCGCCCCCGGTGACGATCGCGGTCTTGCCGGGCAATCTGAATTTCTCGAGATACATTTTTGTTTCCTGCTAGCTACGAAGCGCCTGGCCGTCCTTGTCGAAGCGGTGGATGCGCGAGGGGTCCGGCGACAGCACGATCGCATCGCCCGGGCTTAGACTGAGCTCGCCGACATGGCGCACGGTGAGCGTTCCGAGCGCGCCGGCATCGACATAAAGAAAAGTGTCGCTGCCGAGATGCTCGGCGACCGCGATCTTGCCCGGCCAGCCCTCGCCCTCCCGGGCGGTCCTGAGATGCTCGGGGCGGACGCCGATGGTGGCGGCGCCATATTTCGCGGCGGCCTCGCCGTTGACAAAGTTCATCCGGGGCGATCCGATGAAACCGGCGACGAACAAATTGGCGGGCTTCTCATAGAGCTCGAGCGGTGTGCCATATTGCTCGATCCGGCCTGCATTGAGCACGACGATCTTGTCGGCCATGGTCATGGCCTCGACCTGGTCGTGGGTGACATAGATCGCGGTGGTCGCGAGCTGCTTCTGCAGGCGGGTGACTTCCAGCCGCATCTGCACGCGCAGCGCCGCGTCGAGATTGGACAAGGGCTCGTCGAACAGGAACGCCTTGGGCTCGCGCACGATGGCGCGGCCGATCGCGACGCGCTGGCGCTGGCCGCCGGACAGCTCGCGCGGCTTGCGCTCGAGATAGGGCGTCAGGTTGAGGGTCGCCGCGGCGGCCTCGACCTTGCGGTTGATCTCCGCTCTCGGCAGGCCGGCCATCTTCAGGCCGAACGCGATATTGCCGCGCACGCTCATGTGCGGATAAAGCGCGTAGGACTGGAACACCATGGACAGGCCGCGCTTGGCGGGCGGCACATTGACCACGTTCTTGCCGTCGATCAGGATTCGTCCGTCGGTGACGTCCTCGAGCCCCGCGATCAGCCGCAAGAGCGTGGTCTTGCCACAACCGGAGGGGCCGACAAAGACAACAAAGGAGCCGTCGGCAATATCGAGGTTGGCGCCCTTGATGATGTGCACCGGCCCGAACGCCTTCTGGACATTCTGCAGCGTGATCTGACCCATGGCGTTTAAGAGTCCTTCTGCTACTTGCTGCTACTTGACGGCGCCGAAGGTCAGACCGCGGACGAGCTGCCGTTGACTGAACCAGCCGAGCACGAGGATCGGAGCAATCGCCAGTGTCGAGGCCGCCGACAGCTTGGCCCAGAACAGCCCTTCCGGCGATGAATAGGAGGCAATGAACACGGTGAGCGGCGCGGCGTTGAGCGTCGACAGATTGAGCGTCCAGAACGCCTCGTTCCAGGCGAGGATCAGGTTGAGCAGCAGCGTCGAGGCAAGTCCGGGCACGGCCATCGGTGTCAGCACATAGACCAGCTCGCGGCCGACGGTCGCGCCGTCCATCCGCGCGGCTTCAAGGATATCCCTGGGGATTTCCTTGAAATAGGTGAAGAGCATCCAGATCACGATCGGCAGATTGCCGAGGCAGAGGATGATGATGAGACCGGTCAGCGAATCCAGCAGGCCGAAATCGCGCCAGATCAGATAGATCGGCACCAGCACGCCGACCGGCGGCATCATCTTGGTCGAGAGCATCCACAACAGCACATCCTTGGTGCGCTTGGTCGGCGAGAACGCCATCGACCAGGCGGCAGGGATCGCGATCAGCAGCGCGATCAGGGTGGAGCCCCCGGCGATGATGATGGAATTGAGCGCGTGGTGGATGTAGTCGCTGCGCTCCTGGACCGTGACATAGTTCTCCAGTGTCCAGTGGAAGAACAGGAAGGATGGCGGAATCGCGAACGCCTCCAGCTCGGTCTTGAGGCTCGCGAGCACCATCCAGAGGATCGGGAAGAAGATCAGGAAACCGGCGAGCCAGGCGCCAATGGTCGAGATCGCCACGCGCCTGTTGGTTGCCATGCGCGCCATCGCCCTACGCCTCCAGATTCCGGCCGACGATCCTGACCAGGAAGAAGGCCACGATGTTGGCGATGATGACCGCGACGAGCCCGCCGGCGGAGGCGCTGCCGATGTCATATTGAATGAGCGCCTGGGAGTAGATCAGGAAGGCGATGTTGGTGGTCTGCAGGCCCGGCCCGCCGCCGGTGGTCACGAAAATCTCGGCGAACACCGTGAGCAGGAAGATGGTCTCGATCAGGATCACCACCGTGATGGGACGCGCCAGATGGGGCAGGGTAATGTAGATGAAGGTCGACGTTGCGCGCGCGCCGTCCATCTCGGCAGCCTCTTTCTGCTCCTCGTCAAGCGATTGCAGTGCGGTGAGCAGGATCAGGGTCGCGAACGGCAACCATTGCCAGGTGACGATCAGGATGATGGCAAACAGCGGCGCGTCGTTGAACCAGTCGATCGGGATCAGGCCAAACAGTTTGGCGATCCAGGCGAACAGGCCCGAGACCGGATGCATCAGGAGGTTCTTCCAGACCAGCGCGCTCACCGTCGGCATCACAAAGAACGGCGCGATCACCATCAGCCGGACGATGCTGCGGCCAATCACGGGTTGATCGAGCAACAGCGCCAGCGGGATTCCGAGCAGGATGGTCAGGCCGAGAACCGAGCCGACGAGCACCAGTGTATTCTGCAGGGAGGCGAGGAAGGCGGGATCGGTGAGGAAGTAGCGGAAATTATCCAGACCGACGAATTGGCCCGAATCTCCATCAAGGAGATTGTAGTGCAGCGTGGAGAAATAGATCGTCAGCGCCAGCGGCACGATCATCCAGACCAACAGCAGCACGACCGCGGGCGATAGCAGCGTTCGCGCCAGCAGTTGCGTCTGTTTGGTGGCCATTTACGCCTCCACTAGAGCATGATCCGGAAAAGTGTGAAGCGGTTTTCCGAAAAGATCATGCTCCAACAAGATCATGCTCCAACAAAGAGTCAAAGCACGATGACGATGCATCCCAAACCCGGTCGCGCTTTTTGCGGAGAGAGCGCGGCCATCCGCCAAGGGAGCATCCGGATGGCCGCGAGGTTAGCTCGGGAGAGTGAGCTATATTTGCACGCCTATTTGATGTAGCCGGCGCGCTTCATTTCGCGTTCGGTCGCGGATTGCGCCGCTGCAAGCGCCGCATCGACACTGGTCGAGCCGGACAGCGCGGCCGAGAATTGCTGGCCGACCGCGGTGCCGATGCCCTGGAATTCAGGGATCGCCGCATATTGCACGCCGACATAGGGCACCGGCTTCACCGTCGGCTTGTTCGGATCGGCGGCATCGATCGAGGCCAGTGTCGGCTTGGCGAAAGGCGCGACCTTCAGATAGTCCGGATTCTGATACAGCGAGGTGCGCGTGCCCGGCGGCACATTGGCCCAGCCTTCCTTGGAGGCGACGAGCTTGGTGTAGTCCTTGCCGGTGGCCCAGGCGATGAACTTTTCCGCGGCCTCGGTCTTCTTGGAACCCGCCGGGATGGCGAGGCTCCAGGCCCACAGCCAGTTCGCGTTCTTGCCGAGCCCGGTGTTGGGCGCCATTGCAAAGCCGACCTTGTCGGCGACCCTGGAGTCCTTTGGATTGGTCACGAAGGATGCGGCGACGGTGGCGTCGATCCACATCGCGCATTTGCCGGCGTCGAACAGCGCGAGATTTTCGTTGAAGCCGTTGGAGCTCGCGCCGGGAGGTCCCGCCTCTTTCATCAGATCGACATAGGTCGACAGCGTCTTCTTCCATTCGGGCGTGTTGAACTGCGGATCCCATTTCTCGTCGAACCAGCGCGCGCCATAGGAGTTGGCCATCGCGGTCAGGAACGCCATGTTCTCGCCCCAGCCGGCCTTGCCGCGCAGGCAGATGCCGTAGACGCCGGCCTCCTTGTCGGTGAGCTTCTTGGCGGCGGAGATTACGAAATCCCAGGTCGGGTTTTCGGGCATGGTGAGCCCGGCTTTCTGGAACAGGTCGGTGCGATACATCGTCATCGAGCTCTCGCCATAGAACGGCGCGGCATAGAGCTTGCCGTTGACCGACACGGCGTCGCGGATCTTGGGCAGGAGATCGCCGACATCGTAGTCGGCACCGAGATTGTCGAGCGGCACCAGCCAGTTCTTCTTGGCCCAGATCGGCACCTCATAAGTGCCGATGGTCAGCACGTCGAACTGGCCGCCCTTGGTGGCGATGTCGGTGGTGACGCGCTGGCGCAGGACGTTCTCCTCCAGCGTCACCCATTTGACGACGATATCGGGGTTCTTGGCCGTGAAGTCGCTGGTCAGACCCTGCATGCGGATCATGTCGCCGTTGTTGACGGTGGCGATGGTCAGGGTCGTCTCGGCGTTTGAGGGGGCCGAAGCCAAAAGCGCAGCTGCGCCCAGGAGGGCGCCAAGGACGTTTTTCACGGTAACCTCCCATGGTCGCGTGTTTGAGCATATGCCCACGCGTTGGGCGTATGTTCAACCAACATCCCGGGGTTGTCAAGCGAGGCTGCGCGCGTGAGCGCCGGCGCGGCGGGACGGAACCTGACTTTCTTGGGTTGCAGAAGCGAACGCGCAGCTAGCTAGCGGCCAAGCACAATGCGTGCCGTGGCTTCGTCGGTGATGAGGCCGTTGACAATGCGGCCGACGAGCGCAGCGCGGATGGCGGGCACCTTGGCCGGCCCGAGCGCGGCGGCGATGGTCGTCGTCTCGGCGGGGGCTTGCGGCGGAATCGAGGTGAGGCGCTTGTTGGTGCCGCCCTTGATCAGCCGGCCCTTGGCGTCATAGGCCCATCCCGTCACCTCGCCGACAGCGCCGAGCCGCATCATCTCGAACAGCTCTTCGCGGGTGACGAAGCCATCGACATGGATCTGCGCTTTCTGATCCATCTGGCCGATCCCGACCAGGCGCAGATCGGCCTTTGCGGCGATCGCCTTCACTTTGGCAATCGGCTCGATGCGAACCATGCGGTTGCGCTCGTCTTCCGACGACATCAGAAACGGCAGCGGCATCGGGTAGTGCCGCGCGCCGGTGCGGTCTGCGAGGCGGCCGACCGTATCGAAGAACGAGGCCGAACCGTCCGCCGAGATGTTGCCGACCAGCGATACGATCTGGTGGTTGGGCCGCTCGATCGGCGTCACGCGCTCGACCGCGGCGCGCACGGCGCGGCCCGTGCCCAGCGCGACAATGACCGGCGTCTCCGACCGCAAGGTCAGATCGAGCAGATTGGCGCAGCGTTCGGCGATGCCGGCGACCGCGTTCGGCGAGGCCGGATCGGTCGGCACCACCTCGCAATGCACGAGATCGAAGCGGGCCCTTAGCTTTGCCGCGAGCTCCATGCAGGCGGCGATCGGATGCTCCAGGCGAAAGGTGATGAGACGCTCGGCGAGGCACAGCGACACCAGGCGCTGCGCGGAGGCGCGCGAGACCTGCAGCATCCTGGCGATCTCATCCTGGGTGTGACCGGCGATGAAATACAGCCAGCCGGCGCGCGCGGCGTCGTCAAGGCGGGATTTCTCGCTATCGGTCACGGTCATGAAATCGCGCTGATCCCTATCTCCAGAAGTCCGCCATCCGGTCAAATACCCGGTCGGCGCCCGCATCGTATAGCATGGCGCGCCCGTCGCGAGAGCGGTAGTGGCTGCCGCCGACAAATCCCCAGACGGTCATGCCCGCGGCCTTCGCCGCCGCGACGCCACTGACGCTGTCCTCGATCACCAGCGTGCGCCCTGGCGTGGCATGCATCTGCTCGGCCGCATGGAGAAACAGATCGGGCGCGGGCTTGCCGCGCGCGACCATCTGCGCGGTGTACAGCCGCTCGCCGAACAGCGGCGCGAGTCCGGTCAATTCAAGCGATCGCCTGACGCGATCGAGATCGCTGGAGGATGCGACGCAGGACGGGCAGTCCAGCTGCGACACCACCTCCACGATGCCGGGAATGGGACGCAGCTTTTCGCTGAACCGCTGCAGCACACGAGATTTCAGCTCGGGCAGAAACGTGCCGGGAACGAAGCGGCTGTCATCCTTGTAGTGGCTGAGCAAGGCCGCCGTGCTTCGGCCGAGAAACAGTTCGACCACCTCGTCTTCGCTGAGCGCAATGCCGCACTCGCCCAACAGCTCCGACAAGCACGCGCAACTCAAGACCTCGCTGTCGACGAGAACGCCGTCGCAGTCGAAGATGATCAGATCGGGTTTTGCCGGGCCGGAGGTCATGCCGGGATAGGAACATATGCCCAAGGTTTGAGCAATAGCTCAGGGATTTGGGGCGCCGCGCCTCACCGCGTGCCGTAAGCGCGGTCGCCGGCGTCCCCCAGGCCCGGAACGATGAAGCCGTTCTGGTCGAGGCCTTCATCGATTGCCGCGGTCCAGACCGGCACGTCGGGATGCAGGCCGCGCACGCGTTCCAGACCTTCGGGCGCAGCGATCAGGCAGACCAGCCGGATGTCCTTCGCGCCGCGCTCCTTCAGGCGATCGATCGCCGCGACCGAGGTGTTGGCGGTCGCAACGACGGGCGTGACCACGATGGCAAGCCGCTCGCCGAGATCGGACGGCGATTTGAAAAAATATTCGACCGCGGCAAAGCTCACCGGCTCGCGATAAAGCCCGATATGCGCGACGCGCGCGGTCGGCACCAGGTCCATCATGCCGTCGACAAAGGTTGCACCGGCACGCAGCACCGGCACGAACACCAGCTTCTTGCCGGCGATCCTGGCCGATTGCATGCGCGCGAGCGGCGTCTCGACCTCGACCTCGGTGAGCGGCAGGTCGCGCGTCACCTCGTAGCAGAGCAGCATCCCGATCTCCTTGAGGAGCTCGCGGAACGACTTTGTCGAGATCGACTTGTCGCGGATCAGCGACAGCTTGTGCTGGACCAGCGGATGATCGACGACCGTGACGCCTTGCATATCCGTAAGAATCCCCCGAAGTCGCTAGAACACGGTGCCGTCGCTGACGATCTTCAGCGGCGGGGCGCCATCGGCACGGTGCGCGAAGGCAGCGGCGCGCCCGGCCGCCCAGGTGCCGCCTTCCAGGATGCTGGCCAGCGGCAGATCGTCAGGCCTGCGGCCGAGACGTGAGCGAACACGCTCCGCCAGGAGGTCCAGCAAGGCAACCGTGAGCGCGCGCCACTCCACGACCAGGAGCGAGTCCACCTCGTGCGAACGCTCGGCATCGGCGGCATCGCGCAAGCGCAGCACGCCAAGGTCGACGAACAGCCCGCCATTGCGATATTCGGCAAGCCCGGTCAGGCCGTCGATGTCCGTCACGTCGAGCCCCGCGCGCTGCAGCGGCTCGATCAGCGAGTAGCTCAGCCATTGCGAGAGCTTGTGCAGGGGAACGAGGCCGTCGGTCGCATCGCCGGTCTTCAAAGCGGGATGACGCCAGCAATCGCCGAGCGGAACGCCCGCAAGCTGAAGCCGCGACGGCCAGATCGGGCCGAGCTGTCGCAGGACCTCCGCGAGAATGGCGGGAGCTGCGATGACGCCCTCGTTCGCCTGCGCGGCGAGACGGTCGAACAAACCGCCGGGACGCGCGCGGTCGCGGAGGGCAAACACGCCCGGGCGCGCCACGAGCAGTTGGCCGAGACGCCGCAGCAAATCAGCCCGTCCCTCGAGCCCGACCATGGGATTGGCGTCGCTGACCTGGAAGCCCTCCTGCAGACGCGTGAGCGGCAAGCTTGCGATCACATCGGCGTCGACCCGGAACGCATCGCGCGCATCGGCAGAGAAAGCGCCGCTTGCGAACATGTCGAGGCTTGCCAGCGCAAGGCCCTCGGAGCGGCCGATGCGCGCGCCGGTCAGCGCGTCGTGGTAGCGCCAGACGGGCCCGGCACCAGCATCCAGGAACACACTGATGATGGCGAGATCGAACTCGGCGCGTGCCCGGGCCGCGCGGCCGGCCCATGGCGCAGTTGCCGCCTTCGCCTCCCAACGATCGGCACCGCCGACAACAAAATGCCGCCAGCGCGCGTGGAACGGGATGTCGAGGGTCGGATAGGCCTTGCGCGTCACCGTCAGCACGGCATCCGCAACGGCATCCATGCATTCGAGATCGATGGTGAAGTGGGACAGGCCGCCGCGCAGCCCGAGGTCGAGCATCTGGCGGGCGCGTGTGCGAACCGCGTCCGCCGAGAGAAGCGAAAGCGCCTGCTGTTCTGTAGCTACCGCCACGTCCACGGGATCAATATTTCTCCAGCGAACGGCCGACCGTATCGGTCAGCTCGGTTGCGGGCGGCACTTCGGTCGAGAAATAGCCGGCCGCCTTCTTGGCGGCAATCTCGACATGGGCATCCGCCGGGATCAATTCCAGCGGGATCGGCACGCGCTCGACGATGTCGATGCCTTGCCCGCTCAGCGCGTCGTATTTCATGTCGCTCATGGAGAGGAAGCGATCGATCCGCTTCAGGCCAAGCCAGTGGATCACGTCAGGCATCAGCTGCTGGAAGCGCGCATCCTGCACCCCGGCGACGCATTCGGTGCGCTCGAAATAGGCCGCGGCCGCATCGCCGTCCTCCTGGCGCTTGCGCGCATTGTAGACCAGGAACTTCGTCACTTCGCCCAGCGCGCGGCCTTCCTTGCGGTTGTAGACGACAAGGCCAAGCCCACCCTCCTGCGCACCACGCGCGCATTCCTCGATGCCATGGATGAGGTAGGGACGGCAGGTGCAGATGTCGGAGCCGAACACGTCGGAGCCGTTGCATTCATCGTGGACGCGGCAGGTGATCCTGGTGCGATGGTCCGGCAGCTTGCTGATATCGCCGAACAGATAGACCGTGGTGCCGCCGATCGGCGGCAGGAAAACCTGCATGTCGGGCCGCGTCACCAGCTCTGGAAACATGCCCGCGGTCTGCTCGAACAGCGTGCGGCGCAGCCGGGTCTCGCTGGTGCCGAAGCGCTGGGCAACGCCGGGCAGATACCAGACCGGATCGATCGCGATCTTCACCACCGAGACGCTGCCATTGGCATGCAGGACGGTGCCGTCGGGCTTCAGCCGCTTGGCGGCC
>Ga0335071_10009238_pt1 | contig 10086 bp, 9 predicted proteins | sample Lox_Sample_15_FD_206724 | JGI IMG/M metagenome (GOLD analysis project Ga0335071, IMG submission 206724) | Soil microbial communities from Loxahatchee National Wildlife Refuge, Florida, United States - Lox_Sample_1.5 | ecosystem: Environmental > Terrestrial > Soil > Wetlands | place: USA: Florida...
GAACCTGCTGCTCATCTGGCCGCCGTTCGCGGATGTCCCGGTTTCGAAGACGCTCGACGACCTCAAGCGGCTGAAGGAAGAGATCATGCCGAAGGTCGAGGCCGTGTAACTCCGCAGCACCAGAGCGGGTTCAAGATCCCCCATTGTCTTGAGGCGACATCTGCCAGGTGGCAGATGTTCTGTGCCGAGCCGGGTGCGACGATCCGTGCATGACTCAGCTAACGAACCCGGCCACGCACAACCATCCCAACTTCGACCGCGCCCAGGCCGCCCTCGATGCCGCCCGCCTGGGTGAACATCAGCTCCCGAGCCGAGCTGGCGGCCGCCGCATCGCGGCGCGGCTGAGCGCCACGCAGGGGTCATGCCCAGGATCCCGAGTCAGGCGCTGACAGCCCGCAACCTCCTCTGGAACTATCGGCCAGGCGCGTCGGCACCTCTCTGGAGTCCAGAACTGGCATGCACAACACTGTCCCCGAGAGGCTTCCGCGCGAACCGGATGATCGCCCGGGAATTTGGGGACTAGGCCGGGCACGGCCGGGGAAGCACGTATCCGATGCGCGCGCTGACTTGAACAAGGCCCTGCCCGAGCCGGCCATCGCCGATGACCGGGCGGGGACGCTGCTGGCGGGGAGGAGGCACCATGAGTCAGAAGGACGATGCCGGTACCGAGCGAGAGCAGGTTCCGCCGTCTGCCGCTTACCGCCAGTTGGATGATCACCTCGGACCCGGGGAGGCCCCAGACGAAGCCGGGAGCGGGCTCGAGCGGCTGCGTGGCTGGATGGGCGGGGAGGAACCGCCGGATGAGGTCCGGCCGCAGGTGGAGCCGATACCAGAGACGGAGCAGCCGCTCAGGCTGGCCGCCATGAAGCTGGATGCGGTGGAGCGCCTGGCGCAGAAAAGGATATCGAACGCGCGGATAGCGCTCGGCGCGGTGGTTCTCGTCAGCGTGCTGGCAGGCCTGGGCCTGCTGTTCCGCTTGTCGTACGTGCCCGCACGCGTGGCCATGCCGGTGCTCGTGGCCGTCGCTGCCATCGACGCGGCCATGACACTCGCGGTCGTCGCTCTGTACCGGACCACGATGAAGGGCCTGCACGACGATCTGCGGCTGGCCTTCGGCGAGCAGGCCGGGCGGCGCGAGAAGCCGGACACGGCGGGGCAGGAAACGACCAGGTCAGCCGCAAGGCGCGGGGGCGGCAGGCCCCTGGTGGTGCGATCCGGAGGCGGAACGTACCCGCCGCTGCTGAAGTTCCTGGCGATCGTGGCCTTCCTGGGCTTCGCGGCTGCCTCTGTCATGGCGTACGCCAGGGACAGCCTGGTGCCATTCACCATCACCAGCATCGTGCTGGCCGGGCTTTTCCTGATCTCGGTTCTGCCTGTCGTGATCCCGGCCATCTGGGCCGGCGAAGGACACCGGGGGGCGGCGCAGGCAATCCTCTACGTAATGCTCGGCGGACAGCCGGTCTCATATGAACAGATCACCGCGAGACACGCGGAAACGGCCGAACCGTCCCCGGCGGACAAGCGCAACGCCGGCCCTGCGATCCCGCCGCCGCGTCAATAGACCCGGGCTGTGCTGGCGGGGGCACCTGCGTAATGGTTCAGGACTAAGTCCACGGGAGGCGCAACGTGACAGATCGCGACGGCGGGCGGGAGTTCTGTGTTGTGTCCGCGCGGAGCCGGCCGTGCCCAGCACTGGTCGCTAACCGTGACCCGCTGACGTACGCAGATCCGGGCCGTTTCGACATCATGGCCGACCGAGGCGGCGCGCAGGTGGTTACCTTCGGCTTCGGCGCGCACTTTTGCGCCGGCGCGAACCTGGCCCGGGCCGAGATCACCGAAGCGCTGGCGTTCCTGGCCCCCCGCATGCGCCACCTGAACCCCGACGGCGAGCCTGTCTTCGGCACGCCGACCGGAATCTACACGATGCGCAGCCTGCCAGTTCGCTTTACCCCGCACGAGCCCGGCTGAGCCGCCATCGCAGGCGCTTCACCGGCCAGCGGCCGTTCGCCGCGGCGGATCGAGCGAAGGTAGCCGCGGTCCGGTTCGGGCACGGGCAGCGTGATGCGCCCGGTGGTGAGCAGCTCGATGCCCTGCAGGCCGAACCGCAGGGCATGCATGGCGTACTTGGTGTCGTACCCGTGGACCGCCACCAGCTCCGGCCGGTTGGTGTGCGCGCCCGCCTGCCCGGTCATCGCCGCCTTCTGCCCCTTCAGGTAGCCCAGGAACCGGCCCGCCGCGAGCCGGGAGACGAACCGGTGCGCGTTGCTCACCAGCTCCGCCCCGGCATGGTTGCGGAAGACGACCTCCTCATCGGGCACGAACAGCACCAGCAGCACCGTCGGATTCCCGGCCAGGGCCAGCCGAGTGCTGAAGTCTCGGCACGACGGACGCCCGGGGCCACGTGATCACGCTGTCGTAAAGGGTGCAGATCGGGTCGATCTGGCGCCGCATTTCTGGAGCCCGGGCACTGCACGCAACAACCGGGCCGCAATTCGCAGGAGGACCACTTCCGATGTGGACGTCAAAGACTGACCCGGCTTTACCAGCCGGCTCGGGACAGCGTGCTCTTGATGACACCCAGCACGAGGTCGGGCTCCCGCAGCGGTGGCAGGTGGTCCATCCCTGGCACCACGGTCAGCTCACATCCAGGGATCCGGGCCGCGGCCTGCCGGTTGGCTTGGAGCAGCGGCGGGTAGTCGGCGTCGCCGACCAGCAGCGAGATCGGCATCGAGAGCGAGCCGAGCCGGTCGAAGACCGGCGGATCGGGCTGCTGCAGGTCGCCGGATGCGATCTCAGCCCGGGCCGCCGAACGGAGCTGCTCCATAACCGCCAGGCTGGACCCGGCCGCAGCCCACACGCGCTGCATCAGGCTCGCCAGAGCCTCCACGTCCCCGGTCTCAAGCGCGTGCTCGTACTCGGCATCCAGTTCATCCTTTGGAGCCTCCGGCCACGGATAGCCAGGGATGCCCGGGCACAACAGCACCAGCGCGGCGACCCTTCCCGGCTGCTCCAGCGCCAGGCCCAGCGCGGAGCCGCCGCCCTGGCTGCATCCTACGATCGCAGCGCGGTCCACACCGAAGTGGTCAAGCACCGCGATCAGGTCCGACAGCAGGCAGAACTTCACCGCCGGCGCGGGAGACCGGCCAAAGCCGCGGGCATCGTACCGAATGACCCGGCGCGATCTGGTCAGCCCGGGCAGCACCGGTTCCCAGATCCGCGAGTCACCAACACCGGGATGCAGCAAGATGAGCGGCGGGCCGCTTCCGCTGTCGTCTGCCCATATCTCGCCGCCGTCGACGGCGACCATAGTCTCAGCCACGAACCGGACTATCGCACACCACCTTAGCCATGTCACGAGGTCCACCTTCAGCGACGATGCCATTGGCCTGCCGGCGGCTCTAACCAAAGATCCCCGCGCCGGATCTGCGCTGTACGGACACGGTGTCGGCGTGGATCACCCAAGCCCAGGCCGCCACATCCGTAACGTTTCCGCGGAAACGCTTCGTACCGAGGTTCACCCTGCCGTCTCCGCACCCCCGCGCTCAGGGTGGCCGGCCTGGGGTGCCCGTTCCATGGCCACGTACACCCCGTCGCTGCTCTGGGGGGTGAACCCGGCATGTTCCCAGAACTGGCGGGCGGTGCTGTCGTGCAGGACGTGACACCGGACCGGCAGATGGCCGGCGTCGGCCTGTTTCAGCAGCCGCTGGACCAGTGCGCTCCCGATACCGGTGCGGCGGAACTGCGGCAGGATCGCGATGTCGATGATGAGGATCTGGTCGTCGGCGTGGCTGACGATGAGCCGTCCGGCCGGCTCGCCGCCGGCGCGGATCACCGAATAGATGGCGTCGGGGAAGGATTCCCGGTAGTGGCGGGTCTGGGCGTCGAACTGCATGCGGATGAACGCGTCCTGCTGCTGGCCGGGCCAGCCGAGCCCGGTCAGTTCTGGCCGGGTGGACGCATACACCGACAGCAGGAAGTCACCGTCGTCTGGGAGACGCTCGGGACGGGTGCTGACGTCGCCGTGCATGAAAGGGGAATCTTAGCTAAGTAGTTCGGCGGGGTAGCGGCCGGATGGCGATCAACGGTCAGCGCCTCTGCCTGGAGGCCCGCGATCGGGCAGTGTCCGGCATCGTGATCCCGCAGGAGCAGCAGGAACGCCGTCCCAGGACGCTCCCGCTACCGGCCTGTCCGGCACGGCCGGGATGACCTCAACAGGCCGACGTCATGGTCAGTGCGTCACGCTGCGGGGCCGGGCTTTGCGGCTAGGTGCTTGCCGGCCCGTCCACCAGGCTGGACCATGGGTTGCGCTGGATCCGGCTGCCAAGGCTACGCCACGGGGCCGAGCAAGGGGCCGGGCGTTGAGCATCTGCGGGACCCGGTCACGGTTCGTGCCATTCCCGGCCCTGCGGCCCGGCCACCACAGCCGGCTGTCCGCACACCGCCACTATTAAGGAGAGAATATGTCGGAACCGTTTGTCGGCGAGATCAGGATGTTCGGCTTCGGCTTCGCGCCGCAAGGCTGGGCTCAGTGCAACGGCCAGCTCCTGCCGATCAACCAGAACCAGGCTTTGTTCAGCCTCCTCGGCACGACCTACGGGGGTGACGGCAGGATCACCTTCGCGCTGCCTGACCTGCGCTCCCGCGTGCCGGTCGGCCAGGGCCAGGGCCCAGGGCTCTCGTCTTACCCCGAAGGCCAGGCCGGCGGCGCCGAGACCGTGACGCTCGCGGCGGCCCAGATGCCCGCCCATGCCCACCCGGTCAAGGCCAGCAGCGGCGCAGCCAGCTCAGGCCAGGCCGAGGGCCGCGCGCTGGCCCGCTCGGCCAGCCATATCTACACTGCCAAACCCGACACCAGCACCGTCATGAACGCGGACATGCTCGGTGACACCGGAGGCAGCCAGCCCCACGGCAACATCCAGCCCTACCTCGCCGTGAACTTCTGCATCGCCCTTGCCGGCATCTTCCCGCCCCGGAACTGACCAACCACCCCGCCGGACCGGCCGCCACCGCGTGCGCGATCTGACGCTCGCCATCCGGCGACGCAAAGACCCGACCGTGGTAGTTCGCGGCGATCAGCACCACGAACGTCGGAACGAGCGCGGCGGCAGAAACTCCACGGCGTTCGTCCCCAACGGCTGAGGCGGCAGCCGGATCCGACTGTGTCGTCATGTGATCCATTTCTGATGCCGGGGCCCGTGCAGGTTTGCCCTTGTCCGGTCACCACAAGAGGCAGTCCGTGCTGGATCGCCGCCGGGCGCCGCCCCGGCCACAGCCCGCCAGAATGTCGCGTCCCAGAGAGTGCTGGCCAAGGCCGGGTTCGTCGCGGTCGGCCCGGCCGACCCGGCCGACCTCGGCGGTAAGCCAGGCACCTGGTATCAGCGCGCGCTGTCCATCGGTTGACTCTGGCCAGCCGCTAGCGCACTAACGGGCCTGCTGTTACCGGAGCGGTTCAGCCGATGCTGCCCGCAGCCGGGCTACCGATGCGGCTGCGACCAGGGCCCACCCGGCGGCGATCCTCGGCCTGCGCTGCTGCACGGCCCGGGCCAGCCAGGGGACATGGATCACGGTGTTCTGGGCTTCGGCGGCGATCGCGAGCACCGTCAGCCGCCGCGGCCAGCGCATGCCCCACCACACGCCGATGACCATCCCCACGACAGGGAAAGCAAGCCTGTACTGGGGCGTGTTCGCGGCCCTGAAAAAGGCGTTGTACCGCAATTGGTGGCGCTCGAAGTGGCGCTCTAGGTGGCGGGCCGCGGGTGTCGGCGTCCTGGCGGCAGCCGGGGTCTCGGTGCCAGGCTCGCGCACCAGGCCCTCCCGTTGCAGCCGCTGCATGTTCTGTTGCATGTTCTGGCGTGCCTCGGCCAGGGTCGGCGCTTCGGTGCCCAGGCCCCAGGCCACCAGCCCGTAGCCAGCAGCGCTCGTCCACGCGGCCAGGGCCCGCCGTCGGCGCCCGGCGGCCCAGTGCCCGGCCCCCACGGCGGCCTGGGTCACAACCGGGGCGACCCGGGGCACCCACTCGACCGCTCCTGCGGGCCTGACCTCGTCCAGGACGGGCAAGGCCGCCCGCAGCACCCGGGCCCAGCTGTCATCACGAGCCATCCCGGCATTGTCGCCCAGGCGGCGCTGCGTGCCAAGCTCCCGGACTGCCGCTACCCCGGCGTTGCCGTCCGGCGGGGGCAGGGCAGCGCCGATGCTCAGGCCCGGCCGCAACTCAAGCTCAACCGCGGTGATCCCATCCACTACGACTTCACCCTGGTTAGTTTGATAAAAGTCGGGTGTGAACGCTTGAACGCACTTCGGTCACCACAACGAATTATATGGAAAATGGTGTCCCAGTGCACGCACTTTCATGCCGCGATGGGCCAGCGAGACAATCGGTAACTGTACATGATCCACTCACGGCCGAACTCGGTCAATGATCCGGCGGGTATCCAGCCGACTCGCTGGAAGACTGTTCGCATCGCAACATTGGCGGGATCGGTCGAAGCCCTGACAACCTGTGCCGCTGCATGCTCGAAGAGCCAGTCCGTGAGCAGCGCGAGCGCTTCGCGTCCGTAGCCCTTGTTACGAGCCTTTTCCCGCAGTTCGATCGCCAGCTCGAAGGTTCCCGGGGGCAGCGCCCGGCCTGGCGGCACGAATGTCTGGATGCGCCCGATCGACACGCCGTCCAGGTCGATGGCGAGATCGAGCCAGCCATCTTCGAGGTGACCCGATCGCTGGAGCCGGGCCTTGAAGGCGGCCTCCTGGGGGAGTTCGGCGATGACCATCGGGTCTGCGGTGACCATAGCCCGCCATTCCTCCTCGATCTCGCCGGGCTGCAGCGCCCGGAGCAGCAGCCGCGATCCGCGGATCCGGATGTCCCTGAATCGTGCTTTCGAGTCCAGCCCGTCTTCCGGATCCATGGGCCAAACATAGCCCTGGCCAGGCTTCCCGGGAGGGCCGCCAACCGAACCGCCGATCCACCTCACCTGCCGCGACGAGGAATGCCGGATCACCGTGTGTATGGGCGGCGGGCCAACGCCGCAGACGTCCTGGTCAGGTGTGGTACGGACAGGCGCGGCTAATGGCCGGCCAGGAACACGGCGATGCCGCGGTCGTCATGGCTGGCGATGAAGGCCGCAGGGACGGTCACCAGGATCTCCTCGGCGTGCGGCAGGCAGGCCCACACGCTATCGCCCAGGGAGTCGGCCAGCTTCACCTCGGCCTGGTCCGGGCAGCGCCCGCCGTCCCGGCCGGTGACCTGGCAGGCGTGCGCAGCGCCGCCCCGCGGCGCAGCCCCCGGCGGCTGCGTGTATCTGGATCTGCGCGGCGCGCTCCGTATAGAGGGACCCGGCCGCAGGGGAGGACGGGTGGCCGAAGGAGACAGCCATGGCAGTTCCTGACGGATACTCGGCGCTCGGAGGCAGCGAGCGTCCTCGTCCCGACGCTCACCGGCTGGTGGGCCCGGTTGAGGCGGACCAGGTCATCGGCGTCACGCTGATCCTGCGCCCGCGGCCGGGCAGCCCGCCGCTGCCGGGCCTGGATGCGCGGCCGGGGCAGGTCCTGACACCGGACGAATACGGGCGCGTCTACGGGGCGGCGGAGGCCGACCTCGACGCGGTGGCCGCGTTCGCCGCCGAGGCCGGGCTGACCGTGACCGAGCGCCACGCCGGCCGCCGGACCGTGACCGTGACCGGCGCGGCGGCTCGGCTCAACGCGGCGTTCGGCATCACCCTGAACTACTACGAGGCGCCGCGGCCTCCCGCGGTGGCCCACAGCCAGGTCAGCGCGGAGGAAGAGGCTGCGCCGGCCGTGCTTTATACCCATCACGGCTACGACGGCACGGTGCACGTGCCGGCTCGGCTGGCCGGGATCGTCCAGGCCGTGGTCGGGCTGGACAACCGCAGCCTGGGCGGAGCCGGGGGCAGCTCCGGCGATCCGCCCAACTCGCGCCAGGCGGCCGTGCCGACGATCGCGCAGTACTACAACTTCCCGAACTCCGGTGCCGCCGATCAGACGATCGGGGTCATCGCGCCGTCCGACCCGCCCGGCGGCAGCGGGCGGCGGCTGTCTGGCTATCTGTCGAACGACATCCTCAACCTGTACTTCCCCAACCTGACCAACGCTTCGTACCGCACGAAGCCGGTGCTCAAGGACATCGGGCTGACCGTCGGGGCCAACTCGTACGTGAACAACACGACCTCGGTGTCGATAACGAACGGCTTCGCCATGGAGGTCACGCAGGACATCTCCACCTGCGCGACGACCGCGCAGGGCACCACGGTGAACGTGTACTTCACCGAGATCACCGAACAGGGCCTGATCGTCTGCCTGAACCGCGTCCTGCAGCCCGAAGGTGAGAACCAGCCCTCGGTCGTGACCTGCAGCTTCAGCTTCTGGGCCGACGACGCGTCGGTCGGCTCGCCCAGTTCGTCCGGCTCCATCGCGGCGACGGTCTCGCCGCTGTTCCAGGCCCTGGCGGCGCAGGGCATCAACGTGTTCATCATCTCCCAGGACGAAGGCAGCAACGACGGCGTCGGCGGCGGGTCGACGCACGTGAACTACCCGGGCAGCGACCCGTGGGTGACCTGCGTCGGCGGCACCGTGATCGGCAACACCAACACTGGCCCCGAGTGGGTTTGGAGCAATGTCGGTTCGGCCTCCGCGGTCGGGGGCTTCTCGGGCGCGAGCGGCGGCGGCGCGAGCCGGGTGTTCCCGGTGCCGGGCTACCAGAGCGCGGCCGGCATCACCCAGATCACCGACTCGGCCGGGAACACCACCAGCAACAAGCGGTTCATCCCCGACGTGGCCGGCATGGTCGCCTACGGCGGCGCCAGCACCGCCTCGAACAGCGACTGGTTCTTCATCAACGGGACCAGGTTCAACTTCATCGGCACCAGCTGCGCGACGCCACTGTTCGCGGGGCTCGCCGCCGTATTGCGCAGCGCGCTGGGCGTGGCGTACGGCTTCCTCAACCCGTGGCTGTACCAGCTCGGCAACTCGGTCTGCAACGACGTGACCCAGGGCAACAACGACCCGGCCGACGGCACGAACGCGCCCTACTACACGGCGGCGGCCGGCTGGGACGCGTGCACCGGCTGGGGCAGCATCGACGGGACCAAGCTGCTCAACGGGATCGCGTCGGCGCTGTATAACCCGAACTTTTACTTCCAGGTCAACAAGGGCACGTTCGGCCTGGATGAGGTGAGGCTCAATTCCACCTACGCCAGTCCCGCGCCGATGCGGCTGGTCCTAGAGGGCTTCACGCCGAACGCGGTGGCAGCCGCGGGTATCGCGCCGACCGTCACGTCCTCGCTGCCGGGCGTTACCGTTACCGTCGGCGCGGCGAAGCCGGAGATCGCCTCGGCCCCGGACACGCCGCAGCGGGTCTACTTCCCGTGCTCGATTGCGTTTGCAGCCTCGGCCATCAACACCATCGCCAACGGCGGCATCTTCCCACCGCCCGGGAACCCGCCTACACCGACCCAGGTCCTGCTGCTGGCCCCGTCGGTCACCATCGCCGGGCACATCCTGCCGCCGGCCGAGACCACGCTGGCGCTCGAACCGGACGCCGACCCGTACTTCGCCAACTTCGCCACCAACGGCCAGTTCTACCTGAGCCAGGACCTACGGGTATTCACCGTGACGCCGGGGATAGCGGCGCTGAAGGCGCCCATCGACGGCATCGCGCTGAACGCATCGGACAGCACGCACTGGGACACGGCCGCCGCCTATACCTACATCCAGAACCTGCTCAAGCACCTGAACTCGACGTACTCCAATCCCGGAGGAACCGACCCGTTCACGCTGTTCCCCGACCAGAACAACGCGCTCAGCGGCGACTCCTCGGTCACGCCGACCCAGGCCGATCCGGCGCACCCGACCGGCACGCCGTTCACCAACTACAACTTCGCGGTGGCCAAGGTCCGCCTCAGCGGCGCCGCCAACACGACCACCAACGCAAACGTGCGGGTGATGTTCCGGCTGTTCGCCTCGCAGACCGGTGACACCGACTTCCAGCCGCTGACCTACCCGTCCACCCCCGACAGCGAGGGCCAGCCGCTGGCGCCGCTGCTAGGCGTGGGGGACGTCACCATCCCGTTCTTC
>Ga0335071_10009239_pt1 | contig 10085 bp, 7 predicted proteins | sample Lox_Sample_15_FD_206724 | JGI IMG/M metagenome (GOLD analysis project Ga0335071, IMG submission 206724) | Soil microbial communities from Loxahatchee National Wildlife Refuge, Florida, United States - Lox_Sample_1.5 | ecosystem: Environmental > Terrestrial > Soil > Wetlands | place: USA: Florida...
CTCTACTGGACTTCGACCGGTTATTTCGGCGGCGATGAAGGCACGCCGGATGCATGGGCCATCAACATGAGCGACGGCCACTACGTTAACGACGGCATTCAGAACGTGAAAGTGATATCGCACAACGGAGTGTGGGCGGTGCGCGGCACGAGCAGCGGGGCAATTCCCCTTCAGGCAACGGGGCTGTTCCAGGCTCCCCTCACGGCCGGCGACGATGGAACCCTGCAGGTGGGCGTTGGTTTGATTTATCCACGGTTTATCGAGAATGGAAATGGAACGGTCACAGACTCCATGACCGGGCTGGTATGGCTGAAAATGGCTAACTGCATTCAGGGCGACTGGGCGAGCGCAGTGGCGGCGGTGAGCAGCCTCGCCAGCGGCCACTGCGGATTAACCGATGGCTCGGCCGCCGGAAGCTGGCGCATGCCGAATCGCAACGAGATGCAAAGCCTGGCAGACCGCAACCAGAATAACGAGTCGCAGTATTTGAACAATATCTTCCTGAACCCGGACGACTCGGTCTATCAGCCGTCGATCCTCATCAACTTCATTGCATCTGAGTACTATTGGACATCGACGACGAACGCCGCCGATACCACCGAGGCCTGGACAGTCTACAGTTGTGACTACGGCGTATATGACATGCCGAAGGCGGGCACTGGCTATACGCTCGCGGTCAGGGACCGGGTAGATTGACGTGAGCTTGAGAAAGGCAGCCCATGAGAGTTCTCGATCAGGGCGTGCCGCGCCTGCTATGGCGCCCCGGCGTCATACCGTAAGATGGAAAGTGGTTTCGTGTGTGCTTGATTCACGAACGCACACCGCGGAATGCGCCATCCATGACCGAATTAAACCTGAAGCCAGCCTCGCATCCTGGACGTTACTACATCACCACGCCGATTTACTACGTGAACGCGCGGCCGCACCTGGGCCACGCTTATACGACCATCGTCTGCGACGCCATTGCCCGGCGCAAGCGGGCGCTGGGAATTGAAACGTGGTTTTTGACCGGCACCGACGAACACGGCCAGAAGATCGAGCGCTCGGCTGAGAAGGCCGGACGCACACCGCAGGAGTTTGCCACCGCCATCGCGGGCGAGTTTCACGGCCTGTGGGACAAGCTGGGGCTCACCTACAACGATTTCATCCGCACCACCGAAGAGCGCCACAAGCGCGGCGTGCAGAAACTCTTCGCCACGCTGCGCGACCGCGGCTACATCTACAAGGGCTCGTACACCGGCCAATACTGCGTCAGCGATGAGCTGTATGTAGATGGCCCTCCAGGCACGCCTTGCCCGGATTGCGGCCGAGTAACCGAGACGGTGAGCGAAGAAAACTACTTCTTCAAGCTGTCGGCCTTCGAGCGCAAATTGCTTGAGTTTTACGAGGCCAACCCCGGATTCATGGGGCCAGAGTCCACGCGGCGCGAGGTCATCTCCTTCGTACGCGGCGGCCTAAAGGATCTGTCTGTGAGCCGCACGAGTTTCGCCTGGGGCATTCCCGTTCCCGGCGACGAGAAGCACGTCGTTTACGTCTGGCTCGACGCGCTGGCCAACTACATTACGGCTCTCGGTTATGGCTCGGAGGACGAACAAAAATACGAGAAATTCTGGCCGGCCGACGTGCACATGGTCGGCAAGGAGATCACGCGCTTCCACTGCATCTACTGGCCGGCGTTTCTGATGGCCGCGGGGCTTCCGGTGCCGCGCTCGGTGCGCGCCAACGGCTGGCTGCTCTTCGACCAGGGCAAGATGTCGAAATCGCGCGGCAACATTGTTCGCGCCGAGACGGTGATGGAAGTGCTGGGCGCTGACGCTCTACGCTACTTCCTGCTGCGCGAGATTCCTTTCGGGCAGGACGGCACATTCAGTTTCGACGCGCTCGTCCAGCGCTACAACGCGGACTTGGCCAATGGCTACGGCAACCTGGTGAGCCGCGTGGTGAACATGGTGCACAAGTATTTTGGCGGATCGGTGCCTGAGCCAGGCACGGAAACGCAAGGAGAAAAAGTTCTGCGCCAGACAGCGACCGACGTGGTGGCGGCCTTCGGCCCGCAGTTCAACGATCTGGATTTCTCCGAAGCGCTGAAGGCCGTGTGGGTGCTCGTGGCCGAGACGGACGGCTACCTGACCGCAAACGCGCCGTGGAAGCGGCCCGCCGACCGCTCTGAGCCCGATCACCTGGCGCTGCAGGCGCGCGTGCTGGCCACCGCAGCCGAAGCCATTCGCCTGGTAACCGCTCTGGTTTATCCCATCCTGCCCGACGCGGCCGCCAAGGTTTGGCGGCAGTTGGGGCAGGGAGAGATCGCCGATGCGGCCAAGCAGGGATTCCTGAACGACCTCGCCTGGGGCGGATTGAAGCCGGGAACGACATTCGCAGAGCCCGCGCCGCTGTTTCCGCGCGCGGAGAAGGACGCGGTGGAGCGCATGCAGAAGATTGAAGAGGAGAACAATAAAAGCGTGATCGAAGCCGCAAGCAAGGGAGAGGCGGTTGCGCCGGGCCAGGCCACGGCGTCGCCGTCTGTCGTTCCAACCACGACCGCGACGAAGAAACCTGCTCCCGAAAGCGAAGCGCTTACGCCGACGACTACCGTTGCGCAGGATGCAGCGCCCACAGTGCCCGTCCACGAGGTGCAGCCCGAGCAGACCAGCCCGCGACTGAGCACGGCGCCGATTGCCGCGCCTGCCTCCGAGCCGGCCGCGCAGCCGGCGGCTTCCGCTCCGCCAGAGCAAAAGCCTTCCGCTCCTGAAAGCGGCCCCTCGCCGCAGGCCGACATCATTACCATCGACGATTTCGCCAAGGTCGATTTGCGTGTCGCGCAGATCCTCGTCGCAGAGCGCGTTCCGAAAGCCGACAAACTGCTGCGCCTTGAAGTCGATCTCGGCTACGAGAAGCGGCAGATTTTGGCCGGCATCGCGCAATATTATGAGCCGGAAAAGCTCATCGGCCGCAAGATCGTCATCGTAGCGAATCTCGCTCCTCGCAAGATGAGGGGCTTGGAATCGAATGGAATGCTGCTGGCAGCGTCTCTCGAAGGCGGCGCGCCTGTGCTGACCGCATTCCTGGAGGAAGTGCCGCTGGGGGCGAGGCTGAAGTAGCCGTTTAAGCGCTGCGTAACCGCCCGCTCAGCCGAACAGAAAGGACACTGCACATGACCACTGAGCCCATGAGCAACAGCACAAATGAACTGGCTAAACTGACTCGCCGGCTCGATGCTCTTGAGCAGGAAGTCCTCATGCTGCGCGATGCGCATGAGATTGCGAACTTGCAGGCGCGGTACCTCTACTACCTTCAGGCCCACCAGTACGAGAAGATCGTCGAACTTTTCGCCCACCGGGCACCATGCAGCATTGAGATGGACAATCTGGGCAGATTCTTCGGCCGGGAGAAGGTCGCCGCCGTCTTCACGAAGGTGCTGCAGCCGCTCTACACAATGAAGGGCGCCATGGGTCTGCACATGCTCACAACGCCCGTTATCGAGGTGCATCCAGACCGCAGCAAGGCATGGGGCATGTGGCACACCTTCGGCTGCAATACGCAGCCCGATTTCGTCGGCAAGGACAGCGAGGTGACCGCCGAGCCTCAGTTGATCGCGATGTGGCAGCAAGGGAAATACTTCATCGATTTTGTCCGGGAAGATGGAGAGTGGAAGTGGCAGAATTTCCGCTGGTATGTCAACTTCCGCACACCGTTCGACGCAGGCTGGGTCAAGAAGCCCATCATCGGAAACTTGTCGGTTGTGTCGAAGCTCATGCCGGGCTGTCCCCCCGCCGACGAACCGAGCGAGTACCACCCCTTCAGCCCCGAGGAGGTCACGCCGTTTCTGCCGGTTCCGCCACCTCCGTTTAAGCGCTGATGCCATCGCTAGGTGCTTAGCATCCATACACATAAATCGTGCTATCCTTACACATTGAGGATCACCATGCGCACCAATATCGAGATCGACGACAAGCTCATGCGGCAGGCCATGAAGGCCACGGGCGCGACGACCAAGAAGGCGGCGGTCGAAGCCACGATGCGTCTCGCCGTTCAGCTCCACAAGCAAGGCGAGGCAATACGCAAACTCCGGGGACTCGGCTGGGAAGGCAACTTGGATGAGATGCGGCAGAGCCGCTTCACAGACTGGGACCGAGGGCCTAAAAAGAGAGTGGGGCGGCAACGCGCAGGAGCGGCGGCTGCCTGACGTTAGCTCCGCAATACTCAAAGAAGTTGGCAAAGCATGGTTATCGTCGACTCATCGGTGTGGATTGACTATTTGAACGACGAGGTGAATCCACAAACAGATTGGCTCGAAAACGCGCAGGGCCGAAGACAGATTGGCTTGACGAACCTCATTCTTTGCGAAGTTTTACAAGGAATACGTCAGCAGCGGCGCTTTATCCTCGCAAGGCAATTCCTGCTGACTTTGCCAATTTTCGATATGGCGGGAACGCGGATTGCAATCGCAGCAGCAAACAACTATCGTCTCCTGCAAAGTCGCGGAATCACGATTCGCAAGACAATCGATTGCCTGATCGCGACATTTTGCGTCCATGAAGGATTTGAACTTTTGCATCGCGACCGGGATTTCGATGCCTTCGAGCAGCACCTCCATTTAAAAGTTGTTTGCACCGCGGCGGATTGATTTCTGGAGAAAGACATCTTTGCTTATCGATTCTCACGCTCATCTTGACAGCCCGCGCTATGCCGGCGACCTCGCGGCCGTGCTGGCCCGCGCCTGGGAGGCTGGTGTGGGCGCCGTCCTCGCCATCGGCATCGGCGAAGGACCGGCGGAGATGGGCCGCACTCTCGAGATCTGCCGCGAGTTCAATGCCCTACCCGAAAGCGGGAAGGCCTTGCCGCGCCTCTACGCAAGCGCCGGCGTTTACCCGCACAACACGCCGGAGATCGACGACAAATATCTCGCCCATCTCGACCAGCTTCTCGCCGAGCCCGAAACCATCGCCTGCGGCGAGATCGGCTTGGACTTCTACCACCAGGGAGCTGCGCATGACGTTCAGCGTGCCGGGCTCATCCACATGCTGGAGATTGCGGAGGCACGGAAGCGGCCGATCCTGATTCACTGCCGCGGCACCAACGAGTCCACCGACGCCTGGGATGAGCTCTTTGTTGTCTTGGACGATCATTGGAGGCGCACCGGCCTAGGCGGCATCATGCATTGCTTTGGCGGCGGGTGGGAACAGGCACGCCGCTCGCTCGACATGGGTTTTTTGGTCTCCTTCGCCGGCAACCTTACTTATCCCAAGGCTCAACCGCTGCGCGATGTTGCCGCACGGATGCCGCTTGATGGCGTGCTGGTAGAAACCGACGCACCCTGGCTGGCTCCCGCGGCGCGCCGCGGAGAGCGCAACGAGCCTGCGTTCGTAGCTCAAACCGCAGAAGTCCTCGCCGGGTTGCTCAGCCTCTCCGGCGAAGAGCTTGCCCGCGCCACCACCGCCAATTTTTGCAGACTGTTTGAAGTCGACCCTGGCGTGGGAAACTGAGGAAGCAGGAAAAATGCCAGCCGGTCTGAGAGAATGCCCCTAGCTAAATCGGAGGATCGCCAGCCATGGCCCAGGACAATTCGTTTGACGTCGTCAGCAAGGTGGACCTGCAAGAGGTCCGCAACGCCATCGACCAGGCGCTCAAGGAGATTCATCAGCGCTTCGACCTGAAAGACTCCCGCTCGGAGATCCGCCTGGAAGGCAGCGACGCCATCCAGTTGGCCTCAGCCAACGAGTTCAAGCTCGAGGCCGTCAAGGGCATCTTGAGCCAGAAGCTCGTCAAGAGGGGCGTTTCGCTGAAGAACCTGACCTACGGCAAGCTGGAACCCGCCGCCGGCCAGAGCGTGCGCCAGCAAATCGCTCTACAGCAAGGGATTCCCGCCGAGAAGGCCAGGGAGATCGTCAAGCTGGTGAAGGAAGCGAAAAAAAAGGTGCAGGTGGCCGTCCAGGGCGATACAGTCAGAATATCGGGCAAGGACCGCGACGAATTGCAGGCCGTGATTGCCTTGCTGCGCGGTCGCGATCTTGGCCTGGAGTTGCAGTTCACCAATTACCGTACGTTATGATCGCTTTACCGCTGGGGCGGACGCGTTCGTCTTAGGCGGCGCGAATCCAGAAGGAAACCGGAAGCGCTGGAGCTGGAGAGTTTTTTGGGCACAATCACCATAGCATCGGCCAGAGAGGTCTTCGATCTGCTGCGGGACGATCTTGTCGCGGTGGAGCAGGAACTGGGCCGCGACGCCGCATCAAGCGTCAGCACCATCACCGAAATCGCCGAATATCTCCGCGGGGGCGGGGGCAAACGCATTCGCCCCTCGCTGCTGCTGCTGAGTGCGCACCTTCTCGGGTACACGGGGCTGAGCGCTATCCGCCTGGGAGCCGTGGTGGAGATGGTGCACACGGCCACACTGGTTCACGACGACATCATCGACGGCGCCGACACGCGGCGCGGCCGCCCTTCAGCCAACACCACCTGGGGCAACGAGAAGTGCGTTCTGGCGGGCGACTGGCTCTATATGCAGGCCTTCAGAGTCGCTCTGAAGGAGCGCAGCCTGCGCATTCTCGACCTGCTGATCGAACTCACGCAGCAAATGGTCGAGGGCGAGCTGCTGCAGATTCAGAAGCTCGGGAAGGCCGTGTCAGAGGCCGAGTACTACGACCTGATCTTCCGCAAGACCGCTTGCCTGTTCTCGGTTTCCATGCGCCTGGGCGCGGTGCTGTCCGGAGCCAATGCGGAACAGGAGAATGCTCTCGCCTCGTACGGCCGCACAGTGGGCCTCGCCTTCCAGATTGTCGACGACGTTCTTGACCTGACCGCCACGGAGGCTGTGCTGGGCAAACCCGTGGCCAGCGATCTCCGCGAGGGCAAGGCCACGCTGGCCGTCATCCACTCCTGCGACCACGGCAAGGCTTCTGACCGCCAGGCCATCCAACGCGTTCTCGACGATCGCAGCTTCGAAAATGTGAGCCGTGGCCAGATTCGCGAGATTCTTGTCCGCAACGGCTCGGTGGAGTACGCCATGGCCGTTGCCGACCGCTACGCCGAGCAGGCTCGCCGGCTGCTGGCGCCCTTCCCTGATTCCGACTACAAGCGCGCGCTGCTCTGGGTGCCGGATTTCGTTGTGGCGAGGGAAAAGTAGACAGCGTGAAGCCGCAAGGCATCTGGTGGGCCTACCAGGATTCGAACCTGGAACCAAAGCATTATGAGTGCTCTGCTCTGACCGTTGAGCTATAGGCCCGTGCGTCTCATACGCGGCCGCTGAGCCGCATCTGGCGTGTATCGCTATTGTAACCCGCGCTGTTTGTCGGAGTTCGCGCGGACCCCGCGATGTTTTTTTGAAGCCGATGAAAGCGTAGACTCGCCCGAGCCGAAACTGAATTGAATCGGATTCGAAGACCCTCTGAAGCGTTCCGAGTTGGGCTGCGAGGCTTCCCGGTCAGAGCTGTGGCATTGATTCTGCATGATTTCTCGTTTGCACATGCGACCGAAACCGCGCTATGCTTCCGGAGAAATGCGGGCTGAACGGGAGGGATTTCCGATGAAAATCAGCGCACGGAATGTGCTTGCCGGAACGGTCACTAAAGTGACCAAAGGTGCGGTCAACGGAGAGGTCGATCTGAAGCTCGCAGGAGGCGAGGCGATTGCCGCCGTCATCACCAACGCTAGTGTTGATCGGCTGGGGCTGAAGGACGGTGCCAAGGCCTTCGCCGTGATCAAGGCGTCTGAAGTGATGATCGGCAAAGGGCTCGATGGAGCCAAGCTGAGCGCTCGGAATCTGCTGGCCGGAACTGTGGCGAGCCTGACCGATGGCGCTGTGAACAGCGAAGTGGTGGTGCGCCTGCCCGGCGGGACTGAGATCGTTGCTTCCATCACCAAGGCGAGCGCGCACTCGCTCGGTCTCAAAGCGGGAGAAAAGGTGTCGGCTGTGGTAAAGGCTTCGAACGTGATGATTGGGGTGGATTAGGGCCGAGTCTTCGGTTCCGCGCCATACCTCGCGAGTTTCAGAGCGATGAAAATAAGGTATATTGCTCGGGTTCAGATTCGAGGTAAAATTAGGATGGCTGGATGCAGCGTCAAGCGCCGCGCTGTAGTGGGTTGGCCGTCATAGAGGCGAACCAGGGTTCCCTGCCACGGCAGCAACGGTTGCCGTGTCCACCGCAAGTAGAGTTGGAAGGGCCGAAGAGACGCTTTCAAGCGCCTGGTTGGCCGGCCGGTAGGACCGGAATAGATTCGATCGATTAATGCGTCGCGTAGCCTCGGCAACTGCGCGTGCTTGTTTAACCTCCCTGATCAATGGATCATTCGTGACTGTGTTCGCGACGGGTAGGGGCGCCGATTCCTTTTGAGCGATCTTCAAGCCAATCCGAACCACAGCGCGCTGGCAGCGAGCGTGCGAATGCCGTTTTCGGCGATCGCATCGCGCGATAGCCTCCTCACGACGCGTTGATCGGGCGCAGCCATCAATGAGGATTTGAAGATGACTCAGTTCATGACTCAATTATTGAGCGGCGACGAGGCGATTGCCTGGGCGGCAGTGGATGCAGGATTGGCGCTGGGGACCGGGTATCCGGGCACGCCGTCGACCGAGATTCTGGAAGAGGTGGAGAAACTTGGCGGAAAGGCGCAGTGGGCGCCCAATGAGAAGGTGGCCCTGGAAGTAGGCATCGGCGCCGCAGCCGCGGGTGGACGCACCATCGTAACCATGAAGCACGTCGGCTTGAATGTGGCCGCCGATCCGCTTTTCACGGTAACGCAGATGGACCTTGCCGGAGCTCTGGTGATCGTTTCGGCCGACGACCCGGGCATGGCATCGAGCCAGAATGAGCAGGACAACCGGCGATACGCGGTAGCGGCCCAGGTGCCGATGTTCGAGCCTTCCGACGCCCAGGAGGCGTATGAATTCACTCTGAAGGCCATCGAGCTTTCCGAACTGTGGCACGTGGCAGTGATGCTGCGGGTGACGACACGGGTATGCCATTCCAAAACCGTGGTCAGGCGCGAGGGCGTGAAAGTGCCTTTGGCTCGCACCCCTGCCTACGTGCGAGACGCCACCCGCGTAATGATGCCCGGCAATGCCCGCGCAGGCCACGTGAAGATCCGCCGGAAGCTCGAGGAAATGGCCCAGTGGAACGAGCAGCACGGACCGACTGAGATCATCCGCGGCTCGCGGTCGCTGGGCGTGATCACGTCAGGCATTTCCTACCAGCATGTGCGCGAAGCGGCTCCTGAGGCCAGCGTGCTCAAACTGGGCATGACGCATCCGCTGCCCATCGAGACGATCCGCCGCTTCGCGGAGAGCGTGGACCGGCTGATCGCTGTCGAAGAGGGTGATCCTTACCTGTTCGAGGCGTGCCGGATTGCCGGCATCAAGATCGACCCGGCTCCGTCGAACTTCCGATTTGGCGAACTCAACGTGGATCGTGTTCGCCGGTTGCTGAGCGGCGATGATTCGCCCGAGCCCAAGCCCGCGCCGGGCAAGGCGCCCGCGCTGTGCCCCGGTTGCCCGCATCGCAATGTCTACCAGGTGCTGAGCGACATGAAATGCTCGGTCGCCGGCGACATCGGATGCTACTCGCTGGGCGCATTGCCTCCGTACAATGCCAACGATATTTCCGTATGCATGGGCGCTTCAATCGGCGTGGCGCTGGGCATGCGGCACATTATGCCGGAAGAAGAAGCCAGGAAGGTCGTCAGCATTCTTGGCGACAGCACCTTCCTGCATAGCGGCATGACGGGCATTGCCGAGATGGTCTATAACCCGCCGCCGACGGGCCACGTCGTCGTCGTGGTCGACAACGGCACCACAGCCATGACCGGATTGCAGGAAAATCCCGCGACGGGCCGGCAACTGGATCACGCCAAGACCAACAAGGTCATGATTGAGGACGTTTGCAAGTCGCTTGGAGTGCAGAATGTCCACGTGGTGGATGCCACGGTGGATCAAGCGGGCTTCCAGAAATTGCTCGACGAGTCGCTCGCCAAGCCGGAAACCACGGTGATCGTCAACCGGCGGCCGTGCCTGCTGGCAGCGAAAAGCATCAAGGAGTACGAGAAGCGGGACGCGCAGGTGTGCGATGGCTCGTGCAGCAATTGCAATGCCT
>Ga0335071_10009240_pt1 | contig 10085 bp, 10 predicted proteins | sample Lox_Sample_15_FD_206724 | JGI IMG/M metagenome (GOLD analysis project Ga0335071, IMG submission 206724) | Soil microbial communities from Loxahatchee National Wildlife Refuge, Florida, United States - Lox_Sample_1.5 | ecosystem: Environmental > Terrestrial > Soil > Wetlands | place: USA...
GGGCGGGGAGGAAGCCCCCACCCAGAACGGCGTGTTGCTGGTCTCCGTGGACAAGGTCAGCCCCAACCCGCGCCAGCCGCGCGGCACCATTCGCCCGGAGGAGCTGGCCGAGCTGACCGCCTCGGTGCGCGAGCACGGCGTGCTCCAGCCTTTGATCGTCACCACGGGCAAACCCGCCGGCCACTACGTCCTGATCGCCGGCGAGCGCCGCCTGCAGGCTGCCCGCCTGGCGGGCCTGGCCAGTGTGCCGGTGCTCGTGCGGCAGGCCACCGACCAGCAGCGCCTTGAGCTGGCCATCATCGAGAACGTCCAGCGCTCCGACCTGAGCCCGCTGGAGGAGGCCGAGGCTTACCGCCAGCTGGCCGAGGATTTCGAGCTCTCCCACGAAGACATCGCCGTCAAGGTCGGCAAGAGCCGCGTGGCGGTGACCAACACCATGCGCCTGCTCAAGCTGCCCGATTCGGTCAAGAACGCCCTGATCGAGCGGCGCATCTCGGAAGGGCACGCCCGGGCCCTGCTGGCCCTGCCCACCTCCGAAGGCCAGAGCGCTGCGCTGCGCAGTGTCCTGGCGCAGGAGTTGAACGTCCGCCAGACCGAGGCCCTGGTGCGCAAGCTGAGCGGAGAAAAGCCGCCCGCCAAACCCAAGCGCAGCGCCCCGCCCGACCTGGCCGAGCTGGAGAACCGCCTGCGCAACGGGCTTGGCACCAAGGTCTCCCTGCGCTCGGGGCGCAAGGGCGGCACGCTGACCATCCACTACTATTCCGACGAGGAATTGGACGCCCTGATGGGGCGCTTGCTGAAAGACTGACCCGCGTGGGGCGAGAATTTCTCGCCCCTTTGCTTATTCCTATGAAACTCCTGACCCACGCCCGCATCCACACCCTGGATCCTCATCGCCCGCAGGCATCGGTCCTGGCGGTCGACGGCGGGCGTGTGGCGGCTGCCGGCGGCGAGGAGCTGCTGGACGCCTTCCCCGGTGCCATGCTCCAGGACCTGGACGGACGGGTCGTCCTGCCCGGTTTGATCGACGCCCACCTGCACCTGGAGGAGTACGCTCTCAGCCTGCAGATGGTCGACTGCCAGGGCTGCAGCCAGGCCGAGTGCCTGGCCCGCGTGGCGGCGCGCGCCCGCCAGACGCCCCCCGACGGGTGGATCCGCGGCCACGGCTGGAACCAGAACGACTGGGGCGGGGCCTGGCCGTCTGCCGCGGACCTGGAAACGGCCGCCCCCGGCCGGCCGGTCTACCTGACAGCCAGGTCGCTGCACCTGGCCTGGGTCAGCCCGACCGCCCTGCGCCTGGCCGGGGTGCAGGCCGCCACTCCGGATCCGCCCGGCGGCTCGATTCAGCGCGACGCGCACGGCCAGCCGACCGGGCTGCTGTTCGAGAACGCCATCCGCCTGGTGGAGGCCGTCTTTCCCCGGCCGGATGCGGCCGCCCTGGCGGAGCTTTACCGCACCGTCCTGCCGGGGCTGGCGCGCCTGGGCCTGACCGGCGTCCATGACTTCGACCGGCGCACCAGCTTCCAGGCCCTGCAGCTGTTGCACGCATACGGCGAGCTGCCGCTGCGGGTGGTCAAGTCCCTGCCGCGCGAGCTGCTGCCCCAGGCTGTGGAGCTCGGCCTGCGCAGCGGCTTCGGCGACGACCGCCTGCGCATCGGCCCGGTCAAGCTCTTCGCCGACGGGGCCCTCGGTCCGCACACGGCTGCCATGCTCGCGCCTTATGTTGACGACCCGCAGAATCGTGGTATTCTAGTCATGGACAGCCGGGAGCTGTTCGAGACCGGCCAAGAGGCGGTCGCAGCGGGCTTGAGCCTGGCGGTCCACGCCATCGGCGACCGTGCCGTTCACGAAGTGCTGGAAGGCTTCGGCCGCCTGCGAGTCTACGAACGCGAGCGCGGCCTGCCTGCCCTGCGCCACCGTATCGAACATGTCCAGCTGTTGCACCCCGGGGACGCTGCCCGGCTGGCGGAGCTTGGGCTGGTCGCCTCGATGCAGCCGATCCACGCCCCGTCCGACATGCCCGTCGCCGAGCGCAGCTGGGGGGCGCGCAATGCCCTGGCGTACGCCTGGCGGACCCAGCTCCAGGCGGGAGTCCGGCTGGCTTTCGGCTCGGATGCCCCGGTCGAATCGCCCAACCCGTTCCTGGGCCTGCACGCCGCCGTCACCCGCCGGCGGCAGGACGGGACCCCGGGGGTGGAGGGCTGGCACCCGGAGCAGCGCCTGACGGTCGGCGAAGCGCTGGAAGGCTTCACGCTCGGCCCGGCGTATGCAGCCGGGATGGACGACCGCCTGGGAAGGCTGGCTGCCGGCTGCCTGGCGGACCTGATCGTCCTGGATCGCGATCCGTTCACCTGCGAGCCCTCCGAGCTGGGCAGCCTCCAGCCGCAGGCCAGCATGGTGGACGGCGAATGGGTCTGGCAGTCATGAGGTGAGATCGATGGCCACGAACACTTTGACCCCCGAAATCTTGGTGCCTCGTCTGGGGGAGTACCTGGTCCAACAAGGCGCCATCAGCGAGGCCGACCTGCGCAAGGCGCTGGCCTACCAGGAACGCAGTGGCAGGCCGGGCGAACGCGTCCTGCTCGGCCAGGCCCTGGTCGACCTGGGGCTGGTCGAGCGTTCCACGGTCGACGCGGCCATCACCGAGCTGATCATCCAGTTGCGCACCGCCCTCGAGGACGCCAACCGCAACCTCGAGCGCCGCGTGCAGGAGCGCACCGCCGAGCTGCAGGAGGCGCTGCGCAAGCTATCCGAGCTCAACCAGATGAAGGCCAACTTCGTCGCCAACGTCTCGCACGAGCTGCGCACCCCGCTGACGCACGTCAAGGGCTACCTGGAGCTGTTGGGGACCGAGTCGCTCGGCGCCCTCAACGAGGAGCAGAAGGGCGCCGTTCAGGTCAGCCAGAAGGCAGCCGGGCGGCTGGAAGGCCTGATCGACAGCCTGATCCTTTTCTCGCAGGCGGCGCGCGGCGAGATGACCCTCAAGCTTTCCCCCGTCGACCTAAACCAGATCGCCGAGGAGGTGGTCAACTATTCCCGGTCCAGGGCCGAGGACCGCGGCGTGGTCCTGAACGTCGACGTCCAGCCCGGCCTGCCGCAGGTCCAGGCCGACAAGGAGAAGATCTCCTGGGCCATCCTGCAGCTCCTGGACAATGCCATCAAGTTCACCCCGTCCAAAGGCCAGGTGACGCTGTCGATCCAGCCGGAGACCGACACCCTGCTCAACGTTGTCGTGACCGACACCGGCATCGGCATTCCCAAGGACCGGCTGAAGGAGATCTTCGAGCCCTTCCACCAGTTGGACGCCTCCTCCACCCGGCATTACGGCGGCACGGGTCTGGGCCTGGCCCTGGCCCAGGAGATCGTCAATGCCCACGGATCGATGCTGCAGGTCGAATCGGAACCGGGGCGCGGTTCCACCTTCCGTTTCCCACTTCTGACGGCCGCCAAGCCGGCTCATTGACCAAGGGGTTGCTGATGGACAGTGAAACCTTCGATTACTATACCAGGTTGTGCGAAGCGATCGTTAAGGAAGATTGGAAGAGCGCCCTGGATGCACTGTTCGTCACCCTGCGCAAGCAGTTCGTCTTCGATAACCTGGCCATCTACCTGGCCGAAACCGAGGGTGGGTTCCCCGAGGTGGCGTATGCCCGGGCCACCGGCCGCGGGCGGAACAAGGAAGCCGACGCGCCCTGGGGCGAGGACATCGCCAACCAGGTCATTGCCACCCGCAAGATCGTGAACGTCAAGCCGCGCGCCAAGTCCGACCCCGATCGGATCACCATGCCGTACCTGCTCGGGCTGCCGATGGAGATGGTCAAGCGCCGCGGCGCGCTGCTCTTCGTCCGCTTCGGCGGGCCGGAGTACAGCACCGACCAGCTGCCGGTGGCCTCGCTGGCGGCGGTCCAGGCGGCGCGCGTCTTCGAGCGTCGACTGCTGCGTGAGAACACCACCCAACTCGAGCTGGCCCGCTACCGGGCCCAGCTGCAGGACGACTTCATCGCCACCATCTCGCACGAGCTGCATACCCCCCTGGGCTTCATCAAGGGTTACACCACCTCGCTGCTGCGCTCGGATACGGTCTGGGACCCGGAGACGCAGCGCGAGTTCCTGGGCATCATTGACGAGGAGTCGGACCACCTGGTGGACCTGATCGACCGCATGCTCGACTCGGCCCGCCTGGAGAGCGGCAGCATGAACATGGACTTCCAGCCGGTGCGCCTGGACTCGCTGCTGCGCGACGTGGTCCTGCGCATGAATGCCCGCCACAAGGACCTGGAGGTCAACCTGGACCTGGCCAAGACCCCGCCGATCCAGGCCGACACCGTTCGGCTGACGCAGGTGTTCAACAACCTGTTCGACAACGCCATCAAGTACGCGCCCGGCGTGCCGGTGACCATCACCCTGCATGCCAGCGAGACCAAGCAGGTGGTGACCTTCTCGGATCTCGGGCCGGGCATCCCGCCCGAGCACCTGCAGTTCCTGTTCGAGCGTTTCTACCGCGTTCCCGGCCAGGCCGGGAAACACGGCACCGGCCTGGGCCTGTTCATCTGCAGGCAGATCATCCAGGCCCATCACGGCCAGATCTCCGTAAAAACCACGCCGGGCAAAGGGACAGCTTTTCGCATCGAGCTGCCCGTGCGCCAGGCGCAGGGATAATGTCTGTCAGAGGAGGCACAAACGATGGCAACTCGAATCCTGGTGGTTGACGACGAGCCGCGTTATCTTCGCTTACTGGAAGCCAACCTGTTGACCGAGGGCTACGAGGTCGTCACGGCTGCGGACGGCGAGGAGGCGCTGGACGCCTTTTCGGCCAACCCGGTCGACCTGATCCTGCTGGACGTGATGCTGCCGCGCATGGACGGCTTCGCCACCTGCCAGCGCATCCGCCAGTTCTCGAACGTGCCGATCATCATGCTGACCGCCAAGGGCGAGGAGCAGAACCGGGTGCGCGGCCTGGACGTGGGCGCCGACGATTACCTGGTCAAGCCCTTCTCGATCATGGAGCTGCTGGCACGCGTGCGCGCCGTGCTGCGCCGCGCCCAGGTTTCCGACGAGGGCCAGGAGCGCTTCTTCACCCATTTCAACCTGCGCATCGACTTCGCCCGGGCCGAGGTCTGGCGCGGGGAACAGGCCGTCAGCCTGTCGGCCACCGAGTACCGCCTGCTGTTGCAGTTCACCCATAACATCGGCAAGATCCTGACCGCCGAGGACCTGCTGAGCAGCGTCTGGGGACCGGAATACCGCGAGGACAAGGAGATCCTGTGGGTGACGATCGCCCGCCTGCGACAGAAGGTCGAGGATGACCCGCACGCGCCCAAGCACATCGTCACCCGCTCGGGGCTGGGCTACCTGATGCCGCCGATCGAGGAATAGGAGCCAGGCCCCCATGAATCCACCTGCCGTCAGCGTTCTGGTCATCGACCCCGATGCCGCCAGCCGCAATTACCTGTCGGTCATGCTCCAGAAGAGCGGCTACACGGTCCTGCTGGCGCCGTCCGGCAAGGAGGGATTGATCACCGCCTGGAAGGACCTGCCGCAGGCGATCGTCATCGACCCGGCCCTGAGCGACATGAACGCCATCGCCCTGGTCACGCGCCTGCGCCAGGACCGGCGCACGGTCAAGGTCCCGATCGTGGCTCTTTCCGGCCGCGAGAACCAGCAGGAGGGTGCACAGCTGCTTTCGGCCGGCTGCAACGAGTATATGGTCAAGACCACCCAGGCGATGACCAAACTGCTCGAGTTACTGCCGCGCATGCTCAGCGCTGAGCCGGAGGTCAGGCCTGAGAAGCTGGGCTCCCTGGTGGCCTTCCTGAGCGCCAAGGGCGGCACCGGCACCTCCTCGCTGTGCGCCAACCTGGCGATGTGCCTGGGGAGCAAGCGCCTCGAGACGCGCGTGGCGGTCGTCGACCTGGTTCTGCCGATCGGCTCGATCGCCAACATCGTCGGCTACACCGACAAGCTCAACATCGCCACGGCCACCGCCCAGCCGCCGGAGAAAATGCGCGCCAGCTTCTTCAAGGACAACCTGCCGCGCGTCTCCGGCTGGTACCTGCACATCCTGGCCGGTTCGCCCGATCCCGAGACCGGCAACCAGGTGGCCTTCGAGCGGGTTGAAAAGGTCATCACCGCCATCCGCGAAACCTATGACTACGTCTTCGTCGACCTGGGGCGTTCGCTGTCGCGCATCAGCCTGCCGATCATCCAGCGCGCCAACCTGATCGCCCTGATCCTGAGCACCGACCTGGCCGCCGTGGCCCTGACCAAGACCGTGATCGACTACCTGAAGAACCAGGGGGTCGACCCGGACCGCATCTATCCGATCCTCAACCGGGCGGTCGGCCTGGAAGGGCTGACCAAGGCGGAGGCGGAGCAGATCATGGGCGTGCGCATCCGCGTCACCATGCCCTACATGGGCGGCAACTTCACCCTGGCCAACAACCGCCACGAGCCGGTCGTGACCAAGTTCCCCGACGATTCCTTTGCCCTGACCCTGGCCCAGGCCACCAGCGAGCTGGCCGAAGCCACCCAGAAGGTCCGCTCGCGTTGAGCCCGGGAGCCAGCCGACTTCTGCTATAATCTCCGGGTAATGCATCCTCATCCGCACCGAGGCAATTCATGAGCATCCAGGTCCAGGTCTCCGTCCGCAACCGAAAACTGGGTGTCCTGATCCGGGACGCCCGCCTGGCGGCGCGCAAGTCGATCAAGGAGTGCGCCGAGGCCATCGGCCTGAAGGGCGGCCTGTTCCGCGCCTACGAGGAGGGCCGCCGGGCGCCGTCGCTGCCCGAGCTGGAGGTGCTGGCCTACTACCTCAACCTGCCGCTGAGCCATTTCTGGAGCAAGGAGGTGCGCTCGGACGATGCTTCGCCCACCGCCAGCCTGAACCTGCCGGCCCTGATCGGCGTGCGCCAGCGCCTGATCGGCGCCATGCTGCGCCAGATGCGCGAGCAGGCCAGCGTCTCGCTCAATCAGTTCGCCGAGCTGAGCGGTTTCTCGACCTCCAAGCTGCGTGCCTTCGAGCTGGGCGAGCGCCCCATCCCGCTGCCCGAGCTGGAGGCGCTGGTTGCCCTGCTTGGCGGGCGCATCGAGAGCCTTTTCGACCAGACCGGACCGATCGGGCTGTGGATGGCGCAGCAGAAGTCCGTCCAGGATTTCCTGCAGCTGCCGGCGGACCTGCAGGAGTTCGTCTGCAAGCCGGTCAACCGTCCCTACCTGGAGCTGGCGATCAAGCTGAGCGGCATGACGACAGACAAGCTACGCTCGCTGGCCGAAGACCTACTGGATATCACCTTCTGAACCTTATGGCCTCCAACCCCACCCCCGATCCCAAAGTCCTCTCCGAGTCCGCCTGGCAGTCCTACCGGGCGGCGGAGTACGCCGCCGCGGCGCAGACCTTCGACCAGGCGGCGGCTGCCTATGCCGCCCAGGGCGATGCCCTGACCGCGGCCGAGATGAAAAACAACCAGTCCGTGGCCCTGCTGCGCGGCAAGCAGCCCGCGGCGGCCTTCGAGGCGGCGCGCGGCACCGAGACGCTCTTCGCCGGGGCGGGCGACCCCCGCCGCCAGGGGATGGCGCTGGCCAACCAGGCTTCCGCCCTGGAGGCCCTGCACAAGTTCAACGACGCCATCGACGCCTACACCCGGGCTGGCGAGGCGCTGAAGCAGGCCGGGGACGACGAGCTGCGCCTGCAGGTAATGCAGCTGCTGGCCGCCCTCTACCTGCGCCGCTTCAAGCTGATCGACGCGGTGATCGCCCTCCAGTCGGGCATGGCGGGGATCAAGAACCCGACCCCTCGTCAGCGTTTCATGAAAAAAATCCTCTTCATCCGGCTATGACCGTCAGGGAAGATCTCCGGGTCCGCCCGGCCGGGACCGCGGACCAGCGCGCACTGGCTCACCTGATCCAAGCCAGCCCGCACGTTCACCGCCACCTCGACTGGCGCACCCCGCTGGACTGGATTGGCTCCAGCCCCTTCCTGGTCGTGGAATCCGGCGGCCTGCCCGTGGCCGCCTTCGCCTGTCCGCCCGACCCGCCGGGTGTGGCCTGGGTCCGCCTGTTTGCCGACAGCGAGACCCTGCCGCTCGTAGAAACCTGGCAGGTGTTGTGGGAGGCGGCCCGCGCCGGGCTTGCGGGCCAGGGCGCCACGGTGGCTGCCATCGTGCTCAACGACTGGCTGCTTGGCCTGGTGGCCGGTTCCGGATTTTCCAATCGTCAGGACATCGTCATGCTTGAGCGCGACCAGCCGGACCCGGCCGAAGCGCCGCTCCCCGAGGGCGTCACCGTGCGGGCCATGCTGCCCTCGGACCTGCCCGCAGTGGCCGCCGTCGACGCAGCCGCCTTCGAGCCCATCTGGCAGAACTCGCTGCCGGCCTTGAACCGGGCCTTCCCGCAGGCGGCCCTGGCGACGGTGGCCGAAGCCGCTGGCGAGGTGATCGGCTACCAGATCAGCACGCGCAACCCCTTCGGGGCGCACCTGGCCCGCCTGGCGGTGCGGCCCGACCGCCAGCGCCGCGGGCTGGGGGCGGCCCTGGTGGTCGACCTGACCCGCGCGCTGGCCAACCACGGCCTCAGCCGCCTGACGGTCAACACCCAGAGCGACAACCGGACCTCGCTGGCGCTCTACCGCCGCCTGGGCTTCCGGGAAACCGGGGAACGCTATCCGGTGTACGAGATCCGCGTGCCCTAACCCACAGGAGGATCCATGCTCAATCCGGACGAGGCGGTCATCGTCAACGCGCTGGTGCGCCAGGCGCTGGTCGCGGCCCAGGAAGTGATGGGCGAGAACGGGCTGAACGCGGTCCTGCGCTCGAGCGGCCTGGAGCGTTTCGTCAACAACTTCCCGCCCGACGATCTGAATCCGGGGATCAAGACCGGCGAGTACGCCCAGCTGAACCAGGCGATCGAGGACTTCTACGGCCGCGGCGGGCGCGGCATGCTGCGCCGGATCGGTAAGGCCTCCTTCCAGTACGCGGTCCGTGAGCAGTCGGCGCTGCTCGGCCTGGCCGGCGCGGCGCTCAAGCTCCTGCCGGTAAAACAGCGCATCAAGTTCGTCCTGAACAGCATGGTCGGGGCCCTGAAGAAGAGCAACCCCCAGGTGGATGCCTGGGTGGATGAGAGCGGCGACCGGCTGGCCTACTGCGAGGCGACCTGCGCCATCTGCTTCGGGCGCCACAGCACGGAACCGATCTGCCACCTGTACGTGGGCTCGGTCGGCGAGGCGGTGCGCTGGGCCACCGACCAGGAGTTTACGATCACCGAGACCCACTGCATCGCCAAGGGCGATCCCTACTGCCGCTTCGAGGTCGGGGAGGCCAGGTCATGAACCTTGACCCGGTGCCTGCCAGCATCTCGAACCGCATGGCACGCCTGCTGGCGGAGACGACCCGCCAGGAGCTCGGCTCGCAGGACCTGGAGCTGATCCTCGCCAAGGGCGGACCGCCGCTCGCCGGGCTGGACGGCAAAGCCCTGGCGCAGCTGGAAGGTCCGCAGGCGGCCCGGGTCTACGCCGGCCTGCAGCAGGCCCTGCGCACCTATTACGGGCGCGGGGCGCGCGGCATCCTGCAGCGCATCGGGCGCAAGATGTGGGATCGGCTGGTCCTGGAAGCCACCTTCAGGGAAAAGGCCGAACTGGAGGTCACCCGGCGTCTGCCGATCCCGGCGCGGCGGCTGCGAGCCCTGGCCTTCCTGGCCAACCGGCTGCAGGACGGCGGCGGTTCGGCCTCCGTTCACACGCTCGACCTCGACCTGCTGCTGGCCGACCGCGCCTCCGCCGCCACCCTCGACCAGCACGCCGCAGTCGGGCTTTGCTACGTCACCCTCGGGCTGGTCCAGGGCGCCCTGTTCTGGGCGACCGGCCAGGAGGCCGACGTCGAGGAGACCGCCTGCAAGGCGGCCGGCGCCCCGGCCTGCGAGTTCCGGGTCACCTTCGGCGGGGGTTAGGCCGGCGGCGGGGCGGCTCTCGCCCCGGATGTCCGGATTCACATCCGTTTTTAATATCCCGGGCTGGACAAACGGATTCAATTATGGCAAAATCCCTCCACTTTTACGCACGAGGAGTCCTCCATGAGCAAACGTGAAGAAATCCG
>Ga0335071_10009243_pt1 | contig 10084 bp, 9 predicted proteins | sample Lox_Sample_15_FD_206724 | JGI IMG/M metagenome (GOLD analysis project Ga0335071, IMG submission 206724) | Soil microbial communities from Loxahatchee National Wildlife Refuge, Florida, United States - Lox_Sample_1.5 | ecosystem: Environmental > Terrestrial > Soil > Wetlands | place: USA: Florida...
GGGCACTGCTTGCTGTCGTCGCCATGGATTATTCCCGTATGCGCGGCCGGGGGGCAGACTGAGCGGTGAGATCGGAAGACTCCGCCGGTAAGGGCGAAAGCGTGTCGCCCATCTCCGGGGAGGCCAGTTCAAACACGGCTTCCACCTGTCGAACCGTTTCCTCGGTCTGCTCCACGTCGTGCACGAGGTTATCGAGTTGGTCGCTCACCTGTTGCGGATCCCTCATCGTCACCGATTGGTCGCGGATTAACTCCAGAACATCCTCGATGGCAGCGCACTGCGCTTCGACCACCTTTTGGTTCTCTCCCACCTTGCCGTATTTCTCCAGGCGCTTGTTTAGGATGTCGATGCGACGGCGATTAATCTCCTGCACCTTGGGCGGGTCGGATTCGAGCGAACGCTGGAGGTCAGCCAAGTCGCGCTTGATCTGATTAACATCCGTGGTCCGCAAATATTCACGATGCTGGTAGCCCACGAACAACATGCGCAGGTAGGCCTGAAGCAGACCGTCGAGGCGCCGCTGCATCTCTTCGAGGAACATCTGCGAGGTGGACGAGAGCCGGCTGTAGTTGGTCCGAATGGTGCCGCACATCGCGTCAAGATTGGCGTAGCTCTTGCGCATCTCCGGAGGTAGATCGTTGAACATGGCGCTGAGCGTCATCTCGCGCCGGCGCTTCTCCTCCGAGTACTTCCACGATCGTACCAGCCGCCGGAAGGCGCTGCTTTGGGGGACCAGACTGATGTAGATCAACTCCAAACCCGCGGCCAGGACCAGCGGCATCCCAGTACCGGATATCAACGCGAACACGGCCGCTCCGGCAAGGCCAATCCAGTTGTATTGCCATTTGAGAGCTTCGCGGACGAAATTGATCTGGTCGAGCCCCAGTTCTTCCGCTTTGTGCTCAAGGGCGCCGCGCAACAACGAACTTGGCTTGTCGCGGCCAAATTGGGAGGGGGTATTTTCCTCAGGCATCAAACACCCACGCGTACCTGGCCGCGCCCAGGAGCGCGGCGCAGGCAGGCAAGAACATAGTTCTGGAGTTCGTGGAATTCCTGCGACTGCTTCACCGCGGGGTCGCGGGGGCGACCAAACGGAACCGGGACATCCTCGACTATAGTACCCGGTCGCGCGCTGAGAATAAAGATCCGGTCGGCCAGATAGACGGCTTCCTCCACGTCATGGGTGACGAACAACACCGTGCAGGCCGTTTCCTCCCAGACGCGCAGCAGCAGTTCCTGCATGTCGGTGCGGGTCTGTGCGTCCAGGGCCCCGAAGGGTTCGTCCATCAAGATGACCTGCGGGCGCACGGCGAGGGTGCGCGCGATCGCGACTCGCTGTTGCATCCCTCCCGAGAGCGTGTCGGGGTACGAATTCTCAAAACCCTTCAGACCGACCGCCTCGATCAACCGCGCCACAGTCTTGGCCCGCTCATCGGCCGGGACGCCATTGATTTTCATGCCATAGGCGATATTGTCGGCTACGCTCAACCAGGGAAACGAGGTGTACTTCTGAAACACCATCCCGCGGTCCCGGCCGGGCCCATCCACCCGCCGCTCATTCACCATCACTTCGCCGCTGTCCGGGTAATCCAGGCCCGCAATCATTCTCAGGATGGTGGACTTTCCACAACCAGAGGGGCCCAGTAACACCCGGAACTCGCCAATATCGCGCCCGTCGGGAGAGAAGGCGTCCTCGACTTCCAGACTCACGTTCTGTACCGCGTCGATTCTCTCACCGGTCGGGCTCAGGAATGAGCGGTTGACGTTGCGCAGGCTGACTTTGATTTTATGTGGCATGGACCTTGGATTTCGCCGGAACGCCGGCCCCTACGGCAGCAACGTGCTCGCTGGCCAAATGCCCAGTTTGATGCCAGGGGAACAGCCGACGCTCCAGAAACGTCAAGAGTAATCGAAACAGAAAAGCAGCAAACCCGATCGCAATAATACCCGCGTAGACCCTTTCGAAATCGAGCACCTTGCGTGCTGCCTCCACCATGTACCCGACACCTCTGCGGGCATTCACCATCTCGGCCAGGATTACGTACGTCCATCCGATGTCGTAGAGAATTCGAAAAGAACTGAAGATGCCCGGGAAGGAAGCACGAAACATCAACCACAACACCTGGTAGCGTTTGGCGCCCAGAGTGTATGCCGTCTCGAGCAGGCTATTGTCGACTTTGTCCACTTCCTCCACTACTACCGCCAGCAGGTAAAAGAACATGCCGAACCAAAGGAAGGCCACTTTCATGGTTTCTTCCATGCCGAACAGGGCGATGAAGGCAGGAAGGAAGGCGGTAATGGGCATGGCGCGCATGGGCGCGGCTACCGGGTTCACCAAGCCGTGGAGCCAGCGAAAACTGGCCATCAGCAGTCCCAGGGGTATGGCGATGCAGGCGCACCAAAAGAAAGCCTGGGCAATTCTCCACCAGCTTTGCAAAACGTTGCCGAGTAGGTTGTATTCGTCCCACAGGCGGCCAAACGCCCGGACCACTCCCATCGGAGAGGGGAGCGTGAACGGCGGCAGTATCTCCCAGTGGGTCAAAACGAACCACACAACGATAATGAGCCCCCAACTGACGAACGAGAGCGCCAGTCGCGAGCGAGGGGACACTTCTTTGCGAATTGCAAACAGGTTCCTCATAAGCCTCGAACTCAAAGGTTACGACGCCGGGTTGGGATAGACCTTGATATCCGTGCGGCGATTCTTCTCACGTCCCTCCGGTGTGCTGTTCGTGTCCATGGGCCGGTCGGGGCCGTTGCCCTCCGTCTGCATCCGGGACGCAGGGTAGCCGTATTTCTTCATCAGGTATTCCTTTACCGCATCGGCCCGCTGTTTGGAGAGTTGCATATTGAGCGCCCGCGAACCGCTGGCGTCCGTATTGCCCTCAATATCCACCACCGTATTCTCATACGCCCGCATGAAGCTGGCAATTTCATCCACCACTGCGCGCGAGTCCAGGCTCATGTTCGCCGAATTCGTGTCAAAGTAGATCGAGCGATGTTGGGTGGCGATGGGTGTCGCCCCTTTGGCCGGAGTTTTATACTCAATGGGCGCTTCCGAGGAAGTGGAGGGGAATTTTCCGCCGAGAGCCGCGATATAGCGCCGGTCCACCGTCGACTCCGGTTCTGCCATGTGCCGGATTAAGCGTTCCTGCCGGTACATCTCCTGCGCCATCTTGAAAATGTTCTCATAGTCCGACCCCGATCCGGGGCCTCCAAAGAAAGCTTTATTATCGGCGTAGTCGGCCAATTTCACGCCGCCTAGCATCGACTTGGCCAGATCGGTAGGAATGTTGAAATCCTTGACCGCGCCAATCAGGTTGTAAGCGCGTGCGGGTTGCTCGTTGATGAACGCCACTCCCTGGAGCCAGCCATCCGCAAATTTGACGAGCGTCTGGGGATTGGCCGCCGCAAACCGGTCGCTTACCACCAGAATATCCGCAATCAAGCGGTTGGCTACGCGGGTGTCGTAAATCTTCTTCGCCCCGGGCCGCTTGGTTACCGCGTCGCTCATGTCGGGATCCCATGCGACCGCGGCGTCCACCTTCTGCTGCGCGAAGAGGGTTGCCGGTTCTATCCCGTCCTTGGTGTGAACCGCCTTGGCGAATATTTCGTTGCGCTGTTCGGTGCCCAGGCCGGAGCTTTCGAGCCCGTTCCAGAGAAGAAAATGCGATGGCGTGTAGGGAGCAAAAGCGACGGTTTTCCCGGCCAAATCCTCCAGACTATTGATTCCCTGGCGTCCGATCAGGCCATCGGCGCCCCGTGACCAATCCACCATGTAGAACGCATGCGAGCCGAAGCCCTTATCCTGGAACTGGGCGTAATCCTTTGCCCACACGTCCACCGTCGTCAGCATCACATCTACGTTGTTGGTAGCAAGGGCCGCGGCGCCTTCGGTCCAGTCGTCAATGATCTTGAACGTAACCTTTAGTCCCAGCTTGTCGTAGATGGAGTCGGCCGCCGTATCGAGTCCGCCATTGGCCACCAAGCCGGCGGCGCATCCCACCCAGATATTGACGCGGACGCGCACCTGGTTCGTCTCCGTGGCTTGCGCCTCGGGCGCGGGCAAGGGCTTGGAGGTATCGACGACTCCGCCGGAATGCGATCCCCCTTTATGCAGGTTGATGACCCCATACCGATTCAGGCTGTAGCCAACCAATCCAAGCCCGATCAAGAAGATAAGAATCCAGCCGCCCCTCTCTATTTTGACCGCCATAAATGGCCTCCCAGACCGTACCTTCGACCTCAGCAACCGAGCATTCTGATCGCTACTTGATGATGGAATTCACAAGCTTTCTGTCGACACTGGCTTCGGGATCGGAGAGCGAGCCCTTAAGAATCCCTTCGTCTCGATACATTTCCTGTGCCGCTCTGAAGATGCGCGCGTAGTCGGAGGCGGCACCGGCAGCGCCGAAGAAGGCTTTGTGATCGCTCAGGTCAGCAAGTTTCACCCCGCCCAGCATCGTCTTCGCCAGATCGGTAGGAATGTTGAACTCCTTGATGCTACCCATCAGAGTATAGGATCGCTGCGGCTGCTCGGCGATGTACTTCACCCCTTCCATCCAACCCTCAGCGAATCGGGTCACGGTTTGCGGATTGCGGGCCGCGAACCGGTCACTAACCACCAGGATGTCCGCAATCAGATTCTTCGCCGTCCGCGTATCGTAAATTTTTCGCGACCCTGGACGCTTGGCGACGGCATCACTCATGTCGGGATCCCAAGCGACAGCAGCATCCACCTTCTGCTGAGCGAAAAGGGTGGCAGGTTCGATTCCGTCCTTGGTGTGGATTCCGCCGGAGTAAATCGCCGAGCGTTGCGCCGCGCTCAGTCCCGAGTCCCGAAGGCCGGTGTAGAGAAGGAAGTGCGAGGGAGTGTAGGGTGCGAAAGCTACCTTCTTGCCCACGAGGTCCTTGAGGCTGCCGATGCCGGATGCGGCGATAATGCCATCGGCGCCGCGCGACCAGTCCACTAGCAGGAAGGCGTGCGCACCGAAACCGCGGGCCTTGAACTGCGCGTAGTCCTTGGCCCAGACATCCGTCGTGGTGAGCATCACATCGACATTATCGGTGGCCAAAGCCGCGGCTCCGTCCGTCCAGTCGTCAATGATCTTGAAAGAGACCTTCAGGCCCTGTTTCGCATAAATCGATCCCGGCGCCGTATCCAAACCACCATTCGCAACCAGCCCGCCAACACAGCCGACCCAGATATTAACGCGGACCTTTACGACGTTGGTCTCCGCCTGTGCGGACGGCAGAGAGGACAGCAGGAACGTTATTGTGAGCAGGGCAACAAAAGACCAACACGCGTGCTTCCCGAGTCGTAGCGCCATGTTAACCCCTTAGCATTCGTATTAGCATTTCAACGCCGTCCGTTGGGGGACGCCGGTCAAGAGGTCTTCTGTGCTTCCTTCCCGCCAATCGTCTTTTCGGGGGCGGCGGTCGACGGTTCCGGTGCGACCAAGCCCATTTCGATCTTGAACTGTTTCACCAGTTCGTTGGCGCGCAACTTCTCCGCTTCTTCCTCGATCTTGAACTTCTGCTGGTCGACGTTGCCCATGGCCATTTCCATGCGGGCTTCATTGACTGCCGTCTCCTCTTCGATCTTTCGGACCATCTCGTCATGTGTCTGACTGATGCCCGCCACCTCGAACTGCTCCATGGCATCGGCAACCTTCTTCTGCCATTGCGCGCGGTGATAATCCCGGATGGCATTCAGGGCCTCTTGCGTCTTGCGTTCCTTTTCACGGAGGAAGGCCTGCTTTACGACCATCGCCTTATCATACGCCGCGCGGGCAGTGGCCAACTGCCCCTGATTCCGCGCCAGAGCGCTGCGCACCTGCTCGAGTTGGGTGGCAAAGCTTCCGGCAAGGTCATCGCGGCCACCCTGGATGGCAGCTTTGACCTTTGCGGTGAGGTCATTGAGGTCGTCCTTATATTTGGCCTCTTCTTTTTCCAGCAGCGTCACGTTGGCCTTGACCATCGCGATGCTTTCGTTCATCCGCGGCACCTGGTCGTTCATATCACGAATGTTCTGTTCCAGGATGATCTCGGGATTCTCCGCGGCCGAAATGAAAAAGCCGACAAATGAGCGGATCATGCGTGACAGGCGTTGCCACATATAAACTCCTCTCCGTTGTTACGACTCATGCTGCTTGGGCGCAGCAGGTGGTTCCGAGGGGTGCCCACCGGCGGTTATGGGATTTTCCGTTACGAAGTATGAGACCGCATCGGAGATCTTCTTCTCCTCTTGCTGTTTCTTCAAGCGCCATCCGTAGAAGCGTTCCTTCTCTCTGGTAACTTCGTCATTGTTCTTCTGAATGCGTGCTTGGTGTTCGGCCACGATTCGGTCAAGCTCCGCCTGAACTTGCCGATTCTCCTCCGACTTTTGACCTTCGAGGTCCTGCAAAGCTTTTTCCTGCACGTGTTCATAGGTATCGAGAGCACGGTCGCGTCGTACGGCGTCCTCCAGCACTTCTTGCAGCTTCACCCCCGCCGCCTCCAGCGCCAGCAGGATCGAACTACGCTTCACCGCCGGCGTCTGAGTTCTGATGTGCTCGCTCTGTAGCATGTCAGCGACTTTCAGAATCGTATAGCCGTGCGTCGCGTCAACGATTTCCGCGGCGCGATAGATTTCGTCAAAGGAGGAAGGATTGCTTACGGGCTTGGTGAACGTTGGATCAACGGCAACCGCCGAGGTGATCTCGGCAACGGTTTGCGCCGCGGTCCGGACGGCAGGAGTCACGTCTTCAGCGGCGGTTTCGTTCTGAGAGCTCTGCTCCGCGGGTTGATCGACCGAAACCAAGAAGTTGTACCATTTCTTCCCCATGGGGGGCCTCCCGTGATCGCGGCGAGCCACAACGCTACTGTTAATAATCGACGTTTAAATTTTCCAAGCTGTCGAAAGTCACGCTGAAAAGTATGACACTCGCCGCGCAAAGTCAAGCGGGAGGTACGCCAAGTCGTCTAGCAGAGCGTAAGCCAACCGTCCGATAGGCATCGTACCGAGTCACTGGACGGCTGACTTCCAACTCGGAAGTTGGAGAGCGCGAACCAGATTGGAGGTAAGCGCCCTAACCGCAGAAAATTTGGCGGATGCCCACCGCAGCATCATCGGAATGACATAGAACATTGACGAGTTTCGTGCGTAAAGGAACTGCGGCAGCAAAAAACTCATGCCTGCCTTTCACGACCTGCGCTTGCGAGGTAGACGCTAAACAACGTCGCGAGCACGGCGGCGAGCGACAACTTAGCGGGTGCGGGGAAGTCGGAAGGCGACACGAATCCTTCGATGATTCCGGCGACGACCAGGATGGGTACAATTCCCAGGACCAATTGGCCCGCTTGTCCACCGTACAAGACCAACGCATCTCGTCGCGGCAGGTTCCCCGGGAAGAGCAGTCCCCGTGCCAGCAGTAGGCCCGCGGCGCCAGCGATGAAGATCGCGGGGAGTTCCAACACCCCGTGCGAGGCAACAAATTCCCAGAGTTGCAGGCTCATTCCCGCTTGCCAGCACGCTGCCGCAACCACTCCCATCAGCAGTCCGTTGAACAGCACCAGGTAGATGGTTCCGATTCCGCCGGCAATGCCCAGGGCAAACTCGGCGAAAGCAACGGTAAGGTTGTTGGTCATGATCCCACTGGCCGCCAACGGCTTCACCGCTACGAGCGAGTGCGTCCACATCCGTCGATGCTCGATGGTCTCGGTCATATTCTGGCCCAAGAAGAAGCGCTGGAAGGCTGGGTCAGCCAGGCAGGTGAGGAAACCCACCAGCGCTCCGCCCAGAAAGAGCGCCGTGGCCAGCAGGCTGTAATCAATCGTCCGGCGGAAGACAGCCGGAAACGTCCGAGTATAAAAAGGTAAAATGCCACCCGGAGAAACGCGCCGTCCCATATAGATAAGGTTGTGGGCGCGCGCCAGAAGTTGGTTAAGATATTCCGCCACTCGGCGGCTGGAAGGGTCTTCGCGCAGTTTGGCCAAGTCGGCAGCCACTTGGCGGTACAATAGGGCAAGATTCTGCAGCTCGCGGTGAGAGAACCTGGCAATTCCCTTCCGGCTAGCGGAAGGGCTGGCAAGCGTTTCGAGCTGCGCCCAATACGGTTTCCGTTTTTCCAGCCAGCGCGCGGAGATCATGATGGACCTCGAATCCGACAAGCTTACCATCGAAACGCCGGAATTGATCCCGTTGGAATTCCCGCTGGCGGGCATCGGGAGCAGGTTCCTGGCAATCGCCCTCGATACATTAATTCAATTTGTCGTAGGGATGGCGTTGTTGGTTGCGGGCATGCTGATTGTGATACCCCTTCCCGCATCGCGCCATACCGGGATATGGGTGGTCGCGTTGGGCATCTTGGCATATTTCGCTTTGACTTCCGGATACTTCGCGTATTTTGAAAGCGTATGGAATGGGCAGACCCCCGGCAAACGCTATTTTCACTTGCGCGTGATTAAGGAGTCCGGCCGACCGATCACCGTCTACGACGCGGTGGTTCGCAACCTATTGCGCATCGTCGATGGCCTGCCGGGCTTCTATGGTGTTGCTATCCTTTCGGCGCTGCTGAGTGCGAAGAACAAGAGGCTGGGCGATTTCGCCGCCGGAACCGTAGTGGTGCACGAGCAACCTTTGGCGAGCCAAACCCACGTGCCCGCAGAGCCCCAAACCGCGCCCGCCATCGCCGCCTATGACGCGTCTCAACTCACGCCGGAGGAATTCCAGCTTATCGATGCCTTTCTCCAGAGACGCGACCAACTCCCCCCGCCACTCCGGGCACAAATGGCGCATCGAGTCATGCTTCGCTTGGCAGCCAGATTGAATATCCCCGCCGAAGATCGCCGAAATGCCGAGGCTCTGGTGGAAAAACTAGCGAGTGAGTACCGCCGACTCATGCAGTTTCGCTAGAGGCGGTCGCCTCGCGATGGTGGGGTGGCGCCGACCTTTGAGCGCGGCAGCCGTAGCGGCGGCTTTATGCCGCCATGCCGAGGTAAACTCGCCGCTACAACACGCGCCGAGCCCAAGCCCGGTGCTGCGGTTGCTCACGCCGGAATGGTGGAAAAACGCGGTGCCGATGGGTGCAGTGTTGATACTGCCGCGGGCAGGGTCACGCGAAATGTGGTGCCGCGATTAACTTCGCTGGTGAAGTCAATGGCGCCGTTGTGGAGTTGCACCACGCGGAAAGCCATGGCGAGTCCCACGCCCGTGCCGCCCGGTTTCGTGGTGTAGAACAGCGAGAAGATGCGTTTCTGTGCCTCCGGAGGAATGCCTACCCCGGTGTCGCGGATCTCCACTTCGACACTGTTGCCAAGGGAGCGCGGCGTGACCGTCAACTCGCCGCCTTGCGGCATGGCCTGACATCCGTTCAACACGAGATTGAGCAAAGCCTGCTTGATCATATCGCGATCAACGCGCACCGCCGGCGTTTCCCCGTTGCCGGCGAAAACCAATTGCACGTGATGGCTTCGGGCCTCTGGTTCGGCCAGAGCAAAGACTTCTCTTACCAGTGGTTCGACCGGTGTATCCGTCGGGAAAACCTCCACCGGCCGGGTGAAATCGAGAAAGGTCTTTACGACACGGTCGAGGCGGCGGATCTCCTCGGTCAGAATTTCCACCTGAGCATGGACCTTACCACCATCTTCTCCGAGCCGCGCCTTCAGTACCTCTAATTGAAGCACCATGGCGTTCAGCGGATTCTTCACCTCATGCGCCACACCCGACATCAGCCTGCCAATCGCTGCGAGCTTGGTGGTGGTGTCGATCTGGTCTTGAATCTCGGCGCGCGAGCCCGTATCCCGCAGCGTCACCAGGCATCCGACGCGTTGTTCGCCTGCGCCCACGAATTGCACGTTTACGGCGACACGTGTCAGGGACTCGCCCGGCAACTCCAACGTTTGCCAAGGCAGCGATACATGCTTCTGGAACGCCTGGCTGAGCAGCCGATGCAGGGGAGTGGCGGGGGAGAAGATTTCCTGCGCCTGGGGCTGGGCCGGATTCTGAACTCCCGACCCCAGAAAACGCGCGGCCGCGGGGTTGGCCAACACCAGCCGGTCGCGCTGATCGAATAACAACAGGCCATCGCTGAGATTGCCGAAG
>Ga0335071_10009244_pt1 | contig 10084 bp, 10 predicted proteins | sample Lox_Sample_15_FD_206724 | JGI IMG/M metagenome (GOLD analysis project Ga0335071, IMG submission 206724) | Soil microbial communities from Loxahatchee National Wildlife Refuge, Florida, United States - Lox_Sample_1.5 | ecosystem: Environmental > Terrestrial > Soil > Wetlands | place: USA...
TTTAAGCAATCAATTGCAACGTCGCGATACCGTAATAATCAATGAAGCTGCGGAAATTGAAATTAAAAAGGGGAGAGCGCTATAAAGTCGTGTAACATGTATCAGGTATCAGGTATCATGTGACATTTATACAATGCTACCTGATGCCTGTTACATGAAAAAAGGACGCGCATCTTTTTTAAAAAAGAGTCGCGTCCTTGATTTCTTGCTCGCTTCATTATTCCTCCAAGTTGATGGCGAAATTTCCCAAAAGATTCTTTTGCAGGATTCGCAAAAATCTTTGAGATTTTTTGGAAATATGTTTTCCACCTTCGCTGGCGGCGATTTCTTCGGCGACTTTGGTATAAATTTCCAAAGCGTTTAATTCCTTTTTCTGCCGCCGCAAATGCGCCAAATTTCCCAGAATTTTTTTAAACCGTAAGCCGAGCATTTTCAGCGTCTTAATCATATTCACCTCCTTCCTGGTGGACAGACGGTTAAAGAAAGAGCGGTTTTGATTTCATTATATCGATTAATTTTTTTAGCGTCAATGACAGCCTATTTTTTCCCCGCCGCCGCCGCTCTGCTCCTCTCGCTGCTTTTTACTTACCTGGTCCTGGCCCTGGCTTTAAAAACCAAGGTAATCGATCGGCCCGACGGCAAACGAAAATTTCATGAGAAACCCGTCCCGTTGCTCGGCGGCCTGGCGATCTTCGCGGCGTTTTTTTTGATTTTATTTTTATTCCACGATCGGCTGATCTTGGGCATCCTGACTTATCGCCAATGGTGGTGGTTTTTTGCCGGCGCCGCCTGCCTGATGGTCGGCGGATTCCTTGATGACAAATTCAATCTCAAACCGAGCAGGCAAATCGTCTGGCCGCTGGCCGCGATTGCTTGCGTCCTGGCCGGCCAGATCGGCATCGGCAAAATCACCAATCCGTTCGGCGGTTTTTTATATTTTAGCGCGCTGACTTCCGCGATCTTCACGGTGATCTGGCTGCTGGCGATGATGTACACCACCAAATTGCTCGATGGCTTGGACGGGCTGGTAACCGGAATTTCCGGCATCGGCGGCTTGATAATTTTTCTTTTTACGGTTTCGAGCAAATACTATCAGCCGGATATCGCTTTTGCCGCGATCGTTTTCGCCGCCGCCTGCCTGGGTTTTTTATTTTTTAACTGGTATCCGGCCAAAATATTTCTGGGCGAAGGCGGTTCTTTGCTTTTAGGTTATATTCTGGGAGTGCTGGCCATCATTTCCGGAGGCAAGATCGCCATTGCCTTGCTGGTTCTGGGTTTGCCGCTGCTCGATTTCATCTGGACGATCATCCGCCGGCTTTACGCCGGAAAAAATCCCTTTCGGACGGCTGACCGCGCGCATCTGCATTATCGTCTGCTGGATTTGGGAATCGGCCAGCGGAAAACAGTGTTGATTTTTTACGGCTTTTCTTTGTTATTCGGTTTGGGCGCGCTATTTTTGCAAAGCCTGGGAAAACTAATCGCCGTCGCCGTTTTATTTTTCGCGATGATTATTCTTATTTTAGGGCTGACGATCTTTAGCGGAGATCAAGAAACATAGAACAAAGAACGCGAGCTGAAATTCGTGTTCTTTGTTCTTTTGCTCCCCGTTTCATAATATGCGCAAACGATTATATTTATTTATCCTGATTTGCTGGCTGGCCGGAGTTTTAACATTATTATGGTATCCGATGCTCGGCGTGCCGCGGATGATCAGCCGGATCACTTGGTATGACAAAGCCGCGCACCTGGTTTTTTTCGGCGTGATGATGTATTTATTCCTGGCGATCGGCATTGCCTGGCAAAAATTCAAGTTCCGTTCTGTCGCCTTGTTTTCTTTTTTTGTCGTTACGTTGATCGATTTGCTGGGCGAATACGTACAAAGTTTCATCCCGGGGCGGATTCCTTCCTATCTGGATTTTCTGGCCGGCTTGATCGGAATCCTGGCGGCGATTCCGCTTGCTTATATGATCCATCATTCGCCGCGGAAAAAAATCCTGCTCCATGTCTGCTGCGCGCCTTGCGCTTCGGCGGTGGCGGAGATCCTCGATCGCGGCCATAAATTAGAACTTTATTTTTTCAATCCCAATATCCATCCGCGAAGCGAATATGACAAACGTTTGGCGGAAGTGAAGAAATTAGCCGGTTATTTCGGCGTCAAATTAAGAATCGGCGAATATAATCGCGAAGCCTGGCTGGACGCGGTTGGCGGACGGGAAGCCGACCCGGAAGGCGGCCGGCGCTGCGAAATCTGCTTCCAGCACCGCCTGCAAGCGACAGCGGACTTGGCCAGCCGGAAGAATATCGGTTTATTCGGCACGAGTTTGACGATCAGCCCGCATAAAAATTCTTATCAGGTGAACAGAGTCGGTTCGAACATTGCCGACCTGACCGGCGTAAATTTTTTAGCCGAGGATTTCAAGGAAAACAACGGCTGGCAGCGCTCGCTGGTTTTATCCAAAAAATTCGGTTTTTACCGGCAAAAATATTGCGGCTGCGAATTCTCGGCGCCTAACGCGAAACGCGCGGCACGAAACAGTTGATTGCGAAAATCAGCCTTGATTTATATCGTAAAAATGATATAATTATGCTTGAATAAATTAATTGAAAAATGGCTCGTAACGAGCCATGCTCGCTTATGACCAAGGAAAAATGGGAGGCAATCAAAGGGAAAATCCTGGACGCTAATCAAGTTATCGATAAAGGGACCGAACATTACGACGAAGAAGGCGGAGTGGATATAGATTTTATAGAATTCACCAGTCCGCTGGGAAAAACCCGGCTGGAATTCGTGGAAAAACCGATCGTCCTGGATAAGAAGACCACTTATTCGCACCGCGGCGGATCAGACACGGGAGTGGAATATATTTACAGTTCAACGGAAAAAAGCGCGCGGCTGAAAATTTACCGCTGGGATGATAGCGCCGGCGAGTGGGAAGAAGTCAACGCGGAAAAATTTTCTTTGCCTGAGACGCTTTGGTAATCGCAAGCTGAAAAATCACCATCCAACCGAAAACTCATGACCTATATTTTCATCTTTATCGCGCCCTTGCTGAATTTTTTGCTTTTCGAGTCCTTTTTTTTCAAGGCCGGCTTGTTTTACGCGGCGCTGGCCGTTTCGGATATTCTCCTGCTGATTGCCGTCCGGCAGATCAGCGGCCGGAGGATTACCAGCCTGGAATTTTGGAATTTTTCGATCTTCCCCGTCCTTTTTTCCACCGCGCTGGCGGCTTATTCTCTTTTTGTCGTCAACCAGCTTATCACGCAGATTTTATTCGCGGTCAGCCTCTGCTTCAACTATTTATATTTAAAAAATATTTATCGCGGCGAACGCCATGAATTTTTGGAGAGTATTTCTTCTTTTGGAAATCTCTTAACGATGTTTTTTTCTTTTTCCGTGATTTACGGAATGGCGTCTTTTCTCGGCTGGCCGATCTGGATCCTGTCTCTTGGTTCGACCGGAGCGGCGCTCTTGGTTGTTTATCAGATTTTTTGGGCAATCAGAATCAGAAATGCCAACACCTTGGCTTTTATAATGCTAATCGGCCTGTTGCTGACGCAGCTGGTCTGGGCGATTTATTTTCTGCCTTTCAATTTCAACGCTCTGGGCTTGATCGCCACCGTTTGCTATTACCTGATCATCGGTTTGGTTAAATTATCTTTGGCGGAAAAATTGACCAGCCGCAGCCTGAAATTTTACCTCGCCTTAGGAATATTGTTCTTTGCCTTGATTTTTTTAACCGCCAAATGGGCTTAGGCGATTCGCAACTAATTTTATATGATCCAAAAAAATCAACCAGCCGCTAAATCGCGTTTTAATCCGAATATTTTCGGGGTAATCGTTATTGCCCTTATTTTCGGCATGGGCGGGGGAGCGGCCGCCGTGATTTTTGCCCGCCCTTATCTTTTACCCGTCGCCAACAACTCTTTGATAACCGCTTCGACTAACGGCGCCAACGACAGCCTGAAACAAGCCAATTCGATTATTGAAAATGCCAAAAAAATTATCGCCGGCCAGGAGAACACGATCAACGACACGATCAGCTCCGGACAAAACAGCATTATCGGCGTTTTCAAAAAAAATCCCGCCGCCGCGACAAGCGCCAGCCAGGCGGCTAATAAAACTTTTGACATTGCCGCTTATTACCAATTGAATGACGCGGTCGGCGAAGGCATCGTCGTGACCAGCGACGGCTGGATCCTTGCTTCGGATTTTTCCAAAAATTCTCCGGATAGCGCGATTCTCAAAAATTTCGTAGCGATTACGAAGACGAATGATATTTATAATATCGATCGGGTCGTCCAGACCGGAATCGATTCCTATCTCTTCATCCATCTGGCCAAAGCGCGCGATTTGCCGGTGAAAAATTTTATCAGCAAAATGGATTTGACTAACAGCCAGTCGCTGGTGGCCCTGGATTGGCAAGGGGAAAGCTATTTGACCTCGATTGTCGACAAAACAGTTAGCGATCTGCCGGTGAAAGACAGCGACAACAGCGTCCAGAATATCGTCTTTGCCAATAATTTGGGCGATTATTTCGATAATGCTTTTATTTTCAGCTTGGACGGCGGCGTGGTCGGATATTTTGACAAAAAAAACGGGCCGGTCCCGCTTTATAATTTCGAACCGTTAATCGAAGGTTTATTGCGGGGCCAGCCGAGCAAACGCGCTTCGCTGGGCATTACTTATGTCAATCTGCAGGAATTCGCGATCAGAGATGTCAGCTATTCGAAAGGAGCGCTGATTTATTCGAATACCAAAGCGCCGGCGGTAAAGCCGGGCGGCGCCGCCGATCTGGCCGGATTGCAAGCCGGCGATATCATTATTTCCGTCGACAATACCGCCGTCGACGCGGCGCACGATTTGGGAAATATTCTGGAAAAATATTCGGCCGGCGATTCGATCAATGTCATCTTTCGGCGCGACGGCAGCGAGAACGCGGCTGTCGTCAAATTGCAGTAATTCAAATAAGGCCGGCTTCAGCGGCTGATTTATTCATCTCTAATTTATGAAGCTAAAATCGATTATCGATCCCAAAATCGTCAAGGGCAAGACAGTTTTTCTCCGCGTTGATTTTAACGTTCCGCGAGCCAAAAATAAAATCGAAGATGAAACCAAAATCCTGGCGGCGCTGCCCACCATCCGGTTTCTTTTGCGCTATCGCTGCCGAATCATTCTCGCCACTCATTTGGGCGAACCGGGCGGAAAGAAAGTAACCGCCCTATCGTGCGGGTTTCTGGCGCGGCGGCTGAATCGGATCTTGGGCGGCAATCGGGTAAAATTTCTTCCGGAAGTTATCGGCGCCAAAGTTGACGCCGCGGCTAAGGCTCTTATGCCGGGCAAAATTATTTTTCTGGAAAATCTGCGCTTTGATCCGGGGGAGATAAAAAATGACGGGAAATTCGCGCGGAGCTTGGCTAAGAACGCCGATCTTTACGTCAATGAAGCTTTTTCAGTCTGCCATCGCGCCCATGCCTCGGTCAGCGCCATCCGCCGCTATCTGCCCGCTTACGCCGGATTTTTGCTGGAGAAAGAAATCTTCAACCTTAACAAAGTAAGATATCCCGTTAAGCCGCTGGTTATTTTGATCGGCGGCGCCAAGATCGGCACTAAGATAAATTTGATCAAGAATTTGCAAAGCAAAGCCGCTAAAATCTTGATTGGCGGAGCTTTGGCCAATAATTTTTTCAAAGCGATGGGAATCGGCATCGGCAAGTCGCTGGTTGATCCGGAAAGCGTGAAAATCGCCAAGAAGCTTCTTGGCAATCGGAAAATTATTTTGCCGATTGATGTGGTCGTCGATCGCAAAAACGAAGCGATCGTGCGGCTGATCGATGAAATCGGCGGCCAGGAAACGGTTTACGACATTGGCCCGCGAACGATCATGCTTTATTCGTCAATCATCAAAAAAGCCGGGACAATCGTCTGGAACGGTCCGCTGGGCGCTTTTGAACAGCGGCATTTCCGCTGCGGAACCGTGGCCCTGGGCCAATTGATCGCCGCTCGCTCGCGCGGCAAGACTTTCGGCGTGGTCGGCGGCGGCGAAACCTTGGCAGCTTTGAAAATGACCAAGATGGAAAATTATGTGGACTGGATTTCCACCGGCGGCGGCGCGATGCTGGCGTATCTCGGAGGGGAAAAAATGCCGGGTTTGAAATAAATTTACAATTTACAATTTTAAAATAATTTTCAATTTATAAATTTTCAAATTTTAAATTTAAAATTGTAAATTTAATCTTTATGCCTAAAATAAAACAAATTATTGCCCGAGAAATCCTGGATAGCCGCGGCAATCCGACGGTGGAAACCAAAATCATTTTAGACGACGGGACCGTCGGCAAGGCAAGCGTGCCGTCCGGAGCCTCGACCGGAATCCATGAAGCGCATGAATTGCGCGATGGCGATCCGAAAAGGTACGGCGGGTTAGGCGTGCTTAAAGCGGTTAGGAATGTTAACGAGAAGATCGCTCCGGAATTGCTCGGGATGGATATAATCAAGCAAGCCGAGATCGATGAAAAAATGATCAAGCTGGATGGCACGGAAAATAAAAAAAATCTGGGCGCCAATGCCATCCTTTCGGTTTCGCTATCAGCCGCCCGCGCCGGCGCCTTTTCCCGCGGCCAGGAATTATTCGAATATCTGCGGGAAATTTACGGATTTCAAAATAAATTATCTTTGCCGACACCTTCGTTCAATATTTTTAACGGCGGCAAACACGCCGATACTAATCTGGATTTCCAGGAGTTTATGATTTTGCCCTTGGCGAATAAATCTTTCCGGGAAAAAGTGCGGATGGGCGCCGAGATCTTCCACCAATTGGCCAAAGTTTTGAAAAAAGGCGGATTCGACACCGATGTCGGGGCGGAGGGCGGCTATGCGCCGGATATCGTCTCGTCGGTGCAGGCAATCGAGTTCATCGTTTCCGCCGTGATCGAAGCCGGCTATAAACCCGGAACCGACATCGGGATCGGCATCGACGTGGGATCGTCGGAACTCTATAACGAAGAAAGCGGCAAATATGTCTTCAAATTGGATAATGCTTTTTACGCGAGCGCCGATCTGATCGGCTTATATGATGAATGGTTGAAAGAATTTCCGATCATATCGATCGAAGACGGCCTGGGCGAAGACGATTGGTCGGGCTGGAAGAAATTAACCGCGGATTTGGGCGACAAGATAATGCTTATCGGCGACGATTTATTTACCACCAACATCAATCGCTTCCGCAAAGGCCTGAAAGAAAAAGTCGCCAACGCCATTTTAATCAAGCCGAATCAGGTCGGAACTTTAAGCGAAACGATGGAATGCGTCAAACTGGCGCAGAAGTATAATTACAAAATTATGGTTTCGCATCGCTCGGGAGAGACTAACGACGATTTTATCGCCGACCTATCCGTCGCCGTGGGCGCTGATTTTATCAAAGCCGGTTCGCTCTCGCGGGGGGAACGATTGGCGAAATATAATCGCTTGATGGAAATCGAGGATTTGCTTAAATAATTCGGCTTAAAAAATTGCTATTATGCGGGTCAGAAAAAATGAAAAAAATAAAATCGCCGGTTCAGGGCAAAAAAAAATTTGGAACAATCTGCCGATGATCCTGATTATTCTCGACGGGTGGGGAATCGCCAAGCCGAGCCGGGGCAACGCTGTTTATCTTTCCCAGACTCCGGAATTAAATTACCTATCCAGAACATATCCTCATACATTGCTTCATGCGCAGGGCCAATCTGTCGGGCTGCCGCCGCATCAAGTCGGCAATAGCGAGGCCGGACATATGAATATCGGCGCCGGACGAATCATCGAACAAGACGCGGTGAAGATTAATCGCGGCATTAAGGATGGAACATTTTTTAAAAATTCAGCTTTTAAGGAAGCCTGCCGCAACGCGATCAAAAGGCATTCCAAACTTCATTTGATCGGCATGCTTTCCAATGGGATGAGTCCGCACAGCGATCTGAACCATCTGCTGGCTTTGATCGAATTAGCCAAAGAAAATAAAGTTAAGGATGTTTATCTGCATCTTTTTACTGACGGCCGCGATTCGCCCCAGCATGAGGCTTTGCGGATAATCGAGGAATTAAGAAAAAACTCCAAAACTCCTTTTAAAATAGCCACTTTAATGGGCAGATTTTACGCGATGGACAGAAAAAAAGAATGGAGCCGCACTAAGATGGCTTATGATTGCCTGGTTTTAGGCAAAGGTTTAACCGCGGGTAGCGCGGAAAAGGCGATTATCGACAGCTATAACCATAACGAAACGGACGAATTCATCAAACCGTACGTAATCGACCGCCGCGGGCTGATTGACGATGGGGATTCGGTGATATTTTTCAATCTGCGCTCCGACCGCGCCCGGCAGCTGGCCAAGGTCTTTGTCCAGAAAAATTTTACCAAGCGCAATCCCAAATCTTTTTTGCGCAAAAAGACTCTGCGGAATCTGACTTTTGTCGCGATGACCGATTTCGGTCCGGATCTGGACGGCATTCTTTCCGCCTATCCCAGCGTCGATATCGGCAACACTCTGCCGATCGCTTTAAGCGATATCAGCCAGCTGTATATCGCCGAATCGGAAAAATTCGCCCATGTCACTTATTTTTTCAACGGCGGTTATGCCGGAACTGTCAACGGCGAAGATCACTTTATGATTCCCTCGCCATCGGTTTCCTCCTATGACAAGACGCCGCAGATGAAATCGCCGGAATTAACCCGGAAAGTTCTGGATAACCTGGCGCGGCATAAATACGATTTTACTGTCTTGAATTTCGCGGCTTCCGATATGGTGGCGCATACCGGCAACTTGAAAGCCGCGATTACCTGCTGTGAAATTTTAGATAAGTGCATCAAAAAAATTACCGATGCTTATTTGAAAAGGAGCGGCACCGTAATAATTACCGCCGATCACGGCAATATCGAAGAAATGATTAATCTGAAAACCGGCGAAGTCGACACGGAACACTCGATTTATCCGGTGCCGTTCATTTTAGCGAATAAAAAATTAAAAACGGTAAAATTGAGAAGCGGCGGCATACTCGGCGACATATCTCCGACTATTTTGGAAATCATCGGCAAGAAAAAGCCAGTCCAGATGACGGGAAAAAGTTTATTAATTTAGCATTGCGGTATGAACGGAGCGAGCGAAAAAACCGGCCCGGTCGTCTTGTTGATAATCGACGGCTGGGGAATTGCGCCGGAAAGCGGCGGCAATGCCATCACGCAAGCCAATCCCGTGAATTTGCGGGAGCTGGTGTCCAAATATCCGGCCACGATTTTAAGTTTGGTTGAAGCGGGGGCGATGGAAAAAAACATCGATTTAACCCGAAATTATTTAACTCTGGGAACGGGCAAGAATAAATTATCCGCCGCTGATCAATCGCTTTTCGATTTGCTCCGAGCGGCCGGCCTAAAATGGAAAATCCTGGTTGAACCGGAAAAAATGGCTTATGGGCTTTATTTCATGAATAATCGAAGGAAAATTGAAGCTGAAAATTATCAGATCGTCGATTCGGCGCCAACCGATGATTCGCCGGCCATAGTTTCGGAATTGATCGCCGCCGAATTGCTTAATGAAATAAAGGGCCGGAAACAAGATTTTATCGTGGCGATTATGGCTAATCTTGATTTGGCCGCGCATCGCGGCAATTTTGCCGCCACGGTGGCCGCCGCCGGACTGCTCGACCGCTTGCTGAAAAATATCGCGCAAACGGTCTTGGATAATTCCGGAGTATTGCTCATCACCGCCGCTCACGGCCACGCCGAAGAAGCGCTGGATATGAAAACCGAGCTGGCAAATAAAAAAGATACCCGCAATCCAGTACCCCTGATCATTGCCGGTCAGCAATTCGAAGGCAAATCATTCGGTTTTATGGAAGCGCCGGGAAGCGATTTGGCCCTTGTCCCTCCGGCCGGAAGCCTGGCAGACGTGATGCCGACGATCCTCAAGATATTAGGGTTGCCGATCCCGCCCGATTTGGACGGTAGACCGTTGATCTGATTTTTTTTAGCTATGCAAAAAACGGCTTGGGGCCGTTTTTTTTATTTATAATTTAAGAATTATTAATATTTATAAATAAAAGAATAAGATAAAAA
>Ga0335071_10009247_pt1 | contig 10081 bp, 8 predicted proteins | sample Lox_Sample_15_FD_206724 | JGI IMG/M metagenome (GOLD analysis project Ga0335071, IMG submission 206724) | Soil microbial communities from Loxahatchee National Wildlife Refuge, Florida, United States - Lox_Sample_1.5 | ecosystem: Environmental > Terrestrial > Soil > Wetlands | place: USA: Florida...
TGCGAGTGACGAAGACCGAGCCAAGCTGGGTCGTTCCGTCTTTCGTGCTGTAGAAGTCCACCCGCCAGCTGGCGGCCGTCCCTGGAACGGTGATGGTGACGGTTTGTTTGGAGATCAGCGGCTTCAGATTCCAGTTCGGCGGCTCGCAGGCCGCATCCCGATACCAGCCGAGCACCGTTTGTTCGTCTCCGAGCGCCGCGCCCCACACACCGGAGGTCGATATGGACGCGAGCGGCTGGAAACCGGAGAAGTCGATGCCATTGACGAAATTCACCGCCGGGAGCTCTTCGGTTTTATATTGTTGCATCCAGGGGACGCCCAGATTCTGGAAATAGATCCCGACGCCATCCTCCCACCACAGGGCGCGCCCGTTCATGGCGCCCGAGACGACCCCGGCCCAGATGGCGTGCCGGATGCCCCGTTCGGCATTCGCTGCGACGGTCAGTTTCCCGGTGGCGCTGTCGGGGGTAGCGGCGCTCAGACCGGATTCGCCGATCAGGAGCGGCCGGTTGTATTTCTTAATGGCGGCGCGCACCTGCGAGACGAGCGCCCGGTCCAGTTGGCCGGAGGGCGGGTAGGGATGCAGGTTGATGAAATCGATGTTCGCCTTGGCGTAGAAGTTCGGCCAGGCGCCGGTGTCGGCCAGCGAAGCGGTGACGAGATGCCCGCCCGGATCGGCCGCCCGCAGGCGGGCCGCGGCCGTGTTGACGAAGTCGATCCCGGTCGCTTCGGTGCTGCCGGAGGCCAGGTTGACCTCGGAGAAGATCTCCCAGCCGAGGATGTTGGGACGGCCTCCCCAGCGATTGACCAGCGCTTCCATCCAGGTCAGGTACTTGTCCCGGGTGGGCGAACCGCTCCTGAACAGCTCGCCCGGGGTCGCTGCCGGCCCGCCGTTGGCGGCGTTGAGCGGGTTGGATTTCCAGGTCGAGTAACCGGGCCCGGCATTCCAGTCGTACCAGGCGGAGAAGGTCAGCAGGACGTAGGTCCCGTCCGCCTCGGTCTTATCGAGGACCTGGTCCCAGTTGGCGGCCCAATTGGAGTCCACCCCGCCTGTGGATGTAAAGCCCATGCCCAGGCTGTCGAGCTGGATGCGGACGAAGCGGGTGCCGCCGGCCTTGCTCCAGTCCAGGATGGTGCTGTATTGAGGGACCTGGTAGCCTGCCACATTCCGGGAGAAAAGGAAGCCTGGCGTGCCATCGACGCTGAAATAGAAATCGCCCGCTTTGAGGGTCAGAGCCGGGAAGGGCGCCGGCGTGGCGGTTGCCGTCGGGCCGACAGTCGCAGTGGCCGTGGGTGGAAGGGTATCCGTGGGGAGGAGCGTGGAAGAGGCCGCGGCGGTCGGGATGGCCGTCGCTGGAGGCGTACAGCCTGTCACAACAAGGCCGATAAGGAGCAAGGCGAGGAGCTTTTCTTTCATGGCAGTCCTTTCAAATTGTCGTTTTGAATGGTCCGAGCTGGCAGGCTGGACTTTACCCGATCGATCGGTTCATTCCATAATGAAAGGGATTACCACTAATATCGGCCTCTTTCCCCGGCCAGGGGAGCATGGATTGTCGCGGTACAGATAAGCGTGCGAAAGTCAGCCTGGATGCCCGGGCTCGTCGTCCTCGTGTTCGGTCAGGACTGCATTGTGTAAGCCGCGCGTCCAGGCCGGCTGGAGTTTGGCGATCTGCCAGTAGACCGGGCAGTCCGGGTCGTGAGCGCCCGGCAGGTAGCCGGCCGAGACCAGCAGCTCCTTGACGATTTCCCCGCCGGTAAAAACGAAAGTCTTCTTGAACAGTTTGGTCCATTCCTCCAGGCTGAGCGGATGGTGGGCATCCAGCCAGCCTTGGAAGGAGCCGAACTCGCCGCGCAGCCCCTGGATGCGCCGGGCGTTCTCGATTACCGCATTCACCTTGAGTCGGTTGCGGATGATCCCGGCATCGGCCAGGAGCCTAGCGACCTCCGCCTCGCCGTAGCCCGCCACGCGATCCACGTCGAAGCCTTCGAAGGCCCGGTGGAAGTTGTCCTTGCGCTTCAGCATCAAGATCCAGGACAGCCCGGCCTGGTTGATCTCCAGGGCGAAGCGCTCCAGCAGGGCGGCATCGTCCGTAAGAGGAAAGCCATACTCGTGATCGTGGTAGTCCTTGTTGAGCAGGTCTTCCTGGTGCTCGTTGACGTACTGGCAGTAGCTGGTCATGATTTGCCCTCGTCCAGGAATGCCTCCAACCGCTCGAGCGCTTCGGGCATGTTCCTGCGGGCATAGCCCAGGCGGAAGTGGTTGCCGGGATGGTCGTACATCGTCCCGGGCAGGAGCAGGACCCCGGATCCGGTCACCAGCCGATGGCAGAACTGCTCGACGTCCTCCCCGAGCAGCTTCGGGAAAGCGATCGGCCCCGCCTTGGGCCGGACCCACTCGAAGCGTTCGCCGCGGGCGGCGAAGAATTTGCCCAGCCGGGACAGGTTATCGCGGATGATCCCCAGGTTGCGGGCGGCCAGGGCCTCACGGTGGCGCAGGGCCAGTTCGGCCAGGAATTCGCTCGGGGCGCTGTTGCAGATGGTGGTGTAGTCCTTGAGCGCCGCCATACGGGTGTGGACCTGGAAGTTTTGGGTGGCGATCCAGCCGATGCGCAGTCCCGCCAGGCCGTAGGTCTTGGACATCACCCCCAGCGAGACGGCGGTCGGGTTGAGGTCGCAGGCTGCCGGGAGCCGGTCGGCGGGATCGTATTCCAGTTCGCGGTAGACCTCGTCGGAGAAGAGCAGGATGCCCTTCTCCCCGGCCAGTTCATTCAGCGCCCGGAAATCCGTCCGGGGCATCAGGAAGCCGGTCGGGTTGTGCGGCGTGTTGACGATGATGGCTTTGGTGTTCGGGCGCAGGCTGCGTTTGAGCTCTTCCAGGTCGGGGGCCCACCCGTTTTCCGGCCGGGCCTCCCAGCGGGTCAGCTCGCAGCCGATCTCGCGGGCCACTTCGAAGAGCGACTGGTAGCACGGCCAGTGGACGATCACGTGGTCGCCGGGCTGCAGCACGGCGTGCATGAACAGGAAGATGGCTTCCTCCGCCCCGCTGTGGACAAGCACCTGCTCCGGGCGGATGTCGGTATAGATCCGCCCGATCTCCGCACGCAGGGAGGGCGCGCCGGGCGACTCGGTGTAGCCAAGCCAGTGGCGCTTGAAGCCTTCGTCCGCCCCGGGCTCGAGGGCGAGCAGGTCGCCCACCGAGAGCGATTCGCAATCCGAGCTGCACAGCAGGTACCGGGCGCTGAACTCGTAACGGGCGAAGTAGCGCTCCAGCTTGAACGGGGGGAGCGGCATGGTCAGTTTACGACCTTGGCCCACGAGCCGTTCGGGTAGATGTATTTCAGGTCCTGCGGGTCGACTTTCAGCGAAAGCTCCTTGCCCTGCTCGACGAATTCCAGCGATTCCCTGTCGACCAGCCAGGTGACCTTGGCGGGATAGGCCGGCGTGCCGGGGGTATGGACTTCGAGCTGCATTTCGACCCGCGCCACGCCCAGGGAGCTGACCGTCCCGGCCTCGGCGCTGAGGATCTTCGCCCAGGCCCAGACGGACCGCTCCAGGCGGGTGCGGTCGTCGACCGGGGTCTTCTTGGCCTTGCGCGGCCGGCGCGAGCGCAGGAAGAAAAAGGTCAACAGGCCGATCGTCAGCATGGGCAGGAGGATGACCAGGGTTTCACTCATAACAAACCTCGCAATGAATCAGATTAGGTCAATCGTTACGTGCGAACAGGCGGGCGTAACCATCGTAGGGGGCCAGCGGGATGATCTCGAATTCGATCAGACCGGCTGCGGCCAACGGCAGGCCGGACAGAAGCCGCTGGGCTTCCCCGAGGGTACCACATTCCAGCGTGAGCACGGCGGTGTGTTGGCGGGCGTCGAAATGAACCTCGCGCAGCACCCCGGACTGCTGCAACTCCCAGACCCGCCGGGCCTCGTCCTTCAGGAGAGGCTGGAATTTTTCGGCGGTCGCGCCGGGGAGTTCGCGTTCGAGGGCCAGAATCTTCATGCCAGTTGCCTCTTACGGAGTGGTCCGCCCGAAGGCACCCAGTTCGACGTAGTACCAGGTGCCGCCCCTGCGGGCGAAAAAGGCGACCATGTTCCGCGCCATCTTCGGGTTGAGCGTGGCGGCGCTGCAGCAATTGTAGTGCGGGAGCTCGTCGTAGCCGAGCGTAATCTGCTGGCCGTCGTAATTTGCGTTTATTTTATCGTCCTGCTTGGAGAAATAGAACGGCTTGCCGTCCAGCAGCTGGAAACCGAAGGCCTCCTGGTAGCCGGACTGGCGGTTGAGCAGGATGCCGTCGACCGTAATCTGTCCGGCCGCCTGGCTGTCGATCTCGTTGCCGGTCTGGCGGTTGGTGACGTAGGCGGTTTCGAGCGCCCAGTGACCGGCGTAGGTCCACAGGCCGCGCAGGGAACCGATCGGGCTGCTGTTCCCGACCGGGACCCGGTAGATGAGCTGGCCGTTGCGGGTCACGGTCACGCTGACGGGAGCGAGCGGGTCGGCTGGATCGTCGGCCCAGGCAGCCAGTTGGTCCGGGCCCAGGCTGGCGCAGAGTGCCAGCCGGTTATCCACCGTGCAGGAGCCGCCCAGGGGAGAGATGGCCTGGGCACGTTCGGCGGCGCGCACGGCCAGGATGGCCTCCTGTGATCCCTGGGCGAAATCGAGCTGGGAGTACTCGGCCTCCGGCCGCTTGGTCAAGGCGTGCTCCTCGACGCTTAGTCCCGCCGGGAACGGCGCGGAAGGCGCCGCGGAAGTGCAGGCGGCCAGGAGAAAACAGCCGAGAAGGAGGATGATTTTTTTCATATATTGCCCCGAAGTACGAGAGGCTGGCCCTTTCAGCCGACCTGCTGCAGCTCGCGCGGCAGGTCGCTCAGGCATTCCGCGCCATCCGGGGTGATGACCACGTTGTCCTCGATGCGCACTCCGTTGCGACCTGGCAGGTAGATGCCTGGCTCGACGGTGTAGGTCATGCCCGGCTCGAGCAATTGCGGGTTGTCGCCGCGCATGTACGGGTCCTCGTGCGGTTCCATGCCAATGCCGTGGCCGGTGCGATGGGTGAAGTATTGCCCGTACCCGGATTTATCGATGACCGTCCGGGCGGCCTTGTCCACCTCGGCGGCCGGGGAACCCGGTTTGGATGCGGCCCGGCCGGCCGCGTTGGCCTGCTGGACGATGCGGTGGATCCTCTCGCACTCCTCGTCCACCTTGCCGACCGCGAAGGTGCGGGTCAGGTCGGAGATGTAACCGTCCACGCTGGCGCCCCAGTCGATGACCAGCAGGTCGCCGGCCTGGAGCTTGCGTTCCGAGGGGACGGCGTGCGGGTTGGCGCTGTTCGGCCCGCTCGAGACGATCGGGGCGAACGGCATTTCGGACTGCGAGCCGTGTTTGAGCAACTGGACGACCAGCTCGGCGGCGATCTCCTTCTCGGTCCGACCGGCCTGGATGAATGGGAGGGTCGCCAGGAGGGCATCCTGGGCCACCTTGACGGCGGCGCGCATGGCCGCCAACTCGTCCGCGTCCTTGCAAACCCGCAGGCGGCCGACGACCTCGGTCGCGTCCGCAAAATCCGGGCGGGAGGGCGCCTCCAGCGCCGCTTCCAAAAACCGCAGCTCGAGCAGGCGGATGTGGAGCGGCTCGACGCCGATTCGTTTGCCCTCCAGCCCGAGGGACCGGGCGGCGGCGCGGAAGACGGCGTTCCAGTCGGCCGGGTTCTCGCCGTAGGGGAAGGCCTTGACCTCGAAGGGCAGGTCCCTCACTTTGAGCATTTCCAGCTCGGGCAGGACCAGCGCCGGGGCGGAATCCGGGGTGAAGAAGGCCACCGTCGGGCGCTCCATCAGGTGGAAGTGCAGACCGGTCAGGTAGACCAGGCTGGGGCCTGGGTTGAGGGCCAGGGCATCCAGGCCGGAAGCTTTCAGGGAGTCGCTGAGACGGGTGAGGCGGGGAGTTGTCATGGGTTCACCAGGGAGAAACGCAGGATGGAAAGGATAAGGCGGGCCGGTCGATCAGCGGTCGTTCAGGGTCAGGCGGTGGTGCTGCTTGACGAACGCCACCTTGAGGAACCAGTCCACCAGGCCGGGGAAGAGCGTATCGAAGCCGATGACCGCCCGGTAATACCAAGGGATGACCAGCGAGCGGCGTGGGTGTTTGGCCAGGCCGACGATCCGCCGGGCGACGTATTCGGAGCTCATCGAGAGCCACTTTGGCAGCTTGAGGCTGGCCTTGGCGGCATTGTTGCCGGAGTGCTGGCCGAACTCGGTCTCCGCCGGCCCGGGATAGATCCCGGAAACCCGGATGTCGAAGGGCGCCACCTCCCGCCGCAGGGCGTCGGTGAAGCCGCGCACGCCGTACTTGGTGGCGGCGTAGATGGTGTAGAGCGGCGCGGCGATCAGCCCAGCGACCGAGGACATGTTGATGATATGGCCCTCCCGGCGGTTCAGCATATGCGGCAGGACCGCCCCGGTCACCTCGATCACGCCGCGCAGGTTGACGTCGATCTGGGTGGCGATGTCCCGGTCGGGGCTGAGATTCTCCAGCCAGTCCAGGCGGCCGAAGCCGGCGTTGTTGAAGAGGATGTCGATCTGACCGTAGACATCCAGGACGGTCTTGACCATCAGGTCGATCTCGGGGCGCTGGCTGACATCCACCGGCACGGCCAGGGCTTCCCCGCCGTGTGAACGGATCTCGTCCATCAGGGCCTGCAGCCGGTCCACGCGGCGGGCGGCCAGGACGACGACGCAGCCCTCCCCGGCGAACAGCCGGGCGGCGTCCGCCCCGAAGCCGGAGGATGCTCCCGTGATGAGGACGACTTTCCCTTTCAATGATTTCGACATGCTGGCTCCTGACCGGATAGGGATAAACCGAATTTAAGTGCAGGCATAGGAATAAAAACGAATGACGCGAATATTATTGTATCCTATTCGCGTCATCCTTGATTAATCTTCCGGCTCTTCCCCGGATTCATCCGGGCGGCGGCGTGGACGGGGCGGTTCGAGCACCGGTTCGGCCGCCAGGGCGATCTCGAGCACCTGGTCCATGTGCTGGATCGGGATGATCTTGAGATCCTCGCGGACCTTCTTGGGGACGTCCACCAGGTCCTTGATGTTCTTCTCCGGCACCATCACCACTTTCAGCCCGGCCCGGTGGGCCGCCAGGACCTTTTCGCGCAGGCCGCCGATCGGCAGGACCCGCCCGCGCAGGGTGATCTCACCGGTCATGCCGACTTCCTTGTAGACCGGCCGGCCGGTCATGGCCGAGATCAAGGCCGTCGCCAGGGTGATGCCGGCCGAGGGGCCGTCCTTCGGGATGGCGCCCTCGGGCATGTGGACGTGGATGTCCATGCGCTCGAAGACTTCCCAGTCGATCCCCAGCCTGGCGGCCCGCGATTTGACGTAGGTCAGGGCGGCCTGGCCGGATTCCTGCATGACGTCGCCGATCTGGCCGGTCATCTGCAGGGTGCCCTTGCCGTCCAGGATGGCCACTTCGATCGACATGATCTCGCCGCCGTTCTCGGTCCAGGCCAGGCTGGTGGCCACGCCCACTTCGTCCTGGCGCTCCGCCTCGGTCTGGAAGAACTGCTGCGGGCCGAGGAATTTCTCGACCAGCTCCGGGGCGACCACGGTCGGGTAGCGCTTCTCTTCGGCCTTCCAGCGGGCCACCTTGCGGCAGATGCGCCCGATCTCGCGCTCCAGGTTGCGCACGCCGGCCTCGTAGGTGTATTCCCGGATCAGGCGCTGGATCGTCTCGGGCGGGAACTGCAGGCCGAGCGATTCGATCCCGGTCTCTTCGAGTTGGCGGGGAATCAGGAATTTGTCGGCGATGATCAGCTTCTCTTCCTCGATGTAGCCGGGGAACTCGATCACCTCCAGCCGGTCCAGCAGGGCCGGCGGGATGGTCATCAGGGTGTTGGCGGTGGTGATGAACATGACCTTCGAGAGGTCGAAATCCAGCTCGAGATAATGGTCGGAGAAGGCGTGGTTCTGCTCAGGGTCGAGCACTTCCAGGAGCGCCGAAGACGGGTCGCCGCGAAAGTCCTGGCCGAGCTTGTCGATCTCGTCCAGCATGAAGAGCGGATTGGCGGTGCCGGCCCGCTTCATGGTCTGGATGACCCGCCCGGGCAGCGCGCCGATGTAGGTGCGGCGGTGGCCGCGGATCTCGGCTTCGTCCCGCACCCCGCCCAGCGAGACGCGCACGAATTTGCGCCCGAGGGCGTCGGCGATGGACTTGCCCAGGGAGGTCTTGCCGGTTCCGGGCGGGCCGACGAAGCACAGGATCGGCTGGCGCTCCTTCTTTGGCTTCAGCGAGCGCACGGCGATGTACTCGAGGATGCGCTCCTTGGCCTTCTTCAAGCCGTAATGGTCGCGCTCCAGGGTGCGGGCGGCGTGCCTGACGTCCAGGTTGTCCTCGGTCATCGCCTTCCAGGGCAGGTCGAGGATCCAGTCGATGTAGGTGCGGATGATGCCCACTTCGGGAGCCATCGGCGGCATCTGGTTCAGCCGTTCCATCTCCTTCAGGACGGTGGCGTGTGCCTGCTCGGGCAGCTTGGCGGCGTCGATCTTCTTCTTCAGGTCGTTCAGGTCGCGGGTGAAGATGTCGCTTTCGCCCAGCTCGGTCTGGATCTGGCGCATCTGCTCGCGCAGGTAGTACTCACGCTGGCTCTTGTCCACTTCATCCTGGACGCGGGTGTGGATCTCGTCCTCCAGCTCGAGCACGTCGAGCTCCTGGGCCAGCAGCTTGTTGATCCGCTGCAGGCGCTGGCGGGGGTCCTTCATAAGAAGCAGCTGCTGGCGCTCGGTCAGGTTGATCGAGACGGCGGTGGCGATCATGTCGGCCAGCCAGCCCGGCTCGGAGATGTTCATGGCGAACAGGTGGGCTTCCTCGGGGATGGCCCGGTCGAGCTGGACGCAGCGGTCGAACTGGTCGAGGGCGCTGCGCATCAGGGCCTGGGTGGTCTTGTCGGCCAGGGTCGGTTCGACGACCACCCGGGCGCGGACCTTGAGCACCGGGGTCAGGCGGGTGAACTCGATCACCTCCACCCGCAGGCGCCCCTGCACCAGGGCCGAGGAGGAGCCGTCTGGCATGGAAAGCAGCCGGCCGACGGCCAGCTCCACGCCGATCGGCAGGAAATCCTGCGGACCGGGGTCTTCGACCTCCGGGTCGCGCTGGGTCAGGCCGATGACGGTCAGGTCGTGCTCGTGGGCTTCCTGAATGGCCAGGAGCGAGTTCTGGCGCGCCACGAAGACGGGCGTGACCATGTGCGGGAAGATGACGATATCCCGCAGCGGCAGGACCAGCGCCTCGATGCAGCCGTTCTCATCGGGCGTCTGGTTGGGCACGCGGTAGAGCTCTTCGGTGCGCTGGGTCAGCGCCATGTTGAAGGAATCTTCTTCCTGAAAGGACCAATCGTTTTGGGTCATCATTTCTCCGTATGGGCCGACCGATGTGTCGGCCCGGGGCGGACACGCAGGTCCGCCCTTACGCTTTTTTCTGCTTTTTTTCCCAGGCCGTCTTGACCTCGGCGGTGACGAACATGCTGCCCGCCGACAGGACGACCTGGCCGGTCTTTTCGGACAGTTCCAGGGCCCGGGCCAGGGCCGCCTCGACAGGCGCGACCGCCTCCGCCGGGATGCCCAGTCGGGCCGCCGTCTCGACGATCATCTCCGGCTCGAGGGCGCGCGGGTGGACGGCTTTGGTCGCCAGGACGCGGGCCAGCCGGGGCTTGAGCGCTGTCAACATCCCGGCCACGTCCTTGTCTTCCGAGGAGCCGAAGATCAGGTCGACCTGCCGGCCGGGGAAGTAATCCTCCAGCGTCCGGTCGAGCTTCTCGAACGAGTCCAGGTTGTGGGCCGAGTCCAGCACCACCGGCGGCTCGCGGCGGACGACCTCGAAGCGACACGGCCAGCAGACCCGGGCGAAACCGGCCTGGATGGCCTCGTCCGGGATCTCCAGCCCGCAGGCGCGCAGCGCGGCGTAGGCCGTGGCGGCGTTGACCAGCTGGTGGGTCCCCAGCAAGGGGAGCGTGAGTCTAACGGGTTTTGTCCTATTCGTCCAGACCTGCAGGGACTGTCCGTCCAGCGAATGCTCGCCGGCC
>Ga0335071_10009249_pt1 | contig 10079 bp, 5 predicted proteins | sample Lox_Sample_15_FD_206724 | JGI IMG/M metagenome (GOLD analysis project Ga0335071, IMG submission 206724) | Soil microbial communities from Loxahatchee National Wildlife Refuge, Florida, United States - Lox_Sample_1.5 | ecosystem: Environmental > Terrestrial > Soil > Wetlands | place: USA: Florida...
GGTTGTGACGTGCTTGTGGAGTTCGCGAGGGACGCAAGGGTCCAGAGCATTTTCGCGGCAAGCGCGAGTGACACACGTCTATGTGTACGGGCAGCGCGGATGGAAAGCGGTAGCGAGCCAAGAAACACTGCTCCCCGGTGGGAACTAGCGGGAGCAATGCAGGGAAGCTGACCAAAGAAGTTGCGCAGCGGGCGAAACTCAAAGAGAATGGCGGATCGAGGTGACTATGAAAGTCCGAGTGATGTGGGTGTGCGTGCTGGCGCTGGCCTTGAGTGGTGTAGCAGTGGCGCAAAATCAGGGGACGGGGACTTCGGCGGGAGGCGCCGTGCTGCCGTATACCCCTAGCCTGGATTTGAACTCGATGGATAAGACCGCGGACCCGTGTGTGAATTTCTATCAGTATTCGTGCGGCGGCTGGAAAAAGAACAATCCGATTCCCGCAGACCAGACGTCGTGGTCGGTGTACGGAAAGTTGTATCAGGACAACCTGGCATTTCTGAAAGAGATTCTGGAGCAGGAGTCGGGGGACAAGCCTGGGCGAACGGAGGTGGAACAGAAGATCGGTGATTTTTACGCGGCGTGCATGGACGAAGCGAGCGTCGATAAGCAAGGACTGACACCGGTGCGAACGTACCTGGACGCGGTAGAAAAGCTGAAAACCACGAAAGACATTGCGCCAGTGGTGGCTCAACTGCAGCTCGTCTATGGGCGGTCTGTTTTGTTCGCGGGCGGATCGACGCAGGACCCCGATGATTCCGAAAAGATCATCGCGGAACTCGATCAAGGCGGCCTCGGGCTGCCGGATCGCGACTACTATACGAAGGACGACGCGAAATCGAAGGAAACGCAAGAGAAGTACGTGCAACACGTACAAAAGATTTTCGAACTGATGGGAGAGGATGCAGCGACGGCAAAGAAACACGCAGAGACAGTAATGCGGATGGAGACGACGCTGGCAAAGGCGTCGATGACGCGAGTGGACCGCCGGAATCCGTATAACCTGAAGCACAAGATGAAGGTGGCGGAACTCGATGCACTGGCGCCGAATTTCGACTGGAAGGGATATTACGCCGTAGCACCGTACCCGGCGTTCGAAATTCTGAATGTGGACACACCGGATTTCTTCAAGGGCATCAATGAGCAACTGAAGAGCGAAACCCTCGACAACTGGAAGACATACCTGCGGTATCACATCGTGGATGCGGCTTCGCCGTATCTATCGACGGGATTCGTGAATGAGCAGTTTGATTTCTACCGGAAGTACCTGCGAGGGGCGAAAGAGCAGCAGCCGAGGTGGAAGCGCTGCGTCAGCTACACCGACCGAGGGCTGGGCGAAGCGCTGGGCCAGGTCTACGTAGCGAAGGTGTTCTCGCCGGAACTGAAGGCGAGTACCCAGGACATGGTGGTGCGGATCGAGGACGCGATGGCGATGCGCATCAAGAACCTCGACTGGATGAGCCCGGAGACCAAGGAACAGGCACTCAAGAAGCTGCAAGGAATCCGAAACAAGATTGGGTATCCAGACAAATGGCGGGACTACAGCAGCGTGGTGGTGAAACGAGACGACTTTGCCGGAAATATGGCGCGGGCAAACGCGTTCGAGCACCGAAGGGAGATCGACAAGATCGGGAAGCCGCTGGATCGCGGGGAATGGGACATGAGCCCTCCCACGGTGAATGCCTACTACAATCCGCAGATGAACGACATCAACTTTCCCGCTGGAGTGCTGCAACCGCCGCTGTATGATGCGAAGATGGACGCAGCGCCCAATTACGGGGATACCGGCGGAACGATCGGGCACGAGCTCACACACGGATTTGACGACGAAGGAAGCCAGTTTGACGCGAACGGAAACCTGAAGAACTGGTGGACAAAAGAAGACCGCGAGAAATTCGATGCGCGGACAAAGTGCGTGGAAGACCAGTATGCCGGTTACATCGTGGTGGACGACATTCATATTAACAGCAAACTGACGCTGGGCGAAGACGTGGCGGATCTGGGCGGAGAAATCCTGGCGTATCTGGCGTGGCAGGACGCGACGAAGGGGCAGAACTTGCAGGCGCGAGATGGGCTGTCGCCGGAGCAGCGGTTCTTCATCGGATTCGCGCAATGGGCTTGCGCGAACGAACGCACGGAAGAGCTGCGGGTGCGAGCGGCGACCGACCCTCATTCGCCGGCGGAATACCGGATCAATGGCGTGGGGGTGAACATGCCGGAATTCGGTAAGGCGTTTGGGTGCAAAGCGGGGCAGCCGATGGTGAATCCACCAGCGAAGGTGTGCAAAGTGTGGTGAGAACCGCTGGGCTGCTCGAAGAAGCCCGCACAGAGGTATAGCGTTTCCTTGCTATGACGTCGCGAGCGGACCGGAAAGGGCCGACACGCGAGCAGAGCTCTCTTGAATCCCGGGCTCGATGCTGAATCTGGCGTAGAGGTCCCGTGCCTCTTCCCACAAAGCTCTCGATTGCTCCCATCGGAGTACGGCGAGACTGCGGATCGCGTTTGCCAGATTCGGTGAGGGACCAACAGAGTGGCTCCGATAGAGCTGCAAGGCTTCGAGGTAACAAGGCTCCGCCAGGTCCGGACAGCCCTCCTCAACGTAGACGTCCCCGAGGTGGCGAACCGCATGCGCCAGAGCGAGTGGTTCGTCGACTGCACGGAATAGGGTGACGGCTTCCTCATAACATCTCCGGGCGGTGGCCCCATCTCGACGCCGAGCCGACTCTCCCAGTTCCCTGAGTTGGTTAGCGCGCGCAAGGCGGTCAGCTGGTTCTGAGCCCAACGTCATATTCCGTTCCCTCCACACTGAGACTCGCGACGCCAGAGCATAGCAAATCTTCGGGTACCCGGGTTTGGAATCGGGGCTAAGCCGGGACGGTGGGAGATTGCGGGATGCAGGCTTCGATGCAGGTGCCGCCGCCGGGCCGGGAGTGGACAAAGAGTTCGCCACCGAGGCTGTGGAGGCGCTCCTGCATGCTGAGCAGGCCGAGTCCCTGAACATGCTCGTTGGATTCGGCGTCAAACCCGGCACCATGATCGGAGACACGGAGGCGGAGGGAGCCGGAGTTCTCGTCGAGTTGCACGAGAGCGCGGTGAGTGCCGCTGTGCTTCTGGACGTTGCGAATGGCTTCCTGTGCGACGCGGAAAAGACAGAGCGCGGCATCTTGCGGGGGCTTGTGTGGCAGGCTGTCGTGGTAAAACTCGATTTCCATGCCGTTGCGCGCGGCAAAATCCTTGCAGAAATTGGAGAGCGCGGGCACCAGGCCGAGAAGCTCGACCTGAGAAGGATGGAGCCGGCGAGAGACATTGTGCACGTCGGAAGTGATCTCACTGGCAGCCTTGACCAGACATTCCAGTTGCTGCGTGAGAGACGATTTGAGTTTCACGGACGCCTGCTTGAGCTGTTCGAGATCGATGCTGAGGAGAGCCAGACGCTGGCCGGTGTCATCGTGGAGATCGCGGGCAATGCGGGCACGCTCCTCTTCCTGAGCCCGGGCGAGGCGATTGCGGAGAGCCAGGAGCTTCTCTTCGGACTTCTTGCGATCGGTGATGTCCTGATAGATGACGAAGGAGGCGACGAACTTGGGTCCGGAGTAGACGCGGACGCCATAGAGTTCAACATCGAGGAACGTGCCATCTTTGCGGACGCGTTGCGTGCGGGCGTGAACAATGCCGCCGAACTGGACGGAGTTGGAAAGGCGGACGGCTTCGTCGCGAGCATGAGGGGCGATGAAGTCGTCGAGATCCTTACCCTGAATATCGGCCTGTGTGAATTGAAACATCTGCTCAAAAGCGGGATTGCAGAAGAGGACGCGGCGCGATTCGTCCTTCACTACGATGCCAAGAGGATTATTGGCGATGAGGGACTCGAGATAGAGAGTGCGCTCCTGGAGCTCGATTTCCGCGCGCTTGGCGGCGGTAATATCGAAAGCCGAGCAGAGGATGGCGGGGCTGCCGTCGTAATTGATGAAATTGTCAGTGAGTTCGAGCCAACGCTCTTCGCCGGATTTCGTACGAATCTTGTACTGGAAATTGGCAAGAGGGCGTCGTTCACCGGATTCAGTCCTGGCCCGAGCACGCAGGGTCTCCTGAAAGTCGGGATGGACCAGTTGCTGCGGATCCATGGCGAGGAGTTCTTCCCGCGTATAGCCGGTAATGTTGACAACGAACTGATTGAGATAAACGATGCGCTGATCGCGGAGAATCCAGATGCCGCAAGCGGCAAGATCCGTGACGGAACGGAACTTGGCCTCGCTTTCGCGGAGGGCGCGTTCCATGAGGAGGCGGCCGGTGATATCTTCGCCGGCGGCGAGAGCACAAGGCTCTCCTCCTACGTGGATGACTTCCACGGAGTACATGGCCGTGACGATGCGCCCAGCTTTCGTGCGCAGGCGGACCTCGCGGTCGACGACTTTCTTGTGCATCAAGGAATCCGCCATGATCCTCGCGAAGTCCTGGTCGTCGGCCCATAGCCCCAGCTCCAAGACCGTTTTGCCGATGACCTCTTCCCGGGTGTAGCCGCTCTGGCGTTCGAAGCTGGCGTTGACGTCGATGAAACGGCCATCGCGCAGTGAGGAGATGGTCATGGCATTGGGGCTCGCGCGGAAGGCGGTGGCAAATTTGGCCTCGGAGAGACGGAGAGCCTGTTCGGCACGGTATTTTTCGGTGACGTCGCGGGCCATGCCGCGGATGACAGGAACCTGGACGCCTTCGGTGCGGAGAGTGGAGAAATAATCCCAGACACGCTCTTCACCGCTGCGGGTGAGGACGGCCATCTGACCGGAGGCATGGCCATTCTTGAGAACGCGGGCCACAAATCTGGGGTAGAGATCGCGGTAGCAAGGGGCGAGCAAGTCTCGCATGTTCATCCTGGTGATCTCTTCGACAGAGTAGCCCAGACGTTTGCAGGGATTTTCGTTGATAGAGAGAATCTGGCCGTCGAGTTCGTGAGTGCCGATGAGGTCTTCGCTGTGCTCGACAAGATCGCGGTAACGATCCTCGCTCTCGCGAAGTTCAGCTTCGGCGCGCTTGTGTTCGGTGAGGTCAACGAAGCTGACAAGGTAGAGGTCGTTGACAAGCGAGAGATGGAATTCGATATCGCGGAAGCTGCCATCTTTGCAGCGAACACGGGCCTCCATCGAAGGCTTGCCCGAACCGCCACGAGTGACGCGATCGAGCAAGGCGTTCCACTGCGATTCAACGAGGGCGCGGTATTGGGGATCGGGATAGGCCTGGGGCCACCAAACCGCGACGTCACGAACGTCTTCGGAGGTATAGCCGAAAAGAGCGGTGAAGCGATCGTTCAAAAGGATGTGCTCCTGAGCGGCTCCGCGGGATACGACCATGGCGAGGGGTGAGCTCAGAATGACCTGGCGGCTGAAGGTCTCGCTGCGACGAAGTTCCTGTTCGACCTTAAGGCGATTCTCGATTTCGTGCTGGAGAGAGGCATAGTCGTCGGCCAGACCCTGGCGGCGGCGCTCGCTCATTTCCAGCTCGGTTGCAGTGAGCTGAAAGCGTTCGACAAGCAGAAGAATCATGCCTAGGCAGATGCCGCAAGTATCGACAAGGTCGAGGAAGAGCAGACGGGACTGGCCGGAGAAGACGGTCTGAGTGATGCGATCGAGAAGCGTCGGAAATTGGAGCTGCAGGTGGTCCGTGATGATCTTGCTGAAACTCAGAAAATAGATGGAGTGATCGACGGCATAAGCCAGGCAAAAGATTCCCGTAATGGCCGCAGCATAGGAACGATGCGTGCGGAACTGACGCCAGAATACAGCGGCGCAAAAGACCAGGGCGGCAACCATGGCCAAAGAACGAGGAAGATTGCGCAGGGCAAAACTGATCACGGGGGTGCCGCGATAGGCAAATCCGAGGGCCAAACAAAGAGAAGCGACGCTAAACAAGAGGGCGCTGCCGATCCAGAAGAATCGCCGCAAGGGCCGCTCGGGGGAGCGCCAGCTCAAACCGCCGCAGATCAGAAGCAGCGGCTGGTAGAACCCCGCAACGAGAAGGGCAAAGACCAGGCCGAACTTGAGAGGAGTCCAAGTCGTGCCGACACGGAGGGACACGGTGGCGGAGGCCAGGAAAACAACCAGAGCCGTCCAGGCCCAGGCCCACCAACGGAAGAAGCCAAAGCGCTGGAGACGGTAATAGAGAGCCCAAAGCAAGCCGACCAGGAAGATGGTCAGCAGGAGCTGGAAATTAACGGCCAGATAAAGGGTTTCAGAGACAGAAAGCATGCTCGGCCGGAGTTCCTCCGATTCCTTCGTCGAAAGACGCGTTTCCCCAAGATAGGGTGGCGGTGAGGAAAGTCTACATCATTTCGACAAAGTTTGAGGAGGGACGATAGCGATAGCGACAAGAAGGGCGATGACGGGATCAATCGGGTGGCGATGGCGAAGAGAAGTGTGAGCCAAGTAGAACGCGAGGGGGAAGATCAGGGGGAAAGAGGCGATGGGGAGAAAGTTGGCAGAGCGTTGTTGGAAGAGTCGAATTAGGCCGGCGACCATCAGAAAGAGGGTCAGGGCGTTCCAAGCGAGTAGAAACCGCGCGAGCGAAGAATCGGTGAGGCGGAAATCCTCCCAAGGGGAATCGGAGCCGAGCCAAGTAGCAAGGACGCGCTGAGCACAAAGCTGGAGGTAAAGGCCGGGATTGGAACGGACGAAGCTGGAAGCTTTCTGCCACTTGTCGTCGAAGAAGGAGTTTTCGCCCAAAGACGCATAAAGATGAGTTTGCTCGTAGCGAGTGATGCGGTTCACGGCGCGGGAGTTAGGATTGAAGATTTCGTTGTTGCCGGACCAGAATTCGAAGGCGAAGTTGGAACGGAGCGGAATGAGGCGATGGAAGTACGCGTAGTTGCGGATGGTCCAAGGCAGACAGCAGAGCAGGATGACAGCCAAAGTGACTGAGGCGAATTTCACCTTGACGCTGGATTGCGCAGGCATGCGGAAGACGGCCCAGTCAAACAAGAAAGGAAGAAGTGCACCGAGGGAAGGATTGGTGAGAAGAGCGAAGGCCCACGCGAAGCCGTAGATTACATAGTCACGAAGAAGCGCGGTATCCGGAAGCCGGAGAGTCAACCAGAGCAGGAGGGCGGCGAGGAAGGCAGCGAGGGAGGTGTCCCAGATCCAGGCATAGGGAATGATGAGGCCGGTGGGCGAGAGGGCCCAGAGCCAAGCGGCACGCACGGCGAGAGACGAGCCACCCACGCGTCGAGCGGCGGAATAGAGAGGGATGCACGCCAGCGAAGAAAAGACGGCATTGAGCGCAACGGCGGCATAGAAGGAAGGAAGGGTGAACGTCCCAAAGAGCCTGAAGACGGCGGCGAGGAGGAGAGGGTAGATGGGGGCGACCCAGGCGGTCGGGCCCGTTGGTTGGCGGAAGACGCAGCAGAAACCGTCGCCACGAGCGAGAGCGGCAGCGATGTTGCCGACCTCATTTTCGAAAGGGGCGGAGGCCAGCACTTCGGCGGGAATCAGGTGGGCGCGATAGACGAGATACAGGATGCGGAAGAGCAAAGCAGCGGCAGTGATGAACCATGGTGCTGCCAGGAGCCGGAGAAGTTTTGTGCGCATGAAGAAACAAGGATAGCGCCGAAGGCGAGAGAATGGGGAGCGGGAGCTTGTCACGGCGGTGAAGATTCGAGTAGAGTCTGCAGGGATGGCAAACATCCTGGCGTCGAGACCCGCCCAGCCTGGCCGCAAGAATCCTGAAAGGAAAGAGACGATGGCAAGAACGAAATCGTGGGTGATGATGGGTGTGCTCGGAGCGGCTCTATGGGCCACGGGGTGCGGAAACGCGCAGAAAGAGGCAACCGAGGCGGCGATCAACGCGGCACAGACTGCAATCAACACAGTGCAAGCGGACGCAGTGAAATATGTGCCGGACCAAGTGGCGGCGGCCAACAGCGCCCTGCAGATGGCGAAGGACGCGCTGGCAAAGGGTGATTACACAGCAGCGCTGGCGGCGGCTAAAGATGCCGCGAGCAAGGCGAGAGAGCTAGCGGCATCGGCGGCGGCAAAGAAACAAGAGTGGATGCAGACGTGGACGAGCCTGAACGAGTCGCTGCCGAAGTCGATGGATGCCGTGAAGGCGAAGCTGGAGGCGTATTCGAGGCATCTGCCGGCGGGGATGGACAAGGACAAACTGGCGGAAGCGAAGACGCAGTATGAACAAGCAAAGCAGACGTGGGGCGATGCGACCGCGGCAGCAACGCAGGGCAACCTGGGAGAGGCGATCAAAAAGTCGTCAGTGCTGAAGGAACTTCTGGCACAGTTGAAGGAGTTTCTGGGGATTAAGTCGTAAGAGAACGAAAATTCGGTGACGAAAGGGCGCGAGAAATCGCGCTCTTTTCTTATTGAGCATAAAAACGACGAGAGAATTCTGACGATGTCGCGGACCTGGATGCAGCAATGCTGCACCCCCCCACACACAAAGCGAGGGTCTGAAGACCCGCCGCTACAACAAAGGGGACCACACGTGAAAAGGCGGCATGAAGCTGCCCCTACAGCGTAGATTTGGGAATGTGCGGACATGCGGCGCAGCGTGCCTACGAATCACTGCACAGCAAACCATTAGAAAGATTCGAGACGCCACAGGAGGCGCGCGGAGAAGGTAGTGCCGACGGAGAAATTGGGTCGCCAGAGGGCAAGAATTTGAGAACCCTGGTAAACGCGCTCGAAGCCGCCTTCAGACTCTGAGACGGTGTGGATGGGGGCCACCCAGAATTCGTCACTGGCCGGCGCGTGAAGCGTGGCGCGGACACGTTGCCAGCCGTCTTCGAGGCGGAGGAGTGGGGAGGGGAGCGGGCCAGAGAAGCGAAGCGGTTGAGGGCCGTTGGGCGATTCGAAGAAGCGGTCGGGCTGGTCGGGGGCCAAGAAATTGAAGACGGATTCGATACCCAGGCAAAAGGGGCGGGCGGAGAGAGCGGAAAGCCTCAGCGTGACGTCGCAACTGACCTCGCAGCCGTCCGGAGCAGGACCAAAGAGGAAACTCTTGGCAATGGAGAGGCGGGGAGGCTGAGAGGGGTCGTTAGCAAACTCCGATAAAGGGAGGTCGAGCTTGAGTTCGACGTTGTTGGGAGCGGAGTTGCGAATTCGAAAACTACCCGCTGCCAGGGAGGCGAGTTCACCGAGTTGCAGATTTTCGTAATCGACGAACGAGCGCGAGTTTTCGAAGAGCAGGATGCGAAAGGCATGGCGTGGGAAACGATCGTAGCGAAGGAATCGCTCGAGGTTGGGTTCCTTCACACCAACTTGATCATGGATGGAAACGGCGGAATGGCCATGACCGGAATTGCCGGCGGCTTCGCGGAGGCGGGTGTGGTAGGCCTCGGGACGACGCTGCACGGAGTTGATGAGCGTGGCGGCGGAGGGACGGAAATCGAAGGCGGCGACGGTCGCGCCGTCGGAAGGCTTGAGAAGTACCTGGTATTCGGGCGCAGAAAAAAGAAGCTCAGAAGAGCCATCGGCGTCGTAGTCGAGAAGTTCGACGCGAGGGATATGTCCGCCGGGAGAGAGTTGATCAACGAGAGATTCGGCGCGAACGAGATTGCGCCAGAGTTCGGTGCGGAGATGGGGGGCGTAGAGTCCGCCAAAGACGCCGTGCCAGTAAGCGTCATTTCCCTGCCCCCGCAGGAGAAGATCGCGGGCTTCGGAGAGTTGCGTCGTGTGCTCGGGACTGGAGTGGCGAGCAGGAACGGCGGCAATGCACGCGGAAGTGCGCAGCATTTTCTTGTGGAGGAGGTTCGACTCCGAATACTTGTGGAGAAACCCGCGCCAGCCACCGCCATGGAGAAACGTGAGGACGTCAGGACGGCCTTCAAATTCACGGCGAAGATTGTAAAACTGCAGGCGGGGCGTGGTGGGAAGAACCCACTCCATCATTTCGGCGTAGGAAGCAGTGGGCAGGTCGGCGCGGCCGAGCGGTGACTGAGAGGCAATCCACTCGGAGGGAGTAACCGTTTTGAGCCAGGAGGAGTTGGCTTCCAGCGCCAGGAAGAAATTTTCGAGCCAGCCATCCTGGTAGCAGTGTTTCAGGGTGCCGGGCCAGACGCCGAATTTCTCCATGTCGTCGCCGAAAGC
>Ga0335071_10009250_pt1 | contig 10079 bp, 10 predicted proteins | sample Lox_Sample_15_FD_206724 | JGI IMG/M metagenome (GOLD analysis project Ga0335071, IMG submission 206724) | Soil microbial communities from Loxahatchee National Wildlife Refuge, Florida, United States - Lox_Sample_1.5 | ecosystem: Environmental > Terrestrial > Soil > Wetlands | place: USA...
GGTTCAGTCTTCCCTCGGCTTCAGCGTCCTCAATTATTTGCCGTGCAATGCGGTCCTTTTTAGAAAATCCAGGATTGAGGTACTCCAGCTTTGCCAGAATTCGTCCGTTCGCACTCGCGCTTATTCGGGACAATTCTACCAGCGGAGTTTCACCAATCGCTTCACAAGCAGAGGGGAGCAGGCTGGATGATCGCTTCATGTGTCCTCTCTTGCCGCAATAAGGCTACTGAGTTTACGGATATCGATGGATATGTGGTGGCTTGGAGTAGGGGGATTGAAAATCGGCTCGAACTTGGCATCCCAAACTAATTCTCTTGATTTATAGGACGAACGAGCATGTACCAGTTCTGAAAAAGTCTCATCAATACCTGTGAGCAAGACGAGGAACTCAGCGTCAGAATTGTGAAGGTCTTCAGGGGTCAACCCCTTCAATGGGCTGATTTCGTCGATCGGATGAACAAGAGTCCAGCTCAGGGGGAAAAAGACAACTTTTTCGCGTTCGAGAGTTAAGTTGTCAAACCGTCGCACTCGCCGGTGGGCCGGTCCCTCCAGCCAGCTGAACAACACCTTGGCTTGGAGCTCCATGATCTGGTTCTTGCGAGCATTGGCAATCCGAAGCTCAAATGCCTTTATCCCGCGATATGGAGCAATGACAGCTTTGTCGCTGAATAAGATTTTGGCAGTGGGTTTAGAGAATCGGGTGAACATCAGGCCTGTGGCCAGGGCGAATGACAGCAGGCCAAACAGAGATTCAATTGTCACAATCAGATTTGCGGCAACACCGACAGGGTGGATATGACCGAACCCGACGGTGGCAATAGTCTGAACGCTAAAGAAAAAGGCTTTCAGGAAACTGGGCAAAGGTCCACCGGATTGCTCTTCAAGCGCAGCCGGGCCGCAAAAGTAGTAGGCAAGGGCAAATACGAGGTTGGCCGTTAGGTAGAACAAAGCGATGACAATATGGAACTTCCACCACGGCATATTCAGCAGGGACTGATATGGACTCAGGGAAGACCAGAAACTCAGTCCGGTCCTTTCCACATTGAAGGTCCCGTTCCTGTTCAGAAGGCGCTGGCGGCTTTCGCGGGTCACTACCGAACCAAAACCTAAATCTCGAGTTTCTTCTTCTAGCGGAATTTGATATGACACTTCAACCTCACGGAATTATCGGATTGATTGACAACATTTCTGATGTTTCGGATAAGATACCTAACGCAGCACGGATGTCAATATATCTGTGGATTTCCTTTGCCCAGAGGGAACCTGGGGTCCGATCAATGTTATTTTCAAAGGAGAGAAGACTCATGCCATTAAACAATTCGCGCCGAGTATTCCTCACGGGGGTCGCCACTGCTTTGGGAGCTTTCAAATGGCATTCGCCACACTCGATGCTGGCTTTACCGAAGAGCCTTCCGCTTCGGCTGGGTGGACCGATATTTGTCAAGAGCGACGATCCCGTTGAACTTGCGCAATCCCATCGGAAACTTGGGTATCGAGCCGCTTACTGTCCAGAGGTTAAGCTGGAGGATTCTGCGCGCGTCAAAGCGATTAGGGATGAGTTTGTCAAACAGGATGTCATAATTGCCGAGGTCGGGCGCTGGGTCAACCTCCTGGAAGCTGATCCGGACAAGCGTCGGGCCAATCTCAAGAAAGTGACCGACGGGTTAGCATTAGCTGAGGCCATTGGCGCCCGCTGCTGTGTGGATATAGCAGGGTCATTCAGTCCAACCTCCTGGTTTGGACCTCATCCTGATAATCTCTCACAACGCTTCTTCGACGCTGCTGTTGAAAACGCCCGAAAAGTCATTGATGCCGTGAAACCCAAGCAGGCCAAGTTTTGCTACGAAATGATGGGATGGTCCATTCCTGACGGCCCCGAGAGCAACCTCAAATTGCTACGCGCCATCGATCGCGAGGCTTACGCTATTCATCTTGACCCGTGCAACCTGGTCAACTGCCCCAGCCGGTTCTATGACAATCGTTCACTGCTCAATGAATGCTTTGACAAGCTGGGACAATGGATTGTCAGCTGTCATGCCAAAGACCTGGTGTGGGACGTCGAGATGAATGTCCATTTCCGTGAGGTCCGCCCAGGGATGGGGTCTATGGACTACCGGACGTATCTGGGACGCTTGGCAACTCTGGGACGTGACGTGCCCCTGATGCTTGAGCACTTACCAGATGAAGCAGAATATACCAAGGCCCGATCCTATGTACTGGATCTCGGCAAGCAGATGGGGATTATGTAGCAAGGTCCGCCGGCGTCAAGGGAGCGCTCTAGGGTTTGGATGTCGGGAATGGACAGGATGGCGGGACCGCCGTGCTCCAGCTCGGCAAGGGCCGACGTGGGCGTCGGCGATCCCACGTCATCCTCAGGTGCTCGGGACGTCCGATCCGCGCTCTCCCACCGGACTCCACAAAGTACGCCATTTTGGCCTCAAGAATTTCCAGGCTCCAGAACCAGGCGCTTCAGCGTTGGGGTATTCTAAAGAGATCTTACAGGACGCCTTCTCCCATTATCATGTCTCCGCCCGCTCGAATAGTTCAACTCTGCCAACTACGTTGATTCCGCTGGACTGAAGTTTGCTGATCACTTCGTCGACGTTATCAAACCGAAAGATCAAAGCAGCCTTCCTCTCTAAGCCGAAGGTGAAGGCATACATGTATTCGATGTTGATCTCGTGTCGCTCAATGACCGCCAGTACCTCATCCAGTCCTCCTGGTCGGTCCGGTACCTCAATAGCCACCACTTCTGTGACTTTGACCAGGCAGTTGGCCCCTTCGAGGATGAACTTGGCTCTCTGCCAGTCGCGGACAATCAAACGAAGAATGCCGAACTGCTCCGAATCCGCCAGAGATAGGGCCATCAGGTTAATGCCGGCATCAGCCAGCAGTTTGCAGACGGTCCTGAGCTGGCTGGGGCGATTTTCCAGAAAAAGAGATAGCTGATGAATTCTCATGGGTCCTTCCTTCGATCGATGACTCTCTTAGCTTTGCCTTCACTGCGCGGGATGCTACGAGGTTCAACCAAGCGCACTCTGACTCGAAGTCCCAGCGTATGCTCCAGTGAATCCGCGAGCTTGGCCTGCAAGTTCTCCAAGGCCCGGACTTGATCGCTGAAGACCTCCGGGGTCACCTCAACTTGGACTTCTATCTGATCTAGTCCCTTTTTTCGGGTCAACAGGATTTGGTAATGAGGAAGAGTCCCTTCTACGAGCAACAGCGCGGCTTCTACTTGCGCTGGGAATACGTTCACACCTCGAATGACCATCATGTCGTCGCTGCGCCTACCGATACGCCGGATGCGTCGGAGAGTCCGGCCGCAAGCACAGGGTCCAGGCAGCAAGGCCGTGATATCGTGAGTCCGGTACCGAATGATCGGCATGGCATGCTTGCTCAGGGTGGTCAAAACGAGTTCACCCTCAACTCCATCGGGACAGGGTTTGTTGTACTGAGGATCGACGATTTCCGGGTAGAAATGGTCCTCAAAGACGTGCAAACCGTCCTGACAGGCGCATTCGATCGCCACCCCCGGCCCGGTGATTTCCGACAGGCCATAGATGTCATATGCCTTCAGGCCACCACCGGCTTCAATATGCTGGCGCATCCCTTCACTCCAGGGTTCCGCCCCAAAAACCCCGGCACGCAACGGCAGGTCCATGATCCGGACTCCTAGTTCTTCGGCACGCTCCAGCAGATGGACAAAATAGCTGGGAGTGCAGCAAATGGCAGTCACCCCAAAATCTTGAAGGATGGCAATTTGACGGTCGGTGTTGCCACCGGAAATTGGAATGACGGTGGCCCCCAGGGCCTCGGCCCCATAATGCGCCCCCAACCCGCCTGTGAAGAGACCGTACCCATACGCATTCTGAATGATATCGCCGCGGTGAAGCCCGCATGCTGCGAAACTACGGACCATGACCGTCGTCCAAACCTGCAGGTCTTCAGCGGTGTAAGCGACCACGATGGGTTTGCCGGTGGTCCCACTGGAAGCGTGCAGGCGTACAATCTCCTGCATATCGCTGGCGAACAAACCGAAAGGATAAGTGACGCGCAGGTCATTCTTTTCATTGAACGGCAGATTGACAATATCTCGCAACGACTCGATTTCATCCGGGGAAATTCCTCGTTCGTCCAGGCGCTCGCGAAATAAGGACACATGATCGTAGGCTCGTCGGACGGTGGCTTTCAGCCTGTGCAACTGGAGTTCTCTCAGTTGCGGAATAGGGAGGTAGTCGGCTGCGCTGGCGGGATGAAAACTGCTCGGAGCATCGTTCGAGTACTCAATCATTAGCAGGGCTCGCCTTTCTTGCAGTATTCGGGGGCAGATCTTATCCCCAAACCTATCGCGCGTCAAATTGAGTTCAAAAGCCTGTCCACGAAGGACGCAAAGATCGCGAATCGGTCGAGGCAACGCCAGCGCACAGGGCTCTATTGGAACACTCGGGGGAACGACCTCGAATGGCTGTTACTTGACAAATCCTAACCGCAGAGACGCTGAGGCGAAGAGAAATTTCTTGGAAGAAAGAAAACCTCGGATCAGCTTTCACCGACAAGGACCGGTGGAACAAGCCACCAAGAGGATTCTTATGGCAAGGTCAATCTTCGAGAAGTAAACAGACTCTGAAGAAGCAGCTGGCCCGGATTTCCAGACTCTAGTTGAAATCTCAAGCCTGAGATTGACCTTTGGGGTTATGGCTATGGGTGAGTGCCGGCCCCCTTTTGTATGCGAGGTCAGTCTCAGGACGTCTGCGGTCAGATCCGGAGTGCGAACAAAAGCAGGTTCTGGCTTTGTAACCTGGGCGAGAGAGGAGCAGGTTAGTATCCTTCGTGGAGGAGTGGAGACTGACTTTAACTCAGCAAATGCGGGGGAGCAGCTCTCCCATCAGAACATCCACAATCCGATGACTTCCCATGGCCGTTCTCAGCAGGACCCTGCCTCGGGGTTCGGCCTTTACTTCGCCGATAAGGGTGGCTTCTTCCCCATAGGGGGCCGATCTCATAGCGCGAAGCACCTTCTCCGAATCGTCTGCCTCGACGATAGCCAGCAGTTTCCCCTCGTTGGCGATATAGAGCGGATCAAACCCAAGCATCTCGCAGGCCGCTCTGACGGCTGAGCGGACTGGAATTTTCGACTCGTCGAGGACAATTCCGACTTGCGATTGGTGGACGATTTCATTGAGAGACGTTGCAACTCCACCTCGGGTCGGGTCGCGCAACACGTGAATTCTAGGGCTGGCTTTGATCATGGCTGCCACTAATTTGTTGAGCGGCGCCACATCACTTTTAAGCTCGGTTTCAAAGCCGATTTCTCCGCGAGCACTAAGTACGGCAATACCATGGTCACCAATGGGCCCCGACAGAATGACATGGTCTCCCGCTCGGGCCATGGCTCCACCGATGTTAATGCCCGAGGCGAGTGTGCCGACTCCGCTCGTATTGATATAAAGACCGTCGGCCTTGCCTTTTTGAACGACCTTGGTGTCTCCGGCTACTATTTCAATACGAGCTTCGTCGGCTGCTTCCCTCATGGAAGAAATGATCCGCTTCAGTAGTTCAAAATCAAGACCCTCCTCGAGGATGAAGCCCGCTGTCAAGAAAACTGGAGTTGCACCCATCATAGAAAGGTCGTTGACTGTGCCACAGACGGCCAGGCGCCCGATGTCTCCCCCGGGGAAGACCAATGGCCATACCACATGCGAGTCAGTACTCAGGGCCAGTCGAGTCGAATCACCTGCCAATACAATGCCGGCGTCGTTGGCTGCTGCCAGGGCAGGATTGGAAAAGGCGGGGAGAAATAACTGCGACACCAGATCATGCGAAAGTTTCCCGCCACTGCCGTGGCCCAGGATAACCCGATCCCGTTGGTAGATGGGAGCTGGACAAGAGAGGTTCTGGAAGGTAGCGGGTGGTTCATCGGCTTTTCTGTCCATACGATTCTCGGTCCCCCCTTCCATAGCGGTAGTAGGCAGAACATGCTCCTTCAGCGGAAACCATCGTAGCCCCAAGCGGGCGCTCCGGAGTGCACTGGCGACCAAAAGCCTCACAATCGGTGGGCTTCTTCCGCCCCTGCAATACCAGGCCGCTGATACACAGCGGGGATTCCCTGGCTTCCAGGTTTGCCACGTTGAACCGCAGTTCGGCATTAAACTCATCGAAATCCGGCCGAAGTTTCCAGCCGCTGCCTGGGATCGTCCCAATGCCGCGCCATTTCCGATCACATTCAACAAAAACTCTCTCGATGGTTTGCTGAGCGGCACGATTTCCCTCAAAAGTGACAGCCCTGGGATATGCGTTTTGAATCTCGTGGGTTCCGGATTCCAGCTGCCGCACAATCAGGACAAGGCCCTCAACCAGATCAGTCGGCTCAAATCCGGTGACCACGATTGGGACCCGGTACTCTTCAGCAATGGGCGGATACTCCCAATACCCCATGACAGTACAGACGTGGCCGGCAGCCAAGAACCCTTGGACTTCATTGCCGGGCGAGGAAAGGATGGCGCGCATAGCAGGCGGAACCCGAACGTGTGAGACTAAAATGGAATAATTGCGCACCCCCAGTTGTCGGGCTTGCCAGACACTCATGGCATTGGCCGGAGCGGTGGTTTCAAATCCAATTGCGAAGAAAACTACTTGTCGTTCGGGATGCTCCCGGGCAATTTTCAAAGCGTCTAAAGGCGAGTAGACAACGCGAACATCCCCACCCTCGGCGCGGGTTCGAAACAAGTCACCATTCGAGCCCGGCACTCTGAGCATGTCACCATAAGAAGTGAAAATTACGTTCGGCTGGGAGGCAATGCAAATCGCCTTATCGATAAGCTCTAATGGGGTCACACAAACGGGACATCCCGGGCCATGTACCAGGCGAATCTCGGGAGGGATAAGTTCATCCAGCCCGTGGCGCATGAAGGAATGAGTTTGACCTCCACAGATTTCCATAACGGACCATGGTCGGGTCACCAGGCGTCGAAGCTCACTCAGGGCGCGACGGACCAGTCCTGCATCCCGAAACTCATCGATATATTTCACGAGAGTTTTCCTTGCGCTAGTTGGGCACGAGTGTGGGAGCCGATCTCCGAGCGGCGATAACTTTCGATTCGGAGGTCGCCGCGCAGGAGCGCTGCACCCACATTAAGACCGCAGTTCCATAGAAGAAGTGCCCCATGATTTTTCACACTCACCACCGCGAATGAAAATGGCGGTATTGGGGGAGAGTGGGAGCCGATCTCAGAGCGGCGACCAATTTGACCCGGGAGTTCGCCGCGACGGGTGACGGCGGTCACCCGCGCGACCCTCCACCAAGAACTGCATTTTCATGAAAGTGTCCCATCATCTTTTCAAGCTCACTATCGCGATTGAAAATAACAGGGGTAGCCACGATGAATTCGTAATTTGAATTCATCGTGGGCTTCTCATATGTGTTCGAAAGCCCACGACAAACCAAAAGCAGTTTGTCGTGGCTACTCAGGCTCACATTTTTAAGAAAGGTTCTTTCATTTTCCACCTTCAGCCCGGCGTTCGGACTCTAATTCCCCGATCTGTTTCAACAATTCCAGAGTAGCTAGTGCCTCTTCTTCGTCAAGGAGATTGAGCGCAAATCCAACATGGATGACCGCATACTGGCCCACTTTGGCCTCGGGGACATAAGCCAGGCACACCTCCTGGGTGACACCTCCAAAGTCGACTCTTCCCATGGCCAGGCCATTAGATTCATATGCTTCAATTATTCTTGCCGGAACACCAAGACACATCCGCCACCTCAATCTATAGTCCAAAGTCTGAAGTTCAAAGTCCAAGGTTTAAAATCAAGTACCAATATCTTTACAACCGGATGCTTCTGGCTACTGCCCGCCTGACATCCCGAATCGGGAAGCGACCATTGCCTGTCCAAGGGAGATGCCGCCGTCATTGGGAGGGACTAATCTATGAGTATACACTACAAAATCCGCTTCACGAAGCAGATCCAATGTTCGCTTCAACAGGGTGACATTCTGAAAAACCCCACCGCTTAGCAATACTTCCCGAATCCGGCGCTCTCTCCGAATACGCTGGGCAACCGTCAGGACCAGAGTCGCCAATGAGTTGTGGAACTTGGCAGAGACGATTGGAACAGGGACGCTTCTCTCCATATCGTTCAAGATCTTCGGGAAAAGGGAGCTTACCTCAATGGAGGTTTCGGAACACGGCGGCAAAGCAAACCGGCTCAATTCTTCTGGATCACAAACCGATTCTAATTCAATGGCAGCCTGTCCTTCGTAATTTACGGTTTGCCTGATGTCCAGAAGAGAGGCCACAGCATCGAATAGACGGCCCATGCTGGAGGTTGGTGGGCTGTTCAGACCGGTTCGAATTTGATGGGCAATGACCGATCGTTCTACATCCCTGACGGCGGCCACACAGGGCAACTTGGATGACCATTGCACTCCAGCCCGGTGGAGATGACTCAATGCCATCCGGCACGGGTGCCGCACTGCGGTGTCTCCACCCGGCAGCGGGACATATGCCAGGTGCGCAAACCGCTCGAAGTGGCCATATGTGCAGATGAGAAACTCTCCGCCCCAGATGGCCCCGTCAGTCCCGAAACCGGTACCATCAAAGGCCACCCCCAGGACCGGCTGGTCTCCAGGGAGCTGGTTTTCGGCCATGCACGCGGCAATGTGAGCGTGATGATGCTGGACCCCTACTGCAATGATTCCTTCTTTCTGAGAACGCTGCACTGCATAGCGAGTGGCCAGGTAATTGGGATGAAGATCATAAGCCAGCCGCTTCGGCTTGATCCGGAAAAGGTTCTCGAAATGGCTGACACTGTTCTCAAATGAACTCAGAGTCTCAAAATTCTCCATGTCTCCGATATGCTGGCTGAGAAAAGCATAGTCCTCTCGGGTCACGCAGAACGTGTTTTTCAGTTCTCCTCCCGTGGCTAGAGTAGATTGGATAGGATAGGGGAGTTTGACTGGATATGGAGAGTAGCCGCGAGAACGACGGATGGGGAGTTCCTGCTCCTCGAAGATCCGGACAACTGAATCGTCGCAGCGAACGTGTATGTCCCGATTATGCAGGAGAAATGCATCAGCAAGCGAAGATAGATGTGATATGGCCTCTTCGTTGGAAGTGGCCACCGGCTCCTCCCTGACGTTACCACTGGTCATGACCAACAACCGGGGGAAACCCTCCTCGGGTTCGAGCAAGAGTTCGTGGAGAGGAGTATAAGGCAGCATGACCCCCAGGGTGTTTTGCCCGGGCGCCACACCTTGAGACAACTGGCAGGCGCCCCCCGATGAACCAACCCAGCGCTTCTTCCGCAAGAGGACGATGGGGCGGTGGGGTGAAACTAGAAGCCTTTCCTCAATGGCATTGATATCGCAGTAATGTCTTATGGTCTCGAGATCATGCGCCATCAGCGCAAATGGCTTGTCGATGCGACCTTTGCGCTTTCGCAGTTCTTCCACAACGGTAGAGTTGGTCGGGTCGCAAGCTAGGTGAACCCCTCCAATACCCTTGATAGCTATGATTCCCCCCTGTTTGAGAAGATGACGCGTTCTCGCGATCGCCATTTCTCCAGTACTGCCTCCATCCCCAGTGCTTGAATTCTCCCCCACAGAAGCTCCATCCAGGGTTCCCTTGCGCTCCCAGCCTGAACGACTGTCCAGGGGCGGACGCCGGTAGCCGCCATGAACCGCTAAGCGTGGTACGATCCACACGTTCGGTCCACACTTAGGGCAAGCGTTCGGTTGAGCATGAAAACGTCGACTCGATGGGTCGGCATATTCCATGGCACATTCCCGACACATATCGAAAGAAGCCATGGTGGTGAATGAGCGGTCGTAAGGAATGTTGGTGACAATCGTAAATCGCGGTCCGCACTGGGTACAATTGATGAACGGGTAACGAAACCGTCGGTCTTGAGAGTCAAATAGCTCCTGGCTGCAGTCTGCACAGGTAGCCACATCGGCAGAAACAGGGAGAAACTCATCAGGGAGTGCAATCGAATGACGGATTGTAAAATCGACGTAATTCTGAGCCGAGACATTTCGAATCGAAACCGATTCAATGTGAGAAAGTGCGGGTGCCAGTGAGAC
>Ga0335071_10009251_pt1 | contig 10079 bp, 9 predicted proteins | sample Lox_Sample_15_FD_206724 | JGI IMG/M metagenome (GOLD analysis project Ga0335071, IMG submission 206724) | Soil microbial communities from Loxahatchee National Wildlife Refuge, Florida, United States - Lox_Sample_1.5 | ecosystem: Environmental > Terrestrial > Soil > Wetlands | place: USA: Florida...
TCGGAATGACCCGTCGAATGCGGGTAGAAAATGCATGCGCCCCGAGAGCTATCCCTTCTTGAGGTGAATCGATCCATCTCCCGTGCGAATGGTCAGGAGGTTTCCGCCCCCGTTGAGCTTTCCGCGGATCTCATTCTGACGCATTGTGCCTTCCGTTGTGACAGGCATGTCGAGATCGATGTGACCATCGCTGGTGTGCAGATCGACATTTGCCGCCAGATTTTGAGGTACTTCAAGAGACACGCTGCCATCTCCGGTTTCGAGGCGCCAGTTGTTCGATATCGCCGAGCCGCCCCCAGCTCGCACATCAACGTGGCCATCTCCGGTCTTGAGTTCGAGTTCATCGAATCGCCCAGATGCCTGGATGTGTCCGTCGCCGGTGGAGGCATGCAGTTTGCCATCGACCGAGACGAGGTCGAGCGAACCGTCGCCCGTATGCATATCCATCTCGCCCCTCAGGTTGGCGACTTCAATTTTGCCGTCCCCGGTGCGCAGGTTGACGTTGCCTTCGCGCGGCATCTGAATGACGATGTCCACACGATTGCCCGCGCTCCAACCGAAGGTAAAGTTGTGGTGGGGATAGCGCACGTCGATTTCCACGCTGTTGCCATTCTGCCGCTCTTCAATGTGGATGCCGCCCTCGCCAATCTTGTAGCGGGACGTAGTGACTCTCGCCTGAATCGTATTCTGGTCGCCCGTCGTGACGCGGATGTTGGCGTCGGAAGTTTCCACCCGCAGATCGGGCCGGCCAGTGAGCGAGTAGCTCTTGGACCATTCATCGGCACGAGCGCGAAGCGCAACAAGAGCGATTAAAGCGGCAAACAGCGCCATGCGAACGGAAGTCGGTTTCATAGTGTCCTCCGGCGGGCGAGCACACCTAGCCCTGCCTGTTAGACGGAGGTACGTGGCGTCCGTGAGTTTAGTTCCAGGGAAAAAGCCAAAGCATTTACTACCGGGATCACAGAGAACCACAGGGCACTGCGATGAGGCAGGATCAATTTAACGCTTCCGGGACTACAATAGGCGCGTGCCATCCCCCCAGCAGCCTGACACGCATCGGCACCAACGCCACGCGGTCTATGCTTCTGAAACTACCGGGCTCCTTCTGATCGCTGTTCTGCTTCTCGTGCTGACCGTGATCCGGTATTGGCACCAGATCCATTGGAGCCTGCGCTGATCGTGGGTTTGGGACAGCAAGCGTCCGACGAGCCTCTCCTGCTGGTTATTCTTGGTCCAACGGCCAGCGGGAAAACAGCCCTTTCCATCGCGCTGGCGGAACGGTTTGACGGCGAAATCGTCAACTGCGACTCGGTCGCGATGTATCGCGAGTTTGACATTGGGACTGCGAAGCCGAGCCCGGATGAGCGTGCGCGCGTTCCCCACCATCTGTTCGATCTGATCGATCCGACGCAGGAAATGACTGCCGGAGAATATGCGCGCCGGGCACGCGAAGTGATTGCTGAGATCGCCGCGCGAAGACGATTGCCCATTGTGGTTGGAGGGACCGGACTTTATCTGCGCGCGCTGCTCGAAGGGCTATTTGCAGGGCCGCAACGGTCGGAAGAACTGCGTGAGCGATTGCGGGCACGGGCATCTGAGCGCGGTTCGGGATATCTGCACGCGGTCCTTTGCCGGCTTGACCCGGCGTCCGCGGAAAAGATCCATGCGAATGATGAGCCAAAGCTGATTCGCGCAATTGAAGTGTGCCTGGCCTCGCGCCAGAAAATGTCGGAGATGTGGCAGCGCGGGCGGGATCCGCTGAGAGGGTTCCGCATTCTCCGGGTCGGGCTTGATCCGGATCGCGCAGTCTTGTATGAGCGCATCAACCTGCGCGCGCAAAAAATGTTCGACACCGGTTTGATTGAGGAGACGAAAAATCTGGTAAGCAAATATGGGAACTCGGCCCGTCCGCTTTCGTCGCTCGGCTACAAGCAAGCTGTCCAATTCTTGCGAGGAAAGCTCACGATGGAGCACGCAGTCCAGGCCGCCCAGCAGGGCCATCGCAACTATGCCAAGCGCCAGATGACGTGGTTCCGGCGTGAGCCAGATGTCATGTGGTTAAAGGGCTTTGGGGACGATACGGGGCTGCAGGCCCGAGCGGGGGAGAACATTTCTATTTACCACCGAGGGCACTAAGCTCCACAAAGGAAAACTAAAGCGACGTCAAAAGCTCGAACCGCGAAGGACGGTAAGAACTGCCGCGACGGGCGCTAAGTTTCTTCTTCACTTTCTGCTATCGTTCCAGCATGCAAAAAATACTGGCCGCTTCAATCATCTGCCTCGCCCTTAGTGTGTCTACGTTCGCGAAAGAAAAATACTCACATCCCGCACCGATCAAAGAAACCAGTAGCGGCAACAAGTGGGCCGAAAAGACGCTGCGCAAATTGTCGGTCGAAGAGAAGGTTGGACAGCTATTCATGATCTGGTGCCGCGCGGGATTTCTGAACGTGGAGAACCCCGAGTACCTGCATTTGACTGATGCCATGCAGAAATACCATGTCGGCTCGTTTGCCATGACCGTGCACGTCGACGGTCCGTTCCTGCTGCGGAGCGAGCCCTATGAAGCCGCCGAGCTGCTGAACCGGCTTCAGAAAGAATCGAAGCTGCCACTTCTGTTTGCCGCGGACTTTGAGCGAGGTGTGGCAATCCGGCTGATGGGTGCGACGAACTTTCCCCACGCGATGGCTTTCGGAGCCGACGGCAAACTCGAGGACGCCCAAAATTTTGGCCGCATCACTGCGATCGAGGCGCGCGCCGTTGGTGTGCACTGGAATTTCTTTCCCGATGCGGACGTGAATTCAAATCCCGCAAATCCCATTATCAATACGCGGTCGTTCGGGGAAGATCCAAAACAGGTTGGCGATCTAGTTAGCGCGTACATCAAGGGTGCGCACGAGGGCGGTATGTTAACAACGGTCAAGCACTTCCCCGGGCACGGCGATACGGCCACCGACTCTCATCTGGGTGTCGCGAGTGTGAACGTCGACCGCTCTCATCTCGATACGATCGAGTTGCCGCCATTCAAGCAGGCCATTGCTGCGGGAGTCGATTCCGTCATGGTTGCGCATGTCACGGTTCCCGCTCTCGATTCCGATCCCAACCATGTGGCGACGATCTCCCGCGCAGTTGTTTCTGACCTGCTCGTGAAAGACCTGGGGTTCAAGGGAGTAGTCGTCACCGACGCACTCGATATGGCCGGACTGACCCATCTTTTCGCCAATGACATCGGCCGCGCTGCAGTGGAAGCCTTTAAGGCCGGAAATGACCTGCTGATCATCCCTGCCGACCTGCCGGCGTCGTACAACTCCATGGTCAAAGCCGTGAATTCAGGGGAGATCCCGAAAGAGCGCCTGGATCGATCAGTCCTTAAGATTCTGAAACTAAAGGCCTCTCTGGGCCTCAACGAAGCCCGCGCAGTCGACGTAAATGCGCTGGCGACCACCATAGGCAAGCCGCAAGACACGGCATTTGGCCAACAGGTAGCTGATTCGGCCATCACGCTGGTACGCGACTCGGGAAAAGTGATCCCGCTGAAATTCAAGGGAACCGCCAAAGCAGGCCTTCCGTATATGAGCAGAGAGGAGACGCACAACCAGACGCTGGCGGTGCTGTTCTCCGATGACGTGCGAACCGAGTCGGGGCGTGCGTTCGGACGCGAGTTTCGCGCTCGCATTCCGGATGCGCGCGTGATCTATGTTGATCCGCGCATTGCCGCGGGCATGACGGATGAAGTGCTGAAGGCTGTGGACGAGGCGCAGACGGTGGTGGCAGCGGTTTACGTAATTCCGACCGCCGGCAAGATCGGGAATTCTATGGCCATGGCGGATGCGACTGGTTCGCTCTTGCAGCAGATGCTCGATCACGCCGCTGGAAAGACAGCCGTGATTGCGGTGGGGAATCCGTACCTGGCCAGCGATTTTCCCAAGATCGAAACCTACATGTGCACGTTCTCCAATGCGAGCGTCTCAGAAGTTGCAGCCATCAAAGCGCTGTTTGGAGAGATTCCGATCCGAGGGCGGCTGCCGGTGACGATTCCGAACATTGCGGAACGTGGCACTGGCCTCGAGCGTCCCGCACAGGTTGCGAAGAGAGGTTCTGGCAATGGGCAAAATTAGTATTTTGATGTGTTTTGCGATTGCGCTGCTGTTTTCAGTGGCCTGCAGCATCAACGTCAAGAAGGAGAAGGACGGACACGAGAAGCAGGTGGATATCAAGACATTGGTTGGTGGGATTCATGTCAGCAAGAATGCGAATCCGGAGGATGTCGGAATTCCGATCTATCCCGGAGCCCGGTTGCGAGAGAAAGAAGACGGCAACGACAAGAGCGCCAACGTAAATATCAGCGGCTTCGGTTTTCAACTAAAGGTAGTGGCGCTCGAATACGAATCAGACGACGCTCCGGACAAAGTGCTTGCTTATTACAAAGACAAGCTCAAGACGTACGGGAATGTTCTCCAATGCCATACCAGCAGCCTACATGTGAATACTCAAACCAAGAAATGGCATGACGACGACTCCAAAGAACTTACCTGTGAGAGCGATAACGGCTCCGACACAGAATTGAAGGTGGGTACGCGCGAGAATCAGCACATCGTGGCCGTGGAACCTTCCGGCAACGGTTCAAATTTCTCCCTCGTGTACGTTCGCACGCATGGCAAAGACGGCGAAGTTTAGTTTTTCAGGAGTGTGGAACATGTATCGTCCTATGACACTTTCGCTCGTGATGGCAGCTGCTATGACGCTGCCACTGATCGCGCAGGATTCGAAGCCCGAGAACAAGACCTTCGACGTGCGAAGTTCGGTCGGAGATCTCCACGTTGGCGCCGATGCCGACGCGAAGAAAGTCGGCGTGCCCCTTTATCCCGGAGCGCGTCCCAAACCGAGCGACAACGACCACAACAACGATCAGGCGAATCTCAGCATCCTGACCGAAGCCTTTGGGATGAAGCTTGTGGTCGCGAACTACGTCTCCGATGACTCGCCCGCAAAGGTGGTCAATTTCTATCGTGACAAACTGAAGAGATACGGCAAGGTGCTGGAATGCCATTCTCATAAGCATGGCGGAGATGTGGACGTGAACGATGACGACAAGGACTCCTCGAAAAGCAAGGAACTCAAGTGTGATGAGGACTCCGGCCCGGTCACAGAGCTGAAGGTCGGAACCGAGGACAACCAGCGCGTCGTCGCCGTGGAACCTGGCGAGGGCAACGGAACACACTTCGCACTGGTTTATGTGCACACCCGAGGCAAGCAGGGCGAGATCTAGCAAAGCAAGTTGTCCTTCTTCTAGACTGATACTCTAGAGCCGATGGAGCAACCCTGCTACAAGTGCGGACAGCTGGTGGAAGAAGGCCGCGTGTTTTGTCCGCACTGCATGGCTCCGCAAATCCGGGTGGTGGTTGCCGAACCCATCGCAGCGGCGCTTCCCTCGTCGCCGGTCTCCGCGACTGCTCCGGAAGAGGTTGAACTTCCCGCCACCGAATCCCTGCCGGTTCTCGCGCTCCCGATGGGCTGGTCCCAGGCCATTAAGCCCTGTGCGCTCGCTGCACTGGTGGTTCTCGTGCTGATGCTGCTTGGGCTGAGCCCCCTGGTCGCGATGCCGATCGTCGGTTTCCTGGCCGTGATCTTCTCGCGGCAGGGCCGGCCCGATTTTGCGATCAGGACCGGGGCGGCCATGCGTCTGGGAGCTTTCAGCGGCCTTTTCTGTTTTGGAATGATCACGCTGCTGACTTCCCTGGCGGCTACGGTCCCGGAGTTCCGCGCGAAGCTGCATGACGGGATCATGACGAATGCCGAGAAATGGGCTGCCGCCCGGCCCAATGACCAACAGATTCAGGCTGCCATTGAACAACTGAAATCCCCTGAAGGGTTCATGGCAGCATTGATTGTGGGTGGCATCATGCTGTTTGTGCTGTCCATTGTGCTCGGAGCCTTGGGCGGGTTCGTGGGGGCCGCAGTTTCCCGCCGGCGCCGCTGACGTCGTCTCCGCACCCTTGCAGCCTCGGCGGCAGCCGCGTATGATGCACCGTTTGCCACTTTCTAGTCGAACCTCCATGGACAGGCCCGCACGCGGATCGTTACTTGGGATCGAGCATCTCGAGACCAAAGAAATCGATGCCCTGCTCAAGCTAGCCCGGCGGATGGATCCACAACGGCCGCGGCCTCTGCTTCGCGGCAAGCGCATCATTCTGCTCTTTTACGAACCATCGACACGTACGCGATCGTCATTCGAGGTCGCGGCAAAATCTCTAGGCGCGATGACCGTCCTAGTGCAGTCGAGCGGCTCCAGCATCGAGAAAGGCGAATCCATTCTCGATACCGGCTACACCCTTCGCGGGGTGGGAGCCGACTGCATCGTGATGCGGCACCCTTCCGCCGGCGCGCCTCATTTAATGGCGCGGCATCTCGACATCCCGGTGATCAATGCTGGAGATGGCATGCATGAGCATCCGTCGCAGGCGCTGTTGGATGCATTGACCATTCTCAAACGTAAGAAATCTTTCAAAGGCCTGCAGGCCGCGATCATCGGCGATATCTTCCACAGTCGTGTGGCGCGCAGCGCCTGTCACTTGCTCACTCGCTTCGGAGTAAAGGTCATACTTTGCGGCCCGCCCGACCTCGTGCCCGACGTCGCCGCCACGCTGGCTCCCGGTATCCGAGTGACACGGCATATCGAAGATGCCCTGCGCGGGACCGATGTAGTCATGCTGTTGCGCGTGCAAAAGGAGCGGTTGGCGGGACTCAAGATTCAATTGCCCGACTACATTGCCCGCTACCAGATGACACCCGCACGGATGAAACTCGCAAAGCGGGACGCGATAGTGATGCATCCGGGCCCGATCGTGCGAGGGCTGGAGTTAACGGCCGAAGTAGCCGACGGTCCGCAATCGGTCATCGTCGACGAAGTCCGCAATGGAGTTTCCACGCGCATGGCGATCCTGGCGCGGGCGCTGGGGAAGGCGAAATGATTACGGCAACTTCTCTACCGCGGATCCACGCGGACGAACGCGGATTAAAACATCGAGAACTGACTGAGCGACTCATTGGCATTTTCTTCAAGATTTACAACGAACTAGGGCATGGTTTTCCAGAATCGGTTTACGAGCAGGCTTTCTCCGTTGTGCTTGCAGAAAGTCAAATCTTCTTCGAACGACAAGTTGCCCTTCCAGTCTGGTTACACGGCATCCAAATCAGCGAATTCCGTGCTGACCTCTTAGTTGAACGAAAAGTCTTGATTGAGCTTAAAACTGGTCGTGACATTGACCTGGCGTGGGAAAAGCAATTGTTGACCTATCTCAGAGCGACAGATGTTGAAGTTGGACTGCTTTTTAATTTCGGCCCGCAAGCGCAATTCAGGCGATACGCGTTCGAGAATGCAAGAAAAAATCCGCGAGATCCGCGAGATCCGCGAGAATCCGCGGAGAAGAAGTTACCCGGGAGTTGCCGATGAGCCGACAACAGACGGGAAGTCTGCTGATCAAGAACGGCCACCTGGTCGACCCTGCGGCGAAGATCAATGCGCCGATGGATCTTCTTCTGCGCGATGGGCGCGTGGCGGAAGTCGCGTCGCCAAACAAAGTTCGCGCTAGCGCGGACGAGAGATTCGACGCGCGTGGGCTGATCGTTGCCCCCGGGTTCATCGATCTGCATGTTCATCTCCGCGAGCCAGGTCAGAATTACAAGGAGACGATCGCTTCCGGCACCGCTGCGGCGGCCGCCGGTGGATTCACCTCCGTCTGCTGCATGCCCAACACCGCACCCGTCGTCGACACCGCTGAGTGGGTAGCATGGCTCCGGCACACAGATCGCGGAGCAGTCGTCAACGTATTCCCGATAGCGGCCGCCACGAGGGGCAGCAAAGGCGAGATGCTCACCGACTTCAGCGCACTGCAGCGCGCCGGAGCAGTCGCCATCACTGACGACGGCAAGCCGATCTTGCAAGACGACATGATGCGCAGCGCACTTCATCTGGGCGCTGAGCTCAATCTTCCCGTCGTCCAGCACGCTGAAGACACCCGCACAACCGAAAACTGCTCGATGCACGCGGGCCCGACGTCGTTCCGTCTCGGTCTCCGGGGGATGACCGCGGCAGCTGAAGCATCGATCGTCGATCGCGATGTGAATCTGGCTCAGCAGATCCGAGAATCAAGATTGCACGTGGCACATCTCTCCACGTCGGACGCGCTGAAGGCTGTCCGCCGCGGCAAGCGTGCCAAGGCTCGAGTCACCTGCGAAGTCACGCCGCATCATTTCACTCTCATCGATGAGAACGTCGGCGAGTACAACACAAACTTCAAGATGAACCCGCCACTCCGTACAGGGTCCGATATCGAATCGATCATCGTGGCTCTTGGCGATGGAACGGTTGACGCGATCGCCACAGATCACGCTCCACATGCTACGCACGAAAAAGATGTGGAATTCGAGAAAGCTTCCTTCGGCATCACCGGCCTGGAAACTGCACTCGCGCTCGCCATTACGCAATTGCAGTTGAAGCACAAGATCCCTCTGATGCGGGTCATAGAGCTTTTCACTGCCGGCCCGGCTCGGGTCTTTGATCTCAGCGGCCGCGGATCACTGGCGCGCGGGAACTTCGGCGATGTAACGATCTTCGACCCGAAGAAGCGCTGGATGTTCGACTCGGCGAAATCCCGCTCCCTTTCGCGGAACACGCCATTTGATGGCTGGCAGTTCACCGGAAAAGTTGTGGCAACGATCGTCGGGGGCAAGGTCGTTTACCGGGCAGACTAGTTCTGCATCTCGATGCCGCGGAATATCTGATTCATTGCTGATGAGTGTCACGGGGAGGCTCGTATGATCCGAGTACTTCGTTTCGTTGTCTTGATCGTTCTTCTTGTTGCGTCTTTGGCGTCCGCGCAGACTCCATCTTCTGCACCCGTTCCGCCAACGAGCACGACGGCCACGACCGCGGCTCCGGCCTTCGATATCAAAGCTGCCGTAGACGCCTATCTCGCCAAGATGCCGCCTGATCGGCGCGCCAAGTCTGACGCCTATTTCGAAGGCGGATACTGGCTCCTCCTCTGGGATCTTGTTGTAACGCTGATCATCATGTGGCTCTTGCTGCAATTGCGCTGGTCAGCAAAGATGCGCAATCTGTCCGAGCGCATCACGCAAATACGGCCTCTGCAGACTGCGCTGTACTGGATTCAATTCTTTATCGTGACCTCCGTTCTGAGTTTTCCCATGACGATGTACGAAGGATTTTTCCGCGAGAGAAAGTACGACCTGATGAACCAGACGTTCGGTGCCTGGATGAAAGATCAGTTAGTCGGATTAGCCGTTGGTCTTATCCTCGGCGCGATTCTCATGATCCCGCTCTTCGGAATTGTGCGCCGACTCGGAAAGACCTGGTGGGTATGGGGCGCCGTCCTGATGATCGTGTTTTTTGCCTTCGTGAGCCTCATAGCACCGGTCTACATCGCGCCGCTCTTCAACCACTACAAAATTCTCGAGGATGCGCGCATCAAAGATCCCATTCTGCGGATGGCGCGGGCCAATGGCATTCCCGCGAAAGACGTCTACGAGTTCGACGCCTCAAAGCAGTCGAACCGTGTCAGCGCCAATGTGAGCGGATTCGCGGGCACCATGCGCATCTCGCTCAATGACAACCTGCTCAATCGCTGTACCCTGCCCGAGATCGAAGACACGATGGGACACGAAATGGGCCACTACGTCCTGAACCACGCCTACAAGGGACTAGTAATGATCGGTGTCGTGATTGTCATAGCCTTTGCTTTCATCAACTGGGGAATCAATTTCGCGCTGGCTCGTTGGGGTGCGGCATGGGATATTCGCAGCATCGGCGATCTCGCGGTGCTGCCGCTCGCAGTAATTGTCTTTTCACTGTTCGGTTTCTTCACCACGCCGGTCGGCAACACGATCACCCGGACGATGGAATTCGAGGCCGACATGTATGGATTGAATGCCGCCCGTCAGCCGGATGCAACCTCGAATGTTGACATGTTGTTGGGAGAGTATCGCAAGCTCGATCCGGGGCCTGTGGAGGAATTCATCTTCTACGATCATCCGAGTGGGCGCACCAGAATCACGGCCGCGAT
>Ga0335071_10009256_pt1 | contig 10078 bp, 8 predicted proteins | sample Lox_Sample_15_FD_206724 | JGI IMG/M metagenome (GOLD analysis project Ga0335071, IMG submission 206724) | Soil microbial communities from Loxahatchee National Wildlife Refuge, Florida, United States - Lox_Sample_1.5 | ecosystem: Environmental > Terrestrial > Soil > Wetlands | place: USA: Florida...
CGACCGAGCCGGCGGGGTAGGCGCCCGGCTCGGTCGCCGTCGGCAGCGTGCCCACCGCACCCAGGATGGCCCGCGGCGCCACGACGGGCGAAAGCAGGGCCTGGCCGCCGCTTGTGTTGCCCAGCTTGAGATCGTCGGTAAGGGCGGAGGCCGGGATGGCGCCGCTCGAGGCCATCGCAACGGGCGGCAACAGGGCGACGAACAGGGTCGCCGCGCAGGCCAGAGCGGCGATCGCGGTCGCGCAGACAAGGGCGGCAAGGGCCGCCGCGCGCGAGCGTCGGGAGCAATGTGTGCCGAGCAAGTCCATGGCCGACCTTGCGACCATGGTAGGGACGCGCTCTGCCGGGGTCAAACGAGCCAAGATTTCGCAGCGACCTCACTTTCTGGTACCGTACCGGCTCCGACTTCTTCTATCCGTTGAACGTCTGAGGCAGCCGTGTCCGAACAGGTCCTTCGCATCGTCGTGCTGGTCAAGCAGGTCCCCGACACCGCCAACGTCACCGGCGAGGCCATGAAGGAAGACGGCACGATCAACCGCGGCGCCCTGCCGGCCGTCTTCAACCCCGAAGACCTGAACGCCCTCGAAGAAGCCCTGCGCCTGCGCGACCATCACGGCGGCCGCGTGACCGTGCTGACCATGGGTCCGCCGTCGGCGGCGCAGGTCCTGCGCGAGGCGCTGTTCCGGGGCGCCGACGAGGTCGTCCTGCTCTCCGACCGCGCCTTCGCCGGCGCCGACACGCTCGCCACGAGCTACGCCTTGGCGCGCGCGATCGAGCATCTCGGCGAGACCGACCTCGTGCTTTGCGGACGGCAGGCGATCGACGGCGACACGGCCCAGGTCGGTCCCCAGACCGCCGAGAAGCTGGGCCTGCCGCAGATCACCTGCGTCAGCCGTATCGACGAGCTCGTGGCTCCCGGCGCGACACCCGGCGATCCCGGTTCGATCACCGCCACCCGGTCGGTCGAGAGCGGCACCGAGACGCTGCGCGCCCCGCTGCCGGCGCTGCTCACGATCACGGGCGAGACCAACGATCCGCGGCCACCCAGCGTCAAGCTCGTGATGACCTACAAGAACGCGATCGCCGAGGCCATGCCGGGCTACGACGACAGCTATCTCGACCCCGACGGCGACGAGGCCGAGGTCTGCATGATCGACCGCGACGGGCGGCCCGTCTGCCGCGCGAAGATCGTGCTCTGGGACGCCGCCGCGATCGAGGCCGAGCGCGAGCTGGTCGGCCTGCGCGGTTCCCCCACGCGCGTGAAGAAGATCGACAGCGTGGTGCTCGCCGCCGGCGACACGCGGCTGGTCGAGGCCTCCGACGAGGGCGTCCGCGGCCTCGTGCTCGAGCTGATCGAGGAGCACATCCTTGGCTAGCGCGGCCGGCGACGTCTGGGTCTTCGTCGAGACGGCGCGCGCCTCGGCGAGCGACGGGCTCACGCTGGCAACGCGCGGCAGCGCCGAGCGGCCCGCCGGTCTGCGCGCCGCCGAGGTCAGCCTCGAACTGCTCGGCCACGCCCGCGAGCTCGCTCAGCAGCTCGACGTCGGCACCGGGGCGGTGTGCGCCGGCGGCGAAGAGGCGCGGGCGCTCGCGCCCGCGCTCGTCGCCGCCGGCGCCGACACCGTCTATCTCGCCGCCCACGACCTGCTGAGCGAGTACCTGGCCCAGCCCTACGCCCGTGTGGTGACCGAGGCGGTGCGCCACTTCCAGCCGCAGATCGTGCTCTACGGGGCGACCACCACCGGGCGCGACCTGGCGCCTCGGGTGGCCTCGGCGCTGCGCGTCGGCCTGACGGCCGACTGCACCGATCTGCGCATCGGCGACCACGAGGTCAAGGGCGTCGCCTACAGCGACCTGCTCTACCAGATCAGGCCCGCCTTCGGCGGCAACATCATCGCCACCATCGTGAGTCCCGAGCACCGGCCGCAGATGGCCACGGTGCGCGAGGGCGTCTTTCGGCTGCCGCTGCCCGACCAGGGCCGCAAGGGCCACGTCGTCGAGCTCAACGTCGAGCGGGTCAGCGGGCCGCAGGCCGGCCACAACGGGCGGCCCACCTCGGCCGGCGGGCCCATCCTGCTCGACGATCTCGACTTCGCCACGCACCTCGTGCGCCGCAGGCACGAGGCCAAGTCGGTCGACCTGAAGGGCGCCCGCGTGATCGTCTCGGGCGGCGTCGGGGTGGGCGGCAGCGCCGGCTTCGAGCTGCTGCGCGAGCTGGCCGCCACGCTGGGCGGCGTCGTCGGCGCCTCGCGCGCGGCGGTCGACGCCGGCTGGATCGGCCGCGAGCACCAGGTGGGTCAGACGGGCACGACGGTGCGCCCCAAGCTCTACATCGCGGCCGGCATCTCGGGCTCGGTCCAGCACCGCGCCGGCATGGACCAGTCGGCCCGCATCCTGGCCATCAACTCGGACCCGCTGGCGCCGATCTTCTCGGTCGCCCACTACGGCATCGTCGGCGACCTGCACGAGGTCGTCCCCAAGCTGATCAAGGCCTACCGGGAGAAGTGAGCGCGGCGTGAGCAACTTCTACACCGACGACCCCGACCTGCAGCGCCAGCTCGAGACGCTCGACCTGCGCCGCATCGTCGCCCTGCGCGAGGACGGCTACGAGCAGGCCGGCGACTTCGCCTACGCTCCTCGCGACTACGAGGACGCCCTCGACTCGTACCGGCGCACGCTCGAGATCGTGGGCGACATCGCCGGCGAGTTCGTCGCGCCGCGGGCCGAAGACGTCGATCGCGCCGGCGCCCTGCTCACCGACGGCGAGGTGTGCTACGCGCCCGGCATGCAGGAGTGCCTCGACCGCCTGACCCAGGCCGATCTCATGGGCATCACCCTGCCGCGCCGCTACGGCGGCCTGAACTTCCCGGTCACGGTCTCGGTCATGATCGTCGAGACGATCTCGCGCGCCGACCCCGCGCTCATGAACGTCTTCGGCCTGCAGGACATCGCCGAGACCGTCAACAAGTTCGCCTCCGACGAGCTCAAGGCGGCCTACCTGCCGCGCTTCGCTTCGGGCGAGGTCACCGGCTCGATGGCGCTCACCGAGCCCGAGGCCGGCAGCGACCTGCAGAACGTGCAGCTCAAGGCCACCCTGGGCGCCGACGGTATCTGGCGCCTGAACGGCGTGAAGCGCTTCATCACCAACGGCTGCGGTCAGGTGTCGCTCGTGCTGGCGCGCTCCGAGGAGGGCACGACCGACGCCCGCGGCCTGTCGATGTTCCTCTACGAACGCGACAGCCACATGAAGATCCGCCGCCTCGAGGACAAGCTCGGCATCCACGGCTCGCCCACCTGCGAGCTGCAGTTCGACGAGGCGCCGGCGCTGCTCGTCGGCGAGCGCCGGCGCGGCCTCACCACGTATGTGATGAGCCTCATGAACGGCGCCCGCATCGCCATCGCGGCGCAGGCCCAGGGCATCGCCGAGGCGGCCTACCGCGCGGCCTCCAAGTACGCCGACGAGCGCATCCAGTTCGGCGGGCCCATCCGCGAGCTCACGCCGGTGGCCGCCATGCTGGCCGACATGAAGGTCGCCCTCGAGGCCTCGCGGGCGCTGCTCTACGAGACGGCCATGATCGTCGATTTGAAGGAGGGCCTCGAGCGGCGCATCGAGCAGCTCCAGTCCGGCGAACGCGCGGCCGCCGGCGACGACGAGCTCAAGGAGCTGCGCGCCGAGCTCAAGGCGATGAACCGCCTCGCGGCGCTCTACACACCGCTCGCCAAGGCCTGCTCGACCGAGATGGCCAACCGGGTCGCCTACGACTCGCTGCAGATCCACGGCGGCTCGGGCTACATGCGCGACTTCGCCGTCGAGCGCCACGCGCGCGACGCGCGCATCACCAACATCTACGAGGGCACGACCCAGCTGCAGGTCGTGGCCGCGCTGGGCGGCGTGCTCTCGGGCACCCTGGCCGCGCGCCTCGACGAGTACGACGCCGGCGACCTGGGGGCGACCCCCGAGCTGCTCGTCCGGGTGCGCCGCGCCCGCGAACGCTGGAGCGCCGCCGTCGCCCACGTGCGCGCGGCCGACGACACGGCCTTCAGGGACTTCCACGGCCGCCGCCTCGTCGAGGCGGCCATCGACCTCGTCTGCGCCTACCTCCTGCTGCACGCCGCCCAGCACGACCCGCGCAAGCTGCTCGTGGCGCGCTACTTCGTCGAGCAGATGGGCGTGCGCGTCGAGAGCGTCGCCGGGGCCGTGCTCGACAGCGCGCCGGCCGCGATCGACAGCCTCCAGGCGCTCAGCCGCGACTGACCGGCGGGGTCAGACCGGGTCGTCGACCTCGTCCCAGTCGGGCGGCAGGATGATGCCGCTGAGCGGGTCGTCGTCGGCGGGCTCGGCGACGTCGTCGCCCGAGCCGTTGCCGAGGTGCGCGTCGGGCGCCTCGCCGTAGACCTGCACGCGGCCGCCCCCGAGGGCGCGCGCCTTGGCGAGCGCCTCGACCGCGCAGCCGCCGAGCTCGTCGGCGTCTTCGGCGTGCCGGGGGAAGCCGGCGACACCGACGCTCAGCGTGAAGCGGCCGAGCGCCACGTTGTCTTCGCTGCGCAGCTCCATGCCCTCGACGGCCTCGCGCAGCCGCTGCGCGACCTGGGTGGCTCCGGGCTTGAAGGGCGCGGTGTTGGGCAGCAACAGGGCGAACTCGCCGGCGGCGTGCACACAGGCCACGTCGACCTTGCGGCGCAGGCTGGCGGTGACGAGACGGGCGATCGCCTTGAGGACGGCCTCGCCGTCGGCGCGGCCGCGGCCGATCACGAAGCGCTCGTAGCCGTCGATGCCGGCGAGCACAACCGAGAGCGGCTGGTTGTAGCGCGCCGCGCGGGCCGTCTCGGAGTAGAGCCGATCGTAGAAGTACCAGCGGCTGAAGAAGCCCGTCACCGTGTCGATGGCCGCCTGACGGTCGAGGCTGCGGCTCAACCGGCGGTGCTCGAGCGCGACGGCGACATGATCGCCCAGCGCCTGCACGACGGCGAGCTCGGCCGGCGTCATGCGCCGCAGCGGGCGGCCGCGAACGTCGATGTAGCCGGCCGCCCGGCCGGCCACGACCAGCGGCACGACCAGCCTCGTCGGCTCGCCGGCGGTGCGGGCCTGCGCGGGACGCCGGCGGGCGATCGCGCGCAGGGCCAGCGTGTCCGGACCGTCGCCGGCGCCGACGCGGCCGGTAGACCCGCCCGCGGCCTTGTCGTCGCCGTCCTGATCGAGCGGCAGGCGCTCGAAGGAGTCGTCTTCGCGGTGGAGCCAGACCTCGACGTCGTGGTCGATGCCGGGCAGCAGCCGCTCGACCGCCGCCTGCAGTCCGGCCAGGATCTCGTTCTGGTCGAGGCCGGCCGCCAGGGCGCGGCTCGAATCGACGAGCGTCTGCAGCAGCTCGGCGTGCTCGTCGCCCGAACGGCGCGCCCGCTCAGCGCGCAGGCCGAGCTCGGTCAGCCGACAGACGCGTGCGAGCAGCGCGAGCTCGTCCTCGGTGAGGCGCCGCACCGCCCGACGCTCGACGAGGCCGAGCACGCCGACGACCTCGCCGCCGTCGAACAGCGGCACGTCGAAGGAGCTGCGGTAGCCGCGCCGCTTCATGAGGGCGGCGCTCTCGGCCGACAGGTCGGCGTCGTCGATGTGACGCTCGACCAGGGCGCGGCGCTCGAGCAGGAGGGCGAGGTCGGGGCGCTGGTCGAGGGGGACTTCGGTGCCGACGGCCTGCGCCTCGGCCGCGTTCACCCCGTCGCGTCGCCACACCGCCTGGTAGACGACGACCTCGCGCTCGCGGTCGAACAGCCAGACGTCGACCAGCCAGACGTCGAGCACACGGCCGACCTCGGCGACGAAGGCCGCGAGGCCCTCGCGCGAGGTCAGGGCGGCGGCGAGGGCCTGATCGGCCCCGTCCGTCGCGTGGCCGGCCACGCGCCGCTCGCGGGGCGGCGTCACGCCGTCGCCGGCGGGACCGTGCTCAGCATCCACTCGCGCTCCAATGGTTCGTCGTTTTCAGAAGGAAGGACCGAGAATCTTGTCGGCACATCGCGCGCGCGGCGATAGGGGCGACGGCTAAAGTGCCGGCGACGTCATGCCGATACAGCCGGCACCCCCTTCAAAACGGGCCTGGGTTTTGCAAGCCGCCTCGCTGCAGAGACGGCGCGCAGTCCCCGGGCCCGTCCCCTTATGGCGCGCCGCCGACCCACCAGGGACCGCCCGCGAGCGCCACACCGGGGTCCGCGGCCGGGTCGCCGCGGCGGGCGGTGACGGAGCCCCGTCGTTCTGGTAGATTGGCGCTGCTGTCTAGGAGGTTCCGGTGATCTACTCTGTCGTCCCGCCCGAGCTCGGCGAAGAGGTCTACGCCCGTCTCGTCGAGCGCTACAAGGACAATCCCAACATCACCGTGATCATGGACCGCCGCAAGGGCGACCGCCGCAAAGACAACTCCGGCGGCGGCGGCCGCGAGACGCGCGACCGGCGGCGCCGGCGCCTGCCCGGCTCGTTCGACGTCTGAGACTCCGGCACAGCCGGCTCATCTCCCGCGACCCGGCGCCGTGCGCGCCGCCGACACCGCGATCGAGCTGTCGGCGCTCATGCAGCCCGCCGACGCCAACTTCCTCGGCGTGATCCACGGCGGCGTGATCCTCAAGCAGATCGACGAGGCCGCCGGCACCTGCGCCTACCGCTTCGCCCGCACGCGCGTGGTCACGGCGGCCATCGACCGCATGTCGTTCCACTTCCCCGTGCAGATCGGCAACCTCGTCGTCTGCAAGGCCAGCGTCAACTGGGCGGGACACAGCTCGATGGAGATCGGCGTGCGCGTCGAGGCCGAGGATCTCGCCACCGGCGAGTGGCTGCACACCAACTCCGCCTACCTCGTGTTCGTGGCGATCGACGCCGAGCGTCGGCCCACGCCGGTGCCCGAGCTCCTGCTCGAGACGGCCGACGAACGCCTTCGCTGGGCGGCAGCCGAGGAGCGCCGCCGTGTACGGCTCGCAGAGCGCGACCGTGAACCCGAAGGGCCGGCCGGCGCGGGCGGCGTATAGACCAGCCGGCGTTGCCGCCGCCTTACGAGCACGACGCGCGCCGCTCGGCGACCCCACGTGCAAGAGGCCTGTCTGGGCGGCGACTAGGCGGCCGGGGCCGGCGCGACGCCCTCGAGGCGCAGCAGCTCGGCCAGGGCCGACTGGGCCACGTCGAGCTGGTCGGCGGTCGGCTCGCGCGTGGTGAGCAGGCGCTGCATGACAAGACCGGGGGCGCGCAGCAGATCGGCCAGCGGATGACCGCGATGGCGCGCCATCCACGAGAAGATCTCGAACGCCGAGCCCAGCGAGACGAGGCCCATGAGCAGGGTCGGCAGTGGTTTGTCGTCGGCGTCGGCGGCGCGCAGCACGAGCCCGCCGGCCAGGTTGGTCAGCAGGAGCGGGCCGATCAGGTTGGTGCCGCAGCGGTCGTGCTCCTTGGCGGCCGTCTCGGGCTCGCCGCCCGTCTCGAAGGCGGCCACGCTCTTGTGCTCGGCGCCGTGGAAGCGCGACAGCTCGGTGGCGCGCACGGCCAGCAGCGCCGGAGCCACCGACAGCGCCGAGACCAGCAGCTCACGCACGAGCGGCGCCGAACGCATCGTCTTGCGCAGCACGACGGTGGCGGTGGCTCCGGCGAGCGCCGCCCAGAGCACGGCCGGCTCCTCCTGGGGCATCACCGGCCGGCCGAGCTCGCGGCGCATCGCCGGCAGCGCGGTCGTCGTCTCGATCAGCCGCGTGACACCACGCACCACCGGCAGCCGGTCGAAGGCGCCGCGCCCGGGCAACCGTCCCTTGGCCCCCGAACGCACCTCGATGCCGCCGTCCGGCAGGCGCACGGCCGCCGCCCAGTTGTCCTGGCTTTGCAGGAGCACTCCATCTCTCAGGGCCATGCCCCCGATACGCAGTTCGGCCACCGCTTGCCTCCTTTCGTCGTGCTCAAGGGTTCCCGGCGTACGACCTATCCTATCGAGAGCAACGGACAAAGCGGCCGATCGGCTGTCCCTCGCCCGCGCTTGGCCTATACTGCTGACACGCTCCGGAATGCTCTCGAGCGCTCGACCGGAGCGTCCGGCAGGCGACACAGGAGGTGGCTGATGACAGATTCCGAGGTAGCAAGACGGAAGGCAGTCGTCTTCTGAGCACCAAGCTCACCTGATCGCGCGGCTGTCTTTCGTCGAGCCGCCCGAGGGGCGGGACGCCAACCGGCGCCCGCCCCTCGCTTCTTCTCCGACGCCGGAAAGAGCAGCGGCGCCGGCGCTGCTAGACTGACGGGCAGCCATGGCTCCGCACGACCGACCCAGTCCTTCCCATACCGCGCCCGCGCCGTTCGGCCGCGACCTCCGGCTCGCGTTCGTCTCCAGCCTGCTGTTCGCGATCGGTCTCGGCCTCTATTACCAGCTCCTGAACGTCTACGCCATCAGGAACCTGGGCGCGCCGCGGTTCATGATCGGGGCGCTCGTCGCCATCCAGGTCGGCATGACGGCGCTGAGCTACATCCCGGGAGCCTGGGCGGCCGACCACGTTCGTCTCAAGCTCGTGATCGTCGTCGGATGGTGGATCACCGTGCCGGCGGCCCTCTGTTTCGCGCTGGCGCCGAGCTGGCCCTGGCTGATCCCCGGCTACCTGCTGACCGGCCTCTACATGGCCAACAACCCGGCCTTCAAGGTCTACATGATGCTCAAGTCCGAGCCCGATCGCGTGGCTCGCAACATCTCCTACGTGTTCGCGAGCTTTCCCCTGGGCATGGCGCTCGGACCGCTCGCCGGCGGCTGGCTTGCCGGCAGGTACGGCATGCGCGTCGTGTTTCTCATCGCCATCGTCTTCTACGTCGCCTCGTCGATCGTCATCACCCTGATCAGAGACACGCCCTACCACGCCGCCGGTCAGTCGTGGGGTCTCCCCGACCTGCTCGGGAACCGCATCTTCCGGCGCAACCTCGTCTTCTTCTTCGGCGCCTTCTTCACCGTCTACCTGGCCCAGCCGTTCGTGCAGCCCTACTTCGCGCAGGTCCATCACCTCGGCTACACCGCGCTCGGCATCCTGGCCGGCATCGGCGCCCTGGGCGGCAGCGCGATCACCTTCGTGGCCGGGCGAGCGGCCGACCTGCGCGGCCACCGCCAGGGCATCGGCCTGACGATCGCCTGCCTCGTGCTCGGCGCCCTGCTCGTGCTGGCCGGCTGGGGACCGCCCGGCTGGGCGCTCGCCGTGTTCTTCTACGGCGCCTTCGACTCGTTCCGGTTCGTCACGGCCGGCGTGGTGAGCCGCTCGTTCGGCTCGGTGCCCCCGGTCTGGGGCTACGCCGTCTTCGACGCGAGCATGGGCGTGCCCATGGCCTGCGGCTCGCTTGCCGGCGGGGCGCTGTACCGCGTCGCCTTCGGGCTGCCGTTCGCCGTCGTGATCGCGCTCGGGGCCGGCGTGCTGCTCGTCCTGGCCTTCGCCGGGCGCCGGCGGCCGGCGCCGCGCGAGGTCTCGGAGCGGGCCCTCGCGACGCCGGCCGCCCCTGTCTCGTCGGGCCTGCCGTCGTCCGCGTCTGCTACCCTACAGGGGACCAAGGAGACCACATGACCGACCGCGACATCGACACCGGCGTCACGCCGAAGATCCTCGTCACGCAGCTGCCCGAGGGCCGCGTGGTCACCACCTACTTCGTCGCCACCGACAAGGAGCCGGCCACCGACCGCAACGGCAAGTCGTTCCTGCGCCTCAAACTGCGCGACGCCTCGGGCGAAGTCAAGGCCATCCACTTCGACGCCGACGCGGACGTCGTCGAGAGCCTGGCCAACGGCGACGTGGTCAAGGTCAGCGGCACCTACTCGAAACACGAGAAGTACGGCGAGCAGTTTCAGATCAGGACACTGAGCGCCATGGCGCCCGGCGAGTACGACATCGGCACGCTCGTGCCGGTCTCGCCGGTGCCCCTCGACGAGCTCGTCGAGCGCCTGCGCGCGCTCGTCGCCTCGGTGCGCAGCCCCTCGCTGCACGCCCTGCTGGCCTGCGCCCTCGACCCGGCCCGCGAGCCCGGCGCGACCTTCGCCATCGTGCCGGCCGCGGTGCGCAACCACCACGCCTACCGCCACGGACTGCTCGAGCATTCC
>Ga0335071_10009259_pt1 | contig 10076 bp, 8 predicted proteins | sample Lox_Sample_15_FD_206724 | JGI IMG/M metagenome (GOLD analysis project Ga0335071, IMG submission 206724) | Soil microbial communities from Loxahatchee National Wildlife Refuge, Florida, United States - Lox_Sample_1.5 | ecosystem: Environmental > Terrestrial > Soil > Wetlands | place: USA: Florida...
GCCCAGCTTTTCGCGGAAGAGTGCGGCAATCTCTTCCTTAGACATGTAAAACGCGGGCACGACGATGTGGGCCGGACCCACGCCGGCAAGCTGGACGATGTACTCCCCAAGATCGGTTTCGAGCACCCGAATACCCGCACCCTCGAGCGCGTGGTTGAGGCCAATCTCCTCGGTCGCCATGCTCTTGGATTTGACGACCAGACGCGCCCGGTGCCGGCCGGCGATGTCGAGCAAGATCTGCTGCGCCTCGGCCGCATCGCGCGCCCAGTGGACATTTCCGCCGGCCTTGACGATCGCCGTCTCCGCCTGCTCCAGGTACGCGTCGAGGTGCGTCAGCGCGTGCAGCCGGATTTCGTGGCCGGCCTGTCGCAGCAGCTGCCAGAGGTCATTCCCCAGCGCCTCGACGAGCGCGGCGCGGTTGCCGAGGAACTTGGCCGTCGCTTTCTGGACGGCCCCGGGCATGCCGGGCGGAACCCGCTGCGAGTTGCCGCGAAAATCGATAGTGGTCGGCATGGGATTCATGCGGCATCCCTCCCGGCCGTCAAGAGCTCGATGAGATGCATGGGGCGCACGGGCGACCCGGCTTTCCGAAGGCCGCCCGCGATGTTCATGATGCATCCTGCGTCACAGGCGACCACCACATCCGCCCCGCTCGCGTTGATGGCCTGGACCTTGGCCTCCATCATGGCCTTGCTGACCTCGGGATAGATGACGCTGAACACGCCGCCAAATCCGCAACAGGTCTCTTCGCCGGACAGCGGGACCAGCTCGATCCCCTGCACCGCCTTGAGCAGCGCCTTGGGCTCCTCGCGCGCGCCGAGTCCGCGCAGCAGGTGGCAAGAGGCATGATAGGTGACTTTCCCGGAGAAACGGGCGCCCACATTTGTGACCTTGAGCTGATGGACCAGAAACTGTGTGAACTCGTACGTGCGCTCGGCCACGGCCTTGGCCCGGCGGTGCTCCGGCGTCCCTTCCGGAAATAATTCCAGAAAGTGATGCCGGATCATGTCCACGCAGGAGCCGGAGGGCGAGACGATGAAACCCTCCGTCGGTCCGAACACATCGATCCACTTGAGCGCCAGATCTTTCGCCTGGGCCCGATAGCCGCTGTTGAAGAAGGGCTGCCCGCAGCAGGTCTGGCCCGCCGGGAACGCGACCTGCACGCCCAGCGATTCAAGCAGGTCGACCATGCGCTTAAGGACCCCGGGGAAGAACTGCTCGGAGAGGCAGGTGATGAAGAGCTGCGCCGTGACCGCCATTCCGCTTCCCTTTCAGACACGAGTCGCGTCAAGACTACCTGATCTACAGCAGACTAGACACAGACGGGGGGCTGTATCCTGCCCCCCCGTCTGCAGTACTTCTTATATTACTTGATCGGTGGTATAGGAATCATCCACGGAAAGACATACGCCTGGAGCATGCAAATCAAGCCGATGACCGCTGCCCCTGCGACGGAATGCCAGAACACCGTTCGGAAAATGGGCCCCAGCGCATGGGACCGTTCGTATGGATCGTCGTAGCAGGCGGCGCAGGCCACCATGATCGACTGGGCGTCAATCATCTTTCCCATCACGCCCCCCGTCGAGTTCGTCGCCGTGATGAGAATCTCGTTCAGGTGAAGCTGCTGGGCGGTGATCCGCTGGAGGCTGCCGAACAGGGCGTTCGAGGCCGTGTCTGATCCGGTCAGGAAGACCCCTAACCAGCCCAGATATGCGGAGAAGAACGGATAGAACACTCCAGCGCCGGTGAACGCCAAGCCGAGGACGGCGTCCGTCCCGGAGTAGCGTGTGAGGAACCCGAGCCCGAGGACCTGCCCGATCACCAGAATGGGGATCACCAAGCGCCGGGCTGTTCGTCGCACCGCCTCGCCCCACTGCGAGGGACTCAAGCCGAGCGCCATACCTGACAGCAACGCTGCCACGAACACCCCGGTCCCGGCAGCCGACAACCAGTTGATGGCGAAGACGGCCGCTTCGGGTTTGGCATTTGGCGGCGCGACGGGCGGCATGCGCTGGACCAAGTTGTGCAGTGCCGGCATCTGCCACGCTGGCAGTGACAGGGAGCCTGCGAAGGTCGAGCCGAACAGCGTGGTCTTGAAGGTAATACCCGCAAACAGCGTGTTCAGGTAGGCCTTCCAGTTTGGCATGCCCCATATGGCACAGCAGACGATGAGGATGGTCCAGGGCAGCCAGGCATACGCGGTCTGGCCAACCGTGTAGGGGTATGCCCACTCTTCGCTGTCCGTCGTCACTGTCGCTGCTTTCTTTCCGGCCTTCGCCAGGGCTTCGCGTTCGGATTTCAACAGGAACCTGGTCTTGGGATGCCAAACGAAGCGCAGGAAAAGCGCTGTGCAGATGACCGAGAATACTCCTGCTACCACGTCCGTCATCAGGTGAAATTCATTTGTCTGCGATGCTAGGAACTGCATGATGGCAAAGGACATCCCCGAGCACAGTGCCCCCGGCCACACCTCCCACGCCTCTTTCCAGGTGCCCCCTTCCATCAGAACGAACGCCGTCACCAACCAGAAGGGCACCAGGATGGATACCCAGGGAAGCTGCCGGCCCACCATTGACGAGAGCGTGAGCTGATCGAGTCCGCTCACGGCCGCCAGTGTCACGATGGGAGTACCGATGGCCCCATAGGCGACCGGAGCGGTGTTGGCCAGGAGGTTCAGGACGGCCGATTGGAAAGGTGAGAAACCCAATCCAACCATTACGGCACCGGCGATCGCCACAGGCGTGCCGAACCCCGAGGTACCCTCAATGATCGCCCCGAACGAGAACGCGATCAGCAGCACCTGGAGCCGACGGTCGAACGAGATGTGGATGATGGACTCCTTGACGATCTCGAACTTGCCGGTGATCAGAGTCATGTTGTACAGAAAAATGGCACCGATAATGATCCAGATGATACCCAGAAATCCAGCCAGGCTACCGAAAGCGAACGCCGAAATCGCCGAGGGAAAAGGCATCCCGAAGACAACACAGGACACCAGAAACGCTACCAGGACAGCGTAGAATGCGGCATACGGTGCTGCGATGCCGAGATGCCTTCTCCCTTCTCTGTCGCGATGTGGGTGGAGTGCGATGAAGTAGAGCAAGGTGAGGATCGGAATGGCGGCTACGATCACCGAGACAAAAAAGTTTCCAGTAGGATTGTAGTTCTGATGGTACATTGGACCTCCTCCTCACGGATTCCCTTGGCCACACGTGCACCGATCGGTCTATCCAGTACCGAGGAGCAGCAACACGTACCGTCCTAGCAAGGCGCTACGGACCGCCTCACTCGCGGATCACCCCCTTTCGAAAACAGGTGCGCGAAGCACACATCCGCATGCGTGTGTGAAATGCACTTGTGGATTTGCGTGAACAGAATTGAGCGCAGAGCAAGAGCGACTCGGGCGCTCTGAGGATCGTCGACGCGTGCACTGATGAGGAAGAAGGACGAGCATCGATCAGCCCCCCGAAGAGATGGCCGATCCCGTTCACGTCCCAGACGTACCTTCGGAATAACCACCGGGCAAGGCCGGCGAGCCCGAATGCCCCCTCCCCTGGGAACAATTGCGCGCATGCTACGCGGACCTGACACGCCGTGTCAAGATGAGCTTTGGGCCTTCTGAATTGTCCTGCAGACTTTGGTCAAAGCACCAGACAGGCACGACCGACCGCCTGTTACGGATCCTGCGCGAGCCGGATCCGGCCGGCATCAGTGGCGTGATAGTGCTCCGCCTCCCCGACGACCAGTCCGGCCTCGCTCAACTCGCGGAGACTCATCCGTACCCGATAGACGGGCATGCGGAGCTGGCGCGAAATCTCTTCAACCGTCTGCGGTAATGCGAGTGCCTTGAGCACGCCGCGGGCTGCCGGCTCGAGGGTGCCATCCGGTCGGATGCAGGCCATGCCGCCTCCATGCAGGGTGACGCACGATGGCGCCTACCCGTTATCCGTGGCGCTGTCATTGTCCGGCGCGGACGCCTGGCAAAAATACCAGTCAACACAGTTTGGATTGGATTGCGTCCGCTCTGCCGCGGCATCGATGGTCTTCGGCGGCGGCAAGATGACCCGTTCGCCCGGCCGCCAGTTGGCGGGGGTCGCCACCCCGTGCTGGTCGGTTGTCTGCAAAGCGTCAATGAGCCGAAGCACCTCGTCCGTGTTCCGCCCGGTCGTGAGCGGATAGTAGATCATGGCGCGCAGAATCCCGGCCGGATCGATCACAAACAGACACCTGCTCGTCTCGGTCCGGCTTTCGCCAGGCATGATCATGCCGTAGAGGGTTGCGACCTCTTTGTTCAGATCGGCAATCACTGGGAACGGGATGCTGACCTGAAAGTGCTGTTCGATATTGCGGATCCACGCAATGTGGGCGTAGGTGCTGTCGATGCTCAGCCCAAGCAGTTCCACATTGCGCCGAGACAGCTCGGGTGCGAGCTTCGCGAAGGCCACGAACTCCGTCGTGCAGACCGGTGTGAAATCGGCCGGGTGCGAGAACAGCACCAACCAACTCCCGCGAAAATCCTCGAGCCGGATGGTGCCGTGCGTGGTCTCGGCCTGAAATGGCGGCGCCGGCATGCCGAGCCGGGGAAATACGGGGGACGCGGGCATGGCCTCCATGGCGACTCCTTTAGTCGATGACGCGCAAAAGACGGACGCCCCGGCAGGAAAACCGCCAGGGCGTCCATTGCGACTCACAGATGTACCGACCCGCATGCAAAATTACCGCATCGCATACGAGCGCAGCACGTGCATGTAATTGGCCCGGACGAACGCCGCCGGCTGGGCCACCGACTTCTGGCTCATGCTGCCCTGCATTTGCTTGATCGAGACATATTCGTGTTCTTCCATCCAGCGCACCACGCCGTCGCGGACCACTTTCAGGTGCTCGATCCCGTTGCGGAGCAACGCCGAGGTCATCATTGCCACGCGGGCCCCGGCCATCATACACTTGATGACGTCTTCGCCGGTGTGCACCCCGCCGGTGACCGCCATGTCCGCCTTAATACGGCCGTAAAGGATGGCCACCCAGCAGAGGCGCAGGCGCAATTCTTCGGAGCGGCTCAGGTTCAGGTTTGGCGTGACCTCGAGCTTCTCCAGGTCGAAATCGGGCTGGTAGAAACGGTTGAAAAGGACCAGCGCATTCGCTCCGGCTTGTTCCAGCTTCCGGGCCATTGACGCCATGGCGCTGAAGTACGGGCCCAGCTTGACCGCCACAGGGATCTTCACACTGGCGCGCACGTCGCGCACCAGGTCCATGTACATCTTGTCCACCGCGGCACTGTCCGTGTCAAAATCGGTGGCGATGTAGTACACGTTCAGTTCCAAGGCATCCGCCCCGGCCTCTTCCATCTTCTTGGCGTAGCGGATCCAGCCGCCAGTGGAGACGCCGTTGAGGCTGGCGATCACCGGGATCCGGACAGCAGCCTTGGCCTTGCGGATCAGCTCCAGGTAGGCGTCTGGACCGATGCGGTACTGCCCCATGTCCGGGAAGTAGCTGAGCGACTCGGCGAAGCTCTCGGTGCCACGATTCAGAAAATTATCCAGGTCGTTGCTCTCGATCCGAATCTGCTCCTCGAAGAGCGAGTGGAGCACCACGGCTGCGGCGCCCGCATCTTCCATTCGCTTGACAGCGTCCAACTCGTGCGAGAGCGGCGACGGGGACACCACCAGCGGATTTTTCAGCGTCAGACCGAGATAGGTCGTCGCAAGGTCGGTCATTGTGCCTTCTCCTCTTTCGCGCCATTGCCGGGCATGGCGGCCCAGTGCTCGTAGAGCTTCCAGCGCGCATTCACCTCGGCCTGGGCCGTCTCAAGCAGCGCCTTGGCACCGGCCGGATCGCTGTGATTCAGCATCGTGAAGCGAGTCTCGTTGTTTTCGAATTTGTCCAGCGTGATCGAGGGCGCCTTGCTATCGAGGATGAGCGGATTCTTGCCCTCGGCCACGAGCATCGGGTTGTAGCGCATGAGCGGCCAGTGGCCGGACTGGACGGCGGCCTTCTGCTGATCCAAGCCGTGCTTCAGGTCGTAGCCGTGCGCGATACAGTGGCTGTAGGCGATGATCAAGGAGCAGCCATTGTAGGCTTCGGCTTCCAGGAACGCCCGCACGGTATGCATGTCGTTCATGCCGAAGGCGACTCGCGCCACGTAGATGTTGCCGTAGGTCATGGCGATCATCGCCAGATCCTTCTTCGGGCGCGGCTTGCCGCCCGCCGCAAACTTCGCCACCGCGCCGCGCGGCGTAGCCTTGGACATCTGGCCGCCCGTGTTTGAGTACACCTCGGTGTCCATCACCAGGACGTTGACGTTGTAGCCAGAGGCCAGCACGTGATCCAACCCGCCGTAACCGATGTCATAGGCCCAGCCGTCGCCCCCCAGAATCCAGACGCTTCTCTTCACCAGGGCGTCGGCCACCCCTGAGAGGGCCTTGGCCTCGCTGCTCTTGATACCGACCAGCTTGGCCTTGAGGGCCACCACGCGCTCGCGCTGGGCCTTGATACCAGCTTCGTTGGACTGGTCGGCCTCGAGCAAGCCCTTGACCAGTTCGTCGCCAATCTGGGTCGAGAGCTTCTTCAGTAACTCTTTGGCGTACTGATGTTGGGTGTCAATCGCCAGGCGCATGCCGAGCCCAAACTCCGCGTTGTCTTCGAACAGGGAGTTGTTCCAAGTCGGCCCCCGCCCGTCCTTGTTGAAGGCGTACGGCGTGGTCGGCAGGTTACCGCCGTAGATCGAGGAGCAGCCGGTCGCGTTGCCGATCATGGCGCGATCGCCGAACAATTGCGTGAGCAGCTTCACATAGGGCGTCTCGCCGCAGCCGGCGCAGGCGCCGGAGAACTCGAACAGCGGCTGGAGCAACTGCACGTCCTTCACCTGGCTGGTGTTCAGAATGCCGCGATCCACCTCGGGCAGATTGAGGAAGAATTCCCAATTCGCCCGCTCGGTTTCGCGGATCGGCGGCTGGGGCGCCATGTTGATCGCTTTCAGCTTGGTCTCCTGCTTGTTCTTGACCGGGCAGACTTCGACGCACAGCTCGCAACCCGTGCAGTCCTCGGGCGCGACCTGGAGCGTGTACTTCAGGTCCTTGAACTCGCGCCAGCGGGCCGGCGCGGACTTGAACGTGGCCGGCGCGTTTGCCACCAACTCGGGCGAGTATACCTTGCTCCGGATGACCGCGTGCGGGCACACCAAGATACACTTGCCGCACTGGATGCAAATGTCCGGATCCCACACCGGGATTTCCAGCGCGATATTCCGCTTCTCCCACTGGGTCGTGCCGGTCGGGAAGGTGCCGTCCTTCGGGAACGCGCTGACGGGCAGGGCCTCGCCTTCGCCGGCAATGATCTGACCCAACGTCTTCTTGACGAACTCCGGCGCCTCGCTCGGCACGGCCGGGCGCAGGTCAAAACTGCTGCTCACCTTGGCCGGGAACTTGACCTCGTGCAGGTGATCGAGGGCCGCGTCCACGGCGGCGAAGTTCTTTTTCACCACCGACTCACCGCGCTTGCCATAGGTCTTCTCGATCGCGTGCTTGATCGCCGCGATCGCTTCCTCCCGCGGCAGGACGCCGCTGATGGCGAAAAAGCAGGTCTGCATGACGGTGTTGATGCGCACCCCCATGCCCGTCTGCTCCGCAACCTTGTACGCGTCGATCAAGTAGAACTTCAGCTGCTTCTCGATGATCTGCCGCTGCACGGTCTTGGGTAGGTGGTCCCAGACCTCGTCCGGCCCGTAGATGCTGTTCAGGAGGAACACCGCCCCAGGCTGGGCGGCCTTGAGTACGTCCAGGCGCTCGAGGAAGCTGAACTGGTGGCAGGCCACGAAGCTGGCCTTGCTGATCAGATATGTCGAGTGGATCGGCTTGGGCCCGAAGCGCAGGTGCGAGATCGTTACGGCACCCGATTTCTTCGAGTCGTATACGAAATAGCCCTGGGCGTAGTTGTCGGTATCCTCGCCGATGATCTTGATCGAGTTCTTGTTCGCGCCCACCGTGCCGTCGGCGCCGAGGCCGAAGAAGAGGGCGCGCACCGTCTTGGGATCTTCGGTCGAGAATTCCGGATCCCAGGGCAGGCTGGTGTGGGTCACGTCGTCCACGATGCCGACCGTGAAATGGTTTTTCGGCTTCGGCTTGGCGGCCTCGTCGAGAACCGCCTTTACCATCGCCGGCGTGAACTCTTTCGAGGACAGGCCGTACCGGCCGCCGATCACGCGCGGGGTGGCGGCAAACGGAGAGGCCCCGGCCGCAACGGCCTCGCTCAATGCCGTAACCACGTCCTGATAGAGCGGCTCGCCGGCACCGCCCGGCTCCTTCGTCCGATCCAGAACCGCCAGCGTCTTCACGGTTTTCGGGAGCGCCTGGATGAAATGTTCGACCGAGAACGGCCGGAAGAGCCGCACCTTCAGCACGCCGACTTTTTCGCCGCGCGCGGTGAGATACTCGACGGCTTCCTGCGCAGCCTCGGCGCCCGAGCCCATCAGGATGACCACGCGCTCCGCATCCGGGGCGCCGACGTAGTCGAACAGATGGTATTCCCGGCCAACGATCTTCGCGAACTTGTCCATCGCGTTCTGCACGATTGCCGGGCAAGCCAGGTAATAAGGATTGCAGGTCTCGCGTGCCTGGAAGAAGACGTCCGGGTTCTGGGCGGTACCCCGCAGGACCGGATGGTCCGGGGACATGGCGCGCTGGCGGTGGGCCTGGATGAGTTCGTCGTCCAGCATGGCACGCATATCATCGAGCGTGAGCTGCTCGACCTTACCCACCTCATGGCTGGTCCGGAAACCGTCGAAGAAGTGGACGAGCGGCACCCGCGCCTCGAGCGTCGCCGCCTGAGAAATCAGGGCCATGTCCATAACTTCTTGGACGGAATTGGAGGCGATCAGGCCGAAGCCGGTCTGCCGCACCGCCATGACGTCGCTGTGATCGCCGAAGATCGAAAGCGCGTGTGACGCAACTGTGCGGGCGGATACGTGGAACACGGTCGAAGTCAACTCGCCCGCGATCTTGTACATGTTCGGGATCATCAGGAGCAGGCCTTGCGCCGCGGTGAACGTCGTGGTCAAGGACCCGGCCTGCAACGCGCCGTGCACCGCGCCGGCGGCGCCGCCTTCGCTCTGCATCTCGACCACCAGGGGCACCGTGCCCCAGATGTTCGGGATGCCCTTCGCGGAATACTCGTCCGCCCATTCCCCCATGTTGGAGGACGGGGTAATCGGGTAGATCGCGATCACCTCGTTGGTCCGGTGGGCGACGTACCCGGCGGCCTCGTTTCCGTCAATCGTGACTTTCGCTCTGCTCATATTTGCCTCTCCTCGATCCGCAGGGCGGACCGCGCTGATGAAGGAAAGCCGGTCAACTCTTCTGCGCCGCGGCGACGACGGCTTTCACGTACTCGGATTCGGGCAACGCCCCTTCGATGCTGGTCTCGTTGACCAGCGTCCGTGGCACCGCCCGAACCTGATAGCGTTGGGCCAACTGCGGGAACTCCGTGATCTCGACCAGGTCGGCCGTGATCTGATCGCTCTCGACGGCCAGTTGCGTGGCCAGCCGCACCGCGGCCGGACAATGCGGTCAGGTTGGCGTCGAAAACACCTGCAGGCGGACCGGCTGGCTGATTCCGCTGACCAAGCTGCGACTCTCGGGACTGAGGTCCGTCGTACCGCGCGACACGTCCTGAATCGCCCCCAGAAACGCCGAAAACTCGTGCCCCATCGGAATCCCGTAAAAGCGGATTCCATAATCCTTGACGCCCATCACCACCGTCGCCGGGACTTTATCCACCTGAAACTGCGCCGCCTTGTCCCGATCAATCTGCAGGTTGTACACCTCGAGGCGAATTTTATCCGACAGCTCGGCGACCTCTTTCATCAGGCGCTCGGTATCGCGGCAGTAATGACACCCAAGCTCCTGCGTGAAGTTGATCAGGGTCACCTGCCCGGTCAGGCCGGCGAATTGCTGTCGGATTTCTTGTTGATCTCGATCACTGAGCAGGGCCACAGAAATTCCTCTCGATCGGCCCACCGTGCAGCGGCAGAGCCGGCTCCTTGCACAACCATATTAGGGTAGAACAGGCGTCCCGATTCGCCA
>Ga0335071_10009260_pt1 | contig 10075 bp, 8 predicted proteins | sample Lox_Sample_15_FD_206724 | JGI IMG/M metagenome (GOLD analysis project Ga0335071, IMG submission 206724) | Soil microbial communities from Loxahatchee National Wildlife Refuge, Florida, United States - Lox_Sample_1.5 | ecosystem: Environmental > Terrestrial > Soil > Wetlands | place: USA: Florida...
GTTTTTTGCACCCGGTACAGCCACGCTCCACTTCCCGTCATTATATTCCGTCACATAAATATTCTCGTCGAACTTGGTATCCCTGTACTTGCTGACCTGTTTGTCCTTGCGGGGCCGCCTCGAGGCAAAAAACATCTTTTTCGCGTCGGATGTAAGAACAGGGGAATAGTCATCCGCATTTGAGTTCACATTTCCCCCAAGGTTTTTTATTTCTACCCTGACAGTATCCCTGGTAAGAATCAGTACATTGCTGCATTCTTCGATGAGCCGGTTTGCAAAAGCTATATTCTGCCTGCTCTTCGGATAGGGATCCTCAAGGTACGCTTTAAGTTTCCCTTCGGCCTCCCTGTATCGCCCAGCGTAGATCAGAGCCCTCCCTGAAAGCAGGAGAATATCGGAAGAGATTTCATTATTAAGCCCGAAAGCCCTTCCAAGGTAATCGGCTGCCTCTTCTTTCCTGTCCGAAAAAAGGGCCGAAACGCCCAGTTTATAATTCAATGCGGCATTGAGCCTGTTATAGGAATATGCAAGCTTGTATTCATCATAAGCCCTGGCATACCAGATACCTCCCTTTGAATAGAAAGAATCGCCGTCCTTAATATGTTTCCAGGCAGCATCAAATCCGGGCTGATCGGTCCGGAATTCCTTTCGGCTGACCTGGATGTTCTCCTGTGCACTCAAAAGACAGGCCTGCAGTAAAACGATTACTGCCAGCAGGATTGACTTATTCATGCCATTCATTTTTTGAAAGTTAAATTTAGGAAATATTCGGATGACTTCATCGGGAAGGTGTGTTTTCATTATTATCATATTTTAATAAAACCATAAATCGGAAAAAATGTTATTTTTGCTAAGCTTACATTTACTAAAAGAATTTAACATCCGGCCTCAGTGGAATTCAAATTCATTAACACGGAATACCTTGAAACCGTTTCCGGCGGTGACCGCAGCATAGCCAGGGAGCTGGTCGAAATATTCAGAGCTCAGGTAGTTGAATTTGCAGGGGAGATGAAGAATCTGCTTGCAGCAGGGGATTATTATTCACTCGGACTCCTTGCTCATAAAGCCAAGTCATCGATTGCAATAATGGGTATGAATGATCTGGCCTCCATGCTAAAGACATTTGAACTGGACGCAAAAGAGAGCAGGGGAACCGAAAAGTATGAAAGTTACATCTCGAGGTTTGAACAGGAGACCTCCGTGGCGGTTACTGAGCTTGATTATTATCTGAACAATGAATAAACAGGACTGGTGATGGTGAATATTGAGAAGACAGGTAATGTTGAAATAGTCCGGTTCACAATTAATAAAATCAACGCGCTCGTAACTGACGACATCAGGGAACAGGTTAAGAAGCTGTTTGAGCATGCCGGTTCAAAGGTAATTCTCGACCTTACAGGCGTTGAATACATAGACAGCACTGGTTTCAGCTGTCTTCTCAGCTGCTACAGGGAATCAAAAAACAATTACGGTACACTCAAAATATCAAGTCCGGAACCACCGGTAAGGAAGCTCTTTGAATTGCTTCACCTGAATACGGTCTTCGATATCAGTTCCGATACCGATTCCTGTATCAGATCCTTCCGCTGACCCGGTTCTGCTTCCGAAAGTCAGCATTATCGCCCCAAATCCGACGTAACAATTTCATCCATGCTCAAATCGACGGGATGGCTTAGTATTGCCGACTCATCAACCAAATGATCCTGCATGCAGTTGCAAAAACCAATATTGAGCATGCCTGAGACAGCTGTTTCACATTTAACATTTAATGAACGTCGGATATGACAGGTCTTGTCATTGAATGGAAATAGGTAAATTTGAAGCGTAAATCGATGAAGCAATGAGCAAGATTATCTGGAAGCCAGGGACAATGGTATATCCATTACCGGCAGTCATGGTCAGTTGCGGGAGCAACGAGGCTGAGCATAATATCATCACAGTATCGTGGACCGGAACACTCTGTACCGATCCTCCCATGTGTTATATATCTGTCAGACCCTCGAGGCATTCCTATGATATAATTAAGCGCAACGGAGATTTTGTAATTAACCTGACGAACAGGGAGCTGGCATACGCGACTGACTGGTGCGGAGTCAGGACCGGTGCAAAGCATAATAAATTCGCCGAGATGAACCTGACGCCGGTACCAGCAACAAAGGTTAAGTCGCCTCTGATTAAGGAATCTCCGGTAAACATCGAATGCGTGGTAAAGGAGATAAAGGAGCTTGGTTCACATCACATGTTCATATCTGATATTGTCGCAGTCAATGCTGCAAGTGAGCTTTTCGATGAAAAGACAGGGCTCTTCAGGCTGAATGACTCGGAGCCTCTGTGCTACCTTCACGGAAAGTACTATCTGACAGGAAAATTCATTGGGAAATTCGGGTTTTCTGTTGAGAAGAAGAAGAAAAAGAAAAAGCCCGGGAAGGATAGGATAATTTAAGTCAAATTATTAATTTCAGCCGGGATTATGTTTTCCAGGGTTTCATTCTGATGAATACAATCCGGGTTAACCTGTATAAAGAAGTCATAATTAAATGATTTAAAATGAGTGAGAAGATCTTAAAGGCTCTGATGCAACTCTTCGCAATCATTGCACGTCCGCAGGTAAATGACAGTGACCGTCGTGCCGTTGTTGAGGCTTTCCTCAGGCGTCAGTTGAACGAAGAGCTGGTCAAAACTTACATGGGTTTCTTTGACGAGTTTTACCAGGAGGCCCAGGAGAAGCAGAAAAAGAGCACTCAGAACAGGCGTACCGCTGCTATTGCCGTAAGGGTCCTAAAGATTTGTAACGATATAAACGATCAGCTGACACAGGATCAGAAGATCATTGTTCTTGTACAGCTTCTTGAATTCTGCCGGTCGGAGAGCAATGAGGTAAGCGAACTTGAACTGGAATTCATCCAGGCCGTTTTCGAATCTTTCAATGTTGATCCCAACGAGAACAGGCTGATAAAAAGTTTTGTGCTTAACTCCTTCGGAGAGATACCTGCATCGCCCGGCGTACTGGTAATTGACAATGCCGAGAAACCCGAACACCACGAATACAAGCACCTTCAAAACAGGGATGTAAAGGGCCAGATATGGGTCCTCTATGTTCACTCGGCAAGCATGTATTTTGTGAGGTTTACGCACACCGGTGAACTTTACATGAACGGTCAGCTCCTGCAGGAGGACAAAGTCTATCCTTTCAACCCCGGTTCATCACTTAGGGACCCGAAATCATCGCCTATTTATTACAGTGATGTCATAAAGCAATTCTTCAAGGAAGAGCTCTCCGCGTCGAGGGTGGTCTATAAGGTGGATCAGCTGGAGTACAGGTTCAGGAGCGGCAAGATAGGTATACACCCGATGAGCTTTGAGGAAGAATCCGGCAGGATGGTTGGTATTATGGGGGCCAGCGGCGCTGGAAAATCAACCCTGCTCAGTGTCCTCAACGGGATCAACAAGCCATTTTCAGGAAAGGTTTCGATCAACGGAACAAGCATACACGAGCAGAGTGAATCGGTAAAAGGCCTGATTGGCTATGTTTCCCAGGATGACCTGCTAATAGAGGAACTGACGGTATTTGAGAACCTGTATTATAACGCGAAACTCTGTTTCGATAACCTTTCCGAGGAAGAGATCAGGGCAAAGGTCGATATAACTCTGAGGAACCTGGGTTTGTATGAGATCAGGGACATGAAAGTGGGGAGCCCGCTCAACAAGAAGATATCAGGGGGCCAGAGAAAGAGGCTGAATATCTCGCTGGAGCTGATCCGTGAACCTTCAATCATGTTTCTTGATGAGCCTACCTCTGGTCTGTCGTCGAGGGACTCTGAAAACATACTTGACCTCCTGAAGGAACTTGCGCTGAAGGGAAAACTCCTGTTCGTTGTTATTCACCAGCCATCGTCCGACATTTTCAAAATGTTCGACAGGCTGATCATACTCGATACCGGAGGTCACCTTATATATAACGGGAACCCTATTGAATCCATAGTATATTTCAAGACAAGGATTCATCACGCCAACTACAACGAGAGTGAGTGCCATGTCTGCGGGAATGTCAACCCCGAGCAGATTTTCAATATCGTAGAGGCCAGGGTGCTCGATGAATATGGCCAGCCGACAAGCACCAGGAAAATTTCGCCTCCCGAGTGGAGCGAGCACTATAAAAAATTCCTGCTCGGCAAGGAAGAACCACTCGATGAAGGTAAAGGTATCCCGGAGATTAATTTCAAGACTCCGGGTAAGCTTAAACAGTTCGTTGTCTTTGTCAAGAGGGACGTCTTATCAAAGCTATCCGACACGCAGTACCTTATTATCACCCTTCTGGAATCGCCAGTTCTTGCTCTGTTCCTCGCATTCCTGATAAAGTACTTCAACAAGGGAACAACGAACGCACCATATACCCTGAGAGGGAACGAGAACCTGCCTGTTTACATTTTCATGTCGGTTATAGTTTCAATCTTCATGGGGCTGACGGTAAGTGCGGAGGAGATTATAAAGGACAGAAAGATTCTCAAGCGCGAAGCATTCCTGAACCTGAGCTGGAACAGCTACCTCATGTCCAAGGTCTCGGTGCAGTTCGTCATTTCAGCAATCCAGGCTTTCACATTCGTGCTTGTAGGCAATCTCATCACCCAGATACACGGGATGTGGTTCCAGTACTGGCTGGTACTCTTCTCCTGCTGGGCATCGGCGAACATGCTGGGCCTGGTGATCTCCGACAGCTTCAAGGCAGTTGTTACAATATATATACTGATACCCTTCCTCGTGATACCTCAGATCATCCTTAGCGGGGTGATGGTAAAGTACGAGAAGCTGAATCCGAACCTCACCTCCCCGGTGGCTATCCCGTTTTATGGTGAGTTCATTACTGCAAGATGGGGCTATGAGGCCCTTGCTGTGGAGCAGTACGTGAATAACAAGTATGAGAAGAAGTTTTACCAGTACGATCAGATGGTAAGCCAGGCTGACTATTATAAGCTCTACTGGTGTACCGAACTTACCGGCAGGCTTGAGAACCTGAACAGCAATTTCGATAAACTGGCAAATGACCCGCAACTGCAAAAGGACCTGAGCCTTGTCAGCTACGAGGTAAACAAATATCTGGCATCCAAACCCGACAGCAGCTACAGCTACGGGGCATACCTCGTTCCCGGCAGGATAAATCCTGAAATCATAGCCCGGACAAGGGAGCTTTTAGATAAGGTCAAGAAGTACAATATCAGGCTGAGCAACTGGGCATCTACTACCAGGGATAACCTTAAGGAGAAGATGAAGGCGGTTGACAATGAGGGCTTCAACAAGCTAATCAACCAGAATACCAACGACAAGCTCGAGGAATTCGTGAAGAACAGGAACGAAATGGAGAAGATACTTTCCTATATGGGAAGACTGTACCAGAAAGGTGACCCGATATTCAGGTATCCCGAACATCCCTTCATCAGGGCGCATTTCTATGCTCCCAGGAAGAATATCTTCGGAATCCCGGTCGACACCTATGTAGTCAATGTTATTGTTTTGTGGTTAATGACGATCCTCCTCTACCTTGCACTCTATTTCAGGGCTCTAAAGAAACTACTCGATTCTGGTGAAATTCTGATGGGCAATTCAAAGGGATCTGATTAGGGAAATCGGGTTGAGATTCGGACAAAAAATAAGAGGCTGCCCCGATGAGCAGCCTCTCTTATATTGAATTAACCGATCTTTACCTATAACCTCCTGCCGGTTACTCTACGATCTCGATCATCTTGAATGGTACCCTGATGATAGATTCATAGTCCTCCCCGGCTTCGAGCATATCCTCATCATCCTCCTCGTAGTACCAGTTTACTTCAACCTCGTTCTTGGCCTTGTGGATAGCCTCAAGCTTTTTGAACACATCAAGTATACACTTTGATGAGCTTGTATTGAAGTATTCAAGCCTGATGTTAACCACAGTTTTGGCCAGCGGACTCTCCTTATAGCTGTCGAGCCAGTCAACCAGTGGTTTATAAAACTCTACCGAGTTTTCTGGTATCGAGCGTCCTTTAATCTCGAAAATACCTTCATTAGAGTCAAATTTAACTGTGGGTGTCTTTGATGTTCCTTCAATAACGATCGGTTCCATATTGATTACATTTTATAGTTATTTCACTTCGTCTTCGTTCACAAGAATATTCATGTAAAAAAATGAATGCTTACTGTTGTATTCCTTGAATGCATAATCGATCTTGTTTCCCGTCTTTCTTGCAATATCGACAAGTCCAAGTCCTCCCCCGCCTTTCTGGGATATCTTCTGGTGATTCAGGATAAACTTGTATAGCTCCTTGATCTCTTCATGACTGGAGCGGTTTATCCTTTTTATCCTCTCCTCAAGCTTTTCAATATTCTCAGCCTTTACGAAATTGCCGGTAATGATTTTATATGCACTACCTACTTTTTTTATCAGGAGAACGCCGTATCTTTCTGATGACTGATCCTCAAAATCTTCAGGTACTTTGTCGACGTGATGGTATAAATTCTGGAGACTTTCAACGAGGACATTGTAAACCTTTTTCCTGAGCTTGGATTGTTCGTTTACCTTGACCATTTTATCCTCAACGGTATCAAGCACATGATTGATAACATCCGAATCAATGTTCCCCTTATAGTAAAGGATAACATCTCCGTCAATCTGGTCCTGAAGGTAATTCTCTACATTAAAGCTCATTTAAGCTTTTATTAGAAAGAGGTGACAAATTATTCTGATAACAAATATAATAAAAATCTAAAGTAACCAAAATTAACAAATACTCTGAAACAATTTTTAAACAAATCGGGCTTTTTTTGACAAAAACCGGCTTTTAACCGGATGAAAGTACTGATAATTTTGACGTCATTAAGTGGTGCGCTTCCTGCTTCCCTGGTACATATCGAATCTTTCATAAAAGCATTCGAGCGATCCATTAAACACAACATGTTTTTCAGAAGGCTTGAGCCCGATATGCTTTAGAGATTCACGGTTTGACGAGATTATCCAGGCAGTATAACCTTCAAAGTTATGTTTAAGAGCGGTACCAATAGCCTCGTAAAGTTCGTTAGTTTCTCCCTGCGACATTCTTTCCCCGTATGGCGGGTTCATAATCATGAAACCTCGTCCCGGGGCCTGGGGCTTCATCTCCCTGAAATCGACGCATGAAAGCTGAACAATATCCTGCAAGCCTGCAGCTTTAAGGTTGGATGCCGCTTTCCTGACCGCCAGTGCGGAATTATCCGAACAACAGATATTGACAGGTGCAGTACTGTCAACCGCCTTGTCGTATTTCTCCCTGACAAGTTCAAAAAGCCGGTCATCGTAACCCGGCCATCTCTGGAACCCGAACGATTTTCTGAATCTTCCGGGAGGAACCCCTGTTGCTATCAGTCCTGCCTCTATTCCAATTGTTCCCGAACCGCACATGGGATCAGTAAGACCGTATTCAGGCTTCCACTTTGCCAGGGACAGCAATCCTGCGGCCAACACTTCATTCAGGGGGGCTGAAACAGACTCTGTCCTGTACCCTCTCTTGTAAAGCGGAATTACGGTTGAGTCAAGCGAAACCGTCACTGTTTCGTGACTAATATGCAGGTTGATTACAACATCCGGGTCTGAGGCGCTGACCGAGGGCCTTTTCCCTGTCCTGTTCCTGAAGAAATCCGCGATTGCATCCTTGGCTTTCAAAGCTGCAAACCCGGTATGATTGAATATTTTTGATTTCACCACCGGGACAACTGAGAACGTGTTATGTGTATCCAGGTATGCGTCCCAGCTGATCTTCAATATTTTACGATACAGGTCATCGGCTGAGTTTATCCTGAACCCGGCAATCTCCGCCAGGAAAGAGAGAGCAGTTCTCGACATGTAGTTGACAGCATACAGGAAAGGGAGCTCACCTTCGAAGATTACGGCCCTGTTGGCTATTGCAACATGCTGGGCACCGAGGGATCTCATCTCCTCTGCAACGACCTCTTCAAGCCCGTAAAGCGTTTTGGCAATGATTTTCATTGTCGTTTATTCATGTGTTCCCCCGGTATCCCGGTCCCCGGCCCCTATCTCACCCGTTCCCTCCTGCTACTACTGCTTTTGCCTGTTCCCCAGCAGCCTCTCGTACTCATTCTTATCAGCAAGCACACTGATGGCTTTTTCTATGAAAGGATCACCTTCATTCACAATGCGGAAATATTCATTTGTCTGCCATAGGTTATTGGCAACAAGGGCCTTAAGAATCTTAAGTATCTCCGCTCTCGAAGTATTGAACTGCTTGTCATCATATTTTATTCCGGCAGCTTCCGCAGTTTTGATAAACTTGTCGAGGTCCTCCTTTGTGAAGGCAAATTTGTTTTTGAAGTCATCAAAAACAGGATATTCTGCCTGAAGCTTTTTCCTGTTCCTGTCGGCGTACTCGAGGGTGAAAGAGGTCAGTATCCCTTTCCTTATTATATTCCTGTAGAAATCTGTCACGAATGAAGTATCGGCAGCCACGAAAACATCGGGCATTAGTCCGCCTCCGCCGTAGACTTTTCTTTTATTAACAAGGGTACTGAACTTCAGGGAATCCGGAAAGTGGATGCTGTCGGCAAACTGGGTTTCGCCGTTGGAGAATCTTTTGAAAAAATTCTCCATGTATTTGTCGTAGCCATCCTTGTAAGGACTCTGGATGGACCTTCCGGTCGGAGTATAATATCTCGCGATTGTAAGCCTGATCTGGGAACCGTCAGTAAGATAGTATCCATTCTGAACCAGTCCTTTTCCGAAAGTTCTTCTTCCAATCAGTACACCACGGTCCCAGTCCTGCATTGCACCCGAGAGTATTTCGCTCGCCGAAGCTGATCCTTCATCAACCAGCAGTACCAGCCTTGCTTTTGTAAGGATACCTCTGCCTGTCGACTTGTATTCCTCCCTTGGTATCTTTCTTCCCTTCATGAAAACAACAAGCTTCTGGCCTTCCAGGAACTGGTTTGCGATGGCTACTGCTGCAAGCATGTACCCTCCGGGGTTATCACGAAGGTCAATCACCAGGTTCTTCAGGCTGGTATTCTGGAACTTCATCAGGCCATCGAAGAACTCCTGCTCGGTTGTTGCCGCGAACTTATTGAACTTGATATAACCTGTCTCGCTCGTCAGCATATAAGCGGCATCAAGGCTGTTGATAGGAATTTTATCCCTTGTGATCGTAAATGTCTGCACCCCTTTTTCGCCCTGCCTGATTATCCCTACCTCAACCCTGGTACCCTTGGGTCCCATGAGGCGCTTGCGCACGCCGGAAGTTGAGATTTTTATGTTGGCAACTTTTTCAGTATCAATGGTTACTATCCTGTCGCCGGCTTTGAGTCCTACCTTTTCAGATGGTCCGTTCTTGATCGGTTCGATAATTATGACAGTATCGTGCAGTATATTAAACTGAATACCGATCCCTTCAAAATTACCGTTAAGAGGTTCGTTTATGTCGTTTACATCCTTGGCTGAAATGTATGTCGAATGAGGATCGAGCGAGTGGAGAATTTCCACTATGGCCTTTTCGGTAAGCGCGTTAACATCCGCAGAATCGACGTAATGTGTCTCGATCAGGTTCAGAGTGCTCCCGATCTTGAAAGTATTTTCGTTTAGTATCTGGGCCTTGGCTGGGGATAACAGAAGTACGGCAACAAATGAGGCCGTAAACAACAATATTTTTCTTTTCATTGGCGATTTTATAATTATCTGTGTCCTAATATCAATATACAAACATGATCTGTGCGGGAATGTTTAATCTGCATGCTATTCCCACTCAATAGTCGAAGGAGGCTTTGAGCTGATATCGTAAACAACCCTGTTTATGCCTTTGACTTTGTTGATTATCTCGTTTGAGATCATTCCGAGAAATTCGTATGGAAGATGGGACCAGTCTGCGGTCATACCGTCGGTTGAGCCAACGGCTCTCAGTACCACCGCGTTTTCGTATGTCCTCTCGTCACCCATAACTCCGACCGACTGCACAGGAAGTAGGATAACCCCTGCCTGCCAGACCTTATCATACAGTCCGTGCTTTTTCAGCCCTTCAATGAAGATCTCATCGGCTTCCTTGAGTATCCTTAGTTTTTCGCGCGT
>Ga0335071_10009261_pt1 | contig 10075 bp, 9 predicted proteins | sample Lox_Sample_15_FD_206724 | JGI IMG/M metagenome (GOLD analysis project Ga0335071, IMG submission 206724) | Soil microbial communities from Loxahatchee National Wildlife Refuge, Florida, United States - Lox_Sample_1.5 | ecosystem: Environmental > Terrestrial > Soil > Wetlands | place: USA: Florida...
GTGGAAAACCCCGACCAGGTCGTCAGCTATACAAGGGAATTCGTTAAGTGCCGCCGGTTGGAGGCGCTGCTGTGCTGGGAGCGGCACGGCGCCGACCTGCTCAACGTGGTGTACGCGGCCTGGGTTGCTGGAGTGCGGGCGCCGTTGAAGGACTTGGTGTTAACCTAAGCCGTTTCAGCAGGTGCTCCTGTCGCTGAGTTATATGCGAGTGCCTGTTCACCTTCCGATTTTGCTGATCGGGGAGCGATCGTCGCGCAATGGCCAGATTTCGGTCTTGAGGACGTCGAGCAGTTCATCGGTGCCCATAAATATATGGGAACAGAAGGTGGGCGATACCACCAATGAGGCCCGCACTCTTGGCCTGCTTTGGTGTGTGGCCTGACTGGGGTTGGGTCAGTTAATTTTGTTGGGTGAGTGTTGCGGCGTTTGTGGCTGGGGTTGATCGGCTGCTGACGCGTGCGCATGAGCTGTATCCGGCTGGCGGTGAGGGCGAGGCATTGCCTACGTCCGGGGGCGGAGGCTCTGTGCCGGGGTCGCCTGATGGTGGCAGTGGTTTGCGGGTGGGTGTTGTGAGGGCCGCTGGTTCTTATCAGCAGGCACAGACCGGTGTTGCGGGCTTGGATGAGGAGTTGCAGCAGGCCGCGGCCCAGGGCGGCGCGATTGGTGAGCAGGGCCGAGTGGCGTCGGGGCTGATTCGTGACCAGGCCCGGATGACGGCGGCCGCGCTGATGCCGATGGCTAAGTCGCCGGCGGGTGCGCAACTGTTGATGGCGGCGATGGATCAGCACTTGTCGGCGATGCAGGGACAGTTGCAGTCGACTAAGAGCCAGTACCAGGGTGTGTCGGCGACGTTGCGACAGGTGGGCGCGGGATATCAGACCCTCTCTAGTGGCGCGAAGGATTCGCCGCCGGCGGTGCCGCTGGACTCGTCGGGTAAGTGGAAGCCTGGCGATAAGCACCATATGCCGTACTACGCCGGCAAGGGCGGGTTGGGTCCGCCCAACTTTCCTGATTCGCCGCCGTGGGTGGATATTTACGACAGGACACAGACCCGGATCACCTTCCGCACTATTTCGTGAGGTCTGATGAGATCCCCGACTACAAGGTGCTTCCGCCGGGCGCCCTCGGTCCGCCGACAGTAGTCGACGAGCACGGCAATCCCGACCCCTATATCGAGCTGGGCCCCAACTCGGGCGTGTGGGTGCCGCAGTCGGCTTTTCCCGGCGCGAAGTTCTATCCGCCGGGATGGGCGGGTGATCCGCCGCCCTACGGCTGGGACGAGTACCTGCCGGGCTCAGGGATTTACCTGTGGCACGGGGATTTGGTGCCGGAACCGTATCGGCCGTACGGCCCGCTGGGCCCGCCGACTTATCCGCAGGGCGGCCACTGACCAGACGCCCGAACTGGGGGTGCGTGGCTGTGGCCGGGGGGATTTGCTCAGGTTAATTTTGGTGGGTGAGTGTTGCGGAGTTCGTGGCTGGGGTTGATCGGCTGCTGACTCGCGGTCATGGGTTGTTTCCGGCCGGGGGGCCCGGTGAGGGTGGGCAGGTGTTTGGCGCCGGTGCGGGTCGGGGTCCGGTGCCGGCCGCCCCGGGTGGGGACAGCAGCCTGACCGGTGGTGCGACGGCTGCTGGTGGCGCCTACCAGCAGGCCCAGGCTGGCACGGATGGTCTTGATGAGGGCTCGGGGCAGGCGGTCACCCACGGCGGGGCGGTTGGCGCTCAGGGCCGGGCGGCGTCGGGTCTGATTCGTGACCAGGCTCGCGCGGTGGGTGCTGCGACCGCGGCGCTGGGTCGCTCGCCGGCGGGCGCGCAGTTGATCATGGCGACGATGGATCAGCATTTGGCGGCGATGCAGCGCCAGCTGGATCAGACCACGGCGCAAAACCGGTTGTTGGCGCTGCGGCTCCGCGAGCTGGCGGCGGGCTATCGCGGCATCGGCTCAGCCGGGATGGGGGGTATGCCGCTGGCCGGGCTGGGCGGTTTAACGTCGGGCGGCGGCGCAGGCGGCGGCCTCAGCGGATTGAGCGGCTTACGGGGTTTGCCAGGAGGTTGGAGCCGTCTGGTTGGATCGGTGCATGGGGCGCGAGGATCACGCAGCGCTGAAGCCGCACCGCGTGGCGATGTGGGGACTCCGCCAGGCGGGCTGACACTGGATTCCTCTCCGCGTGAGGTGGCGGCGGCGATCATCCATGAAGCCCAGCGCCGCGGCTACTCGCCTCACCAGACGATCGCGATCTTGTCTACGGCGATGCAAGAAAGCGGTCTGCGTCCTCGGGCTGTGAGCCCGAACGGGTTGTGGAGGAGCATTTTTCAGCAGGATGCGGGCTATCCGGGCCGGAATAATCCGAACACAGCGATCTCGGGATTTTTTGAACGGCTCGCGCACCACGGCGGCCCGTCGTCACCGGATATTTGGAAGTCGATCTTCTGGTTACAGCAGCGCCCGGGTGAATCGTCGGCGGAAGCGGCGGTGGCGCACGGCCGCAGGGCCTATCTGAGCGAGATCGAGAGTCAGCTGCCCAAGGCCACTGCGTTGTACCGCAGCATCGCAGGGATGTGGTGATTGTAGGTTCTCAAGTTTGACTGCATTTTCTCAAGTTCGGCTGCATCAAGACTGCATTTATGCAGCGAACGTGAGACACGCCGGGGAGGAATGCGCTGGATCGTGTCCGCGAGATGAGACCGTGAAGGCGTGTCCGCTAGCAGACTGTCCGCTGACGCGATGGTTTCGGTCCGTCGCAAGGACACCCTGTCCGAGTTCTCGACAGGCTGGAGTCTCGCGACTGCCGATCTGCTCAGCGATGCGGTGCCGTGGCGAACGTTCAGGTGGTATCGCGGGCAGAAGCATTATTCGGGAACGTATTGGTCCTCGACCGAGGCGGCGCATGTCATCTATGAGTTCCGGTTAGAGCTTGCGCGGCTGCTGTATGCGGATTTCGACGTAGCAGTGCGCCGTATCGTCGCGCAGCCGTTTCTCTTGAGGGCAACGGTCGATCGGCGAGTGCGCAAGCATGTGCCGGATCTCCTGCTGATCAGCGAGCAAGGACCTGTTGTTGTCGATGTCAAACCCCTTGCCCAGCTTGTGAATCCACGAATTCGTTTCACGCTTGGTTGGACCAGGAAGCTCGTGGAGGGACGTGGTTGGAGGTACGAAGTCTGGAGCGAGCCGTCGGCGACGGAGCTCAGGAACGTTCGGTTCCTGGCGGGGTTTCGCAATCCGTCATGTTTCGACGAAACGTTGTTAGAAGAGGTCCGTCAACGCGATCTATCGCATACCACGCTGGGAGAGGCCTTGAGCGCACCGATCGGTAGGCCACCCGCGCTGGTGCGCTCCGCTGTCTTCCACCTGGTGTGGAACCAGTACCTCACGGTCGATGTGAGAAGTCCATTGACGAGATCGAGCATCCTGACGAAAGGACCGAGAGTATGAGTAGTTCTGCTCTGCGCGTTGGCGTGGGGACGCGGGTTGTATACGACGGTGAACTCCTTGAGGTCGCCGAACTGCATGCGGGACCGTCGGGCACTGAAACCGTGCTGCGATCATGCGGAGGGCAAGGCGGAATCGTGCGAGTGACTCTGCAGGAGTTACTGATGAGCCGACGGGCGAGCCTTGTCGCGGATACACCTGGAGTCAGCGCCGACGATGCTGTCGATCCCGCCGAGGTCGTCTTGTCGGCGATGTCCGAATCCGAAAGAGCGACTGTCGCCGAACGTGCCGCGCATGTTCGTGAGGTCTTGACCGGGTACCGATCCGGGGCGGCCGAGCTGGCGACGCCCGATGAACCTCGGCCACCGTACGATGTACGACACACGCTCACCGCACGATACGAGGCGAAAGCGGCTGAGCTCGGCGTGAGTCTGCGCACCATCACGCAGTGGGTCGCCGACTTCCGTCAACATGGCGAGGCCGGCCTGGCTCGTAGCGCTGTCAGCCGTCAGAAGCCGCTGGGCCTTGTCGATAAGCGCTGGGTGGAAGCCGCGCTCGAGGTAATGGTCGAACACACCGAACAATCACGGCCTTCGCGAGCCATGGTGATTGACCGGGCCAGCGCCCGGGTCGCTGCGCGCTACGGACCAGACGTGGTGAAGCTGCCAAGCCGCGCTACTGCGTATCGAATCGTTGAGCAGCTAGAGAACCGGCATCCGACTTTCCGATTGAGTACGAAGAGAAACCGCGACATCGCCGAGCGGCCGGATGGCGTGTACGGGAAGCTGCGCCCGACCCGGCCGGGCGAATACCTGCTGATGGATACAACCAGATTGGACGTCTTCGCGCTGGACCCGGTCACGTTGCGGTGGGTGCAAGCCGAACTGACGATCGGGATGGATTGGTATACCCGCTGTGTCATCGGGATTCGGGTGACGCCGGTGTCGACCAAGTCGGTGGATGCTGCGTCGGTGTTATATCAGGCGTATCGGCCGCCGCCGGCGGGCAAGGACTGGCCGGCGCACGCGGTATGGCCTGAGCACGGCATCCCGAGATCAGTGCTGATCGACGTCGATGCGGTTAAGGGACAGTTGATCGGCGCGGCCGGGCCGGTGATCGTGCCGGAAACGATTGTGGTTGATCACGGCAAGATCTATGTGTCTGATCATCTGACGAGTGTGTGTCAACGGATGGGGATTTCGGTCCAGCCAGCCCGGTTACGGACGGGTCGGGATAAGGGTCCGGTGGAGCGGTTCTTCCGCACCATCCGTGAGGATCTGCTGCAGGCCCTGCCGGGTTATAAGGGCCCGGACGTGCATTCCCGCGGCTTGGATCCCGAGTCGGAGGCGTTCTTCTATCTCGACGAGTTGGAGGCGATCATCCGCGAGTGGGTGGCTGTTGTGTACCACCACAGGCCACACAACAGCCTGATCGATCCGCATGTACCGGGGTTGCGGATGTCGCCGGCGCAGATGTTCGAGCACGGCATCGCTCGCGCCGGCTACATCGAGGCCCCGCGTGATCCCGACCTTGCCTACGAGTTCTTGAAGATGGAGTGGCGAAAGATCCAGCACTATGGGGTCGACTTCGGCGGCCGCCGCTACAACGGCGCCGCCTTGAATACATACCGCAACATGACCAGCCCCTACACGGGAAAGGCGAAGGGCCGCTGGCCCATTCACTATAACCCTGATGACATCACCCGGGTGTACTTCCGCGACCCGGAGACCCGTACCTGGCACACCCTGATGTGGGAGCACGCCCCATCGATGGAGTTGCCGCTCAGTGAAGACGCGCTACGGTTCGCGCGCAAGCTCGCCGCCTCGAAGTACACCTACCCAGATGATCGGCTAGCAGTCGCGGACCTGTTGGAGCGGTGGAACCTCGGGCTAGGCTCAACGCTGGCCGAACGCCGCATGGCGTTGCGGCTCTCACGCGAGGCTGCCCTGTTGGACGAGACCGAAACACAGGACGAGGTCGTCACCTTGCCGTCGGTCGCCCGCGTGCTGGCCACGGCAAAACCTCCGGGTGCCGAGGAAGGCGACGAGATGATCGAGGAGCCCGATCCCGAGACTGGCGATGACGACGCCGAAGAGGATCTCGATGACTATGCCGTGGGCGACTTCTACGCCGATGCCCTGGAAGACGCGTGATGGCCAAGCGGGTAGCACAGCACGAACCCGAAGTCCGCTTGGGCAATCTGACGCTGGCCAGGAAGGAAGGCTGGCATGGGGTGGTCAACACCGCAGCCCGGACCCCACCTGAGCGGCTGACCCGCACACAACGTGGGGCGCTGAGCGAAGAGGTGTTCGACAGCTACAACTGTCAGCGCCGTGAGTGGCACGCCAACCTCGGACCGATCAAGACACCACAGCTGGCCGCACTACGCGCGGCATTCACGGGACTCGGGCTGCCAGAACTTCGCTGCGACCCCGCTAGTCAGCGATGAGTCCGCTGCGCGCGTTTCCGTTGCGCACTGCACCTCGGCCGGGTGAATCGTTGGACTCGTGGTTGGAGGCCACCGCGGTGCGGCTCCGTGTCACGATGGCTGAACTGTATGAGGCGATGGGTTTCGCCAGTCCGCATTCGGGTTTGTGGCGCCACATCGTGCTGCGGCCCACCGACACCGAGCTGGCCGCAATCTGCATCACGACTGGCCTTTCCCCCGACCACGTGCGGGCAATGACGCTGAGCCGGTACGCCGATATGGCTGTCGGAATCGACAGCGGTACGGGGCGATTCACGCCGAGGACGCCGTGGGGTCGTGTCCACGGATCCCGATTCTGCCCGCATTGCCTGCGAGCCACCGGTGGTGCGTGGAAGCTGCAATGGAGGCTGATCTGGACCTTCGCCTGCCTGGAGCACCGTTGCCTGTTGGCTGACTTCTGTCCCGAATGCGTTGGGGCGCAACGCTACCGCTACCGCATCGGTGCCGAACCCCCGCGTCCCGGGCGGTGCGACAACACGGCGCTGGAAACGACCACAAAGCAGCACCGGCAATGCGGAGCCGCCCTCGCCCAAGCCACCGTATTACGCTTGGCGCCAGAGCACCCTACACTGAGTGCGCAAGCGGCCATCACCGATGCCATCAACAGCGGCATAGGCGATTTCGGCGTCTACACGAACCACACACTTCCGGCCGCTAATGTCCTCGCTGACGTGCGCGCACTGGCGCAGGGCATCCTGTCAGGGATCGGTGAACGCGGAGTTAGTGGCATCGTGCCCGTCGACCTGGCCGCTGCATACCGCGATGTACAGGCCGTCGAATCCCTGAGGCAGCAACGCCGCCGGATCCCCGGACGCAAGTTCAAGGAGAAGCCGCCGGCGGCGGTGACCACGGCTGTCGCGGTCACCGCCGCGATGTCGATTCTGGGGCGGCCGGACGTCGCCTCGGCGGCCGAACAGCTGGTTTCCCTGCACAGCTGCGTCGACCGCCGCAAGGTTCAGCTGGCAGTCACGGGAAGCAACACGGTGCGCAGTGGTGCGGCCAGCCCGGTGTTGTGGGCCGTGCATCTGAACGCGCTCGGTCAGCGGATGTCGCCACTAGATCAGCTGCGCTGTCGGCTGGGCACCTCGTTCCCGCAGCGTCCCGCCGAGAATGCTGCCCGGCGGGACCGACTCGTCATGGGCACACCCACGATGCTGTGGCCGACCTGGTCGCTGCGGTTGTGCCCACCGTCGCTGTTCCAGCGAAGTGCACGTCTGGCGCTGTCCGCCGCTGTCCTGTTCGTAGATACCACTGTCACGGTCAGGCAGGCGGCTGCGCTGCTGGGCGGCCGAGTCAGCGTGCAGCAGGTCGTCAGCGTGCTGTGGCGGCTGACCAAAACTGACCATTGGCAAGAGATTCGGTCGGCGCTGATCCAGTTGGCTGACCACCTCGACGCTTACCCTCCGCCGATCGACTATCTGCGGCGCCGCCACCTCGATTACACGGGCCTACTTCCCGAGACGGCATGGTCTCGAATCTGCCGCCGTTCCGGTACCCGTCCCGAGGGCGCATCGACCGCGCGTCGGTATCTGTGCGAGCGCCTCAGCGGCCTGCCCGCCTTCGCCAGCCCGCTCCCGTCCGCCGAGGCAGCGGCAGCCGCGTCACTTGCCTTGTTTCCGACCCGGCTCACTCCTGAGCTCAACTCGGCTATGGACGAGTACGCGTCGAAATTCCTTGCTGAACAACGAATTTCCGACGAGCCAGTGCTGTGGCAGCCACCGACGGAGTTGCTGGGCGGCCTGCGATTGCCTGGTGTCGACATCAGCAACGTGGACGTGCCCGAGTTGCACCGCCTGATCCGGCAACAGCAGGTATCACCCGGTGTCGCCGCCACGCACCTCGCGGTCAGCGTCGACACCATCCGGGTCACCCTCGAAGAACACCCCGCACCCCGGCAACCACGTCGGCCGCCCGCACCGAGGGCGACCGTCCGCCGGGCGGGTCCGGCTTACCACAAGGCCAGTCTCGAGCTACCCCGATCACGGTTCGTCGATCTCTACGAACACCAGCAATGCAGCCTGCGCGACATCGCGGCCACGATCGGCGTCAGCAAGCAGACCGTGACCGAACTCGCCCGCGACTACCGCATACCCCTGCGCCGACCCCAATCTCCTCGGAGGTACACGTTCGACCGGGACTGGCTCTATCGAGAACACGTCATCAAGGGACGGCCTCTGGCCGAACTGGCCCGTGAACACGGTGTCAGCGGAGCAACCATGACTAAGAACGCCAAGATGCACAATATCCCGGTCCGCCGACTTGGCCGCCACACCCCAGATGCGCTCAACAGCGACGAGAACATCCCAGCCGTCCTCAAGCCCGCACTGGCAGGGCAAGGGGGATGGGAACGTCTGCAACGCCTCGCCGAGATCGCTCGATTCCCAACCCTTCAGGCCGCCGCAGCGCAGCTCAATACCCACCGAACTACGCTCGGTCACCAGATCGCCCTCATTGAACGCGACCTCGGCAATGCCGTGCTCGACCCGGCTGATGGGCACCGAGGGCACGAACTTACGGCGTTCGGTGAGGAAGTCGTCGCAGCTGTACGCGTGCTGGCCGACCGCGGCGGCCCCTGACAACGTCAGCCGTCACGCCGGCAAGCAGTTGCTCCCGCAAGAGCATCCTTGCAGGAACCCTCAGCGTCTCCGCCAGAGCGAAACATCGGAATATGTCGCGGACTTCAGCGACCTGCATCTCCACACGACTCAGGCGGCGTGTCGCAGCGGGATTGAGTGCTCGCCGGCGCAAGCTTGGAATGAGACCCGCCCTTAGCCGGAGAGCCGAGACATGGCCAACACCAACGTGCTATCGACCGTGGCGACCTTCGAACGTGAGTCGATTGAACTTAAATCGGCGGTAGTAGGGATCGTGCTCACCGGCCGAGTACTCAGTCTCCGAGCCGATTTCAGTCGGAGGTGCCGATGATGCCGCCGACTTCGCCACCAATAGCGACGCCGAGTGGGGCAACTGGAGGGCATATGACGCTGACCGAAACACGCTCAGCAGCAGGAGAAGGCACCGCATCGGCACGGCTGGACAATCTGACCCTTGCCCGTAAGGAAGGCTGGCGGCGGTTCGTGAACACAGGGGCCCGGATCCCGCCGGAACCGCTGACACGAGCCGAACTCGATGCGCTGGGGGAGGAGGCGGTCGAAGACTACAACCGGCAGCGCCGCGAATGGCACGCCAACCTGGGGCCAATCAAGACGCCACAGCTGGTCGCACTGCACGAGGATTTGTGGGACATCGTCGACAGCAACGCCCAGGACGGCGACAAAGCCAAGGGCGCCGTCGCGATCGACGCGTTCCCGGGCCTCGGTAAGACCACGTCGGTGCTGGCATTCGCCCGCCAGTACCATCGTCGCGAGATCAAAGCACTAGGAGACATTACCGAGTCTGGTGACGAACGCTGGCCGGTGTGCAGGGTCGGACTGACCGGCAACACCGGGATGAAGGAATTCAACCGGGCGATGCTGGAGTTCTTCGCCCACCCCGGAAGCCGCCGCGGCACGGCCGCCGACTACGCCCGCCGCGCCCTGGACTGCGTCTTGTCCTGCGAGGTACGGATCTTGATCATCGATGACCTGCATTTCCTGCAATGGCGCAACAGCTCCGGCATCGCGATCAGCAACCATTTCAAGTACATCGCCAACGAATTCCCCGTCACGATGATCTTCATCGGTGTTGGCCTGGCAGCGCGTGGACTTTTCTCCGAAGGCAGCGACTACCAAGACGCTGTCCTGGCCCAAACCGGGCGCCGCACCACCGCTTTGGGCATGGAACCCTTCGCGGTAAACACCGAACGTGGCCGGCGCCATTGGCGCCAATTGCTTTTGGCCATCGAACAGCGGGTCATATTGGCCGACAAGCACGCCGGCATGATTGCCGACGATCTGTGCGACTACCTGTACGCGCGGTCCGCCGGCCACATCGGGTCGCTGATGACCCTGATCAATCGGGGCTGCCAACGCGCTGTCCGCAGCGGCGAAGAGAAACTGACCACCGAACTCCTCGACAGGGTCAAGATCGACACTGCCTCCGAAAAGGCCCGCCAGGAACTGGAACTGGCGATCAACACCGGCAAGATCAGAGTCCGCCGCGAAGCGGGATGACGGCCTGAGCTGATGGCCGACTATCTGGCTGACCACGACGTTCCGA
>Ga0335071_10009262_pt1 | contig 10073 bp, 10 predicted proteins | sample Lox_Sample_15_FD_206724 | JGI IMG/M metagenome (GOLD analysis project Ga0335071, IMG submission 206724) | Soil microbial communities from Loxahatchee National Wildlife Refuge, Florida, United States - Lox_Sample_1.5 | ecosystem: Environmental > Terrestrial > Soil > Wetlands | place: USA...
GCGTAGAAGCTGCTGCAGCAGATTTACGAGCCGCTGACATCGGGTGAGTACTATCGCCGGGCCAATCGGATTCCAGGTCCCTTCAATGAAGATCAGATTCCACCGATTCTGCTGACGTCGACCAAGGCGGCGGAGATCATTAAGCACGCGTCGAATGCTTTTCTGGCGACGAAGATTTCGTTCATCAATGTCGTGGCGAATATCTGCGAAGCAGCGGGCGCCGATGTGGAGGAAGTGGCCAAGGGCATCGGCCTCGACAGCAGAATCGGCAACAAGTTTTTGCGTGCAGGCGTGGGCTACGGAGGATCGTGCTTTCCGAAGGATGTGGCTGCGTTCCGCAATGTGGCGGAGCTGGTCGGAGTGGACTTCGGGCTGCTGCACGAAGTGGAGAAGATCAACGAAGAGCAGAAGCTCCGGTTCTTCCAGAAGGTGCGCTCGGCATTGTGGACATTCCGCGGCAAGAAGATCGGCGTGCTGGGCCTGGCGTTCAAGGGGGGCACGGATGATATCCGCGAGTCACCTGCGATCGACATTGTGAAGAAACTGCTGAACGAAGGCTGCATCATCAGCGCCTACGATCCGGCAGCGGACGCGCGCGCGAAGGAAGTGCTTCCCGTCGGGGCCCAGATGCGCTATGTCGACAGTCCCTATGCGGCAGCGCAGGACGGCGACGCGTTGCTGATTTTGAACGACTGGAGCGAGTTTGCCGAGCTTGACCTGGCCAAGCTGCACTACACGCTGCGCTACCCCATCGTGATCGACGGGCGCAACTTGTATGACCCGGCGACGATGACGGAGGCCGGTTTCACCTATCTCAGCGTGGGCAGGCCAGGGTTGTCGCAGCCAATCGATCCGATCACGGTGTTCCACACGCCGAAGAAGAAGCAGCATGCGGCGGGCGAGCATGTCTAGAAACGAATCCGGCGCTCTTCGATAACGCGTTGAGCGCCGGGTCATCTCGGGTCCAAGAGATTCTTAGAGAGAATATCGAGCCTTGTCGGCTGTGCGTCGGATGAGGAAGGCTCGCTGAAAGGGGCTTCTTCAACCGATGCGGGTTCTCGTCACTGGGGCAGCAGGCTTTCTTGGTTCACATCTGACGGATGCACTCCTGGCCGACGGTCACTCCGTGATCGGCGTCGACAACCTCTGCACGGGATCGCTGAAGAATCTCGAACATCTGCGCAGCGAATCGAAGTTCGAGTTTGCTGAGGCGGATATCTGCCGGCCCTTCGATCCCAAGAGAATCGACTACGTCTTCAATTTCGCTTCCCCTGCAAGCCCAGTGGACTACTACAAGCTCGGGGTCGAGACGCTGATGGTGGGCTCGGAGGGCACGAAGAATGCACTTGAGATCGCGCGGAGGTATGGAGCGAAGTTTCTGCATGCTTCGACCTCGGAGTGCTACGGCGACCCGGCGGTACATCCACAGACAGAGGACTACTGGGGCAACGTGAACCCAATCGGAATTCGCTCGGTCTACGACGAGGCCAAGCGATTCTCAGAGGCGTTGGTGATGGCGTATCACCGATATCACGCAGTGGACACGCGGCTGGTTCGCATCTTCAACACCTATGGCCCAAGGCTCCAGAAAAACGACGGCCGGGTGATCTCGAACTTCATGATTCAGGCATTGAAGGGGGAGGACCTGACGATCTATGGCGAGGGCGACCAGACGCGCAGCTTCTGTTATGTCTCCGACGAGATTCAGGGCATCCTTGGACTCTCGCGTACAGACGAACATCTGCCGGTGAATGTCGGCAATCCGACGGAGTGGACAATTCTGGATTGCGCGAAGGCAGTGCTCCGGGTGACGAGGTCGACAAGCAAGATCGTGAATTGCCCTCTGCCCGAGGACGATCCCACGCAGCGACAGCCGGACATCAGCAAGGCGCGGAGGCTTTTTGGCTGGGAGCCGAAGATCGATCTGGAGACCGGACTCAACTTGAGTCTTGAGTATTTCAGGTCGTGCATCGAGGTCCCTGCGTAGCCTGCAGTAGACTATGTTGTTCCTGGGTCAACTTCCAACAAGCTGAGAGACTTCGACCATACCATGCAGAAAGACAGCAGCATCTTCGTTGCCGGACATCGTGGACTGGTGGGCTCGGCGATTCGCCGCGGGTTGGAAGCGCGCGGCTATACGAACCTTCTGCTGCGCACGCATGCCGAGCTCGATCTGACCGATCGCGAGGCAGTTCACGCTTTCTTTCAAGAGCAGAAGCCGGAGTTTGTATTTCTGGCTGCGGCGAAGGTGGGCGGGATCTATGCCAACGACGCGTACCCCGCGGATTTCATCCGCGAGAATCTCGAGATCCAGACAAACGTGATCGACGCTAGTTCCCGGAACGGTGTGCGGAGGCTGTTGTTTTTGGGCTCAAGCTGCATCTATCCGAAGCTGGCGCCGCAACCGATCAAAGAGGATTCTCTTCTCACAGGTCCGCTGGAGCCGACAAATCGGGCCTATGCTCTGGCAAAGATTGCCGGTGTGGAGATGTGCCGGTCGTACAACAGGCAACATGGAACGCGCTATCTGGCGGCGATGCCGACGAATCTCTACGGGCCAGGCGACAACTTCGACCTGAAGCTCTCGCACGTGCTGCCCGCGCTGATGCGCAAAGTGGTGGAGGCGAAGCGCGCCGGGAAACGAAAACTGGTGGTGTGGGGAACAGGGACGCCGCGCCGCGAGTTTCTTTACAGCGACGACCTGGCCGAGGCGTGCATTCATCTGCTGAATCTGCCTGAAGAGCAATATGACGGGCTGCTGCATCAGGGCGAGGTACCGCTAATCAATATTGGAACGGGCGAGGATCTGACGATTCGCGAGCTGGCGGAGCTGATCTCGCTGGTTCTCGAGTTCCAGTGCGAGATCGAGCTGGATCCATCGCATCCGGACGGCACTCCGCAGAAGCTGCTCGATGTGAGCCGGATTCATGCGCTGGGGTGGAGAGCGAAGACGAGCCTGGCCGAAGGCATTCGACTGACCTATGAGGCGGCACGCGAGCAACTCGAAGCGGAATGACTGCGGCCTTGCCGCGCTGCGACGTGGTGCAGCAGCGGTGCAAATCGAGCGCTCTCTGATTCCGATTTGGGAAATGTGCCGAAAAATCGATAGCACTTTCGTCGCACGTGACGGCCCTCACAGCCTCGATTTTTGTATCAAAGTACTACAGTTCTGAGAGCAAGAGAAAGCCTGCTGTAAGGGCGTGTCCTCACGTTCCTTGAGGGCGAACATCGACCGCAGTCGGCCATTCCGTGGGGCGCTTGCTCGGTCAGTACATACGTTGAAAAAAGAAAGTGCTGGTACCGCTCGGCGCGCAAGCATCGAGTACAGGATTCGTTTACCCATAGATCGGCGTTTACATCCATAGAAAAACGGGCCCGTATCGTATGGCATCTAGCCATGACGGGAATTCTCGACTGTTCTCCGATCCACGGAGGACAGCATGAGTTCCCTTGGTATTGATCAATCATTGCTGAGCAGTCCACCGGCAAACAGTTCGCTGACCGTGCCGACTGCGATTGGGCGAGGCAGCCGGATTCCTCTGCTGCTTGCTGCAGGCGACTGGATGACCGCGACGCCCGCGATGTACGGCGTGCTGCTGGAACATTCATCGAGAGGCCGCCATGTCCTATCGAGCCTGCTCGTGAGCGCCTGCATCGCCGCGCTGGTCGTAGTGCTGCAGGTCAACGATGGGGCCTACCGCGGCGATAGCGGGCCGTTGCGCATCCGTGAAGTTGAGCATACGATCCGGGCCGGAGCGCAGGCATCCCTGCTCATTCTGCTGGTCTCCCTCATGCTCGGCGACGTATCGCTGCGCGGAGCAGTCGAGCTTTCTGTGTGCGCGGCGGTATCGGCACTCGTCATCGAGAAGCTGTTGTTAGCCCGGGCACTCCCGGCCTTGGCACGCGTCTGCGGGAACGGATATCGGACAGAGTGGAACCTCGATCGATTCCGCCCTATCAGCAGCGAAGACGTATCGACAACCCGTGCGATCTGCGAAGGGCGGCAGGCGACAGCGGGCCGTGGATATGAGCTGATCAAGAGAGCAGCGGACCTAGTGCTGGCAACTTTGCTCATCGCTGCCTTACTGCCTTTTGGACTCCTTGTGGCGCTACTCGTCAGTCTGGATTCGCCAGGACCGGCTGTCTTCCGTCAACAGCGCGCAGGAAGAGGCGGACGTCTGTTTACGATCTACAAGTTTCGTTCGATGTACGCCGGCGCACCGCAGTATGCGGTCTCCCCGGACGATCGCACCGATCCCAGGATCACGCGCATGGGCCGCCTTTTGCGCAGAACCAACATCGATGAATTGCCACAATTGCTGAATGTTGTGAAGGGAGAGATGTCGCTGGTTGGACCGCGTCCGGAGATGCCGTTTCTTGTGGAGCAGCACGAAGCGGTACATCGGCTGCGACTCGAAGTGACTCCGGGCATGACAGGACTCTGGCAGTTGAGCCCCGCGCGCGCCGCCAGGATTCACGAAAATCCGCATTACGACCAGTACTACATCCAACGCCGCAGCTTTTGCATGGATTTGGCAATCCTGTTTTATACGCCGCTGTCGTTTTTCCGCGGAATCTAGCTCCTCCGAATTGGGCCCCTATGCACTTCACCTCGATCGTTCTCGGCAGGCCGGAAGACAAGATCCTTCGTTTGCAGATTCTCGGCGTCGACGTAAGCACAGCGGACTTGAAAGAGGCAGTCCGAAGGAGCGATGAGTTGATCCGCCTGGGCAACGGCGGGTACATCTGCGTCGCGGATGTGCACTCGGTAGTTGAAGCGCTTGGCGATCCTCAACATCGGAAGGCGCTGAACGGCGCATCTCTGACTGTCGCAGACGGGATGCCGCTGGTGTGGATGGGACGTCTGCGCGGGTCGAGAAGCATAGGGCGTGTCTACGGCCCGGACTTTCTGCTCGCCATGTGCGACGCCTCCATGGAGCGTGGATGGCGCCATTTCTTCTACGGCGGGCGGCCCGGAATCGCCGACAGACTGGCGACGCAGCTCGTTGAGCGATTTCCCGGGTTGCAGATTGCTGGAACCTACACGCCGCCCTTCCGGCCGTTGTTTCCGTCCCGACCTGGTGCACATCCATAATTTCTTTCCGCGACTCTCGCCGTCAGTGCATAGTGCGGCTCGACATGCGGGGATTCCGATTGTCCAGACGTTGCACAACTTTCGGCTGCTCTGCCCGGCCGCGACCTTTCACTTTGAGGGAACTCCCTGCGAAGGCTGTCTCGGCCAAGCGACTCCCTGGCGGGCCGTAGCGCGCGGCTGTTATCGCAAGAGCCGTCTGGCGAGTTTGGCTGTCGCGCACATGTTGGCGCTTCATCGGGTGCTGGGAACCTGGAATCGTTCGGTCGGCCAATTCATCGCGCTCTCGCAGTTTGCGCGAGAGAAATTCATCGCGGGCGGAATCTCTCCAGACAAGATCACGGTCAAGCCAAACTTCGTCGATCCCGATCCGGGGATGGGAAGAGGAAACGGCAACTTCGCTCTGTTCGTCGGGCGGCTTGCGGAAGAAAAAGGTGTGCGGACTCTGCTCACTGCATGGAGTGGTTTGCGCAGTGGGCCCAAGCTGAAGATCGTTGGCGATGGGCCGCTCGCACCGGACGTTGCGCAGGCGGCGGCAACGAATCCAGGGATTGAATGGCTTGGGCCATGCGCTCCGGAGCGAGTCCGGCGGGCCATGGCCGAAGCGAACCTGCTCATTGTTCCGTCGACATGGTATGAGGGATTTCCGCTGGTGATTGCCGAGGCCTTCGCGGCGGGCCTACCGATCCTGGCGTCACGGCTCGGCTCCTTGGCAGAGCTGATCGCAGACGGGCAGACGGGAAGACTCATTGCACCCGGCGATGCGGCCGGGCTTGCCGGCGCCGTGGAGTGGGCATTTTCGCATCCTGGCGAAATGCGGCGAATGCGCGTGCTTGCGCGCTCCGAATACGAGCAGAAATACACGGCCAAGGCGAACTACACCCGGCTCATGCTGATCTACGAAGCGGCTCTTGGGCGGTTCATGGAACCTGTCCGTTCTGTTCCGCGACTCGAGGCGATAGGATGAATGTTTGGAGAGAACGATGCCGAGAGTTCTGGACGGAGCAGCAATTGCCGCGGCCATCAAGCAGGAAGTCGCCGACGAAGTACGGAAGTTGGCCCAGCAGGGGGTTCGGCCCGGGCTGGCTGCGGTGCTGGTGGGTCACGTGCCTGCGTCGGAGATTTATGTCCGTAGCAAGGTGCAGACCTGTGCCGAGCTTGGGCTCTACAGCGACCTGATCACGCCTCCCGACACGGTCACCACCGAGGAGATGCTGGACCTGGTTACTGCTCTGAACGGGCGCGACGATGTCGACGGCATCCTGGTTCAGCTTCCGCTGCCGAAGCAGGTGGACGCCAAGGCTCTTCTGGACGCAGTGGCGCCGGCGAAGGACGTGGATGGGTTTCATCCTGTGAATGCGGGACGGTTGCAAGCGGGCCGGCCTGCCTTGGCGCCCTGCACACCGGCCGGGGTCATCGAAATCTTGAAGCGGAGCGAGCTGCCGATCAGCGGCCAGCACGCGGTCGTCGTTGGGCGCAGCGATATTGTCGGCAAGCCGGTCGCCATGCTGCTGCTCCACGAGAATGCGACGGTGACCATCTGCCACTCGAAGACGCGCGACCTTGGGTCCATTACACGCCAGGCCGACATCCTGGTGGCTGCAATCGGGCGGCCGGGGTTTATCACGCCGGAGATGGTGAAGCGGGGCTCGACCGTTATCGATGTTGGAATCAATCGCATCACCGCGCGCGAGGAGTTCGATCGCATCTTTGCCGGGAACGAGAAGCGCGAAGCGGCCTTCGCCAAGCGTGGATCGGTGATCGTTGGCGATGTGCATCCGGCGGCATTCGAGATTGCAGGAGCCTATACGCCGGTGCCCGGCGGGGTCGGTCTGTTGACGATCGCCATGCTGATGGCGAATACCGTGCGCGCCGCCAAGATGCGGCGAGGGATCGAGTAGTGCTGCGCGTCGGCCTGACCGGTGGGCTGGGCAGCGGTAAGAGCACGGTCGGCGAGTACCTGCGCACGCTGGGCGCCGAGGTGATCGAAGCCGACGAGATGGGCCGCGCACTGATGGAACCGGGGCAAGATGTCTTCAGGCAGATCGTGCGAACATTCGGCGCGGAGGTCGTCGCTGCAGATGGCCGCCTGAATCGTGGACGCCTGGCGGACCTTGCCTTTCGCGGCGGACGGCTCCAAGAGCTGAACGCGATTGTGCATCCGGCGGTGATCGAACAGCAGCGCCAGTGGATGAATGAGGTGTTTCGACGCAATCCGGCCGCGGTGGCCGTGGTCGTGACTGCGTTGATCTTCGAAGTGGAGCGGGACGCGCGGGCCCGCGGGGAGACGGAGAACGTTTTGTCGGACTGGCGGCGCCGCATCGATCGCGTGGTGGTGGTGACGGCGCCCGACGAGGTGAAGATCGCGCGCTATGTGGCGCGGCTCGGCACGAACGGATCGGACCGCACTGCGGCCGAGGCCGACGCGCGGGCGCGGTTGGCACACCAGATACCCGATGCAATGAAAACGGCCCGCGCCGATTATGTTTTAGAGAATCAAGGAGATAAGCAGGCCCTTCGCGCCCAGGTCGAGGAGCTGTGGCAGCGGCTTTCCGCCGAGAGCAACAAACACCTCGAGCGCGGTTCTCTAGAATAAGAAGAGCCGGACTACTTCCTCGGAGGTGCTTCCCTGCACCGCGACCCTGCGTGGAAGGAAGGGTATGAATTCGCGATTATGAAACTGCGTCACTTCTTTTTGATTGGACTTTTTGTGGGCGGGTTCCTGTACCTGACCACCCATCTGCCTTCGCATTTGAAGGATCTGCCGCTCGTCAAGAACATCCGCTCGGCGGACTCTCCCTTGCAGCTGACCGAAGCCGATGCGGCGCCGGCCTACGACGCCGAAGAGCTGAACAATATCGCCGTCTACAAGCGGGTGCTTCCCTCGGTGGTGAACATTACCTCGCGGCAGGTGGTTTTCAATTTTTTCTATGGGGCAGTCCCGCAGGAGGGCCAGGGGTCAGGTTTCATTCTGGACCGAACCGGACACGTGTTGACGAACTTTCACGTGATTGAGGGCGCGAATCGCGGGATCGACGTACAGCTGAGCAACAAGCACCACTATGCCGCCAAGGTGATTGGCACGGACAAGGTGCACGATCTGGCGCTGCTGCAGATCGACGCGCAGAACCTCGAGCCCGTCACGTTGGCCGATTCCAGTCAGCTCGCCGTAGGGCAAAAGGTGTATGCAATCGGCAACCCCTTTGGCCTGGGCGGCACAATGACGCGGGGCATCATCAGTTCGATTCGTACTTTAGGCGGCGAGGGAGGTACGCACATCGACGATGCAATCCAGACCGACGCGGCCATTAATCCAGGCAACTCGGGCGGCCCGCTGCTCAATTCGCACGGCGAGGTCATTGGGATCAATACCATGATCGCTTCGAATGGAGCAGAGCAGAGCTCGGGCATTGGATTTGCGATTCCCATCAACACAGCAAAGGCCGTTCTTTCGGATCTGACGCGCTACGGGCGAGTAAAGCGGCCCTCGCTGGGCATCGTTTCGTACGCGATCGGACCTGACCTCGCCCAGCAGATGGGACTGGCTGCGGACTACGGGGTACTGATCCAGCGCGTGATTCCGGGCGGTGCTGCAGAGAGAGCGGGCCTGCGCGGAGGCAATGAACGCGCCTATGTGGGCAACACAGAGATTCTGCTCGGCGGCGATCTGATCGTCGCGATCGATGGCCGGCAGATCACCGATCCGCAGGATATTGCGTCGGTGCTTGATAAGCACCAGGCCGGCGACACGATCAGCGTCACGATTCTGCGCAATGGACGGCAGATGACATTGAAGCTGATTCTGGGCGAGGCACAGGCGGCTAACGTCTAGCTGAGCGTCGCAGAGGATGGATCGGGCCGCTTCGAGTATCGAGGCGGCCCTTTTGTTTATGGCTCAGAGCTTGATGCCCAGAGTCTTCAGAAAGGCCTGAAGCTGCGGCCAAACCGCCTTCAAGTCCGCGACCGTTTGCACATCCAGTGGGATGTTGAGCGGGTTGGCGGCTGCGCCGGCAAGCTCCGACAATGGTTTCTGCACCGCGCCGATCAGCGTTGCGAGTGCGGCAATCACTGCAGGAGTTGCCTGCATTGCCTTGTTTGCGCCAGAGAGCCACTTGAGTGCGTCCTCGGCGCCGATTTCAATGCCTTTTTCGATATTCACCAGGATATTGGCCATCGATCCTCTTCCCTGCTTCCGCGTATGCGGAGGCTCGTTGAAATTGGGCAGGCTCTGTGCTTGGAGCTGTGGTTGCAGCGCGACGCGCGAAGACCGCCATCCGGGCACGCAGACGGCCGCAATCGCTCGCAAGTCATTGCGCACGTTGCATAGAAATCTGTCTGTCCGGGTTCTCTTCTTAGGGTAGGCAATTACGCGAATATTCTTCGCAAGTACAGCGTGAGAATCGGGCCTTGCAAATCAGCAGGATGGCGGTTCTTCAGAGCTTCAATCGCTTGACAGCGCTTCACCGCGCCTGGCGTTTCACGTAGCGCCGGCCCTGGATCTCCCATTCGCCGCTGACCACGCGGGCAATGGCCTCGCTGTAAGCGATGTGTTCTTCGACGAGAATACGTTCGGCCAGCGAGTGTCCGTCATCGTTATCGAGGACCGGAATCGCCCGCTGCAGAATGATGGCGCCGTGGTCGAGGTGTTCGTCGACAAAATGCACGGTGCAGCCGGTCCACTTCACGCCGTAGTCAAAGGCCTGCTGCTGGGCATCCAGACCCGGGAACGCCGGCAGCAACGATGGATGAATGTTGAGAATGCGATTGGGAAAGGCGGCGATGAAGCCAGGCGAGAGCAAACGCATGTAGCCGGCGAGGATGACGAGGTCTACCCGATGTTCGCGCAGGCACGCGGTCACATCGGCATCGTGCTCGGCACGGGGGCGGCCCTTGGAAACGAGCACTGCGTGCGGCAGACCCAACTTACGGGCGGCAACGATGCCGGCGGCGTCCTCAACATTCGAGAACACGACAGCGATCT
>Ga0335071_10009263_pt1 | contig 10073 bp, 9 predicted proteins | sample Lox_Sample_15_FD_206724 | JGI IMG/M metagenome (GOLD analysis project Ga0335071, IMG submission 206724) | Soil microbial communities from Loxahatchee National Wildlife Refuge, Florida, United States - Lox_Sample_1.5 | ecosystem: Environmental > Terrestrial > Soil > Wetlands | place: USA: Florida...
GAGAAGCTGCTTTCCAAGCCATCGCGCGAAAGGAGTTTGGAATCAATTACGGTTGGCCCGTAGAAGTCCTTGTAACAGGCATAGTCGTTCATCGTGGCGAATACCTTCTCGATGGTCGTATCCGGAAAGAAGGCGGCTCCGATCCAGTCGTGTATCAACCCATTGGGCACATCGGTACGCCCGCTTCCGTTTACCGGCGCAACTACGATTTCGCCGCTCCGGACCCGCCGTGCTCGGTCCGGCTCCTCATCCACCCATAGGAAGTGACTCCCAGCGCCGAGCCGCGAGTTCATCCGCTCCTTGGCTTGTACGATATAGTGATTCCATGCCGCCAATGTGTCGGACTGCAGTTCGGCGCCGCACGATAGTGCCGGAGCGAGTATCATTATCAACAACAGTGATGCGGCGAAGTAGTACTTGCCTGCCTGCCGTTCAAAGCTTTGCAGCCTGCCAGGACGGTACCCCCGACCGGAAGGAACTTGGGGGCTTCTCAGGTCCATCGCTGTCGTTCAACCTCTAGCGTGGTCGATGTGGGTCTCACCAAGGAGGGTTCTTTTTGTCAAGGATCGCGAAGTCTGTTTGCTGCGTAACTGATGGAGACCAGGAACTTGCGGTCGCCAAGTCGTCCGCGCCGGCCGACACAGCGCCGAATATAGACTAAGGCAAGGGCCACAAGGGATGCGAGACCTCCGCGGTCCGAGACAGCGGCACAGTGGGAAATAGCAATGCGGCATAGAACTGTTTCCCGCCGTCGCTTTCCTCGACCGCGGGGCTGGAAATAACTGTCCCAATTAAGATTCAATTGCTACGGCGTAATCACCTTCGTCTGAGCGAGAGTCCTCCGTCCACAGGAATTTGAACCGTATGGAACCGTGATCTTGGGAAATCGGAATATCGACGAAGTGGATTCCAAGTTCGGTCGAAGCTGATTCTGCGACATTCCTCGTCCCCCATTGGTCGGGTGACCAGTGCAGGCGGAATCCGGCATATGTCTGAATTCGGAGGGTCCATCCAGACTTCACCGATCGGACATGCCGGTTTGGTTTCCACACCTCTAGATCCTTGCGCTTTGCCCCGTTTCGAAAGTGCTCTCCAACTTCGGGAATGAAATCGAAGACCCGCCCGTCTTGTAAACTCCGGAGCAGCTTTATGTATTCTGCGTGGGCCCACATCAGGGGCATCGCAGCAGTAGTGGGCTTGCCGAGAAACATGTGCATCTCGGGCCGGTCCGGCTCGTCCCATACTTGCTCAGTGAGCAATCCTGTGCATGTTGCGAACTGTTCCAATGCTCGCACCAACGGCTTAATGTCGTGTCCCGCGGCGAATTCATAGTGCGCCCGCTCACCTGTGAGCAGCGGCCAGGCACGGCCTTTTCCCCAGCCAAGATACGGACCGCCGCCTTCGCGTTGCCCGTAACCGTCATGGTTGTACCGTCTCCAACACGGTCCATAGGGCGTTTCCACCTTTAAGACGGAATCGACGACCCGTAGGGAGTCGACAATGACCGGATCGTCAGGGCGTCGAATGCCATATCGCACAAGTTTCAGAAAGCCGGCATCCACGACCTCCTTTGCCGGCAATTTCAAGACATCTCCGGGGGGGCGATTCGGAATGGTGGCGATCGCGGCATTGGGATCTTCATCTGGGTCTGCATCATCCACATCCGCCGGAAGAATCCGGATCAGGTGACGTTTGACTCCCGCTATCAGGGTCCCCTCGGTGGTCACCATCCATGCTTCGATGTGGCTCTCGAGGAAATCCGCATATTCCTCGAGGAACTGCGCCGTCTTTGAGTCGCCCCGGTCGCGACAGAAACAAGCCGCGCAGATGAGCGCTGCGATGCACGCCGCCATAGTTGAAGGCGAATATCCGCTGGAATCCTCCCATCGCTCCTGCTGGGTTACCGGACCGTGGCGGACAAGGTAACTGGCCGAACGCCTTACCAATACGTAAGGATCAAAATCCTGCAGCGCATTCTCCTGCCGAAGACGCCAGGCGAGCATAGTCGGGAAAGCAACTTCATCGAGTTGGATTCCGCCCCAATATGGTGTCCCATCGATCCAGAAGTTCTGTGGAAATCGTCCGTCCTCTAGTTGGTGAGTTGCCAAATAGATCAATGCCCGTAGAGGCGCCACCGTATTCCTAGCTGCAAGCAGACCAGTTGCGGTATTAACCAAATCGCGGGTCCAGACTAGGTGATATCCGCCTTGGTCCTTATCGTTTTTTGCTTCACCCCACGGTATGGATAAAGACGCAATGAATGCTCCTGGATATGTTTTATCCTCATGAGCCAGTAGGAGACTGTAGCTGGCGTGATATAGATTGCCTCCGTCGCCTGATATCTTCTCGAGCGGCAGGATGTGTTCGCACGGCCGGCTCCATTGCTCAATATAGTGTTCTAAGTGCAGCTTGAAAGGTATTGCAAGTGATTGGAATAGCGCGGTCACGACGCTCGAAAGGCTATCGCCGAACGCCACAGCGGTTGTGAATTCCCGGCCGCCGCTTAGGTCGAGTTCTCCGGTCAAGGCCACATTCCCGTCCAAGGCCTCGGCGAATTCCCAATCCATCTGCTTATTCAGATTGAGGTCGGTCGCGCCGTCGCTACGACCAACATAGCCGCAGGAGGCACGTGAGAACGGCGCCGTCGCAGCCAGCGCGAGCCAAGTCCCCCCCTTTTCAGCTGTGAGTATGGTGCGGCCAGCTACCTCGATCACACGAGCATTATTCCCCCATCCCCCCACCTGCAGATGGGGGGCGCAAAAGACGTATATGCGCAAGGCGTTCAGGAACTCCCTATCGCCATTCACGGAGGTGCGCTGCAATAGACAGGGAAGATGCGGATCAGCGATGACATCCTTCGTGATCGAGTAGCGCCCTTCGTTGTCCGAGTTGACGACGCGGAAACAGAGTGCGTGCGCATCGGATCGTTCGATTTGGGTAGCCAGGTGACGCTTTTCCTGGTGCACGAAAGTCTTGCCATCGGTGATTATGTATTCGAGGCCGCGCAATTGGGGGCGATCGATAGTAGGATAGTACGCCTCAGTCACAACGCCTCGGAACATTGTGAACCACAGGCGACTGCTGCCGGAGTAAGCCGTGCCAACCGCGTTCTTGTTGCCATGCGTCCATCTGGGTTCGATGCCGGGCTTTCCGAACGCTGCCCGACTCCCGCGCGCCTCTGCCATGCTACCTCCTCCTATGTTCGTCGCATTCGTGGTGTTCTCCCTTGGAGAACTGGGACCGTATCGCTCGACCGAGGTCGTTTCTATGATTTCGTCCGGCCGTGTTGATCTGCGGCGCGACCGGGTAGATCATTGTCGGTTGCGACGAACTGGATCATACCAGCCGGTGGAGCGCTTAAGACAGCGCTTGTCAGTGAGGTTCTGCCGAATGAATTCCAAATCTATGTCCTCTGTATGGGCTATTACAGGTTCGTTGCAGTCTCGCGCACTTCTTGTAGCCAACGTCCTAGGCTAGATGCGGTTTGCGATGCATTTTGGAAGCCAGAGGATTCAGTGTTTTGAGGCCCCCGCCCAAGAACTTGTGCGTCGCTGGGAGCTTCGGCGGGCCGGTTCCGCGATAAACGAGGCGGAGACGTGCACGATATCGTAAAGCTGGTTGGGCAAGGGGTGTTCATACGTGTGATTAGCCGCCTGATTGGATATTGCAGGAAAACCACCCGGAATTATCGCCCAGACGGACTGCCGGTTTACGACCCAACGAGATTACGAGCCCGGCCAGTTAAGACCGTTCAAGGCATACCTCGGTCGGCTCTAGAGGCAGACGTTCGGAAGGCTCGGGTGCTCTTGCGCGAGATCCGCGAGCGTAGGTATACCGGTAAGGCTTCGAATGCTGTAAACTCGAGGGCTGGCGAGAATCGGTGGAAGGAAGTCAACTCTCACCCTATCAACCAGATCAGGGTTTTCGGTAACCACCATATATATTTCTCAAGCCCTTGAACCCCTCCCCTGGCGCATGGGGCTCGGCTTCGCCCTCGGCGCCGTGGCTTCCTAGCCGAATTTCCGCTGGCTTGGAGACGGGTGTTCGGCAAGGTGGCACAGGGTTTCGAGCATTGCCCCGGCCGCGGGGACGAAGAGATCCAGCAGAGCGGCCATCAGCCGGATCGTGGTACAACCGGGCTGACGACCCTTGGCGCACTCACACGCTCAGGACCGGAACCGGTGAGTCGCGCACTAGGCTATAGGTGAGATCCCGCAAACGGCCCAGGGTGGTGCCGGTTTGAGGCCTTCTTCCTACGATCAGTGCGTCCGCCGCGAGCCGCCGCACCGCATCCAGTAGCGCCTCTTTCACGGGACCGATCGTGGTGTGGACCTCCGCCTCGGATCCGGCGGTTTTTAAAAGTTCGTGCACCCGCCGGCGCGCGTCGTTAGAGGTTTGTTCGTGAGTGGCATGAATCACGGAGAGCCTCGCGCCGGCTGCCACCGAGGCCCGAGTGGCCAAGCGGAGCACGCGCTCCGAGTCCTCGCTTAGCCCGATCGCGCAGACCCACACCCGGTGATCGAGCGGCCGCGGGATTTCCGTCTCGGCATGCTCGGTGGTCATGACCAGGCAGTCGGCATCGTTCAGCACCTTGGCCGTAGTCGACCCGAGGAGCATGCGCCGGAAATGGCCGGTGTGCGTCGGCATGACGATGAGATCGAATCCGCCCGCCCTGGCGGCTTCCGCGATCTGCTCCGCCGCCTCGCCCGAGCGCAGGATTCTCGCGTAGGATGGAGCGGGGAACTCGGACGCGAGGAACGACTTGAGTCGCTCATGCGCGAGTTGCTGGTGCTCTTCCGCGATCTCCGTCGCCGGGCGCACGTAAAGTTCGAATGCGTTGTGGCTTTCGAGATCGCACACGTGGATGAGGGACACTCGCGCGCCGAAGATGTCCGCGGCCCGTTTAACGTATGCCGCCATCGCCGTGCAGGCCGGCGAGAAGTCCACAGGAAAGAGAATCTTCTTAATCATCGTCATTCGGCCCGAGCGAATCGCAGGATGAGTAGCCTGCACCCACTGGCGATTATGCCCCTTTCCTACTCAGTAAGTCCATTCCGTCGGCCGCCTACAAGATCGGCCGATCGTCTAGAGAGATGACGAACTCTCGTCAATCGACTTCGCGCCTCCAGGACATTCGCGCAGGAAACCGGTGCCGCGGTAAGTGCCGCCGAAATGCTCTCCGCTATTCTCGTGCGAGTCATGGTGAGCGCGTAAGGCCAATAGTGTCCTAAATGTTTGTGTCACGGGCGGGATAACCGCAGTGGGGGATTGTCCCCTGCTGCGACCGATAAGAAGACCATACGCCGGTGAGAAAGACATTTACCACTGTCCCAATCGATTGTGGCTGAGGTTCAAACAGATATGTACCTGGCTTCAGAGGTTCTGAACAAGTTCGCTGCGACGGACGATACCTGAGTCGAGGACCTTCCCGACGCCGTTGCAGTATATCGGGACTGTAGGGGCAAGCTAAGGGTGGACCAGAGCTACCAGATGACCACTGAAAACGGCCGGCGCTGTGAAAGAAGGGCTCGCCTGACTGTATCGCCCTTCGGCTACAAGGTGCCGTTGAGAAACTTCACGTTGCACTCTCCTCCAGTTCTTCGAGTTGATCGAGCTGCCACAGCGCTTCGAGGAGTCGCTGCGCCTCCTGTTCATCGATCACGGCTAGGGCGTAGCCCACATGGACCAGAACGTAATCGCCCACACGAACTTCGGGTGTGTAGTCCAGACAGACTTCCTTGAAAATTCCGCCGAAATCTGCCTTGCCACGGAGCAAACCAAGGTTGTCGTCCTCAAGGATAGTCACGATTTTTCCAGGCACAGCCAAACACATACCAACACCTCAGCCTTCGAAATTGCCAAAGGAGAACGCGCGTTGCCAGTTCTATGTCCTCGCCGAGGCCACAGTGCCACAGGATTCGATCACGTCTCTTAGCCACGCGACCCAGACATCGAGACCCGCTCCGGTCTTGCATGAGACCGCGAACACCGTGGCCTTCGGATTCACTTCCCTCACGTTTGTCTCTAGATCTCTTAGATCAACTCCCGAAGCCGTGGCCAGGTCCGTCTTGTTCAGGAGAACGACGTCCGCCTTGTGGAACATCACGGGATATTTCTTCGGCTTCTCCACTCCTTCTGCCGCGCTACAAATCACAACTCGCAGGCTCTCGCCAAGATCGTAGGAAGCGGGGCAGATAAGGTTTCCCACGTTTTCGATGACTATTAGGTCGAGTCCGTGCACCGGAAACTCGGCTAGCGCGCGGGCGACCATTCGTGCGTCAAGATGGCAGACGGTCCCGGTTGTGATCTGGTGACAGCGGGTCCCTAGCGCTTGAATCCGGCGAGAGTCGAGAGCAGTCTGGAGGTCACCCTCGATCACTGCGAGCCGGTAGCGGCCTCGTAGCTCACGTATGGTGGCTTCGAGCAGGGTGGTCTTGCCCGCGCCCGGCGCCGACATCAAGTTGATGACCACCGTTCCCTCTCCCGCGAACAAACGGCGGTTCTCCGTCGCGATTTCCTGGTTGGCCTTCAAGGCATTAGTTTGAACAGATACGCGATCCATTACATCCTCTCAGCTTCTGATTTGAGTTCGATGTACTCCACCTGGAGTTCCTCCCCCGAAACGACTTCCAGCGGCAGGCCGCATTGGCTACAAATCAGGCACAGTTCCCGCACCGGATCGGTCACCGGCCCGCACACTACGCAGCGTAGGAGCATTGGCACGCTCTCGATCTCTAACCTGGCAGTCTCCGCCAGAGTGTCCCGGCGCGCGACCTCGAACGCGAACTCAAGTGCCTCCCGCACGACCGTCGTGAACTCCCCGAGGCGTATCTTGATCGTCTGGATGCACCGAGAGCTCTCCTTGCGAGCCTCCGCTTCGGCGATTTCTATGATGCTTTGCGCGATTGAGAGTTCGTGCATAAGCGAAGCTCTACGGAGACCTCGTAGCTATTGACAATCTGTGCCCGGAAAACGTGTCTCCAAGCACCCACTGGTTCTGGGACTCTGATTCTGGTCTTTCTCGTTGTGGACAGAGTCGCGTCGATCACTAGAGAGCCACCAGAAATTCGGCTGGCACGGAGCGTGCCGTCGGCGGCAATCGATGGCGCGCTCCACCAGCAGGCCAGCGATTTTATCGGCAGCAAACGGGGAGGCGTTCAGCACCGAGGGGCTAATACCGTTACCGAAGTCACACGACTCAGGAACGATGCCGACGATGAGAAGTTCGGACGGGGCATTACCAGCCAGCCTTAAGTGCGCGAGTGACTCCTGCACTGCGGGATGATGACCCGTCAGGCGAAGCTGGGCCCGCTGAGCCAGAAGGTCGTCCTCGCTGTAGATGCACAGCGTTCCAGGCCTCTCATCCGCATGGACGGCATCTGCTATCACGACGAGGTCCGTGCCGTACAAATACGGCGCGATATCCAACCCAGGAGTGCCGAGGTCGAGAATCTCCACGTCCGAGCCGCATTCGTAATTGCAACGAAACATTTCAATGGCTAGCGGGCCAAAGCCGTCATCGCCAAGAAGAACGTTCCCGATGCCGACAACGGCGATTCGTGGGTGTCTGCGGCCGGCGCTCGTGTTCACAAGACCTTCACCTGAGCGATTTCGCGACCGCTTGCATCGAGCGTGTGACACGCGCACGCCATGCACGGATCGAAGGAGTGGACGGTGCGGAGTACTTCCAGTGGCTTCGCTGGATCGGCCACCGGGTTTGCTAGGAGCGAGCTTTCGTAAGGGCCGGGAACGTCCTTCTCGTCACGAGGGCTGGCGTTCCAAGTGGTGGGCACAACCGCCTGATAGTTGGAAAAAGCCCCCTTGTCGATGACAACCCAGTGGGAAAGTGAGCCACGGGGCGCTTCATGCAGCCCCACACCAGCAATCTGATGCTGCGGGAATTGGGGTGGATTGTAAATAGTGTCATCGCCTTTGAGAATGTTGGCGGTGAGCAACTGCAGGTGCTGGAGCGCGAGGTCCGAGAGCATGGCTGAGCGGATCGCGCGCGCAAGGTAACGCCCCATGGTTGATTGCAGATCCTCCGGTCTCAAGGTCGGGCCATGGACCGCAGCAATTCTCTTGAGAGCGTCGTCCGTCCATTTGCGTGTAAGCCCATGGCCGGATTGGTACCCAACGAGAATATTCGCAAGCGGACCGACCTGCATCGGATGACCGTTGTAGCGTGGCGCTTTTACCCACGTGTACTTCCCGTCGCCTTGGAAATCGGTGTAGTTGGGGTCGGTCTTGCCCTTCCAGGGCTGCTGCGCACCTTCTCCTACATACCACGCATGCGTAACATCCTCGGCAATCGCCGCGCGTATGGCTCCATCACGCCAGTTTTCAATCGGCCGCACAGAACCGAGATTCCCGCCCATGATAACGCCACCAGGAAGATCGAATTGGGTGGCCTTGGCATCCACCGGAAGGTCAGGGACGGCAAGATAATTGGCGACGCCCCGTCCATAGCGGAACCATTCGGGGTAGGAGGCGGCCAGTAGGCAGGCATCCACGAAGTAAGCCTGCTGCACGAACGGGACCAAGTCCTGGAGCAGAGACTGCAACGTCCCCAGCCGGTCCATGTTCATGGTCGCGAGGCTGTTCAGGTTAATCGCGTTCATCACGCCGCCGACAGCCAGGTTCTGGATGTGCGGAGTTTTCCCGCCAAGGATCCCGACCACCTGACAGGATTTGCGTTGAAATTCTATGGCCTGCAAATAGTGGGCGAACAGAATGAGGTTCATTTCCGGGCTCAAGCGCATCGCCGGATGGCCCCAGTAACCGTGGGAGAAGATTCCGAGCTGGCCGCTCGCAACCAAGCCTTTGACCTTGTTCTGAACCTGTTCGAGGTTGCGACGGGAGTTGCCCGGCCAAATGGAGACGCCGTCTGCGATGGAGGCCGCACGTGCGGGATCCGCCTGGGGGATGGTCGTGATGTCCACCCAATCTAGTGCCGATAAGTGATAGAAATGAACGATGTGGTCGTGCAGGGCGTGCCCGATGAGAATCAGGTTACGAATGTACTGCGCGTTCGCCGGGACATCGAGCTGAAGCGCATCCTCTACAGCACGCACCGATGCCATGGCGTGGACTGTGGTGCAAACCCCGCAGAATCGCTGTGCAAAAACCCAGCCTTCACGAGCATCCCGCCCGAGCAGAATCGTTTCAATTCCGCGCCACATGGTGCAGCTCGCCCATGCTTTTTGAACCGTACCGCCATCGACCTCGACATCGATGCGCAGGTGACCTTCGATCCGCGTTACGGGGTCGATGGAGACCCTGGCCATGGTGATTCTCCTTCTGAGCTAGATGGCGCGCGACACGCGCGCACAAATTTGAACATGTAATTCCAGTCCTCGATCTCTCCGGGCAGCACTGCAAAATACTTGACGGCGAGGCCGAAGGCCACGATCCCGAGCGAGATGTACCCCACGGTAATGAGCCACTCGGGCGTGCTCGGGAAGTAGATAGCGTGGCGCGCAGGGAAGTACGCGATGGTGGTGGGGATGAAACGGTATAACAGCCCCCCCAAACAGGCGAGCGCGGCCATGTTGAGCAAGCTTCGTGGCGTCTCGCGCATGGCCCTGCTTCGGAGCGCGAGGGCGGGGACGAGAATGAGCGCAGTCTCAAAGAGAAACAGAAGGCTCATCTTATCGAGCGCGAAGGCCGCTCCGAGCTGTCCTCGCCAGACGAGGTCCCCGAAGCGAACGCCAAGAAAAAGGAGGCACGCGCACGACAGCAGGTTACCGAGTTCCCCCAACACCCCTTCGTCCAGCGGCCGCGAATAGCGCAGACACGCCATGAGGAGGAGGAAGGTCACGAAGCCCAACCCGGACAGACCTGCAGCCAGGAGATAGAGGAGCGGTAGAAGTGGCGTCTGCCAGAGGGGGTGGACCTTGTCGCCAGCCAGGAGCATCAGCCCCCCCAAAGAGGACTGGTGCATGAGGGGAAATACGTACGCCCCGGTGATCATAAAGGGATAAATGCGACGCAGAGTGGGGGCCCATCGGCGAAGAAACCCCCTGGTCGCATCGGTGCCCGTATAGTAGAAGCGTTCAAGAACCAGAGGAAGGTTC
>Ga0335071_10009264_pt1 | contig 10070 bp, 6 predicted proteins | sample Lox_Sample_15_FD_206724 | JGI IMG/M metagenome (GOLD analysis project Ga0335071, IMG submission 206724) | Soil microbial communities from Loxahatchee National Wildlife Refuge, Florida, United States - Lox_Sample_1.5 | ecosystem: Environmental > Terrestrial > Soil > Wetlands | place: USA: Florida...
CCATTCGGCCGCCCGGTATGCTTCCTGTGGGCTTCCATGTCCATCACCTTCAGATCAAACAGAAAATGATCCGTCACGGGAATGATATCGAGAAACGACTCGGGATCGACACATCCGCATGTTTCGACGCAGGTATCGATTCCTTCCCGGCGGCACAGCTCGAACAGCTCCCGGACGAAGACCGAATGGAGCAAAGGCTCTCCCCCCGAAACCGTCACGCCGCCGTTCGATTCATCATAAAACATCTTGTCGCGCCGGACCGCATCCCAGACTTCGTCGACGGTCATGGATTGGCCGTAGCGGACCAACGCACCCGAATAGCATTGCTCCATGCAACTGCCGCAGGCCTTGCATTGGGAATAATCGATGCGATGCTCCCCTTCTCCGCACCGAATGGCATTGTTTGGGCAGGTTTCCAGACACTTGCCGCAATTTGCGCAGAGAGTTCGGATGAAGCCGATCACGGGTGATCCCGGAAGACATTCGGGGTTCGCGCACCACTGGCAAGTCAGGGGACAGCCCTTAAAAAAGACCACCGTTCGAATGCCAGGACCGTCATGGATGGAAAAGCCCTGAATGTTCGTGATAACCGCACTCTGCATCCCCAAAAGGATACAATGCCCGGTATGAAATTTACATGGGATTCTGCCTCGGCCCGTACAACTAGCCGGCCAGCACCGAAGCATCCAGCGCATGCACTCCGGCATCGCAAACGAACTCAGAGGCGGTAGTGTAGGCCGACTCGTCGCCGGCCAGGTACACGAAAAGCCCGGCAATCTCCGACGGGAAGGCGATGCGTTTGAGCGGAGACGGCGCCGCCATGGTTTTCAGGCGGTCCTCCACGCTGACGCCGGCCGCGCCGGCCGTTTCTTCCAGGCGGCGGTCGAACATTTCCGAACGGAACGCTCCGGGCAGCACCACATTGCTGCGGATTTTTTGCGGGCCATAGTCCATTGCCACCTGTCGGGATAACCCGAGCAGGCCGGCCTTCGTCGCGCAATAGGCCGCCGCAAACGGAAGTCCCCGTATTGCGCCAACCGATGCCACGTTTATGATGGAGCCTCCCCCGGCGCGGAGCATGTGCGGGATGGAATATTTCATCACCAGGAAGGGACCGGTCAGGTTGGTGTCCAGCACCTTCTGCCAGACATCCATATCCGTGTCGACCACGGTTTTGGGTACGCCCATCGCCGCATTGTTGACGACGATGTCCAGCTTACCGCCGAAAGCAGCGGCAGTCTCCACCATGCGTCGCACATCTTCCATCTTGCTGACGTCTGCGTCACAGACCGTGATCTGGCCGGCAGAAAAACGACTGGCAAGTTTTTCCAGTTCTTCGCGGCGGCGTCCCGTAATGCAGACCCTGGCACCTTCGCCGATAAACGCCTCGGCAACGGCCGCGCCAATGCCCGTCCCACCCCCGGTGATCAATGCAACTTTGCCCTGCAGTCTCATGATTCTCTCCTGTCTGATTCGACGTGGATGCAAACATGATTTCTATACGAAGACGGCTCTTCATGCAAATGATTTGCAGGGCGCCACGAATTCCACGGATTACCACGCATAGAATCCCTAATAATCCGTGGCGTTTGGGGTTAAGCAAACAAAAGATGCGAAAAAAGACGGAGAACGGATTGACAAGCGATCCGCTGGAAAGAAATAATCGCCGTGTCTGAATCAGCGTATGCGATGTGACGACGCTGTGACATCCTGAAGGAGTTAGGTATGGCAGATCCAAAGGCTGAACCCAAAGCGGTAGTTTGTACGAATCTCGAATTGCCCAAGGGCGTCCACGAATTCGAAACCGATGACACGAAGAGCAAGGCGCCGGATGATGACCCCATCAAACGAGTGATCTACATGGACGACAGGATTGTCCCGGGATCATTTTACGTCGAGGCCGTGTGGGTCGTGGGCTCGATACCGAGATCTCATCCCGAGCACTCGCACCCCGACTACGATGAAATTGTCGGTTTTGTCGGCAGCAACATGGACGATCCAACCGACCTGGGAGCGGAAATCGATTTCGTCGTCGACGGCAGGAAGATGACGATTACCAAAACCTGCTTTATCCACGTGCCTGCCGGAGTCAAACATGGCGGGCTTTGCTTCAGAAAGATCGACCGGCCGGTATTTCAGATCGCGATGTCGAGAATGAGTGCCTTTTCCAGCATTCCGCCCACATAAGAATCCGACAATTGCGCACTCTTGATATGGGATCAGAAAAGACAACGGACGCCGCGGCATCTGACAATTCATCGGCGGCTGCCGGCCCCACCGGGTTTTTCCAGCGCACGTTCCAGGCCTTCGGGTACCGCGACTTTCGCCTGATGTGGGCGGGTGCGTTTACGTCTACCACGGGGACGTGGATGCAGAGCGTTGCTCAATCCTGGCTGGTGCTGGAAATGACCGGCTCGCGATCCGCTTTTTTCCTCGGCCTGCTCGGCTTCCTCGGAGATCTGCCGATCATGCTGTTTTCGCTCATCGGCGGCGTGGTCGCCGATCGCATCGATCGCCGCATGATCCTGCTGGGATCGCAGTACGTGCAGATGACGTGCGCTTTCATCCTGACGCTGCTGGTCTATTTCAAGGTCGTGCACATCGGGCACATGATGGTCCTGGTGTTCGTGGCGGGCACGGCCATGTCATTTGGCGGGCCGGCCTATCAGGCGTTGGTCCCGGGGTTGGTGGAGCGCAAAGTTGTGCCCAATGCGGTGGCGCTGAATTCGATTCAGTTCAATCTGGCGCGCGTGGTGGGTCCCCTGATCGCTGGCGTCACGATGGCTGCGTTCGGCTCAGTCACCTGCTTTTTTCTGAATGGACTGTCGTTTTTGGCGGTAATCGCGGGGCTTTATCTGATCCGGGCCACGTTCCTGCCGCAGAAGACCGCGGAGTCGGTCCTGGAAAGCGTTCGGAGCGGATTCACCTTCATCCGCAAGCGGGGAGCTCTCTGGCAACTGTCGGTGCTAGGTTTCGTCAGCACCTTTTGCGGAATCCCGCTGCTGACGCTGCTGCCGGTGATCGCGAAGAATACGTATCACTTCGATGCAAAAGGGTATTCGTATCTGCTCTCGATTTCCGGGATCGGCTCGATCCTCGGCGCGCTGATTTACGCCGGGCTGGCTCAGCGCAGAAATCATGGACTGCTGGCGCTGCGCGTGCAGTTGGTGTTTGCTGTGCTGCTCGCGATCTTTGCAATGTCGCACTTCCTGCCGATCGTCTTCCTGTGCCTGTTTTGTTGCGGGATGTGCCTGATTACCCTCTTTTCCGCAATCAATTCCCTGGTGCAGCTCAGCGTCACCGAGGAGATGCGCGGCCGCGTGATGAGCATTTTCATGCTGGCTTTCCGGGGAGGGATGCCGCTGGGAAACCTGGTGGCCGGATACTTCGCATCGAAATTCTCGCCTTCCCAAACGCTATTCGCCCTTGGCTGCGTGCTGGCGGCGACTGCCCTCGCATTCCTGATGTCCAACAGCGGGATCAAGAAGCTCTAGAAAAGCGATGCGGCAGCAAGCGGCCGCTTTTGTGAGCAGCTTCTGAGGACGACACTCCAGAAGCTGTCTCAAAACCCCGGACCTGCTGTGTTATGCGCCAAGGCAGGTCCGAAGGACCGGCAGAGAATAGGCCCGACTGTAAGGTCGGGATAGACCAGTAGTATGAGACCGAGCGCCGAAGGTGCGACACGAGCCTTAGGAATAAGAAACGGGAAGGATTGTATATAAAACGTTAACAGTACCGCGCCCTCGGCGCTCGATCTTTGCGATAACCTAATCCCGACGGTCGGGCCTACTATCTGCCGGCGCTTCGCGCCTCAATGATTCCGATTTTGGGATGGCGCCAGGTTTTGAGACAGTCTCTGGAGAGCCGTCCTCACAGATTATCTGCGAAAGCGCAAGTAAGCTTTGGCACTCCGAAAGCTTCGCCTGCAAAAATTGTGCGGCATTAGGCGCCATCGCAGCCATCTCCTTTAAAACTTGACGTGTCTTTAGTGCCCGTACTATATCTATCCGCCACTAGACCTCATTGCTTTGTGAATCAATGAAACTGCAGACGGCAGTGAAGAATCGGCGATTTTTGTTTCCAGCGGGAGATTGATATGTTGACCAACTTTATGCGATTCGTGTCGGTTGCGGCCCTCGGCATCCTCATCTTTGTTGCGCCGGTTGCCGCGGCTTCTTGTGAGAGCCTGGCATCGCTTACTCTGCCGGACGGGAAGATCACCTCGGCGGCTTTGATTGCCGCAGGTGCATTCACACCACCCACGGGTGGTGGAATGATGATGGGCGGGTCCGGCGGCCAGTCGGCTTTTAAAAGCGCACCCGCTTTCTGCCGCGTCACGGCTACTCTTACTCCAACTCCCGACTCCGATATTAGAATCGAGGTCTGGATGCCGGCAGAGAACTGGAACGGCAAGCTTGTCGGAACAGGCAACGGAATATGGGCCGGCAGCATCAGTTATTCCGCCCTGGCCGAACCCCTGGCGAAAGGCTATGCAACGGTTGCGACCGACGCAGGGCACATCGGCAGCGGCATGGATGCAAAATTCGCAGTCGGTCACAAAGAGAAACTCATCGATTTCGGATACCGGGCGGTCCATGCGATGACCGTAAAAGCCAAGGCAGTCATAGCTGCATACTATGGACGCAAAGAACAGCGGTCGCTTTGGGTTAGCTGCTCAACGGGCGGACGGCAGGGCCTCATGGAAGCCTATCGCTATCCTGAAGACTATAACGGCATATCCTCTATGGCCCCGGCAAATCCGATGGTGGGACTGATGATCGGCTCGTTGTGGACCGGCTATGCGGCCATCAAAGATGATGCGCACAGGCTCTCAATGGCCAAACTCAACGCGGCGCACAAGGCATTCATCAATCAATGCGACGAAAAGGACGGCCTGAAGGACGGGATTGTCGGCGACCCGGAGCATTGCAGCTTCGATCCGGGAACCATTCAGTGCAAGGAAGGGGACGGGAACGATTGCCTGACGGCTCCGCAGGTTGAAGCGTTGCGCGACATTTACGCCGGCACGAAGAATCCGCGTACGGGGGAAAAGATTTTCGCGGGGTTCGAGCCCGGCAGCGAGCCGCAGCTGATGACGCTGGTCAGCGGGAAAGAACCTTTCCCGGTTGCAACTTCCTACTTCCGCGATGTCGTGCTCAACAATCCGCAATGGGATTACAAATCCTATGACTACGATAAGGACCTTGCGGCGTCCTACAAAGCCGGAAGCGATATCGTTGACGTCCCGAGCAACGGACTTGCCACATTCTTTAATGGCGGCGGCAGGCTTTTGCTCTCGCATGGCTGGTCGGACGGGCTGATTCCCGCGAGCAACACTGCGGCATTCTACAAATCCATGACTGCAACGATGGACCCGAAGAAAGCGGCCGCTTCAACCCGGCTCTTCATGCTCCCCGGCGTCGGCCATTGCGGAGGTGGAGATGGGCCCAGCGTAACGGATATGCTTTCCGTGATCGATCAATGGGTGGAAACGGGGAAAGCGCCGGACCGCATCATTGCAAGCAATCCTCCGAATCAAAAACCGATGACGCGCCCGCTATGTCCCTATCCCCAGATTGCCAAATACAAGGGCTCGGGGAGCACCGACGACGCAGCCAACTTTGAGTGTAAGGCCAGGTAACCATGATCCAGCCCGGAAAATACCCGCACATATTTCAGCCGATTCAGATAGGGAAGTTGACTCTCAAGAATCGCATTACCAACGCTCCCACGTACAACTTCCTGGCTTCCTATGACAATCACGTCACAAGAGAACAAATAGAATCTTCGAAACCCGTGGGAGCGGGCGGCGCGGCAACCGTCACCATGGGCAGCGGCTTTATCAATAAAGTATTGCCTCCCGCAGCACGCCACATCGTGGGCATGAGTGACGAGTGGATCGTGACGTATCTCTCGGAATGGTGCGAAGCGGTCCAACGCTACGGGGCAAAAGCCTGCGTGGAGCTGGTGCCGATCGCTTCCTACTTCGGCACGCATGAAGTTAAAAGCTCCGTAGGAATTCCGATGGAAATCGACTGCAATCTCCTATCCCTGGCAGAGCTTAAGGGCTTCGTCGCGGACTATGCGAAAGCGGCGCGTCATGTCCTGAAGGCCGGCGGAGATATGGTTTTAATCCACGGCGCTCACTGCCAATTGCCCGCCCTCCTGTTTTCCAAGGTCTTCAACAAGCGACCGGATCAATACGGTCCCCAATCTTTTGAAAACCGTTGCCGTTTTGCGGTGGAAGTTCTGGAAGCCATCCGGGCGGAAGTCGGAGACCGGCTGGCGATTGAGTACCGCATCAGCGCCATCGATATGGTCCCCGGGTCCCCTGATATCGAGGAGGTCATCGAGTTCGCCAAAGTCATTCAGGACAAGATCGATCTCCTCCATATTTCCAGGGGCAATCTTGCCATCAACAAACTCACCCCGTTTATTCTCCCTCCGACCTACATGGATCACGGGATCAACATCGAATATGCGGCCCGGTTCAAGAAAGCCCTGCAGATTCCGGTCAGCGTCGTAGGCGCCGTCACGCCGGACCAGGCGGAAGAAGCCATTGCCGCAGGGAAAGTCGATATGGTTGCGCTGTGCCGTCAGCTCATTGCCGATCCGGAAACCGTCAACAAGCTGGAGCGAGGACAAGAGAGCGAAATCCGCCCGTGTATTCGGTGCAATACATGTATCAGCAGGAGCCATTTCGGATCGAAGCCGCCGCGATGTGCGGTCAATCCGTTTTTCGGTCGTGAGCCGGATTATGGAAATTGTCCGGCTCCAAAGAGAAAGAAAAAAATCGTGGTGGTCGGAGGTGGACCGGCCGGAATGGAAGCTTCCAGAACCCTGGCCGATCGCGGACATGACGTCGTGCTGTTTGAAAAAGCTCCGCATTTAGGGGGCCTCTTGATCGGAGCCGTCAAAGCGCCGTTCAAATCCGACTTAAGACGGTATCTCGATTGGTCCATACAAATGACCACGCGTCACAAAAATATCGACGTGAGAATCGGCATCGAAGCAACCGCGGCCCTTATTTCAACAGAAAAAGCAGACGCAATGATTCTGGCCATGGGAGGAAACCCGATAATCCCCGAGCTCACCTGTAAAGACGAATCGAGGGTCCTCTGGGTTGGTGACTTGGACAGCGGCAATGCCCGGATCGGCGACCGTGTCTTAATTGCAGGAGCGGGTCTGACAGGCTGTGAAACTGCGCTAAGACTTCTTCAATCCGGCAAAAAAGTAACCTTGATTGATTCTCTGCCGAGGAAAGAACTTGGATCGGGCTCTTCGCCAATCAACGCATATGCCCTGTTCGACATTCTGGCGGAATACAACGTTGATTTGAGAACTCAAACAAAGCTGGTGGACGTTACGCAGGAGTATGCAATCGTCCTCAGTGATCAAAGAGAAGAAAAACTGGTTTTCGACACGGTTGTGCTCTCGCTCGGAACGATGGTGGATACTGTCGCAATCAACCGCCTGAGACCTGCTGTTGCCGAGTGTTATGTGGTCGGCAACAGCAATGGCAAGTCCGGCACAGTCTGGAATGCCACAACCAGTGCTTACGACGCAGCCATGATTGTCTAAGTGCTGGTGTTCGCAAAAAGGAGGGAAACATGAAAACTTCGAGAAGACTCTTCCTCAAAATTACCGCAGCAGGAATAGGATCCGCCGCTCTTGCAGAGTTCCATCTATTCGCACATTCATAACCCCGGGTGGAAGAGCACGCGAATGCGGGCTCTTCCACCCGGGGCTCTACTGCACCGCGCTTCCAGCGCTGAAGTAAATTCCATAGCTTAAGGAGTGAAGTTCGCGGCGGGTTGTTTTTTTTACGGCTTTCCGTGGCACTTTTTGTATTTCAGGCCGCTTCCGCAAAAGCACGGGTCATTTCGGCCTATTCTTCGTTCTGCTACCCGATCCGATCCTTTTTCTTCCGCTTTCAAAATATTCATGATTTCATCCGCAGGCTGCCCTCTGCGAATGAGTTCGGCCATGATCCGCATGGACTTGTCCGCGTGTTTGAAGAAAGCTTTGTACCCGGCGCACAGATAGTTCAAACCTGGTTCGCCATCGGGCGCATCGACAAAACGGTTTTTCGGGCATTCCCCGTTGCAGATTGTGAGGAATTCGCATTCCCGGCAACATCGGCGAAGCAGCTCTCTCTTGTCGTTTCCGAACTTCCGCTGTTTCTCCGAGGCGGCCAGGTCGATCATCCGGTTCTCAAGAATATTTCCCAGCAAATAGTTTGGCTCGACGAAGTGGTCGCACGAATAAAGATCGCCATTGTGCTCCAGCGCCATTCCTTCTCCGCAGGTTGGTCCGAAAATGCAGACCGTTCCCGCCCGTCCAAGCCAGCCGGCCAGCGCCCCGTCGAAGTTAATGACGAACATCCGCCCGACATCATGCCGGACCCATTCGTCAAAAATAGTGCACAGGAAATGGCCCCACTGGTCCGGCAATACGGACCGGTCCGTGACCTTGTTCCCTTCCTGGAAGCCGCTCTCATTGTCCCGTTCGACCACAGGAATGAACTGAACATATCCGGCCCCGAGCTCATCCCGGAAGAAACGGTACACTGGCAGCGGATGATCGGCGTTCTTCCGGTTGACCGTGCAGAGGATGTTGAATTCCACCTTGTGCTCCTGGAGCAGCCGGGCGGATTTCATGACGCGGTCAAAGGTTCCCTGTCCCCCTCTATCTTTCCGGTGGCAGTCATGCAGATCCCGGGGACCATCCATGCTAAGACCGACGAGGAAACCGTTTTCATGAAAGAAACGGCACCATTCTTCATTCAGAAGAACGCCATTGGTTTGAAATGTATTTTCAATACGCGTACCCGGCTTCCGATATTTATTCTGAAGCTCGATCGAGCGGCGGAAAAAATCGAGCCCCATGAGCGTAGGTTCGCCGCCTTGCCAGGCAACCGTTACATGGGGAATGCCGTGGGCTTCGAACAGCTGCCGGATATACGCTTCATGCACCTCATCAGACATGCGAAAATTGCTTCCCGGATAAAGCTTCTCCTTCTTCAGGAAGAAACAATAGTCACAATGAAGATTGCAGAGCGAGCCTGTGGGCTTGGCCATGATATGAAAGGCTCTGCGGTGCACAGTTGAGGACATCGAATTTCTTTCCCGATAGTTTTTGATTGCGAAGCTTTCGGGGTGCGCAAGCTTCCTTGCGCTTTTTGTAGGTAATCTGTGAGGACGGATCTCCAGAGCCGCCCGATGCATGAAAGTCATCAGCCGGACGACTTTGGAGAGTCGTCCTCACAGGTTTTTCAAAAGCGGCAGCAAGCTATCGATTGCCTACTTTTTTTCCTGTTCTCTGAGCCACGAAATATATGCGTCAAATGCCTTCAGCTTATCCAGATTAGGCACAGGCCTTGCGCTGGGCGCCGCATCGAATACCATCGCCTGCTGATCGTTCTCTGCGAAAGCAGGCCACTTCGGAAGGCCGGGCCCGTTCGGGTTGCCAGATTTGGCGAAATTGACCCAATAAGAGCTGATCATATCGGAAAGTTTCAAATCCTCCGGTTTAGGCGCGCCCCCCCGGCCTCCGCTCAGAGTCTGGAATGCATAGGGCACGTCGCTGCCATGTCCGGATCCGTCCACATTCGGCGCGTGGTAATCGTAATAGTATTCGAAGGCCTTGCCCTTGCCTTTTTCGGACTGAAGCCGAGCCCACGTCCACGTGCTCCAGGCAAACGTGCTGTCGCGCGAGAGTCCCTTTGACGACTTCGCTGCCTCGGCGTCCGTCGAGTGAGGATACACGCTTAAAATGGCATCGGCCTGAGGGCCATATTGCGATCGAATCTGTTTCTCAAATTGAGCGGCCGTGATGTTCCCTCCGACTCTCATCGCCCCCAATTCGTCGGAAGTGTTGCCGGCCAAAATTGGAGTGTCATTGAAGCGGCGTGCCTGATAGATCGAGTACAGGTCGCTCGGAATGATATAGCCGTCGGCTACGGGCCGGAACCGCAACCCGCCGCCCCCCATTCCGCCCGCAACGTTTTTCTGGATCGCCTCTGCGCTCATTGCGCGCGCCGCCTTGATATCGGCAGCTCCCAATTTCTT
>Ga0335071_10009265_pt1 | contig 10070 bp, 6 predicted proteins | sample Lox_Sample_15_FD_206724 | JGI IMG/M metagenome (GOLD analysis project Ga0335071, IMG submission 206724) | Soil microbial communities from Loxahatchee National Wildlife Refuge, Florida, United States - Lox_Sample_1.5 | ecosystem: Environmental > Terrestrial > Soil > Wetlands | place: USA: Florida...
CTCTTGACTTTGCGCGGTACTTGCCTAAAAATGTTTATATATACGAAACCGATATTTAGAAATATGCAACAAGCTTTGGGTGCTCCATCAGCCATACAAAATCGATCCTGCGGCGGAGGGTTCTATGAGTGAAAAGATATTGACCAGTTGCACGGTGGGCGGTGCGACCTTCGTGCACGTCAAGGACGGCAGGATCACCAAGATCCGCCCCATCGTATTTGATGAAACCGATGCGCCGGCGTGGACGATTGAGGCCAGAGGCAAGCAGTTCACGCCTCCCCGCCAAACGACGATGGGCTCTTACATCGTGACGCAAAAGGCCCGCATTTATTCGGAAAACCGGATCAAATACCCGATGAAGCGGGTGGACTTCGATCCCAAAGGCGATCGGAATCCGCAGAACCGCGGAAAGTCAGGCTACGTTCGGATCTCGTGGGACGAGGCGTTTGACCTGCTTGAGTCCGAGATCAAGCGCATTCACTCGACCTATGGCAAGGCGGCCATCACCGCTTCCACCAGTTCGCATGCCGACTTCGGTCTGCTTCAGTACAAGATGGGCCCCTTCGGCCGATTTTGGAACATGCTGGGCTACTCGCAGCTGATGGACAACCCCGACAGTTGGGAAGGCTGGCACTGGGGCGCGACTCATGCCTGGGGCTACTACTGGAAGCTGGGCGTCAGCGACAACTTCGACATGCTCGAAGAGGCGCTGAAGCACACCGAACAGATCATCTTCTGGGGCGTTGACCCGAACACCTCGGCCGGCGGCTACAACGGCCAGGACGGCACCCGCTGGCGCCTGTGGTGCAAAGAGCTGGGCATGAAGATGGTCTTCATCGACCCTTGGTGCAACTTTACAGCCGCCACCTGGGGCGATAAGTGGATCGCGCCGCGCCCCGGAACTGACGCCGCCATGGCGGAAGCCATCGCTTACGTCTGGATCACCGAAGACACTTACGACCACGCGTTTGTCGAGAAGAAGACGTACGGCTTCGAGGATTTCAAGAAACACATTCTGGGTACCGAAGAGGGCGGTTTTGCCCGCACGCCGGAGTGGGCTGCGAAGGTTTGCGAAGTCAATGCGCGCGACATTTATGCGCTGGCCCGCCTCTGGGCCCAGAAGAAAACCATGCTGGCTACAGCGTCGATTTACGGGGTTTCCGGCGCATGCCGTCAGCCCTACGCCACCGAGTGGGCGCGCTTGATGGTGCTCCTGATGGCCATGAAAGGCCTGGGCAAGGACGGCTGCAATACCTGGGGTGGCGCTTCCATGGCGCCTCCGGTGGACTTCAGCTTCAAGATGTTCGGCTACTCGGACAATGGCTGGGACACGTTCGGCATCGTCGCCAACGAAACGGCCCAGAACACGGTTCGACAGAAGACCTACCGGCTGCTGCTGCCCGAGTGCGTGATGAACGAAAAGACCGAGTGGATCGGCGAAGGCTTCTGCGGCCAGTCGCTCGAGCAGCAGCTCACGCCGCAGGTTTGCCCGCAGCCCAAAGAGAATGGCGGCGCGCCGATCAAGATGATCTACCGCCAGGGCGGCTCCTACATCTCCACCATGACCGACACCAACCGCTGGCCGCGGATGTACCAACACCCGAACCTGGAGTTCGCGGTGACAGCCGACATTCACTGGCAGAGCGAAACAAAGTTCGCCGACCTGATTTTGCCCGTCTGCTCTGGATTCGAAAAGGAAGACATCTGCGAACTGGGCGCGCCGGGCGGCTACGGCTCCTACGATATGGGCGCCAACTTCCGCGTGTGTATTTACATGAAGAAGTGCATCGAGCCGCTGTGGGAGTCGAAGTCTGACTACGACATCTACTGCGAACTTTCCAAGCGCCTCGGCTTCTATGACCGGTTCACCGAAGGCAACACCATGGAGGACTGGATCAAGAAGATTTTCTATAAGTCATCTCTGCACGAGCGCATCAGCTTTGAAGAGTTCAAGAAGAAGGGCTATTACGTTGTGCCGCCGCCGCCCGAAGATCGCAAGCGGGCAGTCTCGAACAAGTGGTACTACGAAGATCGAGAGTGCGATGTGCCTGACGCCAAGAATCCGCTGATAGGCACCGCTCGCGGAAAGCTGATGGGAACACCGACGGGCAAGATCGAGTTCACCTCGACCTTCCTCGCAAAGCACTTCCCTGACGACAAGGAACGGCCCGTCAAGGTTCAGTACCTTGAGCCCTGGGAAGGCAAATACGGTGAACTGGCCGGCAAGTATCCGCTGGTTTTGATGACGCCGCACATGCGCTTCTCTTATCACACGCATCACGACAACAAGTCGCCATGGCTCGATGAAATTCCCTGCCACCGCATCAAGAAGAACGGATACGCGTACTGGCCCATTCGCCTCCATCCTGAGGACGCCAAACTGCGCGGCATCAGGCACGGCGATATTGTGAAGGTCCACAACGACCGCGGAGCCATCCTTTGCGCGGCGGTAATCACCGAGCGCATGAAGCCGGGGAACGTGATGTCCTACCAAGCCGGTTCCAAGTACGATCCGCTCGAGCCCGGAAAACCGGGCAGCATCGATCGCGGCGGATGCGTGAACCTGCTGACGCCCTCGCGCATGGTCTCAAAGAATGCGCCGGGCATGGCCTGCAACTCGGTCAACGTCGAAATCGAACGGTGGGAGGCCTGACATGTCGAAGCAATATGGGATGGTAATTGACGTCGAAAGGTGTACAGGCTGTTATGCCTGCTTCCTCGCCTGCAAGGACGAGAATTGCGGCGAGGAATTCCCCGGCTATTCGGCCGGACAGCCGATGACGGGTCATCGCTGGATCGATCTGATCGAAGTTGAGCGTGGAACCTACCCCAAGGTCAGGCTCAGCCACGTTCCTGTGACCTGTGCGCAGTGCGAAGACCCAGCGTGCCTGAATGCCTCCAAAGATGGCGCTGTCTACAAGCGTGCGGACGGCATTGTGATGATCGATCCGGTCAAAGCAGCCGGGCAGAAGCAGATTGTCAACTCGTGTCCCTATCGCGCCATCTTCTGGAATGAAGAGAAAAATGTTGCCCAGAAGTGCGATTTGTGCGCTCACATGCTCGACCAAGGCTACGCGCGGCCCCGCTGCGTGGAGATGTGCCCCACCGGCTGCCTCACCTTCGGCGACCTCAACGATCCTGACAGCGAAGTTTCGAAGCTGGTAGCCGAGAAGAAGCCCTATGCGCGGCGACCGGAGTTCGAACTGGGCGACAAGGTTCTCTATCTCAACATCCCGCGCAAGTTCGTGGCTGGCACGGTGGTGTACAGGGAGAGCGACCAGTGCGCCATGGGCATCACCGTGAAGCTGAAGGGCAAGGGCATGGAAAAGAGTTCCGTGACCGACGAATTCGGGGACTTCTGGTTCGAAGAGCTAAAGGGCAAGGAGAACTACACCGTAGAGATTGCACACGCTGGCTATAAGCCGATCAAGCTCGACGTTCACACCAACAGCGACGTGAATGTCGGCGATCTCTTCCTGGAGAAGTCCGCTTAATTCCATTTTTGCTTTGTTGCGGGAAAGGTAAGTATATCGATGGCCGGCATAATCTCTTTTGGCGTGCACGTTCCAGTTCATCGTCTTTCCAGGGCTGTCATTGGTCAAAGCTGGGAGTCGCGCGGCCTGCCCGGCGAGCGCGCGGTCGCCAGCTACGACGAAGACAGCCTCACGATGGCGGTTGCAGCAGCCAGAAACTGCCTCAAGCATTTTGCGTCGAAGCAGGTTGGCGGCGTGTACTTTGCCACAACCACGGCTCCTTATCTGGAAAAACAAAACGCGGCATTGATTGCTGCTGCTCTGGCTCTGCCGGAGGCAACCCAGACGCTTGATTTTTCGAATAGCCTGCGCGCGGGAACGAGCGCCGTCAGCGCGGCGATCAACGCCATCAACAGCGGCGCGGCAGAGACCGTTCTGGTGTGCGTGGCGGATATGAGATTGTTCGCTCCCAAAAGCCACTACGAGATGTTTTCGGGCGACGGCGCCGTGGCCTTCCTTCTGGGCAAGGAAGATCTAATCGCCGAGGTGGAGTGGTTCGACAGCTACACCGATGAGATTCAGGATATGTGGCGCATCGAGGGCGAGCGCTACATCCGTAACGCCGAAGAACGCTTTGTGCAGGATTACGGCTACGCTCGCGTGATGCGCAACGCGGTGGGCAAGTCGCTCAAGAAGCATGGCGCGGTTGGGGAAAAGTTCGTTCGCTTCTGCGGCAACTTTGCCGATCCGAAGGCGATCGGGCGCATCGCGGCCAAATTCGGCTTCAATCCGGAGACACAAGTCGATGGCGCGCTGAATCAGAGCGTGGGCGACACGGGCGCCGCCATGGCCCTGATGAATGCGGCCCTGGCGCTGGAGTGTGCTGCGCCCGGCCAGTCGATTTTCGTGGCGGCGTACGGGAATGGATGCGATCTCATGAGCATCCGCGCGACGGAAAAAATTGCAGGCTTCCCCTTCCATCGCAGGATCGGCGACCAGATCAGCCAGAAGATCATGATGAGCAGCTACAGCAAGTACCTCATCTGGCGCGACCTGATCAACGTGGCGCAGACGCCCCGGCCGCCTCTGGTCGAGCGCCAACCCACGCCGCCGGCGCAGTGGCGCGAGGTCAAGGGCGAACTGGTGCTCAATGGCACGCGATGCCAGCAGTGCGGAACGCCCCAGTACCCGCCGCAGCGGGTTTGCATGATCTGCAAGACCAAAGACAAGATGGATCTCTACAACTTCAGCCGCGTGCCAGCAAAGGTCGCCACCTTCTCCAATGACTACATCATGGAGACGCTGGATTCTCCGGTAACAACCACGGTCGTGGATTTCGAGGGCGGCGGCCGCCTGATCTGCGATATGACCGACCGCAAACTCGACGAGATCGTCGTGGGAATGGACGTTGAAATGACCTTCCGCAAGCTATACACGGTCGGCGGGATCCACAACTACTGGTGGAAATGCACGCCGGTGCGAAAGTAGGGGCAGATCGGCATGGAAAGCATCAAGAATAAAGTCGCTATTGTGGGAATGGGCTGCGTGAAGTTCGGAGAGAACTTCGACCAGAGCATCGACGACATGCTGATCGATGCCGCTTATGAAGCCTATGCGGACGCAGGCATCGAGCCGAACCAGATTCAGGCGGCGTGGTTCGGAAATCTTTGGAGCGGCCATACAGGACAAATCCTCGCCACACCGCTCAAGCTTTCTTACATTCCCGTGACGCACACGGAAAATGCCTGCGCCACGGGCTCAGAGGCGCTTCGGGGCGCCTGCTACGCCGTTGCGGCCGGCGCGTGCGATATCGCGCTGGCCATCGGCGTAGAAAAGTTGAAAGACACCGGTTACATGGGTCTGCCCCAGACCCGGCCCAATGCCACCTGGAGCTACCGGCTCGCTTCCATGACGGCGCCGGCCGGCTTTGCGCTGATGGCAACCCGTTACTTCGCCAAGAACGGCCTGAGCCTTGAAGAGGGCAAGAAGCTGCTGGCGCAGATCGCCGTCAAGAATCATTACAACGGTTCGCTGAGCCCGAAGGCGCAATTCCAGAAGGAGATTTCGCTCGAGCAGGCATTGAAGGCTCCGATGGTTTCTTACCCGCTCGGCCTCTTCGATTGCTGCCCCGTCAGCGACGGAGCCGCGGCGGCGATCGTGGTGCGCGCCGATCTGGCCAAGTCTTTCCGGCCTGACCCGATCTACGTGAAGGCGCTGCAAATCTCACAGGGGCCGCGCGAAGGCTTTATGAATCCGGCTTACGATTACGCGCACGTTGAGGAAACACGTCGCGCCGGCGCTGCGGCTTATGCAGAAGCCGGCATCAAAGATCCCGCTCGCGAGATCAGCTGCGCCGAGGTGCACGACTGTTTCACCATTACCGAACTCACAATCATGGAAGATTTGCAGTTCAGCAAGGAAGGCAAGGCCCCGGAAGACATCGCGGCTGGCCGCTATTCGTTGCAAGGCGATCTGCCGGTGAACACCGATGGCGGCCTCAAGTGCTTCGGCCACCCCATTGGAGCCACCGGACTGCGAATGATGTACGAGGTTTACAAGCAGCTGCAGGGCAAGGCAGAAAAGCGCCAGGTGAAAAACCCGACTATCGGCCTCACTCACAACCAGGGCGGCGAGCCCGGAGCAGCAGTAGTCAGCGTTGCCATCGTGGGCAACGAGAAGTAGAAAGACGCACAGGAAATACAAATCTTGATTTAGCAGTACGTCAAGAGCCTGGTCTCACAGAAGGCGAAGGGTCAAATGAGCGAACAAATATTTACGCAGTGTACGGTCGGTGGACCGGTAAAAGTGCATGTCGAGGACGGGAAGATCACCAAGATTCGCCCGATCCTCTTCGACGACAAGGTGGATGCGCCCTCTTGGAAGGTGAACGCAAGGGGTAAGGTCTTCGCTCCGCCGCGCAAGACCACGCTGAACGCCTATGTGGTGCCTGAGCGCACGCGCGTCTACTCCGAGAACCGCATCAAGTATCCGATGAAGCGTAAGACCTTCGATCCGAATGGCGAACGCAACACCCAGAACCGCGGCAAGGATGAATACGTCCGCATCAGCTGGGATGAAGCCATCGACATCGTCTACTCGGAGATGAAGCGCATCCGCGAGACTTATGGCAAGGCGGCCATCACCGGCATGACCTCCTCGCACCATAACTTCGGGTTCCTGCATTACAAGATGGGCCCGTTCGGCCGCTTCTTCAACCTCATCGGCTACAGCGCCATGCTCGACAATCCGGACAGTTGGGAAGGTTGGCAGTGGGGCTCGATCCACTCCTGGGGCTTCCACTGGCGGTTGGGCCACAACGAGCCCTTCGGCCAGTTGGAAGACGCATTGAAGAATACCGAGCAGATCATCTACTGGGCAGTCGATCCCAACTCCACCTCCTATATGTATGGCGGCATGGATGTCGCCATCTGGAAGTACTGGTTCAAAGAGTTGGGCATCCAGTCAGTATTTATCGATCCCTATTGCAACGCTGGCGCGGCCATCTGGGCTGATAAATGGATCGCTCCGCGGCCCGGAACCGACGCCGCGCTCGCCGAAGCCATCGCCTATGTGTGGCTCACCGAAGGCACCTACGACAAGTGGTTCGTCGAGAACCGCACCGAGGGCTTTGAAGCTTTCAAGGCGCAGGTGCTCGGCCAAACCGACGGCCAGCCCCGCACGCCGGAGTGGGCCGCCAAAGAGTGCGATCTGCCGGTGCACACCATCGTCTCGCTGGCACGGCAGTGGGCTTCAAAGAAAACCATGCTTTCGGTGGGAACCATTCACGGCGCCACCGGTGCCGCCCGCGCTGCCTATGGCACAGAGTGGGCGCGGCTCTGCGTGCTTCTCATGGCCATGCAGGGCATGGGCAAGCCCGGCATCAACTGCTGGGGCGGGGCATCCAGCGGTCCGCCGTTCGACTTCAGCTTCAACTTCCCCGGCTACTCCGCAAACGGCTGGGACTCCTTTGGCCTGGTCGCCAACAAGTCTTACTTCCCGCACGGCAACCCCGTCACGCAAAGAACTTACCGCATCCTGTTGCCCGAGATCGTGCTGAACGGAAAAGCATCGTGGACAGGCGAAGGCTTCTGCGGCGAAAACGTGCAGCAGCAATTCAACAAGTTCACCTGTCCGGAAGAAGGCCCGAACGGCGCGCCCATCAAAATGGTCTACCGCCATGGCGGATCGTTCATCAGTTCCATGTGCGACACCAACAAGTGGGTGCGCATGTACCAGAGCCCGAATCTCGAGTTCGTCGTCATGCAGGATTGCCACTGGCAGAGCGAAACAAAGTTTGGCGACATCCTGCTGCCCGCCTCTACCAACTTCGAGCACTCCGACATCTGCGAGTGGAACTCGGCCGGCGGCTACGGCCACTACGAGATGAGTCATAACCACCGCGTCGTCGTTTACCAGCACAAGTGCATCGAGCCGCTCTGGGAATCAAAGCCTGACTACGAAATCTACTGCATGCTGGCTGAGAAGTTCGGCGTTCTCGAAGAGTACACCGAGGGCAACACTCCCGAAGACTGGGAGCGCAAGGTTTACGAGTACTCCGACATGCCCAAATACATGACCTTCGAGGAATTCAAGAAGAAGGGCTATTTCGTGGTGCCATCGCGGCCTGACGATACCGACAGTCCGGTGGCCATGCGCTGGTTCTACGAGGGCCGGCCCTGCGACACGCCGGACCGCCTCAACCCGCGTATGGGAACCGATCAGGCCCACCTTCTGGGCACGCCAAGCGGGAAGGTGGAGTTCGTATCCCGCAGCCTGACGGCCTTCGATGCCAACGACAAGGAGCGCCCGCCGCTTCCGCGCTACATCCCTTCGTGGGAAGGGCACAAGGTGCCGCTGGCGAAGAAATATCCGCTGCAGCTTCTTTCGCCGCACCCAAAGTTTTCGTATCACACGCACAACGACAACAAGACTCGCTGGATCGACCGCATCCCCCAGCACCGCATTGAGAAGAACGGCTACACATGGTGGCCGGTGCGGATCAGCCCGCAGGACGCGGCCGCTCGAGGTATCCAGCATCTGGACATCGTCAAGGTCCATAACGATCGGGCAGCCGTGCTGTGCATCGCCTATGTCACGGAACGCATTCGTCCGGGTACTGTGCACTCGTACGAAAGCGGCGCCAAGTACGATCCCCTCGAGCCCGGCAAGCCCGGCAGCATCGATCGCGGAGGATGCATCAACCTCCTGACCTCGGGCAGACTCTTGTCGAAGAACGTCCCGGGGATGGCCAGCAACTCATGTCTCGTCGAAATATCGAAGTGGGAGCAATAAACATGCGCTACGGAATTGTATTCAAAAGCGATCAATGCATCGGCTGCTATAACTGCTTCCTAACTTGCCAGGACGAGTTCTGCGGCAATGCCTACCCCGGCTACGCCGCGGCCGCACCCATGGAAGGGCACAACTGGATGCGCGTGGTGGAGAAGGAAAGAGGCAAGTTTCCGCGCGTGAAAGTCTCCTACACTCCAAAGACCTGCATGCACTGCGACGCTGCGCCGTGCATCGCGGCCTCGGAAAACGGCGCAGTTTATCGGCGTCCCGACGGCATCGTCGTCATTGACCCCGTGAAGGCAGTGGGTCAGAAGCATCTCGTCAACTCCTGCCCGTACCGAGTGATCGAGTGGAATGAGCAGGCGCAACTTCCGCAGAAGTGCAACTTGTGCGCGCATGGACTCGATGCCGGCGAAAAGGAGCCGCGCTGTGTCGAGTCCTGCCCGACGAATGCCATCGTATTCGGCGACCTCGACGATCCGGCCAGCAAGATATCGCAACTTCTGAAGCAGGGCACCGCTGAGCCTCTGCAGCCGGAATTCAATCTCAAGGAAAAGGTGCTCTATATCGGATTGCCCAAGCGCTTTGTTGCGGGCACCGTGGTGCTCAAGGACAAAAAGGAGTGCGCCTCCAACGCGACCGTCGAGCTTAAAGGGAAAGGTAATCGAACCACGACGACAAACCAGTTCGGAGATTTCGAGTTTGAAGGCCTCGAGGCCAATCAATCTTATTCCCTGAAGATTACGCAGCCCGGTTACAAGAGCAAGACCCTGCGCTGTGTAACCACTTCCGATACTCACGTCGGCGAAATCTATCTCAATCCGCAGAATAGCAAAGGGTGAATTAGGAAAGGATCTTTTCGATGGCAACTGCAACTACGGCCACCAGTGAGCGGACGACTTTTGACCGGATCGTAGATCCGCAATCCATCGTCATCGTGGGCGCAAGCAACACCAAGAGCAAGCCCGGCGGCAGCGTCACCAGAAACGTCATGAACTCTTTCAAGGGCGAGTTGTTTCTGGTCAACCAGAACGGGGAAGTGATCGACGGGAAGCAGTCCCTTTCCAGGGTAGAGGATCTCCCTGACGGCATCGATATGGCCATTATCGCCATTCCTGCAAAGGGCGTTTATGAGCAGATGCAGAAGCTGAGCGCCAAGGATTGCAAGACCATCATGGTGCTAACAGCCGGTTTCGGCGAGACCGACGAAAAGGGCAAGGCCGAAGAACAGCGCCTTGTGGATTTGGCCAATCGAGAAGGGGTGACTTTAATCGGCCCCAACGTTGTCGGCATCGTTACGCCGGA
>Ga0335071_10009266_pt1 | contig 10070 bp, 11 predicted proteins | sample Lox_Sample_15_FD_206724 | JGI IMG/M metagenome (GOLD analysis project Ga0335071, IMG submission 206724) | Soil microbial communities from Loxahatchee National Wildlife Refuge, Florida, United States - Lox_Sample_1.5 | ecosystem: Environmental > Terrestrial > Soil > Wetlands | place: USA...
AGTCGTTTACGGCCATGGGTCCGCGTAGCGGCTTCCGGCTGGCCGGCCGGCCGCGTACGAGTGGGTGGTGTACCGGATCTGCCGGTCGCTGGCCTCCTGGCGGTCGAGCCGGAAGCCAGGCTCGGTGGCGGGGCGGTTCACCAGGAAGGACAGCGCGATGGTCTGCCGGCCCTTGGCCGCGTCGTAGGCGTCGACTCGGATGTAGTGCCCGGGGTAGGCCTTGCGGCATTCGTTCACCTCGAACAGGACGCCGGCGGCGTCGCGCAGGTCGAACATGGGCAGGCCCCACATCTCCCAGTAGGTGTTGCGAGGATGGGGATCGTCGGTGAACTCCACCGACAGCGGCCAGCCCCGGTCGAGGGCGTACTGGACCTGGGCCCTGATCTCGTCGTCGGTCAGGTCGGGCAGGTGGGAGAAGGTTCCCTGGGTCAGGTGCATGATGCCCTCCTCGTCATAGGGCGGTGGGGGTGGCGACGGCGTCGGGCACGTCGGTGGGCTCGTAGTTGAACGCGACATCGCCCCAGGTGGCCAGCGCGACGTCCAGTTCGCGGCTGCGCTTGGCGGCGGCTTTGAGGATGTCCTCGCCCTCGGCGAGCAGGTCGCGGCCCTCGTTCCTGGCCTTGATCATGGCCTCGACGGCCACCCGGTTGGCGGCGGCTCCGGCGGCGATGCCCATCGGGTGGCCGATCGTGCCGCCGCCGAACTGGAGCACCACGTCCTCACCCAGGTAGTGCAGCAACTGGTGCATCTGGCCGGCGTGGATGCCACCGGAAGCCACCGGCATGGTGCCCGGCATCGAACCCCAGTCCTGCCCGAAGTACAGGCCCTTGACCGGGTCGGGCGCCACGTGCGCCAGGCGGACGGTGTCGTAGTAGCCGGCGATCGCGTTCGGGTCGCCTTCCAGCTTGCCCACGACCGTGCCGGCGTGGATGTGGTCAACTCCGGCCAGCCGCATCCACTTGGCGATGACCCGGAAGCTGACCCCGTGGAACTTCTGCCGGGTATAGGTGGCATGCCCGGCCCGGTGCAGGTGCAGCAGGACGCCGTTGCGCCTCGCCCACTTGGCCATCGACTGGATCGCGGTGTACCCGGCGGTCAGGTCCACCATGACGATCACGCTGCCGAGTTCCCTGGCGAACTCGGCGCGCTCGTACATGTCCTCCATCGTCGCCGCGGTCACGTTGAGGTAATGGCCCTTGATCTCGCCGGTGGCGGCCTGCGCCCGGTTGACGGCCTCCATGGTGAACAGGAACCGGTCCCGCCAGCGCATGAACGGCTGGGAGTTGATGTTCTCGTCGTCCTTGGTGAAGTCCAGCCCGCCGCGCAGCGCCTCGTAGACGACCCGGCCGTAGTTGCGGGCCGACAGGCCCAGCTTCGGCTTGGTGGTCGCGCCCAGCAGGGGGCGCCCGTACTTGTTCAGGTACTCCCGCTCCATCACGATCCCGTGCGCCGGCCCCTGGAACGTCTTGACGTAGGCCATCGGGATCCGCATGTCCTCCAGGCGCAGCGCCTTCAGCGCCTTGAAGCCGAACACGTTGCCGATGATCGAGGAGGTGAGGTTCGCGACCGAGCCTTCCTCGAACAGGTCGATGTCGTAGGCGATCCGGGCGATGTACTGTCCCTCGGCGCCGGGCACCGGCTCCACTGAGTAGCACTTGCCCTGGTAGTTCTCATGCGCCGTCAGCCGGTCGGTCCACACCACGGTCCAAGTCGCGGTGGACGACTCCCCAGCCACGGCCGCCCCCGCCTCCTCCGGCGGCACCCCGGGCTGGGGGGTGACCCGGAAGGCGGCGAGCACGTCGGTGTCCTTCGGCTCGTAGTCCGGCCTCCAGTACCCCATCTCCGCGTAGGGGATCACCCCGGCGTGCCAGCGCCTGCTCACGGTTGCGTCTTCGGTCACGATGCGTCCTCCTGGGCTGCGTCCTGACATCCAGGGTGACACCGGAAACATGCAATGTCTATCAAGTATTATGCGATAACATCAAGCTTTTCTTCAACTTTTGGGTGGTAGACGTGACGACCTCGGGGCGGCTGCGGGCGTACGTGGCGGTGACCGACACCGGGTCGGTGCGGGCCGCCGCCGCGCGGCTCATGGTCACCGAGTCGGCGGTCTCGGCTGCGCTCGCCGCGCTCACTCGCGAGGTCGGCGTGCCGCTGCTCGAGCGGCACGGGCGGGGGCTGCGGCTGACCGAGCCCGGCCGCATCTTCGCCGGGTACGCGCGCGAGATCCTCGGCCTGCAGGAAGAGGGGCTGGCCGCCGCGCGAGGCGCCGCCGACCCCGAGCACGCCCGGGTGCGGGTTGCGGCGGTGACCACGGCAGGCGAGCACATCGTGCCGGTATTGATCGCGTCGCTGCGCGAGCGCCATCCGGGCGTCGACCTCCGGCTGGAGGTGGGCAACCGGGAGCGCGTGTGGGGGCTGCTCGCGGCCCACGAGGCCGACCTGGTCATAGCCGGGCGCCCCCCGCGGTCGCTGGACGTGGCCGTGCGGGCGGTCCGCCGCAATGAGCTGGTGGTGGTGGGCCCGCCCGGGGTATCGGACCCGATGGGTGCGACCTGGCTGCTGCGGGAGGCCGGCTCGGGAACCCGGGCGGCGTGCCAGGCGCTGCTGGCCGAGCTCGACGCCGACCCGGCCACGCTGACGCTGGGTTCCAACGGGGCGGTGGTGGCGGGCGCGGTGGCCGGCCTGGGCGTGACGCTCGTGTCCCGTGACGCGGTCGCCGAGGCGCTGGCGGCCGGGCGGCTGGTCGAGCTGGCGGTGCCGCATACCCCGCTTCGCCGGCCCTGGCACGCGGTCAGCCACCGGCACGCCTCCGCGGCCGTGGAACTGCTCGTGGAGCACCTGTGCGCCCAGCCTGGACCTCCCGCCACCAGGTGGCGGCGGGCGCCGTTACCCCGGCCGGGCCGACACGACGGCGGTCACGGCCGTGCCGCCGCCGGGACGCGAGCTCACCTCCAGGCGGCCGCCGGCGAGTCCGGCGCATTCGATCATGCTCCGCAGCCCGTACGACCCTCCAGAGCCCCGGTCCAGGGGGCTCTGACCTTGCGGAAACAGGCTGCTCCGGACATCGTGGACGTACCACACCGATCCACCGGTCAGAGCTCGTAACGCCCGGCCCGCACAATAGGGTTTCAGGGACCTTCAGCCCTGGTAGCTGGCCCCGCCGCTGGCCATGGTAGATGTCAGCGCGATGTCATGGTGACCGGGTTCCGGCAGCGGACGCTGCGCCGCCCAGCGCACCGGCTCAGGGCTCGCTCTGGCGGCGCTTACAGCGGGAGGAAACGATGGAGACCATAGAGGACCTGCTGGAAAGCCACCCGTTCTTCGCCGGGCTCAGCCCCTACGCTCTGGAGCTCATCGCGGGGTGCGCTTCTAACGTGCACTTCGATGAAGGCTCCCGCATCTTCGACCAGGGCGAACCTGCCAGCCTGTTTTACGTGATCCGTCACGGCAGGGTCGCCCTGGAGGTGCATTCGCCCGCGAAAGGGCCCTTGATCATCGACACCATGGAGGGAGGAGAGGTACTCGGGTGGTCGTGGCTGATCCCGCCCTACCAGTATTTTGCCACTGCCCGGGCGGTGACGCCGGTCCGCGCGACTGCGCTCGACGGCGCCTGCCTGCGCGGTAAGTGCGAGGCCGACACGGATCTGGGCTATCAGCTGCTGAGGCGGGTCACCACGGTGATGTACCAGCGGCTGCAGTCCACGCGCATCAGGCTGCTCGACCTGTACGGGTAGACGGCGTTCGCCGGTCAGACCATCGCCCGCCAGTGAGACTCCCGGGCAGACCTGCGTACCTCGATGAGGCGCATGGCTTCCGCTGGCAGATGGGCTCAGGGAACGCGCCGCGCAGCAGCGCGATTGCATCCCGAGCCGATTCGGCATCGATCGGCTCACTGACGTGGGGACAGTCCGCGCTCATCAAGGCCTGGCGGTGTTTCCAGGCAGCACGGCAGCGTGTCGGCCGGCTTTCGGTCACCTTCCCGGCAGCGGGGCTGCTTCTTCCCGGCGCTCCCTCCCGTGGCCCAGATACCAGCCTGTTTCGTAAGCAATGACAGCACCGGCCCAGCCGATGCTCATGTAGCTGAGCGCGCTCTCGTGCAATGACATGACATAATCTTCGCCGGAGACGAACGCCGCCAGAACGAGAGCCAGCCCGGCAACCGACAGGGCCATCCATGGCCCGTCGTGGCTGCGAACCGATCTGATCAGCGCGATCACGGCCATGACCAGGATTCCTGTGGCCACAATGACGTGGAGCAGGAGGGTCGGATGGGCGAGCACGAACGTCCAGTTGCTGGTCGCTGACTTCCCCGCCGGAAACGTGATGTTGTAGCCAACCAGGGCAACGACCACAACCGGCGCGATAACCAGGTCCCTGGACAGCCTCTTCATACCTACTGCCTCCATTTTCGTCACGATCCCGCCCGCTGTAGCCGACGCAGATGGCGGCGGCGATCAGCCACCGCCTTGAGTTCCTGGCCGTCGTTCCGGCCGCGCCGTGGAGATGGCGCTCCGTGCTGCCATAATCGTCTCCGGACGGATTAGCAGGCACGTTCACGTCATGCGACGACGGGACAGCGGCCGGGAATGTGACAACAGGTGTGGCTCAGCGGGCCAGGGACGGGCGCGCGACGGTGTGCAGGTGGGAGATCCGGCCCTCACGGTCATCCAGGCGGACCACCGCCACGACCTCCTCACCCCGGCGGACGACCACCGCAGCCCGCCCCTCGAGGTCGAAGAGCCGCAGGGAAACGCCAGCGGCGAGGCCGAAGCGGTGCATGACCCGCCCGGCGACGGCCTGGGCGCCGCGAACAGCAGGCATGGGGGCAAGCCGATCACCACGCGGAACCCAGCCACCTCGGGGTCGAGCAGGGCGATGAGCCCGTGCACGTCACCCCCCCTCACAGACCGCGATGAAGCGCTCCGCCAGGCCGACTGCCTTGGTACTCCCAGGCCATCCCCCCGCGAGCCCGGCGGGATACAGGCCGGTCCCGACCGACAGGCGAGCGCGGCGGGCCAGCTGCCGGCACGCCGCCGGGGTGCGCCCGACGAGCCCGGCCACCGCGTCGAAGGGGAAGCCGAAGACGTCGTGGAGGATGAACGAGGTCCGCTCCGCCGGGGAGAGCCGGTCGACCACGACCGAAAACGCCTGGCACACCTCGTCGTGCAGCATCATCCGCTCCGCCGGGTCCGCGATGCCCCCAGGCGCCTCGCGCGGTTCGGGTGGCTCGGCAGTGGCGGTCGTCCGCCGGCTCTCCGCCCGGTCGAGCCGGTCCAGGCACAGCCGGCGGGTGACCACCACGAGCCATCCCCGTACGTCCTCGATCGCATCAGGCGAAGCCGCCAGGCGGGCGAACGCCTCCTGTACCACGTCCTCGGCATCATCCTGCCGCCTCAGCATCCCCGCAGCGACCGCCAGCAGGTACCGGCGGTGAGCTGCCCACACAGCCTGAACCCCGGCATCGTGCGGCGACGGCGGCTCCATGGCTTCCTCCGGCAGCTCATCCCTCAGCTAGCCGCAAACAGCATCGCGCCTACGCCCGTGTATAGCGCATCGGGTCCACGCCGCGCTTGCCGGCCATGGCCTGGGCCGCCAGCACGAGCTGTGGAGCGACCCGGACGGCCCCTGGCTGGCTGAGCAGAAGCTGCCACTTACCGCGGCGGAGCGGCGGATCGCCGCCCGCGCCAGGCCCGATGTCCAGGTCCGCAGCCCCAGCCAGACACATAACGCGGGCACATAACGGGGTAATCGGGGCGGCCGCCATCTACCCGCTTGGCAGGAATGTGACGCGCGCCGAATCGGCGATCTCGGACGTATCTCCGGCTGCCGTCATCGCCTGCTCACCGGACGGGCCGTGACGTGCTGTGACTGGCTGACGCGGTTTACGTTGAGGTTCCGTTCAATTGCTGGGACCCGCAACTGGCCCAGCCCTTCCGGGTTCCAGCCCGGCCGGGAGGTGCCCGATGACCACAACTGCTCCGTCCACTGCCCTCGTCATGATCCAGCCTGCGTTTACTGATGCCGAACGGCTCGCCCTCGCCGGGTTCCTGGCTGGATACCGCGGCTTGACCAGGGAGGCGTACGCGCTGGACCTGCGCCAGTTCACCAGCTGGTGCCGCGCCCGCTGCCTGGGCTTGTTCGCCGTCCGCCGGGCCGACATCGAGTCCTTCGCCCGGGAGCTGGAGGCCAGGGGCCGGGCCCGGGCTACCGTCACGCGGCGGCTATGCACCATCGCCGGGTTCTTCAGGTACGCCGTCGAGGAAGAACTCCTTGAGCATTCCCCGGCAGCCCACGTCCGCCGTCCGCGCGTCGATTACGAGTCGCACGCCGTCGCCCTGGATCGCAACGAGCTCGGCGCCTTGCTCGTCGCCGCCGGGCTTGGTCCGCCGTGCGAGCATGCGCTGATCTCGTTGCTCGCGCTGAACGGGCTGCGGGTCTCGGAGGCCACCGGCGCGGACATCGAGCAGCTGGGCCTGGAGCGCGGGCACCGGACCCTGACCATCACCCGCAAGGGCGGCAAGGTGGTCACCATCCCGCTGGCGCCGCGCACCGCGCGGGCGATCGACCTGGCCATCGGCGAGCGCACCGCCGGGCCGGTGTTCCTGGCCGCGGACGGCCGGCGGCTGGACAGGCACGGCGCCGGGCGGATCGTTCGCCGTGTGGCGCGCCAGGCCGGGATCGGCAAGGTGGTTACGCCCCACACGCTGCGGCACGCGTTCATCACCGCCGCGCTGGATGCCGGGATCCCGCTGCGCGACGTGCAAGAGGCCGCCTCACACGCTGACCCGAGAACGACGATGCGCTATGACCGGGCCCGCGGCAGCCTGGACCGGCACGCGACCTACATCGTCGCCGCCTATGTCGCAGGCGCTGCACGGTAAAGGCATACCGGCCGGGAGATGCTGCGCCTGGCAGCCACCGCCAGGCGGAGCTGCCCACGGCCGCCGATGCCAATCACCACCATCGTGCGGTGACGCACCGCGACCTCAGCGCGAACGCGAACCGCCGTTGTCATCGGCCGCCCCGCCGTCCGATGACCGCTCCCACAAGCGTCCCCAACGGGTCGCTATGGTGCCAGGCCGCCAGGGCGCTGGGCCAGGTCCTGGCATGCCTGGCGTACCGGCACGCCCGCCCGGCTAGCGGCGGCCCGGATGCAGGCGACGGCTGCGAACAGGGCGTATTGCCGGAAGTCGTCGCTCTGCCACCAGGCGACCTCCTCCAGCAGGTCCGGGTCGGTCCCGCCATGAAGGGCTGCCGCGGCCAGCACTGCGTACTGGAGCTTCCTGTTCTGCCGGCCGCGGAAGGTGCACTCGGGCAAGAACCGCTCGCGTAGTCCCTCCAGGGGCAGCGGGTCGGCCCGGCTGGCCCCACACCAGTCCAGCGCATCCGCAGCGAGGCGGAGGAACACCTCGCCGGGGAAGGTGTCATCCCGCGGGTGCAGCGGCGCAAGCTCGCTCACCAGCTCGAAGACGTCGACGTCGCCGGCGAGCCCGTCGAGTAGGGTCTGGCGGGCGCTCGCCGTGTCGTCGGGGGTGGGCCGCTTCCTGGCAGGCATATCACGACGGTAGGGCAGAACCATTGGTCGCTGGGCGACCTTAGCAGCGGTGCCCGCCGTCGGCCGGTGCAGCCCAGTACTGGCGGCCCGCTCTGACGTTGCGTCGTTGCCTTATGAGCTGCATGACGCACGTGAACCGCCGATCTGCGCGGCCGCCGCCACCTTCGCGATGATCGGTTCAGACGAGCAGAACATGCTGTTCTGTCGCTTCGTCCGACTTCGAGGCGTGTTCCGCCGCGCGGTCGCGCGCCGCGGGCAGGGAGGGCGGGTTCGGGCTATGACTTGCCGGGCGGGCCCGGGAGAGGGCTGTGCTTCCCTGGCCTTGCGGGCTTAACGTGGGTCATGGCCGAGTATGTCCCGCCGCTTCGTGACATCAGGTTCGTTCTGGAGCAGCTTGCAGAGCTTGGTGGCTTGTCTAAGCTCGAGGCTTACCAGCACGCCGATCCCGGTACCGTGTTCGGGCTGATCGAGGAGAGCGGCCGGTTCATGACCGATGTGGTGGGTCCGCTCAACCGGGTCGGCGACGTTGCTGGCAGCGCTCTTGACGGCGATGGCAAGGTCACGACGCCGCCCGGTTTCCGCGAGGCGTACGAGCAGTACGTTGCTGCCGGGTGGGGGACGGTACCCTTCCTTCCGGAGTTCGGCGGCGGCGGCTTCCCGTGGCTGGTCACGGTCGTGATGCAGGAGATGATGACCTCGGCCGGCATGTCGTTCGCCATGTGCCCGCTGCTGACCCAGGGCGCCATCGAGATGCTAGCCCAGCATGGCAGCCCCGGCCAGCAGGCCACCTTCCTGGAGAAGATGGTGACCGGCGAGTGGACCGGCACCATGAACCTGACCGAGCCGCAAGCCGGCTCCGATCTCGGGGCGGTGCGCGCCAGGGCCGTGCCGGCCGGCGATGGCACGTGGCGTGTCACCGGGCAGAAGATTTTCATCACCTACGGCGAGCACGACCTGGCCGGCAACATCATCCACTTGGTGCTGGCCAGGGTGCCTGGCGCGCCTCCGGGCACCAGGGGCATCTCGTGCTTCATCGTTCCCAAGTACCTCGTCAATGCGGACGGGTCGCTGGGTGCCCGCAACGACGTGCGGTGCGTGTCGATCGAGCACAAGCCCGGGATTCACGCCAGCCCGACGTGCGTCATGTCGTTCGGAGAGGCCGGCGGGGCGGTCGGCTACCTGATCGGCGAGGCTAACCAGGGCATGCGCTACATGTTCACCATGATGAATACCGCCCGGCTGTCGGTCGGCGTCCAGGGCTTGTCCATCGCCGAGCGCGCCTACCAGGACGCCCTGCGTTACGCCCAGGGGCGCAGGCAGGGCCGGGCCGTCGGTGCCCTGCCGGGTGAGCAGTCGCCCATCGTGGAGCACCCCGATGTGCGGCGCATGCTGCTGACCATGAAGGCCTACATCGAAGCCATGCGCGCGCTCCTTTACACCAACGCGGTGTCGATCGACCTGGCCCGGCATCACCACGACCAGGCGGAGCGGGAGGCCCGGCGGGAACTGGTCGAGCTGCTGACGCCGATCTCCAAGGCGTGGTGCACTGACCTTGGCGTCACCGTGGCCTCGATCGGGCTGCAGGTCCACGGCGGCATGGGCTATGTCGAGGAGACCGGCGTGGCCCAGTATTGGCGTGACAGCCGGATCGCCCCGGTTTACGAGGGCACCAACGGCATCCAGGCCATCGACCTGGTCACCCGCAAGATCCCGATGCGCGCTGGAGGAGTCGTCACCGATCTGCTGGCCCAGATCGAGGCGCTCGACCGGGAACTGGCCGCCGCCGGCCCGGAGCTGGCCGGGATGCGGTCGGCGCTGGCCAGCGCAGTGAGCGCAGTGCGGGAAGCCACCGATTGGATCATGTCCCGCGGCGCGGCCGAGCCCAACGACACCCTGGCCGGGGCGACACCGTACCTGCGGCTGTTCGGCCAGGTCATCGGCGGCTGGTTGCTGGCCCGGTCGGCGCTGGCCGCGTCCCGGCTGCTACCCGGCGCGGGCGGCTCCGAGGCGGCTTTCCTCCGTGACAAGATCGGCACCGCCTGTTTCTACGCCGAGCAACTGCTGCCCGAGGCAGTCGGGCTGCTTCCCGCGGTCACCGCTGGCGCCGGACCGCTCTTCCGGGTCGATCTCAGCAGGGCGGCCCCCGGGTAGCCCTCGTCGGCGTGGGCTTGCTCCCGGTCAAGAAGGGCCCGCCCGCCGGGCTGGCCAGCAGGCGGTTAGCGGGGAGTGCGGCCATAGCGGCCGGCATGTCCAGACCTCGCGAAACCGGCAACGTCGTCTTGACCGTCAGCGGCAGCCAGACCGCCGCGCGCCAGACACAGCCCGGGCCCGGCCGGTAGTACAGAACGTGACAACAAGCCAGCCCCAGGGGGAGCTGCCGGAACCGCCTGTACGTCAGGGTTAGCCCGCCCAGGCGATCATTTGCCCTGCACATATCAGGATGATCGGCACGGCAGCCGACGCCCGCTCATGCATGACCGATAGCCTGTGAGCCAGAGGAGGGCCTGATGAC
>Ga0335071_10009267_pt1 | contig 10070 bp, 6 predicted proteins | sample Lox_Sample_15_FD_206724 | JGI IMG/M metagenome (GOLD analysis project Ga0335071, IMG submission 206724) | Soil microbial communities from Loxahatchee National Wildlife Refuge, Florida, United States - Lox_Sample_1.5 | ecosystem: Environmental > Terrestrial > Soil > Wetlands | place: USA: Florida...
CCTGAGACTCTGACCGTGATGCAAGCTGCGCGAGAGGTCTCGGAGCAAACGCGCGGCGCATTTGATCCAACCTGTCGGCCAGTGTTGGAAGTCTGGCGAGAATCTGCGGCGCACAACCGCGAGCCGAATTCAGCGGAGTTATCTCACGCCCTCGACCGGGTCGGTTGGCACTTAGTTCGGCTGCACGAACATGGTGCTGAGAAGCTTCGAGATGACGTAAGCGTTGACTTGGGAGGAGTCGCCAAAGGTTATGCGGTCGAACGCGCCGCACAAGCGATGCGTACGGCCGGAGCTACAGGAGGCATGGTGCAGTGTGGGGGCGATATGTATGTCTTTGGCCCCAGTGAGCATGGCCCTAAGTGGAGCATCGGCATCAGCGACCCTTGTGGCCCGCAAGAGAAGTTGCTCGCCGAGGTGCTCCAAGTTACCGACCGGGCCGTGTCCACCAGCGGCAATTACCGGCGCTTCTTCACCATTCGTGGCCGCCGCCTTAGCCATATTATCGATCCCCGCAATGGCCGGCCGGTGGACGCTGTGCCACAAGTGACGGTCGTAGCGCGGAGTGCCATGGTTTCCGAAGGGTGGTCGACCGCTCTGAGCGTTTTGGGCCCAGCCGGACTCAGGCTGCTGCCGACAGGGGTTGAAGCGATGCTGATCACCCACGATGACGAGGGCCGCCTGCGGATTTTCAAGAGCGAACGCTTCGAGGAACTCGTGCAACCATCCACGAACTCGTGGGGGTGGCACGTCTAGTCCCGCCGGACAAGTGCATCGAGGGAGGCAAACATGGACCGCAGCGTTCTTGCATAGACCACCTGATAAGGATTTTTGCAGGACAGAGGTTTCCGATCGCAGCCAGAAGGTCTGGGTGGGCCTGGAGTGCAAAATAATTGTCGACTGTAGTATGCTTCACACCGGGTCTTCGCGGAGACTCCGGGATTGTAGGATGAAATCAAAGGCGAAAGGAGAATTCAGAGTATCTGATTGTCAGGTCACCGCCGATAGTGTGCATGTTTGGAAATTCGATCCTGATTTTCCGCTTGAAGTCGTACATCACTCTCTCAGCGGTCTTCAACCCTTCCGAATGAACCGGCACAATTACCTGGAGATTGTTTATGTTCAGACGGGAGAGTTGGTGTGGCAAGTTCAGGAGCGATTCTTGGCTCAGAAGAAGGGTGACCTATTTGTGATGGGAGGTCTGTTTTATCATCGAGTGACAGAACTCTCGCGTTCTCGCGTCAGCGCTATCTCCCTTTTCTTCCTGCCTCGTTTAATTCAACCCTCCGCGCTACCTTCAGAAGGCGCTGAATATCTGGCGCCGTTTTTGCTCCAAGACTCGACATTCCCTCACGTCATTTCGGCTAACACTAAGATTCCGTCTCAAATTGTTTATTGGATTCGCCAGATCAATAATGAGATGCCGGCGAACTCAGACCGTGCACGGCTGTCTGTCAGGACGTATTTGAAGATGATCTTGCTGATACTCGCGAATCACTTTGCGACCTATAAGGCAACAGCAAGAGCCTACGAACGAAGACAGGAACACCTTCGGCGACTGCGCCCACTCTTTGATTTCCTTGAGCGGCATTACAGTGAGCCGCTTGCAATCAGCGTTGCAGCTCCTCTTGTGGGCATGAGCAACTCCCACTTCAGGCGCTTTTTCAAAAAGACAACCGGCCAGTCGTTTGTGACCTATTTAAATCATTTCCGGATTGCCAGAGCTCAGGAAGTCCTTGAGTCGTCCGACAAGACTATCGCCGAGGTTGGTCTTGAAGTCGGATTCTGCGACCAAAGTTACTTTGGCCTCATCTTTCGTAAGCTCATCAAGATGACCCCGCTGGAATACCGACAGAGGTTCAAAGAATCCCGCCCATTGAGAGCTGTGACCCCCCGTACCAGACTCCGCCTGGGGGCCCCTGAGCAGCCAGCCGACGAGTGAGTAGGCGGTTGGTCGACTGCTTGCGAGCGCGCAAGCGCGGCTTGCTTATCCGACCTTCAAAGACCGCCGCCACCTGACGTGCTCAGTCGAGCAGCCCTTACCAACGCACGAAGTAGCGGCGGCGCTGACCGCGGGGTTACCATCTCTTGGTCGTTGCCCTCCGCTCGGACCTATTAGGCCCCGTGAGGGCGACATATGCGGTTCGATGCAGTTGCGCGTTTAGCTCGTGAGCGTTTTATTAGAGAGGTTCGGCGCAATTATTATAGAAGCGGCGACCCGCTTTTGGGTATGTTGTTGCCTTGTATAACGATAGGCGAATGCCGAACTCATGCGAATGGGATGAAAGCCAGCGAAAGCATCGAAGCCCAATGAAGGTGCGGCTGGAAACAAGTGGGCCGGGAATTGCGGATCTAGGAAGGAGTGAAAATGGCAAAGTCAGTGGCGGTGATCGGTGGTGGTGGCAAGATGGGCGCACGCGCGGCGCAGAAGATCGGATTCAGCACCGAGTACAATGTACTGCTGTGCGAGAGCCAGGCGGAAAGAGTGCAATCGCTCGAAAGGAAGGGTCTAAAAGTGACCCCTGCCGACGACGCAGTGCAAGTCGCGGATTTTGTAATGATGGCGGTGCCGGACGCTCTCATAGGCTTGATCGCCCGCGAACTCGTCCCGCAGATGAAGCAGGGCGGAACTGTCATCATGCTCGATGCGGCGGCGGCATACCTCGGAGAATTGCCGGAACGCGATGGGATCACCCAGATGATCACTCATCCTTGCCATCCGCCGTTCTTCACGGAACAGACAACCCCGGAAGCTCGCGCAGATCACTTTGGCGGGACCGCGGTGCAGGACATCATCGTTTCCCTGATTCGTGGTGCCGATGATTCGTTCGCGGAAGGCACTGAGCTATGTCGGGCGATTTTTGCGCCGGTGAATCGGGCAATCCGAGTGACTCCTGAGCAATTTGCCTTCCTCGAGCCCGCGATGTCTGAGATCGTTGTTGCCGCGGCTGCGAATTGGATGAAGCAATCGATGGAACTGGCTATTGAGAAGGGCGTGCCCAGGGAGGCGGCCGAGGCGTTCATGGCGGGCCATGCACAGATCGCGATGGCGATCGTGTTCGGGGCTGAGATCTCGCCTTTTTCTGATGCGGCGCGACTTGCAATCGAGTGGGGTACGCGTAATTACATCAGTCCCGAGTGGCGTAGCATCTACGAACGCGAAACGCTTAAGCACGCGGTTCGGGACATACTCGCACCGCGGGCATAAGCGGTTGGATTAATAATACTGGAGGCAATCCGTTGAACGGTCGGTCCCTACTTGTGCCCGCTCTTGTCTTGAGCTCAGCATTGGCGCCCGGCTCTGACGTCGAACCGGTGCGGGCGGCTCCGCTGCCGCGCTTGCTAGTGAGCGAGAACCGGCGTTTCCTCATCACCGAAGACGGGAAGCCGTTCTTCTATTTGGCGGATACCGGGTGGGAGCTGTTTCACCGTCTCGGCCGCAAGCAAGTGATCGAGTACTTGGACATTCGAGCCGCCCAGAAGTTCACTGTCATCCAGGCGGTGGCCCTCGCAGAAGTGAACGGGATCTCCGAGCCTAACGCTTACGGCAAACTGCCGTTATTTGACCATGACCCGGCGAGGCCCGCCGTGCCCCCCGGCGCAGACCCGGCACAGCTGAATCAGTATGACTATTGGGATCATGTTGAGTACATCGTGGACCAGGCGAACGCGCGAGGAATTTACATCGCCCTGCTCCCTTCCTGGGGAAGCTGGGTGAATGGCGACGAGCACAGCCGGCCTGTTCTCACGACCGGCAATGCGCAAGCTTACGGCGAGTTCCTGGGGCGGCGGTTTGGTAAGAAGGGGATCATCTGGATTCTCGGAGGCGATCGAACGCCCACGGGGTTCGAAGCGACGTGGCGAGCGTTGGCGCGAGGCATCGCCATTGGGGTGAGTGGGAAAGAAGACTACGATGCCTTCCTAATGAGTTTCCACCCCCGCGGGGGCGAGACGTCGTCCACGTGGTTCCATGACGACGGCTGGCTCGATTTCAACATGCAGCAGGACGGCCACGACCTGCCGGCGCGGGCGCGGTCCTGGGAGAAGGTCAAACATGACTATGACCGAATCCCCGTTAAGCCCGTGCTCGATGGCGAACCACTTTACGAAGATCACCCGCTGGCATTCCGAGCGAAGGATTTCGGCTACTCATTCGACGCTCACGTGCGCCAGTATGCTTATGCCGATGTCTTTAGTGGAGCGTTCGGGGTCACGTATGGCAATCACGCCGTCTGGCAGTTCTACGAGCCGTCGAGGAAGCCAATCAATGGGCCACTCATGTATTGGACGCAAGCCATCCGGCGGCCTGGCGCCAGCCAGATGCAATATCTGCGGGCGCTGATGGAGTCGCGACCTTTTCTGTCGCGTGTCCCAGACCAGTCGATTGTGGCCGACGCGCTGGAGGGGGCCGACCATATCAGTGCCACTCGCGGTGATCATTACCTTTTCGTCTATAGCGCGCAAGGCCGCAAATTCTCCGTCCGAGCAGGAAAAATCATCGGAGAGCGGCTAAAGGGGTGGTGGTACAACCCGCGGTCGGGGACGGCGGAAGCCATCGGCGAGTTTGACAACCGCAACGACTGGGAGTTTACTCCCCCCTCGGAAGGTTTCGGGAGTGATTGGGTATTGGTCCTCGACGACGCTTCGAAATCCTATTTTGCGCCTGGTACGCCCAGCCGGTAATCAAGCTTGCCCGGTTCGAAGTGAAGGGGATGTGATGCGAATTCTGATGATCGGCGGAACAGGGAATATTAGCACGGCGATAACTCGGCGGCTTGTGCGGGGTGGAACTGACCTCACACTTGTAAAGCGATCCGCATCGGCGCCAGAGGGCATGCAGGGCATTAGAGTCATCGCCTGCGACAGAACCGATCGTTCCGATTTTCAGGCGAAGCTCGCCCGCGTTGGGCGGTTCGATTGCGTGATCGACATGATTTGCTATGAGCCTGAAGACGCACTATGCGACGTTGAGACCTTTCGAGGCCGCGCCAGCCAGCTCATTTTGTGCAGTACGGTGGACGTTTACACAAAGACTCCGGCGAGCTATCCCGTGACGGAAGAGAACGGGGTAATAAGCGCGCTGCCCAGCTTCCCGTATGCCTGGAAAAAGGTGCAATGTGAAGAGATCATGTCCGAAGCGCATCAACGGGGCGATTTCCCGGTGACGGTGATTCGACCGGCGTTTACCTACAACAGCGAACAGAGTCCGGGTATCCACAGTTTCGGCGGCCAAACATATCACCTCGATCGCCTGGTTAAAGGGAAGCCGATTATCTTGCATGGCGACGGAACTTCGATCTGGACGGCAACGCATCGAGACGACGTGGCCTCCGCGTTCGTTAATGCAATCGGCAACGCACGGACTTACGGGCAGGATTACAACGTAACGGGCGACGAGTGGATGACTCACAATCACATCTGGCGTACCATTGCTGCCGCACTCGGTGCGCCAGCACCGGATTTCGTCTATATCCCGACGGAATTGCTCGGTAAATTGGCGCCCACCGAAGCGGCGTGGTGCGTTGAAAATTTCCGTCACAATAACGTCTTCGACAATTCGAAATCAAAGCGGGATATAGGATTTCGGTATACGATTCCATTCCGCCATGGCGTCGCTGGCTGCATTGAGTACCTGACGCACCATGGGAAAATCGAGAACAGCGCTAATTACCCGTTTTACGACCAAATTGTAGATAGATGGCAATGCCTCGTTGCGGAAATGATAAAGACGACGGAAGCCGTCCAGGCGGATCGATCTTGCTGAAAATCCCACCAGCAGACGGGCGATCTGAACGCCCGCTACTTTGCACGATCTATTTCATTTACTTCTTCTGCGGGTTGACACAGTGTTTCGAAGGCGTCTTCCTGCCAGAGTTTAAGGAATATTTTCACCTTAATTACCAGCAGCAAATGTACACGATGTTGGCGAAGAACGTACCTTTCATACTTGCCGGAGGCATCGGGTATCTGATCCGCTTTCTAGGTTACAAAAACTGCATCACGGCAGCGACGATGCTCTTTTCGAGCGGCACACTCCTGCTCGTGCCTGGGCTTCGGTCGGGCAGGTACGCTGAATTGCTATTAGGGTTCTTTCTCATTGGGCTTGGATTCAATTTCGAAATCGTGGCTGGGAACCCGATGCTCTCTGCGCTGGGTCCACCGCGAAGCGCATCCAGCCGCCTCAACCTCGGCAATGCGCTCGGAGCGGTGGCGCAGATCATCTCGCCCGCAACAGTGTCCGCCATTATCCCGGTTACGGTGGTCGCAGTTGGTGCAAAGCTGCCTTATATGGAACGGCTCTTTATCACGCTCGGCGTTGTGCTGGCGTTCGTTTCGGTGGTCACCTTTCTCGTCGGAGATGTAAATGTCTCCAGCACATTTCGCCATCCCGCGGTGCCCCATGGTGCGGCCTGGTCGCATAAGCGTGTGAGGTTAGGTTTTATTTCCATATTCTTGATCCTGGGCGCAGAGGCCGCCCTGTTCGCTTTCTATCGCAACTTTCTGGAGGACCCAGCCATCGCTGGCCTCAGCGCTCATGAGTCGCAACGGCTATTCACTGTTTTTTTCGCGGTGTTTGCCGTCGGCCGGCTGGTCGCCTCTTGGGTGCAAGCCAGGATACTGCCATCCACACATCTGATATTTAGCCTGGCTGGGGCGTTCGTGTGCTTGGCCGTGGCGATCTTCGCCAAGGGCGTGGTCGCGGTGGGGGCAATCACCTGTGTCGGATTTTTCGCCTCGGTACTATTCCCAACGCTTTACTCGCTTTCTATCGAGAACATGGGCGAACTGACAGGCCAGGCATCGGGTCTGCTCACGATGGGGTTTCTGGGATGCGCCGTCATTCCGGTCTTTCAGGGCAAGCTGGCTGATTCACTTGGCTTGCACCGTTCTTACGTGCTAAGCCTGGTTGTCTACTTGATCACCATCTTCTGTGTGATTAAGATGCGGCTCGATACGGTTCGCCAGCGGTGTGGCGGTGAAATAGAAACTTGATAGTGGTATTTCGCACATCAAGGCCGCGCTATCACGCCGCGATCGTGAATGACGGTCTTCATTCTCTCAAGGTGATTCCAACTGCTTTCGATTCCACGCCCGCTTCTTCCTGCCCCTTAACCATAAGCGTTTTATTAGAAACTTTTGTCCAATTGTCATAGAAATGGCGAGCGTTCTTTTGTACTTTGCCTCACCAAGCTGAAAAGACCCACGAGGGAGTCGCTCCACTTCGCGGTGCCTCTTGGATTTTTTCAGAGCGACGTGGTTCAGGACGGCCTTCTCCCGCCCCCTGGGGACCCGTCGGTACGCGCAGGCACTTATTTAATGCTCTTTCTTCTTTGCGTCGGATGTGAACGCCTTGGGTCGCGGAACTAAGTCGAAGGCGAGCGGGGGTACTTCCCCGGCTCGCGAAAATCTTCAAGGAGGCAGTTGTATGAGGTCTTTAAGCAGAGTTCTTGGATTCGTGATACTGGCGCTGGTGCTTGCTATGGCGCTCGGCTTCACGCGCCCAGCGTTTGCGCAGTCCAACGCTCAGGTCACCGGCATCGTCTCCGACTCATCGGGAGCGGTGATTCCTGAGGTTAGGATCACCGCCACCAACACGGATACCAACGTCAACATCTCGGCCCAGACTAACTCGTCCGGGGTTTACGTCGTTCCGCAGTTGATTCCCGGACCGTATCGTGTGCTTGCCGCAAAGTCCGGATTTACCAGCATCGAGCAAACCAACATCGTCCTGCACACCGGCGAGAGCTTGGGGTTGAACTTCACCCTGAAGATCGCCGCCGTTTCGCAGGAGATCACGGTCTCGGCCCAGGCTACGCTGGTGGAAACATCGGACACTCGCAACGCCAACGTGATTGACAACAAGCTGATCACGCAGCTTCCACAGCTCAACCGCAATACCCTGGACTACATGCAATTGAATCCCTCGGTGCAGGGCAACGGTCCCGTGCAGATGGGGACCTCGGGCTCTTACATGGTCGGATTGCAAGGTGCAACCTACAGCCTTTCCGGCGGTGAGCCCAACGGCACCTCGGTCTCGATTGATGGCGCCAACATGAATGAAGGGGACTCGAACGTGCTCAACCGTGCCGTGCCATCGCCTGACGCCATCGGTGAATTGCGTGTCCAGACCGGTGTTCTGCCCGCCGATTCCGGTCGCTACTCGGGCGGAATTGTGACCGCCGCCACCTTAAGCGGCACCAACGCTTTCCACGGCAAGCTATTCGAGTACTTCCGCAACCAAGCCCTAAACGCCAACACGTGGTACAACAACAACCACGACATAGCCACGACCCCCTATCATCAGAACAATTTCGGCTTCGCGGTGGGCGGACCGGTGTGGATCCCGAAGGTCTACGACGGGCACAACCGCACTTTCTTCTTCTTCGCTTATGAGGGTCAGCGCTTCAAAACCGGCAGTGTGGCGCAGAGTTCCGTGCCCACGCAACTCGAGCGCAACGGCGACTTCAGCCAGACCATCGCGCACTATGATCCCGACACCGGTTTGCCAGTCCCCACCCATATCTTCGATCCGTACAACGGAGCTTTCGACGCCAGCGGCAACTGGGTGCGCCCGGAATTTCCCAACGCCCAAGTCCCCAACACTTACTGGTCAAAGCCCGGCGCTTTCGCGCTTAACTATTTCCCCCTCCCGAACCATGCCCCGTACACCAACACGTCGAACCGGTACAATTATTGGTCGACAACCAACAATACCTATCCCATTGACCGGATTACCGGCAGGATTGACGAGAACATAAGCAGCGCCCACCGGCTGAGTCTGCGATTCTCGCGTTACAATGCCTCGAACGACACCAACGCCCCCTTCGCGGCAGGTGACGCTTCTACCCAGACCGACAACGACTGGTCTGGGAGCCTGCAGTACGTTTGGACTCCTTCCCCGACGTCGGTCATCGAAGCGCGGGGCGGATTCAGCTACTCGTACCTGTTCATCAATACCAGCCAGGTTCCAGATCCCAACCTGGACACCAGCACGCTGGGCTTCGATCCGTTGTTCACGAGCTACGTGCAAAATAAACACATCTTTCCCGGCGGCGTATTCGGAGGCCTCGGGGCCGGACCGGGCTTCAATTTCACCAATTTAGGCGGCGACTACCCCGACCGCCAGCCCTCCTCGAATTACAACGCCACCGTCTCCTACACGAAAATCGTGAACCGCCACACACTCAAAGCCGGTTTTGAGTATTACCACACGGCTATGCACGAGTACGGCGGTGCCACCAGTGGCGCCAGCGGCTTATATTCGGGTGCCGTTGATACGGCGCAGTTCTGGAACGCGAACAACAATACTGGGTACGGGGCGACATCACTGCTAATCGGAGCGGCGGGTCTCTCCACTTGGGGGCTTTTCAACTATTCTCCCACCATGCTCAGCCTCGCCGGCTACGTAATGGATGACTGGAAGGTATCCACCAAGTTGACGGTGCAGGCTGGTCTCCGCATCGACCGCGACGGCCCCAAACGGATGCACTATGCCTCCACCGGTCTGATTTGGGACCTTAACGCTAAAAACGTACTGACCCCGAACGCGGGCTGGGATTACGGCCAGGTCGTGGCAGCCGAATCCGCGGCAGGCGTTTCTGACTTCGGCAGCTATGCCGTGCCCAACTGGGTGAGCAGTGGTGTCAACGGGCGCGTAGGCCTACTGAACACTCCCGAATACCCGGGCAACGTGATTGCCAACACCAACCCGGCGGTTTTCGAACCGCGATTGGGGATTTCCTATGCCCCCGATGCGAAGACCGTAGTTCACCTAACCGGCGGCATCATCTACCAGGGATTGTATGGCTTGAACGTCGATGCTGGCGGCAACACTTATTACGGGACGACAACGTTCACGCAGGTCCTGTCCCAGAACGGCTATAAGTATGTCAGTGAACTGGGCACCGAACGAGGGTTGGGATCATTCCCGCAGCAGCCGGACGGCAGTCATCTTGGCTACTTCCCGCCTTTCAAGACCAACCAGCAATATCAGTATGCGACTTGGGGTACTATCCCTTCCCCAGCGACAGGCGCACCATGGTTGATGAACCGCTGGCAGAATAGCCCCGAAG
>Ga0335071_10009270_pt1 | contig 10067 bp, 5 predicted proteins | sample Lox_Sample_15_FD_206724 | JGI IMG/M metagenome (GOLD analysis project Ga0335071, IMG submission 206724) | Soil microbial communities from Loxahatchee National Wildlife Refuge, Florida, United States - Lox_Sample_1.5 | ecosystem: Environmental > Terrestrial > Soil > Wetlands | place: USA: Florida...
CTTTCACCTTCAGGAGCACACGGTATGAGCTTTGAACCAAAATGCTTAGCTACCGCTATCGGCAGTCTGCCGCACGCCGACCCGGCGAAGGCCGTCCAGGTGGTGCTGGAGAGCCTCCCGGATGCGCCGATCTGGCCGCAACTGCCCGCAAACGGTCTCCACGAGCAGATGGAAGTGCAGTATTCGGAAGGCATCCCGCGGGTGGTAATTGACCAAGTCGCCGGGCGCATGTTCATCGATACGGCCGGCGATCCATCGCTCGAACTGGCGGAGTTCTACGAGCATTTCCTGGCCGACGATGTGGACTACTTCCGCATCACCCCGGCGTTCTCCAAGGGAATTCCGGCCATGCAGGCGGCGCTCGAAGCGGCGGGCGGAACGCGCGCCTTCGTCAAGGTCCAGACCACCGGTCCGATCAGTTTCGGACTGACGATCGTGGACGAGAACAAACGCAACATTTATTACAACCCCGATTTCATCGACGCCATCGTCAAGGCACTGGCGATGAAGTGCCGCTGGCAGATCCGGCAATTCAGGAAATACGCGCAAGGGGTGATTTGCTTCATCGACGAGCCGATTCTGTCGGCGTTCGGCTCTTCGACCTACGTCAGCGTGACGCGCGACGACGTAGTGGCCAAGATCGGCGAAGTGGCCGAGGCGGTGCATGCCGAAGGCGCGCTGGCGGGCGTGCACTGTTGCGGGAATACGGAATGGTCGATTCCCATCGATGCCGGGGTGGACATTGTCAACTTCGACGCGTTCGATTACGGCGATTCGATCGCGCTTTATCCAGAGGCGGTGAAGCGCCACCTGGAGGCGGGCAAGGCGCTGGCGTGGGGGATCGTCCCGACCAACAGCGCCAAGATCAAGGGGCAGACTGGCGACTCGCTGGCGGTGAAGTTCTTGGGTCTGGCGGAGAATCTGGCCAAGACGGCCGGCGTGCCGCTGGAACTGGTTTTGCGGCAGGCGCTGATTACGCCGTCTTGCGGCACGGGATCGCTGCCGGTTCAGGACGCCGAAACGGTTTTCCGCGTGTTACGCCAGACCAGCGAGATCCTCCGTAAGGGCCGCGCAGCCGCGGTGTAGTCGCATGGGCCTGACGATCGCGATGGCGGGCAAAGGGGGCGTGGGCAAGACCACGCTCTCCGCGCTGGCGGTGGATTGGCTGGTGCGGCGCGGGGAAACGCCCGTGCTGGCGGTGGATGCCGATTCGAACGCCAATCTCCACGAAGCCCTCGGCATGAGCTTCGCCGCCACGGTGGGCGGCGTCCGCGAAAGCGCCCGCAAGGAAGCGCAGGCCCTGAAGGGAGTCTCGAAGCAGGAGTTCCTCGATCTGCGCGTGCACGAGGCGCTGGTGGAGCGCGACGGCTTCGATTTGATCGTCATGGGCCGGCCGGAAGGGCAGGGATGCTACTGCTTCGCCAACAACGTGCTGCGCGAGGTGCTCGATAAGCTCGCGCGGAACTACCGGCACATCGTGATCGATAGCGAAGCCGGGCTGGAGCACATCTCGCGGCGCACGCTGCTCGCGCTCGATTGCCTGGCGATCGTCTCGGATTGCACGGTCCGCGGCATCCACACCGCCGCGCGGATTGCGGCGCTGGCGGACGAGGTTTCGCTGGGCGCGAAGGCGCGCGGGCTGATTGTGAATCGCGCGCCGGAGGGGCGAATTCCGCCGGAGGTGGCGCGCGAGGCGGCTGCAACCGGACTGCCGCTGCTCGCAGCGGTGCCGCTCGATTCCGAAATCGCGCGCCTGGACGCCGCCGGGCTGCCGATCGCCGGCGCCGCCCAGGATACGCCGGCACGCCTGGCGCTGAACGCGGTTCTGGAAAGCTTCTTCGCCGCTCCCCTGGAGAAATGCTGAATGCCGACCCCATCCAAAACGGTCTCGCTCGATCCCGCCACCAATGAGATGGTGCAGATCGCGCACCAGGCCGAGTTCCCCACGGTCTGGGACCGTTACCGCGCGCAGCATCCGCAGTGCAAATTCGCTACCGATGGCGTTTGCTGCCGGCTCTGCCACATGGGCCCCTGCCGCATCACGCCCAAGGCCAGGCTCGGCATCTGTGGCGCCGATGCCGATACCATTACAGCGCGCAACCTGCTGCGCGAGATCGCCGCCGGCACCGCGGCGCACTCCGATCACGGCCGCATGCTGGTGCGGACGCTGAAGCTGGTGGCGCAAGGCAAAGGCGGCGACTACAAGATCTCCGACCCGATGCGGTTGCGCGAAGCGGCGCGCTTCTTCGAGATCGCGACAGAGGGCCGCACGGATTTTGAAATCACCGGCGCGCTGGCGGAGTTCTTCCAGACCCAGTTCGCATGGTCGGAGGAACCGAATCGGACGCTGCAACTGGCCCCGGAGAAGCGCCAGGCATTGTGGAGGAAGTTGGGGATCGAGCCGGCCGGCATCGACGCGGCGGTGGTGGAACTGCTGCACCGCACCCACATGGGTGTGGACCACGACTATCGCCACTTGATCATGGGCGGTCTGCGATGCAGCCTGGCCGATGGCTGGGTGGGCTCGGCCATCGCCAGCATCGTCTCCGACATTCTGTTCGGCACGCCGGCGCCGATCCGCAGCAAGGTCAACTTGGGCGTGCTGGCTGCAGACCGGGTCAACATCATCGTGCACGGGCACGAGCCTACGCTTTCGGAAATGCTGGCGGTGGCGGCGAGCGATGAGGAACTCGTCGCCTATGCGCGCGAGCACGGCGCGGCGGGCATCAATGTGGCCGGCATCTGCTGCACCGCCAATGAAGTGCTGATGCGCCACGGTCTGCCGATCGCCGGTAACTTTCTGCAGCAGGAACTGGCGATCCTGACGGGCGCGGTCGAGATGATGATTGTGGACGTGCAGTGCGTGATGCCTTCACTCGCCAATGTGGCGAAGTGCTTCCACACGCGGCTGGTGAGCACGTCGGAGATCGCCCACAGCCCGGAGACCGAGCAGATCGATTTCGACGTGCGGGACGGCTACCGGCAGGCGTGCAAGCTGGTGCGCGCGGCCATCGAGAATTACGCCCGGCGCGACCGTGACCGCGTCCACATTCCCAACGAATCGATGGAACTGGTGGCGGGGTTCTCGAATGAGACCATCTTCCACATGCTGGGCGGCCGATTCCGCAGCACGTTTCGTCCCTTGAATGACGCCATCATCGACGGACGGATTCGCGGGATCGCCGGGATCATCGGGTGCAGCAACCCCAAGGTGATATCAGACAACGGCCACGTGCGGCTGGCCGAGGAGCTGATCAAGCGCAATGTGCTGGTGCTCGAAACCGGATGCGCGGCGATCGCCTGCGCCAAGGCCGGATTGCTGGTGCCGGAGGCGGCGCTCGAAAAGGCCGGCGCGACCCTGCGCGAGGTCTGCGAAGCGGTGGGCATTCCGCCGGTGCTGCACATGGGTTCGTGCGTGGACAACAGCCGCATTCTGCTGGCGGCGACCAATGTCTTGCAGGAAGGCGGCCTGGGCAGCGATCTTTCCGACTTGCCGGTGGCCGGCGCGGCGCCGGAGTGGATGAGTGAAAAAGCCGTCGCCATCGGCCACTATTTCGTGGCCAGCGGCATGTACGTCGTGCTGGGGCATCCTCTCTACGTGGAGGGCAGCGAGAACGTTACGCGGCTGCTGTGCGAGGAGATGGAGCACATCACCGGCGGGCGATTCGAATGGGAACCCGATCCGGTGGCAGCTGCGGACAAGATTCTGGCGCACATCGAACGCAAGCGCGATGCGCTGCGCATCAACGTGAAGAAGGAACGCACCCTGTTCGACATGAAGGCGAGGCGGGAGCTGGTATGAGCAAGGTCATCGCATCGTCGGCGATTCGCGGCGCGCATGCCATCGTGTCGCAGGCGAAGGATCACCTGGCCCGCGCCGTGGCGGCGCATGGATCCGCAAGTGCCGTGGGCTTCCCGCATACGGCCTATTCGCTGCCGGTGATCTATTCGCTGCTCGGACGTCGCGTCGAGACGCTGGCCGATCTCAAGCCTGTGATTGAGGAATGCGATCGCCTTCTGCCGGCGGTCCCGGAGGAGCGCGTGTGGCTGCCGTATCTCGGCAACACCCTCGATGCCGGGATGGCTACGCTGTTCGCTTTTGAGATCATCGAGGCCTGCAAATATCTCATCGGTCCGAATCCGGTGAACGGCCCGTGGCTGGGCGCGGCCGGCGACGTGATCATCCGCGAGCGCGGCATCGAATTCGTGGATGGCTCCGCGCCCGGATTCGCGGCGGTGGTGGGCGCCGCTCCGACACGCGAGGATGCCGTACGCATCGCCCGCGAGTTGCAGCAAAAGAACCTCTACGTGTTTATGGCCGGCCACACCAACGGCGTTTCGTTCGCCGAGCAATTGCAGGAAGCGGGCGTGCAGTTGGGGTGGGAGACGCGGCTGGTGCCGTTCGGTAAGGAGATTTCGGCGGCCATTTACGCGTTGGGATTCGCCAATCGCGTGGCGCTGAGCTTCGGTGGCGTGAAGCCGGGCGATCACACGCGCAACCTGCTTTACAACAAGGACCGCATTTTCGCCTTCGTCATGGCGCTGGGGGAAGTGACCGAAGAGAAGTACGCCGCCGCTGCGGGCGCCATCTCGTACGGCTTTCCGACCATCGCCGATACCGCCATCCCGGAGATCCTGCCCACGGGCATCTGCACCTACGAGCACGTGGTCTCCTCGGTGCCGGTGGATCGCATCGTTGAGAAGTGCCTGGAAGTGCGCGGCTGCAAGATCAAGATCGCCAAGGTGCCAATTCCGGTGGCGTACGGGCCGGCCTTCGAAGGCGAGCGCATCCGCAAGGAACAGACGCACGTGGAATTCGGCGGCAACCGCACGCCTGCCTTCGAATATGTGACCACGCGCGATCTCCCTGACGTGGAAGACGGCAAGATCGCGGTGGTGGGTCCGGAAGCCGCCGATGTGGAACCCGGCACGGCGCTGCCGCTGGGCATCTGGGTGGAAGTGGCCGGGCGCAAGATGCAGGCCGATTTCGAGCCCATTCTGGAACGCCAGATCCACCACATGATCAACGGGGCCGAAGGCGTGTGGCACATGGGCCAGCGCGATATCAACTGGATCCGCATCGGCAAGCCCGCTCGCGCGCAGGGATTCACCATCGCTCACCTGGGCGAAATTCTGCATGCAAAGCTCCTCAACGATTACCCAGCGATTGTGGACAAAGTGCAGGTGACGCTTTTCACGGAGCGGGCCGAAGTGGAGCGGCGCATGGCCGAGGCCCGCGCCACCTATCGCGCGCGCAACCAGCGCATGGAGGCCCTCACCGATGAGAGCGTCGACACCTTCTATTCCTGCCTGCTGTGCCAAAGTTTCGCGCCAAGCCATGTGTGCGTGATCACGCCCGAGCGGCTGGGCCTGTGCGGCGCCTACAACTGGCTCGACGGCAAAGCCGCGTACGAAATCGATCCGACCGGCCCCAATCAGCCGCTGGTCAAGGGCGAATGTCTCGACCCGGTGCGCGGCCAATGGCAGAACATCAACCAGTACGTCTACGCCAACTCCAAACAGACGGTGCAGCATTTCAACGCTTATTCGCTGATGGAGCATCCCATGACCAGTTGCGGCTGTTTCGAAGCCATCGTGGCGGTGCTGCCGGAGTGCAATGGCGTGATGGTGGTGAATCGCGAATACAGCGGCGAGACGCCGGCCGGCATGAGGTTTTCCACGCTGGCCAACATGACCGGCGGCGGGCAGCAGGTGCCGGGCTTCATCGGCGTGGGGAAGACCTATGTCGCCAGCCGCAAGTTCATCGCCGCGGAGGGCGGCCATCGGCGCATCGTGTGGATGCCGCGCGAATTGAAGGAAGCGCTCTCCGAGGAACTGGCGGAGATCGGCTCGCGCCTGGGGATCGAAGATTTTGCCGGGTTGATTGCCGACGAAACGGTCGCTACGGATGCGTCGGGCGTGCACGCGCATATGGAGAAGGTGCGGCACCCGGCGCTCGAAATGGGGGAGATCATGAGCGGAGGGGAAGGGCCGAGGGCGGCGCCGGCACCGCCGGTGATCGAAACGTCCGTCCGTTGCGAAGCGGCCGCTCCGCCGCAGGTTGTTTGCGCAGCGCCAGCCGCGCCGCCGGTCGATGGTTTGGGCGGGATCATCTCGGTGCTGGAGCGGCTGCGTAATTCGCCGCCGCCCACCGAAGTACGACCCGAGATGACGCCGCAGCAGCAGATGGCGGCGCTGCAAGCGTCCACGGCGCTTCACCTGCTCCACGCGGGAGCCAACATGCTGCTGATGCAGAGTGGCCTGATGCCGCCCGCTTCCGCGCCGCCCGTTGCGGCACCGGTTCCGGTTGCTGTCGAGCCGCCGAAACCGGCAGCCAAGCCAGCCCAGAAGATCGTCGCTCTCGACAAAGCCTTCGCGCCGGCCGCGATCGTCAAACCTTCCACGTTCCAGGTGGCTGCGGAGAAAGCTAAAACGGCGATTCACGTGGTCAAACTCGGCGGCAGCGGCACGCGCACATCCTCCGTCACCATCGGCGGGGCGAAGGCTCTGCCGTTCCACCACTTCGAAGGCGCCACCGGCCACAGCGCGGCGATCGCCATCGAGGTTTTCGACCAGGAGCCCAAGAGTTATCCGCCGCCTCTGCGCGCCGCCTACGGCGACTTGTTGAAGGACCCCGCGGCGATGGCCCGTTACGCGGTCGAGCAGTTGGGTGCGGAGGCCATCAGCGTGCGGCTGCTGGGCGCGCATCCGGAAGACGGCGATGCTTCGCCTGAGGCGTGCGCCGACATCGTGAAGGCCGTGCTACAGGCAGTGGGCGTACCGCTGATCGTCACCGGGCCCAACCACTTCGAGAAGAACAACGCGGTGATGAAGCATATTGCAGCGACGTTCGCCGGCGAAAATCTGCTGCTCAACTGGGTCGAGACCGAAAACTACAAAACCATCGCCGCGGCAGCCATGGGCTACCACCACGCGGTGGTTTCGCAATCCCCCATCGACGTCAACATGTGCAAGCAGCTGAATATCCTGCTCAGCAACATGGGCGTGCCGGCGGACAAAATCGTAATCGACCCGTACACCGGCGCGCTGGGCTACGGTCTGGAGTACACCTACTCCGTGATGGAACGCATCCGCGCCTCCGCCCTGATGGGCGATGGCATGCTGGCCTGGCCGATGCTGGTCACGCCGGGGTACGAGGTTGCACGCACCAAGGAGAGCCGCGCATCTGAGAGCGCCTTCCCGATGTGGGGCAAGGAGAGCGAACGCGAGGCGCTGCTCGAAATCGCAACCGCCATCAGCCTGTTGAACGCCGGCGCCGATCTGCTGGTGATGTACCATCCCGATGCGGCGCGCGCCGTCAAGCGCAAGATCCAGGAGATGGCGTGGGGAGTGAATTGAGGGAACCGCGATTATGGCGCTGACCGGAATCCAGATCTTCAAACTGCTGCCGAAGACCAATTGCGGCGAATGCGGTGTGCCCACGTGCATGGCGTTCGCCATGAAGCTGGCGGCCAAGACGGTGGAACTCGCGGCTTGCCTGTATGCCTCCGACGAAGCCAGGCGCGTGATTGGCGCGGCCAGCAAGCCGCCCATCCGGCTGGTGAAGATCGGGCCACCCCAGGCCGAGGTTGCGATCGGCAACGAGACGGTGATGTTCCGGCATGAGAAGACGTTCGTACATCCCACCGCCTTCGCCATGGCGTTCGCTGACGATCAGCCGCTTTCCGAGCTTTCGCACACCATCGCCGAAGCCCGCAATTACTGCCTGGAGCGTGTAGGCGAAAAACTGCGGCTGGACCTGATCCTGGTGGATAACGTCAGTGAGGCGGTGGAGCCGTTCGTTGCCCTGGTAAGAACCGTAGCCGGCGCAACGGGTCGCGGCCTGATCCTGCGCACGGATAACCCGGAAGCGCTCGAAGCCGCATTGCAGACGCTCCGCGGACAGCGTCCCTTGCTCCACGCAGCCACGCCCGCCAATGCCGACACGTATGCCGCCCTGGCGCTGAATTACGATGCGCCGCTGGTGGCGCGCGCCGCCACACTCGATGAACTCGCTGCGCTGACCACCAAACTGGCGGGCCTCGGCGTGAAGGATATCGTGCTCGATCTGCCGGGCGACAACCCCGCGGCTACCCTGCAGCACAACACCATCATCCGCAAGGCGGCACTGAAGAGCTCATTCGAGCCTCTCGGCTACCCCATCATCAACTTCGTGGCCGGAAGCGACCCGGCCTCGATGGTCGCCGATGCCGCGACGTTCGTGTGCAAGTACGCTTCGATTGTGGTGCTCGACCGCATGCAGTGCGAAGTGTTGCTGCCGCTGATGATGCTGCGGCAGAATCTCTACACCGATCCGCAGAAGCCCATCCAGGTGGAACCGCGCGTCTATGCGGTCGGCGAGCCCGGCCAGGAATCGCCGGTCATCGCGACCACGAATTTCTCGCTCACGTACTTCCTGGTTTCGGGAGAGATCGAGAATTCGGGCGTCTCCGCGCACCTCGTGATTGTCGAAACGGAAGGGATGAGCGTGCTTACATCGTGGGCGGCCGGCAAATTCACCGGCGCCAGGATCGCGGCGGCGGTCAAAGCGAGCGCGCTGGCCGGCCAACTTAAGAAGCGGAGGCTGATCATTCCCGGCTACGTGGCCCAGATCAGCGGCGAACTCGAAGAGGCCCTGCCCGGTTGGGAAGTCCTGGTGGGTCCGGGCGAAGTGGCCGATCTGGGACCGTATCTGAAACGCCATGCCTGAAGTGCGATTCCTGCCGGCCGGCACCGTGGTGGATGTCGCCGCCGGCACGCTCATTCACGAAGCCGCCATCAAGGCCGGACTGCAGGATCTCGAACTGCCTTGCGGCGGGCAAGGGACCTGCGGCCAATGCCTCGTGGAAATGGACGGGCGCACCGTGATGGCGTGTCAGACGCGCATTGTCTCTGACGTCGCGGTGACCGTCCCCGAGAACCACGATGTGGCGATGCAGGTGGTTGGCGAGAGCCGCTTCCTGGCAGCCTCAGATGTGCTGCCGCAAGCTGACCAAGTCGCGCCGTTGTTCGAATTTCGCCAGATCACCGTGCCCGCTGCTTCCATCGAGGAACACTACAGCGATTGGAAACGCCTGCTGCGAGCGCTCGCGTGCGCTTTGCCCGTGACGGCGGAACTGCCCGTGCTCCGCGATCTGGCGGCGGCGATTCGCGCGGAGGAAGGAGAACTCACCCTCGGGGTGGAGCAATCCGCCTCGGAGTTACGCATCGCTGAAGTGCATGCGGGGCGCTGCGCACCCCGCGCGTTCGGGCTGGCCATCGATATCGGCACCACCACGGTCGCTGGACAACTTGTGGACCTCGCCGACGGGCGCGTAGTTTCGACCCGCACCCAGTACAACGCGCAGATCCGGCGTGGCGCCGACATCATCACGCGCATTGACTACGCCCGCACTCCGGAACGCCTGGCCGAGCTGCGCGGCATGGCGATTGAAACCGTGAACGGCCTGGTGCGCGAGATGGCGGTGGATGGGCGCGAAATCCGCGCCGCGTTCGTGGCTGGCAACACCACCATGATTCATCTGCTGCTGGGTCTGGAGCCGCGCTACATCCGCGAATCGCCGTATGTGCCGACGGTGAATCCGGTGCCGGCCCTGCGGGCCGAAGCAGTCGGTTTCGCGATCCATCCCGATGCCCGGGTGGAGTTCGCGCCGGGCGTGGGCAGCTACGTGGGGGGCGACATCACGGCGGGCCTGCTGGCCACCGACCTGCCCACGAACCATCGCGACGTATCGCTGTTCCTCGATATCGGCACTAACGGCGAAATCGTCATCGGCAATGCAGATTGGATGGTGGGCTGCGCGTGCTCCGCCGGGCCGGCGTTCGAAGGTTCGGGCATCCGCTGCGGCATGCGCGCCACCGAAGGCGCCATCGAGCACGTGGAGATCGCCGAAGACCGCACCGTTCGCTGCCGGGTCATCGGCGGCGGCAAACCGGTGGGAATTTGCGGCTCCGGGCTGATCGGTCTTTTAGGCGAGCTCTTCCGGCGCGGAATTGTCGATCAATCGGGTCACTTCCATGAGGGCCGTTCGTTTGCGGTGACGCCCGATGTCACCATCGCCGAACCC
>Ga0335071_10009271_pt1 | contig 10067 bp, 8 predicted proteins | sample Lox_Sample_15_FD_206724 | JGI IMG/M metagenome (GOLD analysis project Ga0335071, IMG submission 206724) | Soil microbial communities from Loxahatchee National Wildlife Refuge, Florida, United States - Lox_Sample_1.5 | ecosystem: Environmental > Terrestrial > Soil > Wetlands | place: USA: Florida...
CGAGGCGCAGCACGTCCAGCAGGCTGGCCCGCATCTGCCGCATCCGACCGGCGAGCGGCACCAGGCCCACGACCAGCGCCGGCAGCGCGAGGTGCCGCGCCACGTCCAGCACGCGGCCCGCGGGGGAGAGCGTGTCCCAGTCGAGCGAGCGCATCCCCCCCACCGGGAACCAGCCGGTGCGCGCGGCGAGCATCAGGAGCAGGAGCCCCGAGACCACTTCCGGCACCGACAACCCCACGAACGCGAACACCGAGAGGGCGCGGTCCACCGGCCGGTCGTGCCGGGCCGCGGCCCAGGCGCCGAGCGGGATGGCCAGTCCCCAGGTCACGAGCGCCCCGGCCAGCGCCAGCAGCAGCGTGTTCACGATCCCGGTGCGCAGCACCGCGAAGACCGGCTGGTGGCGCGAGAAGGACTCGCCGAAATCGAGCCGGACGAGCACGTTCCGCAGGTAGAGCGCGAGTTGCACCGTCCAGGGCTGGTCGAGCCCGAAGCGGTGGCGCAGCGCCTCGAGCGTCCGCTCCGAGACCTGGGGGTTCTCGGCCAGCGCGGTGACGTAGTCGCCCGGGGCGAGCTTGAGCAGCAGGAACGTGAGCACGACCACCGCCAGCAGCAGCGGGACGAGCTGGAGCAGCCGGCGCAGGACGTAGGTGCGCATGCGCGGGGGCGGGCCGGGCGCCGTCGGGCCCCGGCGCTACCTTCCGCCCTGGGGTTTCACGAACACGGTCTCGATGTTCCAGAGCAGGCGGTGCGGGAGGAGCCCGGGCTCGAGGTTGCCGAAGCGGTTCCGCACCGGCAGTTCCACCTTCATGGTCGGCAGCCAGATCAGCCAGCACTCGTCGTTGATGGCGCGGTCCATCGCCGCGCTGAGCCGCCGCCGGGCGGCGAGCGGGGCCGGCTGCAGCAGCCGTGCGAACAGCGAGTCCACCGCCGCCTCGACCGCGGTCTCGGGCCGCGCCTGGCGGATGTTCCAGAAGTGCGAGACGCCGCTCGAGCGGTAGAAGTTCCCGCACATCCCCGGGTCCGGCGGCACCGCCGCGCCCAGCCCGGCCAGGATGGCGTCGTAGTCGAAGTCCTCGCGCATGTTCCGGATCATGGTGTTGAAGTCCACCGCCGCGACCGTGCACTGGATCCCGACGCGCGCGAGGTCGTCGCGCACGAAGTTGGCCATCGCCACGCGCGCGCTGCCCGCGTTGGTCTTGAGCGTGAAGCGCACCGGGTTGCCGCTCGGGTCCTCGAGCACGCCGTCGCCGTCGCGGTCGCGGAAGCCGAGCTGCCCCAGCAGCCGCCGCGCCCCGGCGGGATCGTAGTCCGGTGCCACGGTGCCCGCCTGGTAGAAGAGCCGGTAGCCGGCGGTCATGATGGACCAGTCCTTGACACCCTCGCCGAAATACACGCTGCGCGTGATCGCGTCCCGGTCGACCGCCATCGAGACCGCCCGCCGGAAGCCGCGGTTCGCGAACCACGCGTACTTCACCGGGTCCGCCCAGGGCGCGCCCACCGGCCTGCGGCCGCCCGGGCGCTTCACCGTGTTGAGGTTGAACCAGAAGAAGTTGCTGGTCAGCGCCGCGCCCAGCTCGTGGAGCGTGTAGTTCCCGCGCGCCTGGCCGCGGGCGAAGCTCCCGTAGTCCTCGGCCTTGACGTTGTCGAGGCCGTCGACCTCGCCCGCCTGGAACTTCAGCACGGTCGCGTTGAGGTCGGGGACCACCAGGTAGACCAGCTCGTCGAGGTAGGGCAGCCGACGGCCGCGGGCGTCCACGCCGAACCACCACGGGTTCCGCGCCAGCACCGTCTTCTCGTGCGGCACGAACTGCTTGAGCTTCCAGGGCCCGCTGGTCACCAGGCTCTCGGGCGGGGTGCCGACGCCGTAGGCGGAGGCGAAGCCACCCTGCCGCCACACCGGCCCGAGCACGTGCTGCGGCAGGATCCGGAGCGCACCCACGGCGTAGACCATCAGGGCGTGGGGCTGCGCGATCCGCGTGACCACCGTGTAGGAGTCCGGCGCCGAGACCTGCATCCGCTGCCCACCGGGCGTCAGGAGATCGTAGATGGACTGGTGCAGGGTCGAATCGTAGGCGACCGCGAAGCTGAACAGAACGTCCTCGGCGGTGATCGGGTGGCCGTCGGAGAAGCGCGCCCCCCGCCGCAGGTGCCAGGTCCAGGTGAGGCCGTCCGGGCTCACGTCCCAGCTCCTCGCCAGCACCGGGTAGACCCGCTGCGTGACGTGATCGTACTCGGTCAGGGCGGTGAACAGACGGTCGCTCACGTCGCTCGAGCTGGTCTCGTTCGACATGAGCGGGTTCAGGGTCCGCGCATCGCTGGTGACGCCGATCACGAATCGCCCGCCCGGCAGGCCGACCTCGCGCATCGGCGTGCGCATCGGCTGGGCGGACGCGGGCCGCGCGGCGGCGCCCACGACGAGCGCGGCGGCCATCCCCAGCAGCACGGCGATGCGACGTTCCAACGACGTTCCCTCCACGGGAGCGGGGACAGCGGGGAAGCCGAGTATCCCGCGCGCCCCGGACGGGGGTCAACCGGAAGCGCCCCCGCCGGCGCTCCCCGGTCGCGGCGGGCCCGGCCCGGCCTCGCCATCCAGCCGCCGCGTGCCGCCCGGGAGCTCGGCGAGCAGCGCGTCGGCCCAGCGCTCGAGCGCCCTCTCGCCCGCCAGCCACGGCCCGGCCTCGGCGGAGGCCCGCGCGAGCTCCGCGCGCACCCGCTCCCGCTCGGCCGCGGGGACCGCGAGGTAGTCGGCCAGCCGCAGGTGGCCCGGGCCGAGCAGGACGCTTCCCTGTTGCAGCAGCGCGCGCGCGGTGCGCCGCTGGGCACTGCCCACGAGCTTCCGCCCCTCCAGGACCACCTCGTGGCGCGCGGTGGAGGCGAAGCACGGGGCCGCGGCGCCCCGCGCCGCACGCGGGGTCAGGTCGCCGCGCGCCGCCCCCGGGGCGAGCCGCGCCGGGACACCGAGCCGCGTCAGCGCCGCCACCAGGAGCCTCGAGACCGCGCCATAGGCCGCCTCGAGTGTCCCGCCCCAGTCCGGGTCCGCGAGCGGCGCGGCCAGCGAGTAGGTCCATTCCTGGTCATGGAAGATGGCGCGACCGCCCGTCGGACGCACCGCCCACCCCACCCGGTCGGCCCGGCAGCGCCCCAGGTCGAGCTCGCGGGCCGGGTCCTGGGCGCGCCCCAGCGTGATCCCCGCCGGCTCGAAGCGGAACAGCCGCATCACCGGCGCCGCGCCCGCAGCCGCGGCCTCGAGCAGCGCTGCGTCCCGGCGCATGTTCTCGGCGGGGTCGTGTCCGCCATCGCACCAGAGGATCATCGAGCCCGGTGCGCAGCGCTCAGCGGAACCCCAGCCAGTCGTAGAGCAGGAACTGGAAGCGTCCGATGAGCAGCGAGATGCGCGACATGACGGTGTAGCCGTAGCCGGCGCCGAAGGAGATCATCAGGAAGAACACGCCGAGGCGCGACGCCGCCCCGAGGGCGCCCTTGTGCTCGCGGCTGAAGTAGAAGAACAGCAGCGAGCACACCAGCCCGACCGTGAACACCCACGCGCTCAGGCTCGTGCCCCAGTGCCCGGTCCACAGGGGCTGGATGCTGCCGTGGACCTGCGCGACGAAGTCGCCCTGCGCGAAACCGGTGGTCTTGAGCCCGGCGTAGACCCCGATGATCACCGCCAGGGACCAGCGCGCCAGCCAGGCGATGCGGCCCACGAACCGCGAGAAGAGCAGCAGCCCGAGCAGCGCCGGCAGCAGCAGGAAGCCGCGGTAGTCGCCGAGCCGGGCCGCGAACGGCGCGCCGTGGCGGCCGTCGAAGGCGCCCGCCAGCGGGTCCCAGAGGTTCGTGACCAGCACGGTCCAGAAGTTCAGCACGATGTAGTAGCCCGCCGACACGCCCACGAACAGGTGCTCGGCGAAGCGGTAGAAGGGATTGTCGCGGTAGAGGAAGCTGAAGATGCAGAGCGTCAGCAGGGCCGCCACCCACACGGCCGGGTCGTGGCTCGGGTGCAGGATCATGGCGTCCCCTTCCGCCGGCGCTCCCACTGCGCCAGGTTGCCCAGCACGATGCACAGCGCGATGAACAGGTGCGCCAGCGACTGGGCGTCCATGCCGCGCGACGCCATGCCGCGCTCGTAGCGCAGGTCCTCGTACTCGGCCGCGCCCGCCATCCCGCCCAGCATGCCGAGCAACTGGCCGGTCTGCAGGTACGGGTAGAGCGTCGGCGCGGTCACCGCGGTCACGCCCGCGATGATCGGGATGTGGAAGCGTCCCTGCACCTGCTGCACGTACTCCTTGGTCCCCGGGTAGCCGGTGGAGATGCTCACCAGCAGCGCGAAGCTGGAGTAATTCTGCACTCCGCTCATCACCGGCAGCGTCCCCACCTCGCGACCGCGATGGTCGCGCGGGAAGGTGTTCGGGATGCTCTGCCCCATCAGCACCATCACCGCCTCGTCCCCCGCCTTGTAGCCGAGGTTGACGTAGTCGACGCCGTCCCTGCGGCGGCGCTCCCGCGCCACGTCCTGCACGATCTCGTCGACGAAGCGCGCCCCGCCCTGGTAGAGCACCACCACTACGACCTTGCAGTCCTTCTCGAACAACTGCCGCAGCGTCGTGCGCGCCATCGGCTCGAGCTCCGGCCGCGAGGCCGGGTCGAAGTCCGCCGAGACCAGCACGCGACTGCCCGGCGGCAACGCGGCGATCGCGGCGTGGTAGGCCCGCACCGGCGGCGAGGGCTCGAGCGGCAGGTTCAGCGGCCACAGCAGCGGCAGCAGCACCAGCACGCCGGTGATGGCGAAGATCCAGCGGCGGTCGAGACGCTCGAACGAGGACGCCAGACTCATCGCCTAGTCCTCCCCGCTCAGGTAGCTGCGCTCGATGCCCAGGATGACGCGCAGCCCGGTGGCCATCACGCCCAGCGCCGCGCCGATCAGGATGGCGCGGTTGGCGGCGTTCTGCGGCACGTCCATGATCCACTGCGCCACGCTCTCGACCCGGAACGGCGCCGGCAACCCGGCGGTCAGCACGCCACCGAGCGGCACGCGGCCCATCATCACCAGGAAGGCGGCCACCGCCAGCAGCGCCGCCTCGACCGTGCGGATGCGGAAGGCGCGGAAGGCGGCGGAGGCGATGTAGAACGCCAGCAGCGCGAACATCGCGGCGGTCATCGAGGAGTAGACCTGATCGTAGATCCAGGTCGAGCGCGTACCGGTGGCCTGGAAGTCGCGCCCCTCGACGAGCCCGATCACCACGGTCACGATCAGACCCGCCACCAGCACCAGCTTGTAGGGCCAGCCCGACTCGCGCCGCGCGACCGCCTCGAGGTTCACCCGCAGCAGGTTCGCGCCGCCCAGCACGATGCCGAAGGCCACCACGATGATGGCGCACTGCTGCAGGAAGTCCGCGGGCACGCTCACCACCTGGTGCGGCACGAAGAACGACAGGATCATGAAGAGGCCGACCGCGGCGGTCACGAACAGCGGGATCTCGCGCTTCACGCCTCTCCTCCTACTGCGTCGCCAGCCAGCGCGTCAGGCCGTGCTGCCCGAAGGTCTCGAGCACGCACCCGGCCAGCACCAGCAGGATGATCGCGATCTTCATCAGGTCGGCGCCCTTCAGGCTCCCGACCAGCTTGGGCTCGCCCGAGAGGTAGGCGCTGGCGGCGAACAGCTCCTCGCCGATCAGCGTGTAGTCGCAGGCCACGACGAAGAACGGCAACTGGTCGGCGTTGGCCGTGCCCGCGACCTGGATCGCCCCGCTCTCGAAACCCGCCTCGGCCAGCAGCAGCGACTCGGCGAAGAACGCGCCCAGGAAGATGTGCGCCGCCGGCTTGTCGCGCATCATCACCCCGGTGATCGCCGCGACGTAGGCGAACTGCTCCGGCGAGACGAACGTCACGCTGTCGGGGTCGTACTGCTCCGGCCGGCCGGCATGGAGGTAGCCCCCCTTGACCATCTCCTGCGCGATCGTGAAGGGGATCGGGTAGGTCACCGGCACCTTGAGCGGGGTCTCGTAGCGGGCCGTGGTCTTGGCCACGCTCTCGAGGATGATGAGCGACTGCACGGTCTGCATGTCCTCGATGTCCTGCACCCCCGGCACGTAGAGCACCGGCCGCCCCATCTCGGTCGCGCGCCCGATGGCCTCCTCGATCGCGTCGATCCCCGGGATGCGCCGCACGAACGGCTTCTTCCCCTCGCCCTGGGCGCTCTGGATGAAGAACAGCACGAAGGCGAAGAACAGCATCGTGAGCACCAGCACGCTCCAGCGCGTGTGGTTGAACCACTGCGACGTGGCCAGCACCGGGCCGGTGACGCTGCCCGCCGGCGTCACGCCGCCGGGGCCGCGCGTGTCCACGCGGTAGAAGTACGCCACGTCCCGCTGCAGGCTTCCCGACTCGTCGCGGCACGCGGTCACGCCCGCCGCCACCGAGTCCACCACGGTCCAGGGTCCGCCCGGGCTCTCGGAGCGCAGCAGGCGGTAGCCGTCCACACGGCCCGCGACCCCCTCGTCCGGAGAGGCCTCCCAGGCCAGGTCGACCGCCCGGCCGGCGTCGTCGGGGACGTCCTTCCAGACCAGGCCCCGGGCGGGGCGCGGGGCGGGCACGCCGGGCACGGCCCCGGTGGTGTCGGGCGCCGCCGCGCGGGCCGCCGTGTCGGGGATGACGATCGGCGGGGCGCCCGCCATGGCCGTCGTCCCGGGGTGCGCCGGTGGCGCCAGCAGCGCCACCAGCAGGCCGGTCGCGGTCAGACCCGCGCGACCGAGCACGCCGTCCCTCCCGTCATCGGCACCTCCGTGTTCCACGTGCGGCATCCCTGCCGCGCCCTGCAGCACGGGCACGCAGGTCGCCGAAAACTAGAACGCCTCCGGCGCACTGTCAATGAATTCCCGCGCACCGGATTCACGAGGCGATGAGCTCGACGTTCGCGCGCGGCACCTGCGCACGCGCGCCGTCGTCCGCGAACGTCACCACCAGCACGCGCACCAGCGCCTCGGTCTCGAGCCGGCGCAGCTCCGGCGGTAGTTCCGTCACCTGCCCCACGCGCCCGAAGTGCGGGGCCCGGATCACGCGCACCAGCGACCCCACGGCGAGCCCCGTGCCCGCCTCCGCCTCCCCCGCGGCCGTGGTCGTGTCGGACTCCGGGATCAGCACCTCGGGGCGCAGCACGCCCGCGCGGATCTGGGTCGCGCCGCTCACCGATGCCAGCCGGCCCCGCCGCGCGGTCAGGAGATCCCAGGCCCGGTCCGACATCCGGATCCGCCCGAAGCCCTCGGTCAGGACCACGGTCAGGCCGAGGTCCTCCGAGCCGGTGATCGCCACCCCGAGGTCCCGTCCGAGCAGGCTCTTCAGGTCGAGGTCGTCGAGCCCACCCGCCACCACCGCCGCCACCCCCAGCTCGCGCGCGCGGCGGAGTGCGTCGAGCGTCACGTGTGCGCCCCCCACCACCACGTGCCCGCGATGCTCGGGGCGCAGCCGGACCGGCGTCAGCTGGGCCTCGGGTGAATCCACCGCCACCGCGACCGCTCCCCAGGTCTCGCCGCCGACGCCGAAGATCCCCTGCAGGAGCGCGCCCCGGGCCTCCACCACGACGCCCTCGTCGGGGACGACCTCGACCACGACGCCGCGCACGTAGGCGCTGACCTCGACCGGGATCGGCGGCTCCCGCAGGATGAGCTGCCCGGTCACGGTGGACACGCTCTCGATGAATCCGTCCGCGGGGGCCGCCACGCTGCGCCGCGCGAGCCCGAACAGGCCGTTGGCCTCCGCCAGCACCTCGCCGCTGCGCACGTCCGCCCCCACGCCCTTGCGCAGCGCCTCCACCACGCGGGCCGGGTCCACCCCCAGGCGCGAGGCGAGGTTCACGGTCTGGACGTTGCCCGGCAGCTCGGTCCGCGCCACCACGTCGTGCGGTCCGACGGCGTCTCCCAGGCCCACGAGCACGTGCCCCTTGAGCGGGAGGCGGCGCAGGCGCCGCACGACGGTGCGCGCGGTCACCCGCAGGCCGGGCGTGTAGGCGTGCGCCATGGTCAGCGGCCCTCCGGTTGGAGGCCGAGCGCGGCGTGCCAGGCGCGCAGGCGCGCGATGCGCGTCGCGGTGTCCGCCGGCAGCTCGAAGGGCCGGCGGCCGCGCGCGTCCACGATCAGGCCCACGCAACCGCCCGGCACCTGGGCGCTCACCGGCCGCCCCCGTCCCGCGCCCAGGTCGAAGCCGCGCTCGGGCACGGCGCTGATCCGCGCCGCCGCGCTCGCCGGGGGCAGCGGGAGCAGCGCCATCTCGCCGAACGGCACGCGGCGGCTCACCGGGGCCATGTCCGGCCCGCTCACCTCGACCGTCAGGCACGCCTGCCCCGCGCGGCCCGTGCCGATCGGCGCCAGCACCGCGCCGAGGCGCACCAGGCAGTCCCGCTCGAACACCTCGGTCGCCGCCTGTTCGTGCACGGTGGACAGCACCCCGAGTTGCGGGCTCATGAAGATGCTGTCCACCGCCAGCAGCGTCAGCCCCTCGGGCAGGAACGCGTCGATCATCATGAGCGCGGCCTGCACCCGGCGCGGAGCGTGCGACAGCACCCCGCCGGACCCGATGATGAGCCCGAGATCCAGCAGGTCCACCAGCGAGGCCCCGCCCGCGCTCTGGGTCAGCGCCTCGGAGATCGTGCGCTCCTGCTGGATGCCCTTGAGCCCCACCGCCAGCGCCCGGTGCTGGCCGAAGGCCAGGCGCAGCGCCTCGCGCGCGATCGCCTGCTCGATCAGCAGGTCCTCGAGCGTCTGCGGGATGGTCGTCGGGCGGATCATCTTGTTGCGGATCCGGTTGCGCAGCGCGCCCTCGTCCACCGCGAACGGCACCCAGCGCAGGATGTCCGGCAGGCCCGCCTCGGCCATGACGTTGGCGACCGAGTAGCTCATCCCCAGGTTCGCCGACACCGTGCGGTGGAAGACCGGTTCGCCCGTCGCCCCGCGGAACACCGAGAAGACGTCGGTGGTGGCGCCGCCGATGTCCACGCCCAGCACCGACAGCCGGTCGCGCCGCGCCACGCGCTCGATGATCAGGCCCACCGCGGCGGGCGTGGGCATCACCGGCACCGGCGTCCAGGTCATCAGGCGGCGATACCCGGGCGCGTGCGCCATCACGTGCTCCATGAACAGCTCGTGGATGGCGTCGCGCGCCGGCCTCAGGTTCTCGCGCTCGAGCGTGGGCCGCAGGTTCTCGACCACCTTGAGCGCCGTGCGCGGCTCGAGCAGCTCCCGCACCACGCCGGCCGCGTCCTGGTTGCCGGCGTAGACCACCGGCAACTCGTAGCCCGCGCCCAGCCGGGCCACCGGGTCCGCGGCGACCAGGACCTCGGCCATCTCGGTGACGCGCCGGACGTCGCCGCCGTCCGTGCCGCCCGAGAGCAGGATCATGTCGGGCCGCAGCTCGCGCAGCAGACGGATCTTCTCGTGCGGGCGCCGCCCGTCGTTCAGGGCGATCACGTCCATCACGATGGCGCCCGCGCCCAGGGCCGCGCGCTGCGCGCTCTCCCCGGTCATCTGGAGCACCAGCCCCGAGACCATCATCTGGAGCCCGCCGCCCGCGCTCGAGGTCGTCACGTAGAGGTCCACCCCCGCGCCGAACTGCATCGGCGTGAGGATCAGGTCGCCCTCGAGCAGTCGCCGGCCGGCCAGCTCCTCGACCTCGCGCACCGCGTTCAGCACGCCGCGGGTCACGTCCTCGAACGGCGCTTCGACCGTGGTCGGCGCCTCGCCCCGGGCGATCAGCCGGAAACCCTCGTCGCGCCGCTCGATCAGCACCGCCTTGGTGGTGGTCGAGCCGCAGTCGGTGGCGAGGATCGAATGGACGTCCTCGGGGCGGGGAGGCAGCGCCCGGCCGCTCACCGGGCCGCCCCGGCGGACGGACCCGCCGGCGCGCCCGGTTCCCCCCGGCCGCGTCCGCGCGCCGCGCGGCGGTCCGCCTGGACCTGCTCCGCGCGGCGCTCGATCAGCGTGGTGAGCGTCGCGAGGGCGTCGCGCCGCTCCGCCAGGGCGGCGAAGCGCCGGTAGTCGCCGAAGCGCAGCAGCGCCTGCACCAGCGGCTGGAAGAAGACC
>Ga0335071_10009272_pt1 | contig 10067 bp, 7 predicted proteins | sample Lox_Sample_15_FD_206724 | JGI IMG/M metagenome (GOLD analysis project Ga0335071, IMG submission 206724) | Soil microbial communities from Loxahatchee National Wildlife Refuge, Florida, United States - Lox_Sample_1.5 | ecosystem: Environmental > Terrestrial > Soil > Wetlands | place: USA: Florida...
CTCACATTCACGCTGGGACATGTCAGCGCTAAAGACATATTCGACAACAATACCTATTCGAACGACCCGCGCACCCAGTTCATGAATTGGTCGCTTGAGGCCAATGACGCGTGGGATTATCCGGCAAACACGCTGGGTTTCACCAACGGAGCCGCAGTGGAGTTGAATAGTAAAGCGTGGACGGAGCGACTCGGAATCTTCCAGGTTTCCCGGGTCGCCAATGGTCTGCGCATGGATTGGAATGTGGCCAAGGCGTGGTCCTCCGTCGCCGAAGTCGAAAGGCGATATTCCCCGCATGGACATCCCGGCGCTATCCGTTTGCTCGCTTACAAAACGCGAGCGCACATGGGCAGCTATCAGGACACTGTGAATCAGCCGCAGTTGAATGAGATCGCCGCCCTCACGGCAGCCTATCGCTCCAAGTACGGCTTCGGCGTCAATCTCGAACAAGAACTGCGCCAGGACATCGGCGTTTTCGCTCGCCTCGGCTGGAACGATGGCAAGAACCAAACCTACGAATTTACCGACGTGGACCGCACCGCCACAGTGGGCTTAAGCCTCAAAGGGGTACGCTGGCGCCGCGCTAATGACACGGTGGGACTGGGCTTGGTGCTTAACGGCATCAGCTCTGCTCATCGCCAGTACCTTGCCGCGGGCGGACTGGGAATTACGGTAGGCGACGGCGCTCTGGACTACCGGTCCGAGCGGCTGGGCGAGACCTATTACAACTGGCAAGTCGCCCGGCACTTTCAGTTGACGGCAGATTACCAGTTCGCGCAGAATCCCGCGTACAACCACGTGCGCGGGCCGGCGAACGTTTTCGCGCTGCGATTCCATACGGATTACTGACTCGGATCTCGGCGCGTTTCCCATGGGCTCCGGAGGTCAACATGATCTACTTCACCGAATTGCAAAATCTTCCCTTTTATGGCGTGAAGGGTGAGTTCCTGGGAGAATTGGAAGACCTCTGCGTCGATCCCAATCAGGCCGCATCGCGCGTGGCTTCCTACCTGATCCGCACGCCGCGCAAGACCATTCAGTGCATAACCTACACGCAAGTTCAATCGATCTCCGTGCGCGCCGGACAAACCAGTGTGCCTCGCGGTCAAGTGGAGTGCTATGCCCCGGACGAAGGGCTGATTCACATTAAGAAGGACGTGCTCGACCAGCAAATCATCGACGTCAACAACCGCAAAGTGGTGCGGGTGAACGATGTGGATTTCGACATCGAGCCGCAAGACGGGCACAGCGAGTTACGCATTGTGGCGGTGAATGTCGGGTTGGCAGCGGCGGTGCGCCGACTGCTTCAGGGAACCATGCCCAAGCACAACATCCGGCAGATTACGAATGCGCTGCCGACGCGTACCATCCAGTGGGAAGTGGTCAACTTAATCGAAGCGGACCCGGCGCGGCGCGTCAAGCTGCGGATTTCATACGACCGGCTGGCGGAACTGCACCCGGCGGACATCGCGGACATCCTGGAAGAACTGAGCCACCAGGAGCAAAAAGCCGTCATCGAATCCCTCGACGAGGAGACCGCAGCGCAAGCCCTCTCGGAGATCCCCACGAGAATGCAGGCGGACCTACTGGAGAGCATCCCGCCGGAGAAGGCTGCGGACATCGTCGAGGAAATGCCACCCGACGAGGCCGCCGACGTCCTCAATGAATTGCCACCCGAGCGCTCCGCCGAACTGCTGGCCGACATGGAGAAAGAGGATGCGAAGGAGGTGCAGGGATTGCTCGCGTTCGAGGAGAATACAGCCGGTTCATTGATGACCACGGAATACGTCTTCGTGCACCGAGCGGCGACGGTCGCCACCGCCATCGAAGCGCTTAGGCATTTCGAAGGTGCGGTCGAATCCGTGCAACAGGTGTTCATGATCGATGACGACACAGTGCTGACCGGCTCGGTGCCAATCGGCCGCATCGTTCTGGCCAGCGGCACGACCCCGCTCGCCGAACTGGCGGCTGAGCCGCTCATCTCGGTGCAAGCGCAGCAGAGCGCCAAGGTCGTCGTGGACCTGTTCCACAAATACAACCTCATGTCTCTTCCCGTAGTCGATGAGGACGGTCACCTGCTGGGCATGGTGACCGCCGATGACGTGCTGGAAGTCGTTATCAATCGCCGGTAGAGCCCCTGCCGGATCCGGGGCAGCAGCGTGATTTACATCCTCGCGGAGTTCGTGGAGCACCAATGACGGTCAATCTGAGGAGATTCCGACGCTTTCGTACCCAGTTCCTGATCTTCGTGGCCGTCTTGGGGCCGGGCATCATCACGGCGAACGTAGACAACGACGCCGGGGGCATCTACACCTATTCCATCGCGGGAGCGAGGTTTGGTTTCTCGCTGCTCTGGACGCTTATCCCTATTACCGTCGCCCTGATCATCGTGCAGGAAATGGTGGGACGCATGGGCGTGGTGACCGGCAAAGGTCTGGCCGACCTGATTCGCGAGGAGTACGGATTCCGCATCACTTTCGTCCTGATGGTGCTGCTGATCATCACGAACTTCGGCAACACCGTGTCGGAATTCGCCGGCTTGGCTTCCGGCACGTCGCTGTTTCACATGAGCCGCTTTGTAGCGGTGCCGCTGGGCGCCATCTTCGTCTGGTTGCTGGTCGTCAAGGGCAGCTACCGCTACGTGGAGAAGGCCTTCCTGGCTGCCTGCGTCATCTACCTTGCCTATCCTGTCTCTGCCTTCCTGGCCCACCCCGACTGGACCAAATCGCTTATCAGCACGGTAAAGCCCTCGTTCCATTTCACCTCCGGCTACTTGTACATGGTGATCGGGCTGGTCGGCACCACCATCGCGCCCTGGATGCAGTTCTATCTGCAAGCGGCGGTGGTGGAAAAAGGGGTGAAGATCAAAGAATACCTTTACTCCCGGCTGGATGTCATTGTGGGCTGCATCATCACCGATGTGGTGGCGTTCTTCATCATCGTCGCCTGCGCCGCGACCATCTATCTGAGTGGGAACCGGGAGATCAAAGACGCCGGCGACGCCGCCATGGCGCTACGTCCTCTGGCCGGCCAAGCCGCCAGCGCGCTGTTCGCCGTCGGCCTCTGTAACGCTTCCCTCTTCTCCGCCTGCATTCTTCCCCTCGCCACGGCTTACTACGTCTGCGAAGGCCTGGGGTTGGAGTCGGGCATCAATAAACGCTTCCACGAAGCCCCGGCTTTCTATTGGCTTTACACCAGCCTGATCTTCGTCGGAGCGCTGGCCGTCGTCATGCTGCGGGAAGAGCAGCAGGTTCCCATCATTCTTCTCTCGCAAGTTGCCAACGGCATCCTCCTCCCCTTCGTGGTGATCTTCATGTTGCAACTCACCAACCGCAAGGACGTTATGGGGGAGTATCGCAACAGCCGCGGCTTCAATATCATCGCTTGGGCAACCTGCATCGTGATGATCGTCTTGACCGCGATGCTGGCGGTTTCCACCCTGATGCCGGGCAAGTTGCCAACCTAACTCTAACGCAGCCCGGCGACCGGCCGTGTCGTCCAAAACCCCTAATCCTGGGGTGGGACTCGTGGTATCCTATCTTGTTCCCCGCGTCATCGTACACAGCACCGGTAGCTTCGCCAGCTCTCGTATCTAACTGACGAAATGGGAGGCAAAACTTGAAAAGATATCTCGCCAGTCTCTTGTTCTTAATCACCTTTTCTGCCATTGCCCATGCCGACGTGGCAACGCTCAAAAACGGAGACCGGATTACGGGCGCCCTGGTCATGATCCAGGGCGGATCGCTAACCCTGAAGTCCGATACCTTGGGCTCGGTTTCCATCCCCCTCGCCAACGTGACTTCCTATTCGGCCGATAAGCCCGTCGCGGTTATCATTAAGGGGCAGGCGCCAATCCAGGGCAGCTTGACACTCACTTCCTCCGGAGACTTTCAGGTGGTGGCGAACGGTCGGACGCGCACCATCCCTGCCAAGAGTGTTGACACCGTCATGCCCGCCAGCGACTACAATTCTCTGGTGGCGGCGAACCCCGCGCCGTGGCAGGCATGGAAAGGTAATGCCAGTTTGGGTTACAATTTACAAAACGGCAATCAGCACACCACAAACCTCGCCACCACGCTCGGTGCGGTTCGCGAACGGCCCGCCGCACCCATCTTTGAGGCCCATTGGCGTACCGAATTTGACTTTGCCGGACTCTTGTCCCATGCCCATCAGGATGGCAACACCGTCACTTCCCGCACCTTCACCGCTAACCTCATGCAACAGTACGTAGTTACGCCTGACAACTTCCTGTTCCTGGTGGCGCAGCTCAACCACGTTTCGACCCAAGGTTTGTATTTGCAGCAGACGTACGGCGGGGGCTACGGCCGCAATCTGATCAAGAACGCGCGCACCAACTTTTCCGTGACCGCGGGCCCCACGTTTGTACAGGAGAAGTTCTTCACGGGCCAGTTGACACGCACCGCCGAGCTTCTGATCGGGGAAAGCCTGGGCGAGCAATTCAGCAAGCGATTCCGCTTGGATCACTTCCTGCAGTTCTACCCGGACCTGATCAACACCGGCGAATATCGCTTCGATACCAGCACCGTGCTGTCCTACAAACTAAGCACGAGGTTCTCCCTGAACGCGAGCGCCATCGACCTGTACTTGAGCAACCCGCCGGCGGGGAACCAGAAGAATAACATCACGTTCTCGACCGGGATCGGGTATTCATTCTGAGAAGATAGTGGTCGGTTGTGAGTTGTCGGTTCTCCGTGCTCAGCTTTCAGTCCCGTCCCTGATTTCCGTTACCGCCACCAGGGCCGGGCGCAATTTGGCGGCCGCTTCCACTGACAACTGATTACTGATGACGAAACACTCATCGCGCGGTGACCTGCAACGGGTTGCTGAGGGTGAAAGTCAACGCCGTCTCGGCCGGCACTTTGACCGAGCCTCGGGTGAGCACTTGGGCCAAGGCCCCGGCGCCCGCTCCGCTACCGGCGCCGATGGCGGCGCCTTTGCCGTGTCCGGCGATAGCCCCAATGATGGCGCCAATCGCCGCGCCTCCTCCGGCATACTCTGCCGTGCGTTTGTTCTTCCCGAGGCCCGCCTTGCCCGTCTGTTGCCAGTTCCCGGCACTGATTTGGTAACGCTGTCCTCCCACGGTTACAGATGCCAGAGTCAGACTTAGGTCCGATGCGCCCTGGAAGTGGCCGCCTTTGGAAGCGGAAACGATGGCCAACTGGGCGCTCGACCCGCTGGGAATGGCCACGGCGCCGAGGCTGTCGGTCACATCGTTCGTCACCTGGGCGTCAAAGGTCTGTCCCTCCGCCGCTTGACTGGAATCAATCGCTTGGTTGGTCCGCACGGAGATTTGAGTTCCGGCCGGAAGCTGGTAAGTCGGAGGCGGCGCCGGGGCCGCGGGCGCCGATTGGGCGGATGGTGCCGGCGCGGCCGAGCCGGAGCTTCCCGCGGTCGAACCCGCCGCCGATTCGCGCCGCCTCAGGCCCTTTGGTTTCCCACTGGATCCTTCACCGTAAGCAACCGATTTCACCTGATCCATGGGAATCGTGCGGCTGCTGCCATCGTCCGTCACCAGAGTGATCTCCGAGGGTGAACTGGCCTGGATGTTTCCGCTCACCTTGGTACCATCCTGCAAGAAGACGGTCGCATGCCTCGGTTCCGTCGTCGTTTGTTGAACGTTCTTGTTGCCACACCCCGCCCAAGTCACCATCAATATGGCCATGGCTAGCCAAGTGCCGGTTCGTCGGATCATCGTCATATCCCACCTCCCGCTTTCCTGCGCTTTGGTGAACCCCTGAAGGAGCGTCTAAGAATTATACAACGGTTCGAGGAAACGACGTGCCTGCGTAGCACGTCGACCCACCGTGTCCCAACAATCTGGTGCCCGAGCGACTGCGATGGGTGTATAATCTGGCCACCGGGCTTGAACCTTCAAAGTGCGAGACGTATCAATATGCGATGCCATTGGCCAATGGTGCTGGCGTGTTGTCTGCTGGTCGCGGCCCCTGCTTGCAGGGTCGGTACCGGTGACCCTCTTTTGGGTCGTGGATCTGTATCCGCCACGGCCAACCCTATGGTAGCGTTGTACTCCTTTGTGCCGCCGCAACCTGCGATGGTTTCCGTTGAGTTCGGCACGGACACGAATTACGGCCTGCGCACCTGGAAGCAGAACGCGTTTACGTACCAGGGCGTGCAGATCCTGGTGGCCGGCATGCGGGCGAATACCACTTACCACCTGCGCGCGGATGCCGAGTTGCCCGACGGCACTCACTCCTACGACGTAGACCACACCTTTACCACCGGCGGACTGCCGGCCGCACGCATCCCCCAGGTTACCGTTAGTAATCCCAATGGCCTCACACCGACCCCTGGCATCGTGCTTTTCGATCTTTTTCCCGGCAGCACCAACCAGGTTTGTTGCGCGGCAGTGGACAGTGCCGGAAATCTGATCTGGTACTACGACGCCGGCACCTCCGTCGCTGATCCTCAGCCCATTAAACTGCTGCCCAATGGACATCTGCTCCTTTTGTTTTACGGGGGGACGGTTCGCGAGATTGACTTGGCCGGAAACACGATCAGCCAGTTCACGAGTGCCGATGTCAACCACTGGCTTACGGCGGGGGGTTACACTCCGGTCGTGGATTCTTCGCATGATATTCTTCCGCTGCCTAACGGTCATCTGATGCTTCTGGCCGATAATTCAAGAAACTTCACCGACTTACCGGGATACCCCGGAGTCACGTCGGTCGCCGGAAATGAGCTGATCGACTTGGACGAGAACCATAACCCCGTTTGGGTCTGGGACGCGTTTGATCACTTGGATATCAATCGTCATCCCATGAATTTTCCCGATTGGATTCACGGCAATGCATTGGCTTATTCGCCCGATGACGGCGATCTAGTTTTCTCGATGCGGCACCAATCGTGGGTGGTCAAGATCGACTATGCGAACGGATTGGGCTCGGGACAGATTCTCTGGCGGCTCGGTTACCAGGGGGATTTCACCTTGACCAACGGCGAGCCAGCCGATTGGTTCTACGCCCAACACTACGCCAATTTCGTCAGTGCCAACACGATGGGCATCTTCGACCTCATGATGTTTGACAACGGTAACGATCGCGTCGTGGACAATGCAGGGGACCTTTGCGGAACGGCAGGCCAACCGCCGTGCTACAGCCGCGTCCCCATCTTCGAACTCAACGACGTCGACAAGACCGCGACCTTGCTTTGGCAATACAACGCGTCGCCCGTTTACAGTCTCTGGGGGGGAAGTGCACAACTCCTCGGAAATAACAACGTGACCATGGGGATAACGATGCCGTCAGACAATCCCACGGGGACCCGCTACCTGGAGCTTACGCATGACCCGGTCCCCTTGATTGTCTCGCGGATGGACGTTGCTGGGCAAAACTCCTACCGTTCCATCCATCTGCCCAGCCTTTACCCTGGCGTGCAATGGTAACGATTAACGAATCCGGGGCGCAGCGAAATCTCTCAACTCGATCACCCGTTCCCGAGAATTAACTTCGCAATAGCCTTGACTCGCCTTCCACCGTGCGGTATAACCCTCGCGTCTGGTTTTATTGGGAAGCCGGTGTGAACCCGGCACGGCCCACGCCACTGTAAGCGCGGCGAAACGGAGCGCAGCAAGCCACTGGGGTGAGAACTCTGGGAAGGCAGCTCCGGTTGGTAGCGCGCGAGTCAGGAGACCGACCAGGCTCTCACAAGAGCTTGATTCGACCTCGATGGGAGGGTCGATGAGCGTTCTGCAGTCGTCAAGCAATTGACATTTCCCGGCAGGCAGCTCCTAGGAATTCTCCCGTCGTGGTGCAGGACCATCGCCACATGGCATCAGGAAAGACGGTGACGCTGTTACTGGGGGGCGCACGCAGTGGCAAGAGCCGCTACGCCCAGGTGATTGCCTCCGCTTATTCACGCGTCACCTTCATCGCGACCGCCCAGCGCAGTGATGGGGAAATGCGCGCGCGGATAGCGCGGCATCAGCAGGAGCGGCCCGCAGCGTGGAAGACCGTCGAAGTCACTACGGAACTCGATCAAGCGATTCTGGAACAAAGCGCCCAGGCCGACCTATTACTAGTGGACTGCCTGACGCTCTACGTCTCGAACCTGATGGGGCATGGTGAAGGCGCACATTCGGAGATCCAGCCCTGCTTCGATCGCCTCAGCGAATCGCTAAAGCGCGCCGCCTGTTCCGTGGTTCTGGTGTCAAACGAGGTGGGCTCGGGTATCGTGCCGATGCACCCCGTGGCGCGGGAGTATCGCGACCTGCTCGGGTCGCTGAACCAGAAGATTGCTGTCATCGCCGACCGTGTGGTGTTGATGGTGGCGGGCTTGCCGCTAGTGGTTAAAGACGCCGCCGCTGGCAAGCGAACGAAACGAAATGGGGCGTGATGATGCAGATGACCTATGACCCGGACGGCGCCACGTTCCAGACTGCGCGCGCCGCTATCCCGTCAATCAATCCTCTATGGCGGGAACGCGCCGTCGCCCGCCTGAACAGCCTTACCAAACCCCTGGGCAGTCTGGGGCGCCTGGAAGAGATCGCGGCTCGCCTGGTAGAGATTCGCGAGCAGGAGCGGCCGCGTTTCCCCAAGAAAGCCATCTTCACCGTGGCCGCCGATCACGGGGTTACGGACGAGGGCGTGAGCGCTTACCCCAAGGCTGTTACGCCGCAGATGGTACTCAATTTCCTGACCGGGGGAGCGGCGATTAATGTCCTTTCGCGCCACGCCGGGGTTGAGGTAGTAGTGGTCGACATCGGCGTCGATGGCGACTTCGCCGAGGCCGCGAACCTGGTGCAGGCGAAAGTGGCACGCGGTACTCGCAACATGGCGCGCGAAGCAGCAATGAGCGCGCCCGAACTCAACGCGGCGCTGGGCGTGGGCGTGGCGCTGGCGGATTGGGCGGCGCAGCAAGGCCACGCCATGGTGGGCACTGGCGAAATGGGTATCGGCAACACCACCGCCGCCAGTGCAATCACCTCGGTATTGACCGGGCAGCCAGTGGCGCAGGTGACGGGGCGCGGCACCGGTCTGGACGAGCCCGGCCTACAACGCAAAGTCGAGATTATCGAGCGCGCGATTAAGGTCAACCAGCCGCAGGCTTCCGACCCTCTCGACGTTCTGCGCAAGGTGGGCGGACTTGAAATTGCCGGACTCACCGGACTGATCATCGGCGCAGCGGCGCGACGCATCCCCGTGGTGGTGGATGGCTTTATCTCGACCGCGGCGGCAGCAGTAGCCTGTAAGCTGGAACCCGAGGTGAAGAGCTTCCTTTTTCCCGGCCACCGTTCCTCCGAGCCCGGACACATAGCACTACTCGAACTCATTGGCGACGCACCCATCCTGGATTTGCAAATGCGCTTGGGCGAAGGAACGGGTGCGGCGCTCGCCATGATGGTCATCGATGCCGCCGCCAAGATTCTGGACGAGATGGCGACGTTCGCTTCGGCGGGAGTCAGCGAAGCCTCATGAAAAGAATGGTGAACCGATTTCTACTGGCGGTGGCTTTTCTGACGCGGCTGCCGGTTCCCTGCGACATGGCAGAGGGGGAGTACGCCATCGCCAAATCCGCGGCCTTCTTCCCCCTCGTCGGCGCGATCGTCGCCGGCGGGGCAATTCTGGTGCGGCACATCTTCAGCCGCTTCGTGCCGCACGCAGTAGTGGTTCTGGCGATGATCGTTTTTCTCGTTACCATCACCGGTGGCTTCCATGAAGACGCGCTGGCGGATTCGGCGGATGGGTTTGGCGGCGGATGGAACAAAGACCAGGTGCTGACCATCATGCGCGACAGTCGCATCGGGAGTTTCGGTGCGCTCGCCATCGCCCTGAGCGTGCTCGCGCGGTATGTACTGCTCTCGAACCTGCCGGATGCGATGCTCGACGGCTATCTGCTCGGCGCGCATGTGGTGTGCCGCTGGACTGCCCTGCCACTGGCGTATTTCCTGCCCTCGGCGCGGGCGGAGAGCGGACAAGGCGGGCAAGTAGCCGGCAAGCTAAGCACGGCGACGTTCCTGGTGGGGACTTTATTCGCCGCGGCAATTCTGGGCGTGGCGCTCGGGACGAAGGCGCTATGGATGGGATTGG
>Ga0335071_10009273_pt1 | contig 10066 bp, 7 predicted proteins | sample Lox_Sample_15_FD_206724 | JGI IMG/M metagenome (GOLD analysis project Ga0335071, IMG submission 206724) | Soil microbial communities from Loxahatchee National Wildlife Refuge, Florida, United States - Lox_Sample_1.5 | ecosystem: Environmental > Terrestrial > Soil > Wetlands | place: USA: Florida...
CTCGGAAGTCGAGATGGGGCCGCTCATTCATGAGCGCCAGTTGCGCACTGTCGAGGAGCACGTGAATGACGCAGTAGCCCGCGGCGCGCGATTGTTGGCGGGCGGAAGGAGGATGCCGGAACTGGGTGCGAACTTCTACGCCCCGACACTGCTGGCCGACGTAACCCACGATATGCGCATCATGCAGGAGGAAACCTTCGGCCCGGCACTTCCGGTAGCGCCGTTTGATACCGACGGCGACGCCGTGAGGCTCGCCAACGACACCGAGTTCGGGTTGGCGGCCAGCGTCTGGACGATGAACCGCAAGCGCGGCGAAGCCGTGGCCGCTCGCATCAGGGCTGGAACCGTCATGGTGAACGACGCGATTTCTGCGTTCGGAATCGCCGAAGCACCGCATGGCGGGTTCGAGCAGAGCGGCATTGGCCGGGCGCACGGCGAACTCGGCCTCGAGGAGATGGTGCTGGTCAAGTACATAGACGTGGACCTGCTGCCGCGCATGAAGAAAGTCTGGTGGTACGGCTACAGCGCAGCGTTCTATGAGCAGATGTCCGGGCTGATCGATATGCTGTTCGGCAGCGGTTTAGGCGCACGCCTCAAGGGCGCGCTGCGTGCCACGGGAGCGTTGCTTCGCAAGAACCGCATCTGAACTGAGGTAAAATGTGCGGGTGTTCATACCGCAGCGCGTAGAGGATTTCATGCTGCTTTCGAAACCGCGAAACTCGCGCTGAAGGACCTGCGATCATCATGCCGGAGATCAACGAACCACCGCAGCTGCCCAAGCACAAAGTCAAATACAAGAAGCCGCTGCAGCGCGCCTGCAATGAAAAGGACGAGAAGGGCAAGCTGTGCGGTGGCCATCTGAAGCGCTGGTTCTACACCGCGGACGTAGTGGAACAGGGCTGCGGAGACGTGCGCCAGGCCTACGGCGAAGACGGCGAGGTGTACCGCTGTGAGCACTGCAAAACGCTATACCTGCCGACTGCCGGGGAGCCTCGTGGCAAGAACGTGGCCGGGGTGGGCAAGTTGTCGATCTTCGGCGTAACGGTCGTGCCGAAGACTCCAGCGGGCGGCGCTCCGGCTACGGAAGCGAAAGAGTAACTCTCGCCGGGCGTGGGTTTGCTCGGCCTTGGCTTCTTCTAGTGTTGTTGGGATGGCGGGATTGTCTGGTGCCGTGGGGGCGCCGGCAACGGTAGTGAACGGAAGAGGACCGTGTCGGCAGAAGTTTCTGAGCTGATTTACGACTGGAACAAGGTTTACGCGGCTTCCGCGAAGCCCGCAGGTCCCGTGTTGCTCAACGACGAGTCCCTGCGTGACGGGTTGCAGTCGCCTTCCGTTACTGACCCGTTTGTTGAAGACAAGATTGAGATCCTCCACCTGATGGAGGCGTTAGGCATCAACATGCTCGACCTGGGCCTGCCCGGCGCGGGGCCGCGTGCGGTGGCCCACTGCGAGGCCCTGGCGCGCGAGATCGGCCGCGCCAAATTGAAAATCAAACCCAACTGCGCCGCCCGCACCCACGAAAACGACATCCGGCCCATTGCCGAAATCGTGCAGCGTACAGGCGTACCGATTGAAGCCGCGACCTTTATTGGTTCAAGCCCGATTCGACGCTACACCGAAGACTGGACGGACGACTTCCTGCTGCGAACTACCGAGCATGCCGTGAAATTCGCCGTATCGCAGGGACTCGATGTCATGTACGTCACCGAGGACACGACGCGCTGCGATCCGGAGACCATCAAGCGGCTGTACTCCAATGCAATCAATTGCGGCGCACACGCCATTGTCATCTGCGACACCGCAGGCCACGCAACGCCCATGGGCACGGTGGCGCTGATGCACTTCGTGGTCAATGAAGTCGTAAAACCTTCCGGCCGCGACGTGCGCATTGAGTGGCACGGGCATTGCGATCGCGGCCTGGCCGTGGCCAATGCCATTGCAGCCCTGGTGGCGGGGGCAAACGTAGTGCATGGAACGGCGTGCGGTATCGGCGAGCGCGTCGGCAATACCCAGATGGACCAGATGCTGGTGAATCTCAAACTCATGGGCGTGGAGCCGTGGGCGAGCCGGGACCTCAGCCGGCTGAAAGACTATTGCGTAGCTGTCTCCCGCGCCACCGGAGTTCCCATTCCTCACAACTATCCTGTCGTGGGAGAAGATGCCTTCAAAACTGCGACCGGCGTACACGCGGCTGCCGTCATCAAGGCTTACCGCAAGAATGACGAAGTCCTCGCCAACACCATCTATTCGGGCGTGCCGTCGCACTTCTTTGGCCTGAAACAAGTCATCGAGATCGGGCCCATGAGCGGCAAGTCGAACGTGCACTTCTGGCTGCAGGAGCGAGGGATTCCGGCTACTGCCGAGCTTGTCGATCGGATTTTTGAACGGGCAAAACGCTCGGCCCGGCTGTTGACCGAGGCGGAAATCCTGGAGTGCTGCCGGGCGTCGGGAGCCTTCGCCTCGTAAAGTATGGAATTGTGGCTCCCTGCACGCAATTTATCCCCCGCCGTATTACCATCGGACATGGCCCTTGGTCCGCAGCAGCGCCCTTCTCTTGCCCGCATGATGTCCCGGGATGGCGCCGGTTCGCGCGGGTTGCTCACCCCGCAGCAGGAAGTTTCGCGGTTAGCGGAGACGCGCGCGGTCCACGAAGCGTTCGCCTGGTTTCGGGCGCGCTCCCGCGAATTGGAAGATTTCCAGCTCGAAGTGACGGCGATTCCGGCCCCGCCTTGGGGCGAGGCAGCACGCGCCGCTTGGTTGCGGGCGCGCTTCGAAACCCTGGGCCTGGCCGACGTGCAGCAAGATGAACTGGGCAACGTGTTCGGAGTTTTGCCGGGCACCGGCGCCCACGCCCCGTATTTCGCGCTCAGCGCCCACATCGATACGGTCTTCCCTGCCGGAACTTCCATCCAGGTCCGCCGCGAAGCCAGCAAGCTCTTTGGGCCCGGCATCTCCGACAACGGTGCGGGGCTAACGGCCCTGCTCGCAGTCGCCGGCGCACTGCGCGAAACCGGCATCGAACATGCCGCGCCCATCCTGTTCATCGCCAACGTGGGCGAAGAAGGCGAGGGCGACCTGCGCGGCATGCGGCACATCTTTGAGCAACCGAAATGGGCCGATGCCATCGGCGCAATAGTCGTGCTGGACGGCGCCGGCACGGACACCGTCATTTCCGAGGGCCTGGGCAGTCGCCGCTACGAGGTCACGGTATGCGGCACGGGCGGACATTCCTGGAGCGACTTCGGTATTCCCAATCCAGTCGTGGCGCTGGCGCGCATCATCGACCGGTTCGGCGACACAGCGGTGCCGGCCAATCCGAAGACGACTTACAACATCGGAACCATCGAAGGCGGGACGTCGGTGAATTCCATTCCGCAGTCGGCCACAATGCGGGTGGATACCCGCTCTGCCTCGGTGGAGCAGCTCGACCGGCTGGAGCGTGCCCTGCACGAAGCGGTAAGAGACGGCACGTCTGAAACCAACGGGCGCAAAAAGCACGAGGCCCTGCGCACAGAAGTGCGGGTGATCGGCAACCGTCCGGCGGCCGAGCTCCCCTCGGATTCGCGCCTGTTGAAGGCGATTCGCGCGGTGGATGCGCAGCTCAACAACAGCGCGCGGATGCAGCGGGCCTCGACCGATGCCAACATTCCCCTGTCGCTGGGGCGCGAGGCCATTGCGATTGGCGCCGGCGGCAGCGGGGGCGGCGCGCACACCGTGAACGAGTGGTACGATCCCGCAGGCCGCGACCTGGGGCTGAAGCGAATCCTGTTGCTGACCCTCGCCATGAGCGGAGTTCCCGAAGAATGAAATGGCTCGCTCTCCTTCTGCACGTGACAATGACCCTGGGGATCTGTGCCGTGGCGGATGACACCGCCAAATCGGCCGACCTTATCTTCGTCAACGGCGACATCTACACGCAGGCGCAGCCGGCCCGCGCGCAGGCACTGGCGGTGCGCGATGGTCGAATCGTGGCTGTGGGCAGCAATGACGAAATTCGCAAGCTCAAGGGCGCGCCAACCAACGTGGTCGACCTGGGCGGGCACTTCGTGATGCCCGGCTTCAATGACGCACACGTGCACCTGGCCTCGGGCGGCTTCGAGAAGATGAACGTCAACCTGGTGGGATCGCAGTCGCTGCTGGAAATGCAGCATCGCATCGGATTAAAGGTGAACAAGGCCGCCGAGGGTCAGTGGGTTGTCGGCCGCGGCTGGGACCACACGCTTTGGGCAGGGCAGACGCTGCCCACACGCCAGGACATCGACCTGATGACAAACGCGCATCCGGCGATTTTCGTGCGCGTGGACGGACATATTGCGATCGCCAATACAGCAGCGTTGCAGGCGGCGGGCATCACCGGAAAGACACAATCGCCGCAGGGCGGCAAGATCGACCTCGACGCCAGGGGTGAGCCCACCGGCATTCTGCGCGAGTCGGCACAACAACTGGTCTTCGCTAAGGTCCCTCCGCCAACCCAGGCCCAGCGCCGCGAAGCCGCCGAATTGGCCCTGGCTAATGCGGCTCGCTGGGGCATCACCTCGGCGCAGGACAATTCGTCTTGGAACGACTTCCTGGTTTACGAAGATCTGGAGCGCGACGGCAAGCTGACGCTGCGCATCAGCGAATGGCTGAACTTCGCCGACCCGGTGAACGAGCTGGTGGAACACCGCGCGCATCATGCGGCGGACGGTCCCATGCTCCACACTTCGATGCTCAAGGGCTTCATGGACGGCTCCTTGGGGTCACGCACAGCCGCGCTGCTGGCTCCTTACGCGCATGAACCGGAGAACTCGGGGCTGCCGCAATACGAACAGGCCGCGCTGAACAAGATGGCACTTGAGCGTGCGGATGCAGGATTCCAGATGGGCTTTCATGCTATCGGCGACCGCGCCGCGCAAATGGCGCTGGATGCCTTCGCTGCCGCTGAAGCCAGCCCAAAGGCGCATGCGCCGGCTGCCGCACCCACGCCGCGCGACTTTCGCTATCGTATCGAGCACGACCAGGTCATCGCACCCAACCAGTTTGCGCAGTATCGGAAGTTGGGCGTGATTGCCTCGGTGCAGCCTTCGCACCTGCTGACCGACATGAACTGGGCGGAGGAGCGCATCGGTCCGGAGCGCGCCAAGACCTCCTATCCCTGGAAGCAGTTTCTCGATAACGGCGTGCCGCTGGCTTTTGGCACAGATTATCCAGTGGAGCCGATTACGCCATTTCGCGGTATCTACGCCGCCGTCACGCGCAAGAACGAGGCCGGGACCAAGGAGTACTATCCCGAGCAGAAGCTAACCATCGAGCAGGCGATTGCGGCCTACACTACCGGCTCGGCCTACGCGGAGTTTGCCGAGAGGGAGAAAGGCACGCTGGCTCCCGGAATGTTGGCAGACTTCGTGGTGCTGGACCGTGACCTGACCAAGGTTCCTCCGGCCGAGATCCTCAAGACCGAAGTGTTGCGAACGGTAGTAGGCGGGAAGACGGTGTTCGAGGTGCCGGACTAAGCGCCGCACTCATATCGCTTTGTCCTGGTAACAATTGCCTACCGCAGCGCGTCTAACTCTCTCAAATCACGCTTTGTAAATCATCCCCCTGAAAAAGCGGCAGTTCCGCGCAGCAACGTATAATTTAAGTTTGGGTTAGTTCGTTGGAGGACACGCAATGGATCGGCAACCTATGGGATTCAGGGAGAAGCTGAAGGCAAACCGCTTTGCCTCGACCCTGGTCATTCTGGCGACGCTGTCGCTGGGCATTTTGATTGGCACTGTCGTTTCGGCAGGTGTCAAAGGCAAGGAAAAAGCGGCCTCTGCTTCCGATGCCACGCCGCTGCAAGTGCCGTCGCCGCAACAGCTTTCGAGCCAATTCTCGCTGATTGCGCGCCAGCTCGAGCCGTCAGTGGTCAACATTAGCACCGACTTGATCATTAAGAACCCGCATGGGCGGGGCGGAAGGCAGTCGCCGGACGATGATGGCGGCGATGACAACGCCATGCAGGACTTCTTCAACCGCTTCTTCGGCGGACAGGGTGGCCAGGGCGGACAAACGCCGGGTGCGCCGGGTGGCGACGACATGCGGGAACGCGCTACCGGTTCCGGCGTCATTGTCGATTCCAAGGGCTACATCGTCACCAACGCGCATGTCGTGGAGAAGGCAGACCGTATTCGGGTGAAGTTGATGGCGGATCCGGCCACAGTGACCTATGACGCCACGGTGATCGGGACCGACCGGGAAACCGACCTGGCCGTCATCAAGATTGACGCCAAGAAACCGCTGCCCGCAGCCAAGATGGGCAACTCCGACAGTATGCAGGTAGGCGACTGGGTGCTGGCCATCGGCAGCCCGTTCGGTCTGGAAGAGACCGTGACCGCCGGCATCGTCTCGGCGCGCGGTCGCAACATCGTTCCGCAACGGCAGTTCCAGTCCTTTATCCAAACCGACGCCGCCATTAATCCGGGTAACTCCGGCGGGCCACTGGTGAACATGAACTCCGAAGTCATCGGCATCAATACCGCGATCTTCACCAGCGGCGGCGGCTACCAGGGCGTGGGCTTTGCCATGCCCTCCAACACCGTGGTGCAGGTTTACAACCAGTTGATTGGCCCTGACCATAAGGTCTCCCGCGGCTCGATTGGGGTCGAATTCAACGCCGTGCCCAACCCGGCGGTACAACGTGTATACGGAGTCTCGAGCGGCGTAACCATTGCCAACGTCACACCCAATGGCCCGGCGGCCAAAGCCGGTTTGCTGACCGGCGACACCATCGTCTCGGTGAATGGCAAGCCCGTAGCCACTGGCGACGAACTCGTGGCCGAGATTTCCGGGCTGCGGCCGGGCGCCACGGCCAAGCTCGGCTACCTGCGCAGCGGCAAGCAAAACACGGTTGACGTCACCATCGCCGATCGCCAGAAGCTGTTCGCCACTCGCCTGGGCGACGAAGACGAGGGCGGCGAGGAGGCCAAGCCGCAGGAGAGCCGGCTGGGCGTGAACGTACGCGACATCACTCCCGAAATGGCCGATCGCATGAAGCTGCCCAATTCCAAGGGCGTGATGGTGCAGGACGTCAAGCCCGGCGGATTTGCCGACAACGTCGGCGTCAGCCGGGGCGACGTCATCCTCGAGGTCAATAAACAGCCGGTCAACAGTGAACAGGACTTCCGCAAGCTGCAGTCACAGCTCAAGTCGGGACAAGACGTGGTCTTCCTCGTCCGGCCGCGCGGTCTGGGTCCAAATGCAGGCACCGTGTTCATGGGGGGCACGCTGCCCTAGGCCAACCGGCAATCTTGCGAATCGTTACTTCCGCTCCTGGAGTACCACTCCGGGAGCGGTTTTTATTTGGGACCGGGCGGCCGAAGGGACCGGGGAGGGGCTAATTTTCCTATTCCCAAATTTGTGAACGCATGTTTACAATGAATCCGGTCTATTGGAATTCATAGATTATCCCCCGAGGTGCCGCGTTTGCGCTTAAATCTACGAATTTTCCATTCGCTCACCGTTGCAACGGCTTTGCTGTTGCTGATCGGAACGGCAACCGCCACAACCACCGGCAAGTCCACGAAGCGGTCTTCCAGTTCTCATAAGTCCTCGAAGTCGTCGAAGCCGGGAAAGTCCTCAACCACCAAGTCGAGCAAGCAGAAGTCGGTGAAGTCGTCTTCCCACGGACAGCGCGGGATCGATCAGGCGCGCGCGCGCGAAATTCAGGGAGCGCTCATCCGCGAGCAATACCTCAGCGGGGAAGCGACCGGAACTTGGGACCAGGCGACCAAGGACGCTCTGACGCGCTACCAGGAAGCCAATGGGTGGCAGACCAAGTCGGTTCCCGATGCGCGGGCACTGATCAAGCTGGGCCTGGGCCCCGACAAGAAGGGTTTGCTGAATCCTGACACGGCGGTCATGACGTCGCCCCACGAACTGGGCGCGCCGCACGACACGCAGCCGGGAGGGTCGGCACAGCAGTAAGGCGCAAACCGACCGTAGAGACTTCGCCAGGCGCGGACGGGACCGCGCCTTTTGCTTTGCACAGCGCGCGGCTCCTGAGTAGTTTGGCCCTTGGGTCCCGACTCTCGACGCAGGAGCGCGGCGCTTTCGTTGTACAATTTGCTGTCTTAATATCAGAAGCAATCAAGGGCCTGATAGTGGCTGGCAATGGCCCGGCAGGATCGATCACTGTTCAACATCGGAGGGGGCAGATCCGTGAAAATCAGATTTTTCGTCACCGCGTTAGCTCTGTTAACGCTATTCGTGTCGCTGGCGGACGCGCAGGCTCCGGCTGCGGCACCGGCCCGTAAGAAGCGCGTCGCTGTCTTTGATTTCGACTACGCAACCGTGCAGACCTACTCCGCGGCGGCGTTTGGAAGCAACGTCGACGTCGGACGTGGAATCGCGGATTTAACCGTCAAGTACCTGGTACAGGACGGCACCTACTCGGTTATCGAGCGCAAGGCCATGGACAAGATCCTGGCCGAGCAAAACTTCTCCAACAGCGACCGCGCCAATCCCACCTCGGCCGCCAAACTGGGCAAACTTCTGGGTGTGGACGCGATCATCGTCGGTAGCGTCACGCAGTTTGGCAATGACACCAAGAACACCAATGTCGGCGGAGGCGGCGGCAACTGGGGTGGATACGGCATCGGCGGCTTCAAGCACAAGAACACCAAGGCCATCGTCGCCGTGGATGCCCGCATCGTGGACATCGACACCGCCGAAATCCTGGGAGTCGCAGCCGGCAAGGGCGAGTCCAGCCGTGAGAGCACCTCGTTGCTGGGTGGCGGCGGTAATTGGCACGGATGGGGCAGCGGTGCTGTTGACTTCGGCAGCAGTGACTTCCAGCAGACCATTCTGGGCGAAGCGGTCAACTCTGCGGTCAAGCAAATGAGCGGCGAACTGATTGCCGACAACGGCAAACTACAGACCCGCACGGTAAAGGTGGAAGGCTTGGTAGCGGCAGTGGACGGCGGTCAAATCATCCTCAACGTCGGCGCGAAGGCGGGTCTCAAAGTCGGTGATCAGCTCTCCGTGGAGCGCATCACCAAGGAAATCAAGGATCCATCCACCGGCGCGGTGATTCGCCGGATGTCTTCGCAGGTGGGCGTAATCAAGCTCACTGACGTGGACGATGTCTCCGCTGTGGGCACGCTGGTGTCGGGCTCCGGCGTCAAGGTCGGCGATGCCTGCAAGACGGTGACGCAGTAGCTGCGATTGTTTTCGATGGTCTGGGGCGCGGCGAAATCCGCGCCCTTGCTTTTGTCGACGCAAATCAGAAAGCCGTGGCTTCCTTGATCGCTTCGCTCACTTGCGCGACCGCCCAGCGAATCTCTTCTGCCGTGATGACCGCGGGTGGCGCGATCATGACGTGATCGCCACGGCTGCCATCGGCACAGCCCTGCATGGGGTAGAGCATCACCCCCCGCTTCATGGCGCTCTCGTTGACCCGGGCGGCAAACTTCTTTTCCGGGGGATAAGGCTCTTTTGTCGTTCGGTCGGCGACGAACTCCACCGCCCACAAGAGTCCCAGTCCCCTCACATCACCCACGCAGTCGAGTTTCCAACACTTCTGCAGCTCATTCTTGAGCACTGAGGCAACGCTGCCGCTGCGCTCCAAGTCGGCGGCCTCGACCAGTTGCCCTTCGAGCAGGCGCTGCAGCACGGCGCGACCTGTGGCGACGGAAACAGGGTGTCCGTTGTAGGTGAACCCGTGCAGCAGCGTGCCTGTTCCGTTGGCGATGGCATCCACCACGTGGCGCTGCGCGATGACCGCGCCCAGCGGCGCGTAGCCGCTACTGATGCCTTTTCCCGCGGCGATGATGTCCGGCGCGACTCCGAAGTGGTCCATGGCGAAGCGGCGCCCCGTGCGTCCAAAGCCGGTCATGACCTCGTCGGCGATGAGCAGCACACCCTGCTGGCGGCAGGCTTGGGCGACGCACTGCACGTAAGACGGCGGCGGTGCAGCCGCTCCCAGCGTCGCACCGCTCACGGGCTCCATGATGAAGGCGGCGGCGGTGCCCTTCGTCTCAGCGATGGCCTGCTCGACCTCAGAGGCGTACTTCGCCCCGCATTCGGCGCAGCCGTTGCTGCAGTCGTA
>Ga0335071_10009276_pt1 | contig 10064 bp, 5 predicted proteins | sample Lox_Sample_15_FD_206724 | JGI IMG/M metagenome (GOLD analysis project Ga0335071, IMG submission 206724) | Soil microbial communities from Loxahatchee National Wildlife Refuge, Florida, United States - Lox_Sample_1.5 | ecosystem: Environmental > Terrestrial > Soil > Wetlands | place: USA: Florida...
AAGACGAATGTTTTCATGCCGAGTCCTCCGTTACTCTGCTATAAAAGCCAACGACATTCAGCATTTTGCCATCCTGTGCGAACCTGACGCGGCCGTGAGGGACACTATAACCAGGTACGCTTTTTTTGACCTTCGTAGTTCTACCCATGTCCAATATGAGTGTTTCTGCATATTGCTTAAATAAAAGAAATGCTTAGATTTGTAGCTAATGTTAGCACAAAATCAGTTGATTGCCATCTCAGAGACTTGTCCGGTTCCCCGGCCTCGGTATGTTCCCTCCGAAAGGCTCCGGCCACAGTCTCTTATCGGACCAAAGAAATCTAAGCGTTGCACCACTAAAATTGAGAGATCGCGGAGTTGCTGGCCGAAATATTGAATTAGAGTTCCGGGGAGGGTTGGATTGATGGCAAAAATTCTTGTTGTAGACGACGAGGAGTATATCCGGCTTACTCTTGGCTGCTTTATGGAGGAGAAGGGGCACGAAGTCATCCGGGCGGCGGATTTCGACCAGGCAATTGGGGAAATCACGCAGGCGGAATTCGACCTGGTGATCGCGGATGTCTTTCTGGGGCTGGGTGGAAAAACCGGAACCGATCTTTTGAGGGAGTGCCGGGCGAAAGGCAAGAACTACCCCGTGGTCCTTATCACAGGCTATTCCGACGTTTCAACGGCGCGCGATGCCGTGCGGCTCGGAGCATTTGACTATCTTGCAAAGCCGATTGAAAAAGAAACCTTGCTGCAAACATTGGACAAGGCTCTGAAATCGAGGCAGGCGGCCAAAGAAAGGGACAAGCTCAACTCCGGTTTCGAGACGATTCTTCGAAGCGTCGAAGAAGTTATCCTAACCGTCAATAATGAGTTCGTGGTTACCGGAATCAACGAAGGGGCAAAGCCCTTATGCGGATTTGGCCCCGGGGCGAAAGGCAGGGATGTCCGTTCTCTGGTCACGGGCTGCTCCCGAAGATGCCTGACGCCGCTCGAGGAAACCCTTAAAACCGGCCAGTCGGTCCGGGCGTTTCGTTTCGAATGCCATCACAACAGCAGTCAACCCACCCGGATCATAAATGTCTCCTGCTATCCGATTATTCACCCATCCGGTGAGTCTTCCGGCGCCGTGATGATTCTGCGGGACGAGCCGAGTCTCATACCGCTCCAGAGCGGGCAAGAAGGCCGGCAAAGCATGCATCATCTCATTGGAGGCAGCGAGAAGATGCAAAAGCTGTATTCCGTTATCGAATCGCTTGCGGATGTGGATTCTTCCGTACTGGTCGTCGGCGAAAGCGGAACGGGAAAGGAAATGATTGCCGAGGCGCTGCACTATCTGGGAAAGCGCGCCAAGAAGCCGCTGGTCAAGGTCAATTGTTCCGCTCTATCGGAATCACTGCTGGAGAGTGAGCTGTTCGGTCATGTCAAAGGAGCCTTTACGGGCGCCGCCACGGAAAGGATCGGGAGATTTCAGAAAGCCGATGGCGGAACAATATTCCTGGACGAAATCGGGGATCTGTCGCCCAAAGTGCAATCGAGCCTGTTGCGGGTTTTGCAGCAAAGAGAATTCGAGCGCGTGGGCGATTCAAATCCCATCCGCGTAGATGTCCGGGTTGTCGCTGCGACCAACAAGGACCTCAATCAAATGGTCCAGCTCGGAAAGTTTCGCGAAGATCTTATGTATCGCTTGAGGGTCGTCGAAATTTTTGCGCCGCCGCTCAGAGAGCGTCTCGAGGACATTCCGCTTCTGGTGGAGCATTTCCTGGCAGTGTTCAATAAAAAAATGCAGAAGAGGATTGCCTCGATATCGTTGGATGTCGAGCAAAAGTTCCAGGAATACGGGTGGCCCGGCAACATCCGCGAACTGGAACATGCTCTGGAGCATGCCTTTGTGCTCTGCAATAGCAACGTGATCACAATGGATCACCTTCCTGTTCATTTGAAAAAAGCGATGCCGGCACCCCCGCAAGCCTCCAGGGCCAGGCACTCGATCGAAACCGCCGAGATTCTTCAAGCTCTTGAAAAAACGAGTTGGAACAAAAAGAGAGCTGCCGAGCTTCTGGGCATCGACCGAAAAACACTTTATAGAAACATGGCCCGCTGTGGGATCACAAACCCCGGGCCAGAGAATATCCAATGAAACTGTTCATTGCATACGATCCAGGAATCGAATTGAAAGCCAAAGCTATCCCCCTGCCCATCCGAATGACTCGGTTTTCCGCAGTCATTTCCTCCCCCAACTCATCTCAATCAGGACTGTGTGGCACGCCACACAAGTGTGGCGCAGGTTTCATCTCATGCCACACGCACGATGCTTCGCCTCGAGAGCTTCTGTTTCGCAACACCTTGTATTTATTGGCTATTTAAGGCAAGTCGCCTCAAAAGGCGAATTGGCATCCCGATTGCAGGCTCCATGGTCGCGATGACGAAACATAGAAAGTTGCCAATCATGGTCGGAAGCCGGTATTCCATCATTCCAGTTTTCCTTTTTATTGCATTTGTATTCGGCTCGTCCGGCTTGGTTTTATCCCAGGTTCGACCCGGAATTCAAACTCCTGTGGTGCCTCCGGAAGGATGTTATCTCGACGGCTCGGCGGATGCCGATGACCTCTACTCTTTCATTCGCGTTGAAATTCAAGCTCTGGCCTTTGCAAGAGACGGAGAGCAGGCGGATCGTGACCTTCTCTCTGCCAAGGCAGGCCCTCCGATCGACAAGATGGCCCACCTGATGACCGGGCTGAGGAATGAACGGATCGAGAATGCCTGCGCCGGGTTCGTGATCTCACCGTACGCAAAGAGCAACAACGAATACATTGCCTCCGCAGCAGGGTATCTGGTCAACGCATATGGAGAGCTGGGCAAGATAACCGACGAGATGCTCCGATTGACAATGATGGAAACGATCCTTCAAAGATCCGGAGGATCCACGGAATCCGAGTTCGCCAGCTTGAAAAACAAGCGACAGGACCTGCTGACAAACATGGCGCTTGCAGTGGATGCTTCTCTCTCTCTCCTGCTCTCCCCCCGCCTCGATTCCAATGGAAAGCACGATCGCCTGGTATTCACCGCGGCGCAGCGGGACGACTTGCTGAGTTATCTGTACTCAAAATTCCCGACATTAAAAGACAGCCGGACGAAAACCGATTCCAGCGATTTTACGGGACAGGTAGCTCATATCCGGTCCTACTTGTCCGGCAAATATAAAACCTCGGACCAATAGGTATTTTATGACCTCAGAAAACCCCGCTGTCGCGATCTCGATTTTGACAAGGCCGGAATCAAGGGGCGACGGGGGTTTGGGAGCGCAGAATCCCGGCTGCGAGCCGCAGAGGCCGTGGTCGGTCCCCCTCTCTGGCAGAATCAGTCACCCCTCTATTTTTGCATCGCATCAAAACATCAAAAAACACGTTTCCTGTTCGTGGATCGGTTTCCCGGGGATTTCCCGTTCAAATTCGGAAAATCACTCGGGCTACGAACCGCTGGTGGATCCGAACACGCACGTGAAACTCGAACTCACCCGCAGCGATCGGAAGATTGTCGCAAGCCGGGTAACTGAATGCCGTGTTTGGTTGGCCGGTATAGCCGGCGGGAGGTTAAGAATAATGAAGAACGCAAAAGTTTTTGGGCTGGCAGTGCTTCTGTTGTGTGTTGGCGCGATCAGCGCCAGTGCGCAGTCGTTCCGGGTGCAGTGTCCGTCCTCGACGACGCTGCATCCCACTGCAAACGCGGCCGAACCTGCATTTACCGGGCCCGGGGGCGAAAAGGGGGCCATCAAGTGTCAGCAGCTCTCGGGCGGCGATGGATTCGCGACAATGGGCGACGGAAATCAGACGTACCTTTTTGCATTCGGTCCTCTGTCGGGAATCCGGGATATGTCACTGGGTATCCCAACCGGCGGGACAGAGTTTTCGTCTGTTTTCAATCACCCATACGACGGCGCTCCGCAATGGGATCCCAATCATCCCAGCGGCAGTTTTCCGAATGGGGCGGTAGGGCTTGCTCCGGATCTGGATGCCGCCGGTAGCTTCACCGGTCATGTGGACCCGCGGCCGATCATGGATACCGGCGTCCTGAACGGAAACATGCCGGCGCCGCTGATGTCGATCGATGAGGATGACGAATTCTTCCTGACTCTGACCAACGTCGGCATGATCATGCGGCCGGACTTGTTCGAACAGCATACCGTTCACTTCCACGGCTATCCGAACGCTTCAGCATTTTATGATGGCGTGCCGGACGCTTCTGTTGCGATCAACATCGGCGGCAGCTTCACATATTACTATCTTGCGCCGGATGCGGGAACCTATCTGTGGCACTGTCACATTACCCCTCCCGAGCACCTGCAGATGGGCATGGTGGGGCAGTTGTACGTACGACCGAGGCAGAATCGCGTGCCGGTCGGCACCAGCTTGTTGACAGCGCTGCAGTGGCAGCAGACTGATCTGAGAACACGATCGAATTGTGGCACAGATATCCTCTGCACAAACCCTCTTCCCAGGGTCAATACGGGCGCCAGGCAGCAACTGGATCCAAGAACCGGGAATCGACCCTATAAATACGCCTACAACGACGGCGACGGGTCCACCAGATATGACGTGGAATACCCTCTTCAGCTGCATGGATTCGATCCCAACTTTCACTTCGTGGGCATGACCTTCAATCCTGAAGAATTTGCCGACATGAAGGACAAGTATTTCCTCCTGAACGGCCGAAGCTATCCGGACACGATCAACCCCAATCCGATGAAGACTCAGTCGGCCGACGGCGTGGAACGTTTCTCCCAGCCGTTATCGAGTTTGATCAATATCCCCGTCGGCGGAAAAGCCTTGCTCCGGATTTCCAGCCTGGAAGTGACGGAGTTTCAGTCTCTGGCATCGCTTGGGATTCCGATGCAGGTGATCGGCTACAACGCCCGCCTGCTCCGTGATCAGGCGGGAAACAACCTCTATTACAAAACCAATTCCGTCTCGCTGGGCGGCGGAGAATCGGTGGACGTGATTCTCGATGCAAGCGATACCAGCAAATACCATGCGGGCGATGTCTATTACCTGTACACCACCCAGCTGGATCACCTATCGAACGATGCTGAAAACTTCGGCGGCCTGATGACCGAGGTCCACATCATCAATTGCACCGTCAACGCAGACGGCCAGTGCAGATAAGGAGAGCAGCCAATGAACGGAATGAGAAGAAAAATAGAATATTTGATGAAATCGCCTCTGACCGGGATGCTGGCATTGCTGATCCTATTTGTGTCCGGCACGGCACAGGCTGCAGTTCCCGGAATTACCGGTCCCACATTCAACCTCGTAGCATCCACCGGATATATCAGTCAGCCCGATGGACAGATGGTCTATGCCTGGGGATACGGATGCGACGGAAGCCCGGCCGGATTTGCGCCCGCAGCCATCCTCGGCGCTAACTGCGACCCCATGCAAATCCCCGGGCCCACGCTGATCGTTACCGAGGGACAGACCGTCACGGTTAATCTCAGGAATAACCTCCCGGCCGGGGCAGGCAATACCTCGATTCTTTTTCCCGGATTCCAGGTGACCTCAAGCGGCGGCGAAGCGGGTGTTTTGACACAGGAAGCGATTCCGGGAGGGAGCGTGACCTACACCTTCACCGCCTCATCGCCGGGAACGCGCACATACTATAGCGGGACAAGAGGAGATCTTCAGATCGAGATGGGGCTCTTCGGCGCCGTCATCGTTCTCCCATCTTCGGTCCCGGCCAACTGCAACAACGGTCTGGCCGCTCAAAACCTCGCTGCTGAGGCCACGTGGGGCGAAGCGGATTTCCGGCTGGCGCATGCGGCCTACGATCATCCGGCAACCTGTTATGACCGGGAGTATTTATTCCAGTTCTCCGAGATGGATCCGGCCATTCACAAGCAGGCGGAAGCGCAGTCAGGCATCATCTGCACGGACCACGGCGGATGCTTGCAGGTGGCCACGGAGCCTTACCGCCCCGCTTATTTCATGATCAACGGCCGGTCGATGCCGGATCTGATGGATCCGAATTACGCGCCGCACTATCTGCACCAGCCATACAACGGCAATCCCCATCTGCATCCCGGTGAACTGGTGCTCGTTCGCGTGACAGGCACGGGACGATGGCAGCATCCCTTTCACGAACATGGGAACCATCTGCGCACTCTTGCGCGGGATGGCAATCTGATTCTGAGCCAATCGGATCCGACCAAGCTTGCGGGGCCGCTGCTGTTCACCACAACGACCACTCCCGGACAGGCGTACGACGGAATTTTTCAGTGGACAGGCAAGGGATTGAACTGGGACGTCTTCGGGCACGGTTACCCGGGAGACACCAGCGTGTGCGTTCCAGACAGTAATGGCTATTACACCAGTGTCCCAAGCGCCATCAATTATTATGAATGGTGCCAGGACCATAACAAACCGCTGGAAAAAGCTCCCTTCGGCAGCGTCGGAAGCGGCGGACCGGTAACATTGCCGGATCCGAACATCTTCACCAACGGTATATGGTATGGCGGCAGCCCCTATCTCGGGCCCGACGCGACTGTACGCTCGGTCGGTACGACAGGAACGACACCGCCTTCCGGCACCGTCGCAAACTCACCCTCGTCCGAAGCAGCATTTGGATTTATGTGGCACTCGCACAACGAGCGCGAACTCACAACCGACAACATTTTCCCGGGCGGAATGATGATGATCATGCTGGTCGATTCCCGCGAATTTGTCATTGACGAGTCAAAATAGTGAGGAGAAAAACGATGAGATCAAACTGCATAACAGCAACATTGAAGATTTGGCTCCTGGCAGCCACCGTTCTCCTCATTGGAGCGTCTGTGGCATCGGCCCAGTCCGTCAATCTTACCGCCGGAGAGATGACCGCCGTGATGAGCGACGGCCAAACGGTACCGATGTGGGGATACACATGCGGCACCGCAACGGGAGCTACCTGCACAAATCTGAATCCGGCTGCGGGATCAAACTGGTCCCCGGTGCTGATTACAGTTCCTTCCGGAACGTCGGTCTTTGCGATCAACCTAACCAACCACCTGCCCGCTCCCGTGCCGACCTCTTTGTTTATTCTAGGTCAATTGGGAGGCGGTCTGGGATCGGCGCCCGCGAGGACGCAAAGCCCAACACACGCACCTCAGGGTACTACCTGGCCGGTTGTCGGACCTGCAGGCGGTGATAATCCCACATTCACACCTCCGAGTCAGGCCGATCGGGCGCGATCTTTCGGGAAGGAAGTGCCAAATGGCAACACGGGCTCTCTGGTATGGAACAATTTACAGCCGGGAACCTATTTGATCGAATCCGGAACCCACCCATCCATCCAGGGACCGATGGGCCTGTATGGAATGCTGGTGGTTACGAATTCGGTTTCCACGCCGAAGGTAGCATATCCCGGCGTTAACTATGATGCCGATGTGAATCTGCTGTTCAGCGAGATTGATCCCGTACTGAATGCAGGAGTGAACCTGGCGGTTCACACTTCCGGATTCAGCGAGACGGCAGTATGGAATGGACAGCCCGGACAGTGCGGAGATCCTACGATTCACAGCTGCTATCCTCCCGCTGTGAACTACGACCCGCGATACTATCTGATCAACGGCGCCGGCCTGGATAGCAACAATCTCCAGGGCTCTTTGGCTTCCGCCGGCAGTGCGGCTGCGGGTGGGAAGGTGCTGCTGCGTTTTGTGAATGCCGGTCTGCGAACTCACATTCCTGCTGTTGTTGGCGCATTGACCGACGACCGAAGCAGCGGCTCTCTCAAGGTTGTGTCCGGATTTTCACTGATCGCCGAAGATGGGAACGTCCTTCCCGGCATTGCGAGGATCCAGAATGAAGTGTTGATGATAGCCGGAAAAGCCTACGATGTGATGATCAATACTCCGGCCAGTGGATCTTCCGCGCTTCCCATATTCGACCGGGCGCTGAGCCTCTCCACCAATAACCAGCGCAGCGGCGGCACTGGCGGCATGTCGGGCTTCATCAGCATCAACGGCAGCCAACCTAAGATGGCGAGCGGAACTGCAATCGCGCGTAACGACACGTACAATGCTTTGATTACGGGCAAGACGCTCTCGGTATTGAATCCTGCCAAAGGCGTGATGGCAAACGACAGCAATATCTATGGCGTCAAGGTTTCGGGTGTTGCGCCTGCGGGATTGGTCCTGAATGCCGACGGCACGTTTACCTACACGGGTCCGCCAACCACTTTCAACTATTGCGGCAACAGCGCGACCTCCGGGGCAGCGTGCGCAACCGTGACTCTCGCCGCCGCAACCATTGAGGCGGCATCGGGCATCACCTGCAACATCCCCTCACCCACGTACACCTCAAATGTAGCAACCTCCTTGAGTATCAAGGCCCCCGGCGTCCTGGCCTTCTGTCAAGACGCGGCAGGCTATCCCTTGCAGGTCGCCAGCGCATCGCCCACTGGATTTTCGCTCTCCATGAATTCAGACGGCAGCTTTAGCGCAACGGCAACGGCAGGCACGTACACTTTTTCTTTCGTACCCCAGAACTCGCAGGGAACCAACGGAAGCCCTCAGAATGTGACTCTTGTATTTCCATCGCCGAGTGGTCTTCAGGTGACGCTTATTGACGGCACGACGAAAGCAGCGCTCAATCCCCAAGACTATCGATGGATCATTGAGGAAGACCGGACATTCTACGTGGATCCCAATTGCCAGCAGAATCCGCTGCCGGCGGGTTGTCCTACGGTCACACCTCAAGGCGGTCCCGCGATATTCGGGACAAACTTTCACGCCAGCTATATGCCGGTTGTGGCGCAGGGCTGCGTAGGGACGACCTCTTGCGAAGCGGGTCAGACAGTGCTGGATCCTGCCAGTGGAAATCACGTCAATGCCATCTGCGATGTCGGCGACGGCGTCTGCAGGCAAGATCCTTCAGGACAAAAAGTACCTCTGGATCCCAGCCAGGTACACCTGGATCCGACAAAACACTACTACCTCTCGGTCCTGCCGGGCGATGCAGCCGATCCGGGCCACGCCATGGGCGGCGCCTCGATCGCTCCCGGGCAGACTGCGATAAACGTGACCGTCGAACCTCAGATGCAGCACGCGGCTAAACTTTCGGTGTTTGTGTTCGAGGACGACCACCCGCTCAACGGTGAGCAAGATGCCGGCGGCGGGCAGGACATATTGGCGCCCAATGAACCCGGTCTGGGAGGGTTCAACATCACCATCCTGGATTTGGTAGGCGGCTCGGGTGATGCTGTCGGTCAGATGACTTACGACGAGTTCGGCCAGCCTTTGTCGAATTCCCTGGCAGGAACTCTTGATCCAGTCACGCACCAGGACGCCTGCCCGATTTCGGCCAAGGCACGGACGGGAATCAACGTGAATACGGGCTTGCCGGACACCAGTCCCGCGGGCATCACGGGCATGATCCCTGTCTGCCCGACGTACGAGGCGGACGGCAAAACGCTTTCTCCACTGGCAGGCCAGGCAATTGTGATTAATGTGCCGCCCGGAAGGTACGGCGTCATAGCCACACCTGCAGCCGACCGGATAGGGCGAGGCGAAGAGTGGCTGCAAACCAACACTTTGGATGGAGGCAAGGATCACGAAGCTTTCCTCCGGATCAACGAACCTCAATACTTTCAGGAGTACGGTCCGGCGTCCTACCACGTTTCGATAGGCTTTGCCAATCCCAAGTGGATCAACGACCAGGGACACGTACTCTGCACGGGCCCCGGCGCTCCTGACTGCTCCCATACCGTATCAGGCAAGGCCACAGGGGCGCGCATGAGCCGGCCATCCGACGAGAGACTCTACGGCTCGGGCACCCGCGACACGTTTGGGTATACCCAATGCTATGTCAGCCTTGGGAGCCCCGATGGCGCCGACATTTCATTCGCAAAATGCGACGCCGATGGGAACTTCCTGTTGAAGAACATTCCCGCCGGCGACTGGAGAGTCACGATTTTTGACCAGTGGAACGATCAAATCGTGGACGGGATTTCGACACCCGTGAGAGTGACCGCCGCGGGAAACACCGACATGGGAGAGATTGGGATCTTCGGGTGGAAGAACAATTTGTACACGCGCACGTTCCTCGACC